>Ga0209217_1000008_pt1 | contig 54166 bp, 51 predicted proteins | sample JacPinW_OM3H0_M2_FD_187957 | JGI IMG/M metagenome (GOLD analysis project Ga0209217, IMG submission 187957) | Forest soil microbial communities from Algoma, Ontario, Canada - Jack Pine, Ontario site 1_JW_OM3H0_M2 (SPAdes) (version 2) | ecosystem: Environmental > Terrestrial > Soil > Boreal...
TTTCCGGCGGGTGTTCTGGTCGCGAATCACTCCGCGGGTCGCGTGCACGACAAACGACGTTGTCTGTAAACGTTTTTCGTCAGGGGAATTTTCCATCGAACAATTTGACAGCGACGTGTGCTGGTTACTTGTCGATCTTACAATTCAAATAATTCAAGACAATCGACTTCTCAGGATCAATTCACAGTGCTTTGATAGCCCGGGATGAGAAAAGCGAAGAAGAAAACGGCATCACGCCAAAAGACACCCGCGGCAGCGAACGAAAACCAGGGTCCCGTTTTAAAAGAGCGCCTGGAAGCGGAATTCGCACAAGCGGTGAAAAGCGCAAAGTCCTACGTTGGAAATCCCCAGGGGTTGCAGTCGCTCTTCCAGGAAGCGTCTAAGCAGGCGGCATCAATGCCGCGAGAACCGTTTCAGGAAACGTGGCCATACTTTCAAGCCATGTTGCGTTTAATTCACGCCTATTCCCAAGGCAACTATCGCGACGTTCCCGAGAGTACGCTGGTGGTGATCATCGCTGCCATCATCTACGTCCTTAATCCGCTCGATGTGATTCCCGACGCGCTTCCCGCGCTCGGTTATCTTGATGATGCCACCGTTCTTGCGCTAGCCGTGCGCAGAGCGCGGCAGACGCTGGATGACTTTATGGCTTGGGAAACAGCTGCCTCCTAGACCAGGAGCAGCGCGGGATTTTCGAGAAGATGGCGAAGTTCTTTCAAATACTCCGCGCCGAGTGCGCCGTCGATAACACGATGGTCGCAGCTCATTGTGATCGACATGCGTTGGCCGACAACGATCTGATCGCCAGCGTCGATCACCGGAACTTTCGTGACTTTTCCGATCGCGAGGATGAAGCCTTGCGGCGGATTGATCACCGCGCTGAACGAATCGATTCCCATTCCACCGAGATTTGAGACGGTGAATGTGCCGCCCTGAAATTCTTCCGGTTTCATTCGCTTGTTCCGCGCTCGACCCGCGAGGTCTTTTACCTGCTCGCTGATTTCGCGAAGCGATTTGTTTTGCGCCGCGCGAATAATTGGCGTGAGCAGCCCGTCTTCAATCGCGACCGCGATTCCAAGATCGACATTTGCGTACTGAACGATCGCGTCGCGATCGAATGAAGCGTTTGCCCGTGGAACTTTGACCGCCGCCTGCACCGCCGCTTTCAAAACAAAATCGTTCACCGTGATTTTCGACGTGTCGGCGCCTTCGCCGGCCGATTTCAATTCTTCGCGCGCAGCCATCAGCGGCGCAGCATTGATCTCAATCGTGAGATAAAAATGCGGAATCGGCCCCAGACTTTCGACCAGACGTTGGGCAATGATTTTGCGCATGCCCGAGAGTTGAATCCGCGCTCCTTCACCGGTCTTGATGGAGGGAGCTGAGGGTTTCGCCGTGGCTGGCGCTTTTTGCGCTGGCGCAGCTCCTTTTGATTTCGCAGCCGCGCGGACATCTGTTTCGGTCACGCGCCCGTCGGGACCAGTTCCCTTCACGCTCGAAAGATCGACACCGAGCTCGGCCGCAACTCGACGCGCGACCGGCGACGCTTTCACGCGTGCTTCTTCAGTCCGAGCCGGACTGGCGGTTGGCTGCGCCGTTTTTTTCCTGTCCTGTGATGGTGCGGCCGGCGCGGCCGCCTCTACAGTTTTCTTCTGCGGCGGCGCAGTTTCCTTTTCTTTTTTCTCAGCCGGCGCGGATTTTTCCGTTTCCGCCTGCGGCTTCTTCTCCTTTTTCTCTTCAGCTTTCTCTTCTTTTTTTTCCGCTTCCTTTTTTTCTTCTTTTTTCGGCGCTTCCTCGCCTTCTTCACCAATGAACGCGATCTTATCGCCGACGTTCACCTTCCCGCCTTCTTCAACGTAAATTTCGGTGAGCGTTCCGTCCTCTGGCGATTCCCATTCCATCGTCGCCTTGTCGGTTTCGATTTCAGCGATCACTTCGCCGGCTGAAACTTTGTCGCCCTTTTTCTTTTTCCACGAGACGAGCGTGCCCTCCGTCATGGTGTCGCTCAGTTTCGGCATTTGGACTTCGGGCATGGCTCGTTACGCGTAGCAGACTTTCTTCGCAGCGGCCATTAACTTGTCCGCGTTCGGCAAAACGAATTTCTCGAGCCGCTCGTTATAAGGCATTGGCACATCCTCTTGAGAAACGCGCATGATCGGCGCGTCGAGCTCGTCAAAAATATTTTTCTGGATCCGGTAGCAAACTTCCGCTCCCACACCGCAGAACGGGCGGTCCTGTTCGACGATGACCGCACGATGGGTCTTGGACACGGAATTAAAGATCGTCGTCTCATCCAGAGGTTTGATTGAACGAAGATCGACAATTTCCGCCGAAATATCTTCCTCCTCGAGCTGAGCGGCGACCGCGAGCGCAAGCGGAACGGTTTGCGCGTAGCAAATGATCGAGACATCGCTGCCTTCGCGTTTCACTTCGGCCTGGCCGAGCGGAATCAGCAACTCTTCGTCCGGCGGCTCAACCATTCCCTTCGAGCTATAAAGAAGCTCCGCTTCGAGGACGAGAACCGGATTGTCGTCGCGCACGGCGGTTTTCAATAAACCCTTGGCGTCGCGCGGCGTGGCCGGCGTGCATACCTTCAGGCCGGGGGCGTTCGCGTAGAGCGATTCAGTCGCGTGCGAGTGCGTTGCACCGAGCTGATGCGCCGGTCCGTTCGGGCCCCGGAATGTGATCGGAATGTTGAACTGGCCGCCCGACATCATGAACATGTTGGGCGCGTTGTTCACGACCTGATCGAACGCAACGAAGGAGAAGCTGAAGGTCATGAATTCGATGATCGGTCGCAATCCGACCATCGCCGCGCCGACACCAAGTCCAGCGAAACCGTTTTCGCTGATCGGCGTATCAACGACGCGCTTCGGTCCAAACCGTTCGAGCAATCCTTGGCTCACTTTGTAAGCGCCGTGGTATTCAGCGACTTCCTCGCCCATCAGAAAAACATTCGGATCGCGTTCCAATTCTTCGGCGAGCGCTTCGTTCAGAGCCTGACGGTAAGTGATTTCCCTCACGATTTTTTCTCGTTGAAATAGACGTAATCGTAAACCTTTTCGACTGCCAGCTCCGGACTGCTCTCGGCGAATTTCACCGCCGCTAGCGCAGTCTCCTTCGCTTTCTTATCGAGCGCGTCGAATTGTTCGTTGGTGAGTTTGCCTTCGCGCGTGAGCTGGGCGCGCAAACGTATGATCGGATCGTCGAGCCGATATTTCTCCAACTCTTCTTTGGTTCGATAACTGGCCGGGTCCGACATCGAATGTCCGCGATAACGATAGGTGCGGATTTCAACGAATGCCGAATGCGGATCTTTGCGAATCGAGGTGACGATCTCGCTCAGTTTGTCGCGCACTTCGCGAAAGTTCATGCCATCGACGATTTCGCCCGGAATGTCGTAGCCTTCGGCGCGATCGACGATTTGCTTCAACGATGTCGATCTTTTCACCGACGTGCCCATGGCAAAGAGGTTGTTCTCGCAAATGAGGACGACCGGCAGTTTGTAAAGCGCGATCAGATTCAACGCTTCGTGGAATGAGCCTTGATTGATTGCGCCATCGCCGAAGAAGCAAAGCGTCACGCGATCTTCCTCGCGATATTTGGAGGCGAACGCCATTCCAGCTGCCAGCGGAACATGCGCCCCAACGATGGCGTGTCCTCCGTACATGTGATTTTTCTTGTTGAAAAAATGCATCGAGCCGCCGAGCCCTTGCGAACAGCCGGTCGCTTTTCCAAAAAGTTCCGCCATGCATGCGTTCGCGCTCGTGCCGCGCGCGAGAGCGTGACCGTGATCGCGATAAGCGGTGATGATGTAATCGTCGTCGCGCACGGCCGCGACTGCGCCGGCGACCACCGCTTCCTGGCCGATGTAAAGATGGCAGAATCCGCCGATCCTCTGCGCTTGATATTGCTGGCTGGCGCGTTCCTCAAAGCGCCGGATCAGCAGCATCAGCGCGAGCATCTCGACCTCGTCGCGTGGCTCGGGCCGCTGCATCGAAATTTACGCGACGCGAGGCAATGCAGCTCCAGCGCGCGCCCGGCTGGTTTTTCGCCCGAAGTTCATGCACGCGACGAAAAGCAGCGTGAAGAACAGATCGCTCAGGATTGAGTTACGGAAAAACATCCAGGTCGGCGTTGCGCTGTATTGGGGCAAACCGATGGTGAGAGCTTGAATCAGCCCGGCGAAGTTTTTCACGTAACCCGGATCGCTCAGCCACGAGAACGAGTTAGTAATCAAATAGAAGATTGCCGATCCAAGGATCGAAGCCGGAAGAAGCGTTTTGAATGACGCGCGATCTTGGAGCGCGAGTCCGATTAATCCGACGAGCGCGAGCGCGAGATAGCGACCTGCGATGTGCGGCTCAATCAGGGTCGCGCCGTAATAGTAATTCAAGAGCAAATCGGAGATGAAAAGCGCGCCAAGTGGAATCGAAAATTTGAACCTCGCTGGGAAATAAGCTGCGCCGCAAAGCGCGATCGCGGCGAGCGGTGCGAAGTTCGACAACCAGGTCGCGCCGGAATGGATCAAGAGTGCCGCCGCAATGCGATAGGCGACGGCCGCTAAAATAAGAATGAGCGCCGGAATCATTGGAAGAAATTTAGCCGTCCTGCGGTAGTTGCAAAGCTCATTTGAGCCGGGGCCTTTCAGACTTTTACCGTGTCTCCGACCCGCTGTTGCCATTGATGGATCTCGTCAGTCAGGCGTTTGACGGTGTCGCGCTGGCCGGCATCGGAATAAAGATTGTGCCGCTCATCAGGATCTTCCCGCAATTTGTAGAGCTCGTTCTTGTCTTGGTCGCGAAGACAAAGCTTCCAGCCGTCGGGCGTGACCATGGCGCGGGTCGATTCGCCGAGCGCTTGCTTGATCTGGTCCTTGCTCGCGAGCTTGGTGTGCTTGTTTATTTTTTCCTTCCCCGGCGCCCATTCGATAAATACCGGTTCCGCTGGCATGGTCTCGCCTCGAATTAAAGCGCCTCTGCTTTTTCCGACGCACTCTGGATCGGGCGTTTTGCCAAGGAGATCGAGCATGGTCGGGGCGAAATCGATGTGGCTGATCGGCTGCGCGACGCGCAAGGAACGCGATTGGCGTGGTATTCGGACCAGATACGGCACGCCGGCTGATTGCTCGAACATGAATCGCTTACCCAAGAGACCGTGAGCACTCATCATGTCGCCATGGTCGCTCGTTAAAACGGTGATCGTCCGTTCGGCCAGCCCGAGCTGGTCTAACTTCGTCAGGATGCTGCCAATGCAATGGTCGATCTCGGTGATGAGGCCGAGGTATTTTTGTTTGATCTCGCGATAGCGCTCAGGGTTGTGATAGCGATTGCGATAGACCTCTTCGCGCAACCGATAATGAAGAGGCATGTCCTCGCCGAACCTGTCATTGTTGCTCGCGTCCAGTGAAACGGTCGTCAGTGGATGTTCGTCGTTGAACGGACCGGTGTAAGGCGGATGCGGTTCGATGAAGGCAACGACCGCGATAAATGGCCGGTCGCGATAGCGCTCTAAAAATTCACAGGTCTTGATCTCGACAAATTTCGCCTTTGAAAGTTCGAAGGGCAGGTTCCGCGAGAACGTGCGGCTGAAATACTTCCCGTGGTCGGGCTTTTGTCCTTTGGAAATCAGGAACTTCGTGTAATCGCTAACGCCGTCGATTTTGTGATCGCTCTGAGCGCTCTTGAAAAATTCTTCGATGGAAGCCCAATCCTCGAAGCCGCGCTGTGCGGAAAATTCATCGCCGAGATGCCATTTCCCAAAATAGCCGGCGCGATAGTCGGAATCGGCGAGCAGTTCGGGGAGGCATTTAAATTTGTGGGCGAGAGAGGCCTGATTATTCGTGCAGCCGTTCGCATGAGGCCAGGTTCCGCTGAATAACGACGATCGCGACGGCGCGCAGATTGGATGCGTCACGTAGGCGCGCTCAAAGATTGCTGATTGCGACGCGAGCTTGTGAATGTTCGGCGCGTGCACGCCGCTCGCGCCTTCACCGAAAACGGTGTCGGCGCGCAATTGATCCGGGAGAAACACGAGCAAGTTGGGCTTGCCCGGAAATTTCGCCGGTTGCGCTTGAAGACGAGCCGCAACCACAACGCCAGCAGAGCCGAGCGCCGCAGTGCGAATAAAATGACGGCGCGAAAACGCGGACTTCACAGGAACTGAAAGCTTAGACGCCCTGCGCAATCTGCAAAGTGCATTCACCGCGGATCCCGACGCGGCTAACGGGCGGCCTAATTACTTCCTGCCCGCACCGGCGATCAAAGCATTGAGCCGAGCTTTACGACGATCGGCCGCATTGCGATGAATGATGCCGCGTTTGGCTGCTCTATCGAGCGCTGAAATCAGGCCGCGAATCTGTTCGGCATCAGGTTTGGCCGCGCCGCGAACGCGCTTTTGCAGCGTACGCAAACGCGTCCGCACGCTGCGGTTTTGGTTAGCGCGCGTGAGCGATTGCCGGGAACGTTTCGCTGCGGATTTGGTATTGCCCATGGTTTATTACCGAAAATTTACGGGGCGTGGACGGTCGCGCAGACCGTCAAAATGTCAAGATGTCGATCTTGAATCAGGCACGCGGACCGGACGCGACCTTCACTTGCGAAGAATCTCGTTTTGGTCCGGAAGCAGGAGTGTCAAAACCGTAAATTTCGGGATCGGCCATCTTCGAAGCTTTCGGCAATCGATCCTGAACAATCTCAACTGGAGTGCCGAGCGGAAGCTGGTTGTAAAGTGCGGTCACGTCGTTCGATCTCATGCGGATGCAGCCGAAGCTGGCCGGCCGGCCGATCGTCTTCTCTTCGTTAGTTCCGTGAATGTAAATGCAGCGCTTGAAAGCATGCGAATTGGAGACTTGCAATCCACGGAGCCAAATAATGCGCGTCATCACCGGATCGCGCCCGGGAGTATTCGGCCGCAGAATCTCGCCGGTCCAGCGACGATTGTGGAAGACCGCTCCAAAGGGCGCGCGGTCGCCGATTTTTTGCGCCACCTGCAGTAATCCAAGTGGAGTGGCGAGACTGCCCCAGGCATCACCCAAGCCGTATTTCGACGTCGAAACCGGATAGGTCGCTGCAATTAGTCCGTTCTCGATCAGCATCAGCTTTTGATCCCGGACGCTGATGATGACGCGAGTGGAAAGAGTCGGGGCTGGGACAGTAACGGCGCGAAGTGGCAAAGCGCACAAAATCAGCGCAAAAACGAGGGCGGAGGAACGAAACATCCGCGCTCTCATACTCCAGAAACGCCTCTTGTCACGCGGGAATTGGAGAAGGAGAGCGGGAACCGCCAAAGCTGAATCTCGGCGACCAAGGCAGGAGCGACGAAAGGGAGACATAGAAAAACCCGCCTTGAAACATGAGCAGGAACGGTACCGAAAGGAACTGCCCGTTGACGACCGCGAACCAGACGAAGTAGCTGAAATAGATGGCGAAGGCCAGCTCTGCGATCGGCAGCGCGGATTTTAGCGGCCGATATTTGCAACTCCGCCACGCCTGCGATTTGCGCTCGATCCCGTATTTCGGCGTTCGCGTGAAATCCGATTTGTGATTGAAGATCGCTTCCAGGACCGCGCGCCCGTTGTTAAGGGAAAGGCCAATGCCGAGCGCGAGCAGGCACGGAAGGAGCAGCATCTGCTTCATCCAAGTGCGCGGATGAAGCTCGCGCTGCGCGCAAACATAAAAGAGCGCGACCGACACCGACGCGGTAAGAAAAATCGGGACGTCGATTAAGAGAGCGCGCAGCCAGCCCGCCTGCGGCCCGCCGGTGGAGGGATGCAAAAGCACGCACAAACAGGCAAGGAGCAGGTAGGCAAAGTTCGAAACCAGGTGACCGGTCGCTTCAGCCTTAATCGCGAATGGCAACTCGCTCCGCCAAATCCGGGGCAACAGTTTCTTGCAAGTCTGAATGGAGCCTTTGGTCCAACGATGCTGTTGGGACTTGAAACCATTCATGTCGACTGGCAACTCGGCCGGCGTCACGACGTCGGGAAGGAAAATAAATTTCCAACCAGCGAGTTGGGCGCGATAGCTCAGATCGAGATCTTCGCAAAGAGTGTCGTGCTGCCAGCCGCCGGCCTCCTCGATGCAAGAACGGCGCCAAAGACCGGCTGTGCCATTGAAATTAAAAAAGCGTCCGCTGCGGCTGCGCGCTGTTTGCTCGAGCAAAAGATGGCCGTCCAAAAACATGGCCTGTATCCGTGTGAGCAGCGAGTAGCCTCGATTCAAATGGCCCCACCGGGATTGGATCATGCCGATCTTCGGATCGGTGAAAAAATGGATTGTCCGCTGAAGCAAGTCTCGCGGCGCGACGAAATCCGCGTCGAGAATGCAAACAAACTCACCGGCGGCCGACTCGAGTCCGACTGCAAGCGCACCGGCCTTGAATCCGGTCCGATCGACGCGATGAATCAGCTGAACATCGAAGCCGCGCTGACGCAATTCTTCCGCGCACAAAGCAGTCACATCGCGCGTATCGTCGGTGGAATCGTCCAGCACCTGGATTTGCAGCAAGTTTCTTGGGTAATCGAGTTCACTGACCGAGCGCAGAAGACGCTCCACCACGTAAACTTCATTAAAAATCGGAAGCTGAACCGTTACTTTTGGCAGCTGCCGAAACTGGCCGGCCGGAACCGCCGCGCGTTTGCGGTTTTTGAGGAAGAGATAAATGATGAAATACCGGTGAACGCCGTAGGCAGAGAGGCCGATAAGCACGGCGAGGTAACACGCCGTCCAAATCACATAGCCGAGACTTCCTTGCATAAGGTTGGCTGCCAGTTATTAAGACAGCAGGTGCGCATGATGGCGTTTCCGTCGCCAGCGTCAAATCAAAAATGGCGCGCTTGCCTCGGCAAAATGGCGCCAAAGCGCGCCAAAATTCGCTGGATGTCGATCTTCATTGCGCTGGCGTTGGCATCGACAGCAATTGGCGCGAACCAGGAGGAGGCGAACGAAGACAAGGAGCACGAACGCGAAGAGCTTGGCGTCAATCCCTACACCGCGCCTTCGATCGAAAGGATCTTCGCGCAGCTCGATCAGCTTCGACCGCTGCCGCTCGATCAATTGAAGCGCGAGCATCCACAATCGATCGCCGCTGGCCGCGAGCATAAAGGATTAATTTTCGGCGGACTGATTGCCGACGGTTTTCTAATCGTCGAAGCCGAGAAAAAGAATCTGGTCGAAAATTTCGGGCGCGTGTTGATGGAACAAGGGCGCGCACTCGGCGTGGGCGATCGGGTGATGCGGCACAGCGCGAGCCTGACTGAGCTCGGCCGGCGCGGTCAATGGGAGCAAGTCCGCCAGGAACTGATCGCGACGCAAACCGATGTCGAACAAGCGATGATTCAACTGCGCGATGAGAAGATGGCACATCTAATCAGTCTCGGCGGCTGGCTGCGCGGATTGGAAATTGCCGCCGGAGCTGTGGAAGCGGAATTCTCACCGCCGCGCGCGAAGCTCTTGGCCCAACCGGATTTGGCCGACTATTTCGCGGCCGAATTGAAAACGCTGCCGCCAACGCTCGCGCACACGCCGATCTTTGAAAAAATTCGCGCCAGCATAAAGAAATTGCAACCGATCTTGAGCAAATCACCCGAGGCCCTCACTCGGGCGGATGCAGGCGTCATTCGCGCGGAAGCGGGCGAATTGAACAACACGATTCGCCGGAGCGAATAATCAGTTCTGGGTCAACGTCGGCGGCAAGCGCCCTGCTGCTCATATGCTATCTTTGTTACCCAGCGGTATGCCATTGCGATACCTCCTGAAGAAAGCCCGGCACGACCGGTTCGAACGCTTCAACATCGTTGTCTCGATCCTTTTGGCCGGTTGGGTACCTTCCATTCTTACGGTTTGGTTTTCGTATGCCTTTCTCACCAAGATGCTGGAATCGCGCATTTTGCGAGACCGGCAAACGTTCGTGCAGCTGATCAGCCGCCTCGTCGGTGACGATCTCAGCCGAACTGAAGGAATCATCGATTATTATCAAACCCTTCCGGACGTCGCGCGGATTCTGAATTCATCGAACCCGCAGTCCGCTGCCCAGCAATGGCTCGGCGCCACTTTTTATTCGCATCCGCGCATCGACGGAATGTTGCTCACCGGTCCCGACGGGCGGTTGATCGCTTCGATTCCTTACAACCCGGCGATGATCGGGAAGGATTTCGATTCCAATTTGTGGCGGCCACAGGCGGAAAAAATTTCAGGCGCTTTCGTTTCGCCGGTTCATCCGCGTTTTTCCGATAAGCGAGTCGTCACCGACATCACTGGTGCCGTGCGCACGCCTGATAAGAACATCGTCGGTTATCTCGGCGTCTCGGTGTTGGTGGAGCGAATCGGCCGCCGTCTTTCCACGATTCAATTCGCCGACCAATCAACCTGCCAAGTCATCGATCAAAACGGACAAGCGCTGTTCACGAACGATTTTCGACCCAACCCCGGAACGTCCTCAGCGCGCGAATCGATCCTGCCCAAGGAAATTAACGAAACGAAGAAAGGAAATCTCGAACGCGGCGGCAATCTCTATTCGTTCAGCCCGGTGGAATCGACCGGATGGATCGTGGTGGTGAAACAACCAAGAGATGTGGCTTACAAACCGGTCCACGAGCTCGTCGGCCGCATGGCCGTGCTCGCCGCATGGCTGATGGCGTTGACCACCATCTTTGCATGGCTCGGTGGAATTTTTTATCGCCGCCAAACCGAATCCGCCCGCCGGATCGAGCGCGAAGTGATTTTCAACGAGAAAATCCTCGCCAACATGCCGGTCGGCATAGCCTTTATCGATCCAGTCTCGAAAAGATTTTCACAAGCCAACGAAGCATTCAGCCAAATGGCCCAACGATTTGGTGGGTTGCCCCGCCGTCGCGAGATCACCGACGTGAGCTACGATGATGTAAAGATCGCGCCAGTCGATGCGATTGAGCGTGTGCTTTCTTTCGGCACGCCGTTTCAACTGATCGAGCAACCATTTCAGGACGAAGGAGGCATGACCCACTTCGTCAACGTTACGCTTTTGCGTCTGCAAGCGGCTGATCAAACCATCCAAGGCGTCCTTTATTTCGTGGAAGACAAAACTCGCGACGTCACTCTGCGGCACGAGCTGATCAACGCCAATGCAGCCAAAGATCAGTTCCTCGCGCTTCTTTCGCATGAATTACGCAACCCGCTCTCGCCCGTGATCGCGATGATTGGTGAATTGGAGGCCACCACTCCCCGGTCGCCCAAGCTGCGCCAAGCGCTCGAAGTGATTCGACGCAATGTTGAACTGGAGGCGCGGTTGATCGACGACTTGCTCGACGTCACGCGCATCGCCAAAGGCAAATTGCAACTCAGTTTTGAAGTTGTTGATGTGCACGAAATCCTGCGGCGGGCCTACGAAATTTGTCGTGAAGACATGGCCAAGAAATCGATCGAGGTGAAATTTGAACTCGATGCTCAAAGTGTCCACGTCGAAGGCGATCCCGCGCGATTGCAGCAGGTGTTTTGGAATCTCGTCAAAAACAGCGTGAAGTTTACCCCCGCTAACGGTCAAATCACGATGACGACTTCGAACACGTTGCCGGACGAAATTGAAGTTCGTATCACCGACACCGGAATCGGCATCGAGGAGGAAAAGATCGGAAAGATCTTCAACGCATTCGAGCAGGGACAAACGTCCATTACCCAGCGGTTTGGCGGCCTCGGCCTAGGCCTTGCCATTTCTAAGGCGATGGTCGATGCCCACGGCGGAAAAATTCGGGTCGAAAGTCCAGGCAAAGACAAAGGCTCCACTTTCATTGTTCAATTGAAAACAGTTGCGGTACCGGTTGTCGCGGAAAACGGCGCGGATGGCGAACGACCGGCTGTCCCCGAAAAGAAGAGACCTATTTCACGCCGCCACCGACTTCTCGTTGTGGACGATCATGGCGATACCTGCACCGGAATGAAAATGATGCTCGAACGCCGCGGTTACGACATTACCGTGGCCCACTCGGCTGGGCAGGCGGTCGAAAAAACGCAGCATCAGGATTTCGATCTGATCATCAGCGACATTGGCCTGCCCGACCGAAACGGTTATGAGCTGATGAGTGAATTGCGAGAGAGCAAGGGCTTGCTCGGGATCGCGCTGAGCGGCTTCGGAATGGAGACCGACGTGAACAAAGCCCGCGATGCCGGATTTTCAGAACATCTCACCAAGCCGATCAATTTCGACCGGCTTGAAAAAGCCATTCGTCACCTTCTCGAATCGACATCTTGAGTCGCCGCTGACGAAGATGTCGATCTTGTCGCAATTACTGACCGTTAGGCCGCGTCGTCGCCGCCGGAGTTTTCTTGGCCGCAGCTTCCTTTAACTCGCGGGACAGTTTTTCCACGCGTTGCCGCATCACCTTACCGGCCTTGAATTTCACGGTCGCGCGCGATGGAATGACGAAACTGCTGCCGGGTTGATTTGGGTTTCGCCCCACCCGCGGTTTGGTCAATCGCGGTTGGAAAATTCCAAAATTGCGCAGTTCAACCGGAACGTTGTTGGCCAAACTGTCGGTAATTTTGTCGAGGGTGCGCTGGACAATGTCGAAGACCTGGTGTTGCACCATCCCGGTCTGGTTGCTAATCGCAACCACGATGTCGCGTTTCGTAAGTTTTGCCATACTTCCAAAGAATGAATCGTTCGCCACGACACAATCGCGGGCACAATTGGCAAAGAAAAGTAAATTCTTTGGCCTGAGTAGCCTAAGGCCCGTGCTGATGCGGCTCAGTGCGTCGTCGCCAGCCGTCGCAAAAAGCGGTTCAGATAATAATTAAACGTCGTCTGCTCGGCCAATTCCTTGCGTCGCGCTTTCAGCTGGCCTTGCATCAGACCGAATTTCGTGAACACACCATTCCAATCCGTTTCCAGGCGGCGAACTTCGTCATTGGAAAGATCGCGCACGCCGCGAACGGACACGCCGCGCTGCAAAACGCTCATTGCTTTGCCCGACACGTCCGCAAGCATGTTCAGTTTGCGAAGGACGTACTCGATTTCTTGCAACAGATTGGCGCGGATTTCGGTAAACTGGCGTTCTTGTTCGGTCGATATGATCGGCTTGGCCTTGTCCAGACCGTAAGTAATGAGATCGTGGAGTTTTTTCCAGTTCTCCAACTGCAACGTGACTAAACGCAGCTTTGTCTCGAGGTTTTTGTCGCGCATCGGAACGATTTTAAACACTGACCAGCTCTAGTGTTTCGTCGAGCTTTTGCAGGTTATCGATGAGCAGGTGTGCCCACGGCCGGTTCACCGTTTGCTCCTGGCTGATGATTCCCTCTTCAAAATAGAAACGGCCTTCGCGCCAGCGGAAAATCTCCGCCACCGCTGCCTCGCCTTCCACTGAACCGAACACCGCATGTCGCACCGAGCCTTGCTGGAGATAGATCTCGCTATTGCCGCGGCCGGACTTAAAGGTGAAGCGTCCGCTCCGCTGGCTTAAACAACTCATTTGTAAAATCTCGGCCGCAGAAAATTGGTTGAGGTTTCCAATAAGCGAATGGCACGGATCGATTCCTTCCGAAGCTGTGCCGGCGTGCGAATCGAGCGAACGAACAAAACGCGCCAAAGTCCCTCGCAAACGTCGATCGCTCCGTGCCGCGGAGAGCAATTCGATATTCTGCTCCTTTGCCGTCGGACGGAGATCTGACCGGCGCCCGCTTTGAAGCAAACAAGCGATGGTCAGAGACGGAAAATGCTGCCGCAGGTTTGTCGCCTGCTCCACGGCAAGCGCGGCATCGCCTTCGATGATCAGGCCATCGAAGTTCTCCTCGAGCAACGCTTGGACCGCTTCTGACAGATTCCGCACAATCTGAGTCTCCAAATCCTCGATCTCGTCGAGAACGGCGAGGGCCCGGTCCTGAAAGACCGGGTCGGCGTTTAAGCTCAGAACTCTAGTTTCCACAATTCCCAAACAAGTGGAAAATAGCAGGAACCTTGCCCACCCTATCCGTGCCGGCCCGTCTATCCTACTTTCGCCAGCTTTCCCGCGGCGGCGGCTCCGCAAAGTGCTCGGGGGCAACCGCGTGTGCCGTCCGAAAATGGACCTTCGCCACCTGCCGAAGGATCTCTGGCCCTTTTCCTTCGATCAGTTTTTCAGCTCCTGCTTTTACTGCCGGTGAAACCCCACGCTCCAGTCGCACTCCCAGCTTTTTCCCTTCCCGGTCGAGCCAGTTAATGAAGGCCTCACGGGCCAGAATCGAGGCCGCCGCGACCGCGATGTCCGATTCCGCGCGCGGCCGTTGTTGGATGTCGATCTTCTGCCCATGACGAAGCAAAGATTGTTCGATGACCCGCGCATCGGCGAATTGGTCGGACAACGAGCGCGGGCAATCCGGTTTTTTGGCGAGCAAGTTTTCGATGACCCTGGCGTGACCCCAGCCCAGGAGCTTGTTCAGGTTCCCGAATTTCTCATACAGCTCGTTATATTTCGCCGGACCGATCAGCACGATTTCGACCAGGCCCATCGAATCTTTTCGAATCGCATCTGCCAGCGCCCGGATCCGCGTATCCGACCCGATTCGCTTGCTGTCCTGCACCCCCGCCTCAATCAGCTTGCGCGCGATCCCATGGTCCACGTAGACGCCCGCGATCACGAGCGGTCCGAAAAAATCGCCCTTGCCGCTTTCGTCCACGCCAAAATGCGGCTCGAACATTTCCGGCGCGTGGACTTCTTCATAGCCAAGCTTCGCCTCGCCCAGAATTTTCGGCTCCAGCTCGAACTGCACGAACTCTTCCACGCCTTTGCCCTGCACCAACACCTTTGGTCCTTTCTCATAAACCGCCACGCTCAGTTTATTTTTCTGACCAAAGAAAATTGTGTATTCCTTCGGCGAGAATTCGAAACCGAGCTCATCCAGAAGCACACGCAGTGCTTTCACTTGGTCGAGGTTCAACGGATGCGTGTAAGAATTCACCTTCGTTTCACATTCTTGTCATTCCGAGCGAAGTCGAGGAATCTCTTGCTGTTTCCGGAAACATTTAGAGATGTCTCGACTCCGCTCGACATGACAAAACAGAGAGCGTTTCAGCGCGCACTTCTCGGCTGGTACCGCCGGCATAGGCGCGATCTCCCCTGGCGCCAAGCCCGCGATCCATATGCGATTCTCGTCTCCGAGTTCATGCTTCAGCAAACACAAGTCGGCACGGTGTTGCCATACTATCAAGATTGGCTGCGCCGATTTCCGGGTTTCGCCGCTCTCGCGCGCGCATCAGAGCGCGAAGTGCTGCATGCCTGGCAGGGACTTGGTTACTACTCCCGCGCTCGAAATCTTCACACCGCTGCAAAAATCGTGGTAGAGCGACATGGCGGACAATTCCCAAAGTCGATCGAGCAGATGGAGCAACTTTTTGGCGTTGGTAAGTACACCGCGCACGCGGTCGCTACCTTCGCTTTTGATCAATCAGTGGCGATCGTCGAAGCGAATACTTCACGCGTTTTATCACGTCTCTTCGATTTGCGAATTCCAATCGACTCGACCGCTGGACGGAACACGCTTTGGAGTCGCGCCACCAGTCTGGTTCCGAAAAAATCTGCAGCCCAGTACAATTCGGCGCTTCTCGATCTTGGCGCGTTAGTCTGCCTCGCACGCAAACCGAAATGCGGAATTTGCCCGGTCAGAAAATTCTGTCGCGCTAAACACCCGGAGTCTTTGCCAATTAAACGACCGCGTCCTGAGACAAAGTACCTCATTGAGCGACACGCGTTCGTCGCGAGCCGGGACAAACTTTTGCTGGCGCAGTCTGCCAACCGCTGGCGCGGGATGTGGATCTTGCCGCCGCTAAACTTAAGCTCGAAAAGGAACGGCGCGATTTACAAAGCTACTTTTCCATTCACCAATCATCGCGTCACGCTGCAGATATTTCGACACCGCGAACGCAAGATCGACAATCCACGGAAATGCTGGTTCCCCTTTCGCAAACTCGATTCGATTCCAATTCCGTCTCCGCACCGGCGTGCGATTGACGCGCTTCTGGGATTGAACGTTTCTTCTCTTCATGCCCAGCACTGAAACTATTCCAGACGCCCGCGGCCATTTCGGCCCCTACGGCGGAATGTTTGTGCCTGAAACACTCATGTCAGCATTGCACGAACTGGCGACCGAATACGAGCGCGCGAAGAGCGATTCGGTCTTTCAAAATGAATTGTCGATCTTGTTGCGCGATTTCGCCGGCCGACCGACCCCGCTCTATCTCGCTGAACGCTTAACGGACAAGCTCTCGGGCCCGAAAATTTATTTGAAGCGCGAAGACCTGCTCCACACTGGCGCGCACAAGATCAACAACGCGCTCGGACAGATCCTGCTGGCGCAGCGAATGGGCAAACGCCGCATTATCGCCGAAACCGGCGCCGGTCAGCACGGCGTTGCCGCCGCCACCGTCGCCGCACGCTTCGGGTGCGAGTGTGTGATCTATATGGGCAAGGTCGACATGGAACGGCAGGCACTAAACGTCGCGCGCATGAAATTTCTGGGTGCGAAAGTTGTTCCAGTCACGGCCGGCCAGGCCACGCTCAAGGAAGCGATCAACGAAGCGATGCGCGATTGGGTGACCAATGTCCGCACCACTCATTATATATTGGGCTCAGTGCTGGGCTCGCACCCCTACCCGATGATGGTGCGTGATTTTCAGAGCGTCATCGGCGTTGAGGCGCGCCGCCAAGTTCTCGAACGCGAAGAACGATTGCCGGATTTGCTCGTCGCCTGCGTCGGCGGCGGCAGCAATGCCATCGGCTTATTCCATCCGTTTCTGCAAGATCGACATGTGCGCATGATCGGCGTCGAAGCCGGGGGCGAAGGCATTCGCAGCGGTAAGCATGCAGCCCGTTTTCAAGGCGGACGCCTCGGCGTATTGCAAGGGACGAAAACTTTTCTGCTCGCCAACGAAGAAGGGCAAATCGAATTGACCCATTCAGTGTCCGCCGGTCTCGATTACGCCGCCGTCGGCCCGGAACATTCTTACTTACGCGATCTGGGCCGCGTAGAATATACTTACGCGACTGATGATGAAGCACTCAGCGCCTTCCGCATTCTTTCCGAAACCGAAGGGATCATTCCCGCGCTCGAAACCGCGCACGCGATTGCTTACCTCGTTAAAAGCGCACCGAACATGAAGCGCGAACAAATAGTCATCGTGAATTGTTCCGGTCGCGGCGATAAAGATGTCGATGCAGCCGCGGCAGCATTCGGATTGAAAGAGAATTCCAAGAAATGAGATCGATGACCGGATACGGCCGCGGCGAGACCGACCACAACGGCACCAAGTTCAGTGTCGAGCTCAATTCCGTGAACCGGAAGCAGAACGACATCGTGATCAATCTGCCGCGCGACCTGGCTGCGCTCGAGCCGCAGATTCGCCAAACCATCAACGAGAATATTTCGCGAGGGCGAACCAACGTCGTCGTTAGTTATCACAATGGCTCGAGCGGAACGCGGAAACTCGCGCTCGATACCGAGCTGGCGCGCTCTTATCACGACGCCATGCGCGCATTGCAAAAAGATTTGGACGCGCCGGGTGAAATTACCATCGGCGCAATTTTGCAGGCGCCGGGCGTGATGCGCACTCCAGAAGAAACAATCGACTCCAACGCCGCCTGGCCGGCAATTGAGCGCGCGCTCCGAACCGCGCTCACTGAATTAATCAAAATGCGCGAGCGCGAAGGCAAACATTTGGCCAAGGATTTGATTCGGCGCCTGAAAGCGATGCGCAAACAAATTAAGGAAATCCGCGGCCTGCATCCTGATGTCGTGAAAAAATATCGCGCCGCTCTGCTCGAGCGTATTCATAAGGCGGGTCTGCCGATCCCGAGCGACGACGAGCGTTTGGTAAAGGAAATCACATTCTTCGCCGATCGCGCTGACGTTTCCGAGGAGCTCACGCGGGTGGAAAGCCATCTCGCGCAATTCGCACATCATCTTCGCCGGCACGAACCGGTCGGCCGTACCCTTGAGTTCATTACCCAGGAAATTTTCCGCGAACTGAACACGCTCGGCGCCAAGGCGAATGACGCCGCGATTTCGCAACGAGTGGTCGCCTGCAAGGCCGAGCTGGAAAAAATCCGCGAGCAAATCCAAAACCTTGAGTAGCCGCTTCAGCCGTTACGGAATTCTGTTCGTCCTTTCCGCGCCATCCGGTGCCGGCAAAACGACGCTCGTGGATGCGCTGCGAAAAACCTCCGAGTTCATTTATTCGGTTTCGTGCACGACCCGACCCGCACGCGCCGGAGAAGTTGAAGGCGAGGACTACCGATTCCTGTCCGAAGCGGAATTTAATGCCCGCGCGAAAGCCGGAGAATTTTTGGAGCATGCGACCGTTCACCGGCACCACTACGGCACGCTGCTGAAACCGATTGTCGAAAATTTAATGAATGGCCGCGATGTCTTGATCGACATCGACACGCAGGGCGCGGCCAAGATTCGGAGTTCCCAAGACAAGTTTATTCGGGACGCGCTCGCAGATGTTTTCATTATGCCGCCGGACGTTGAAGAGCTGCGCCGGCGGCTAACGAAACGCGGCACCGAAACGACCGAGCAAATCGAAGCACGCTTGACCGCCGCCATTCGGGAAATGGAATCCTGGCCGAAATATCGCTACACTGTCATCAGCCGGACCACGGAGGAAGACTTGCAGAAATTTCGACACATCATGAATGCCGAGCGATACTTGAGCCGGCGTTTGATCCAAAAGTAATTGTCGATTCTTGCATGAGAAAAAATTCCAATCGGCGACCTGAAAAAACTGGAGTGCGCAAAGTGGTACGCTTGCGCAGCGCCGGCAAAACAATCGTTCTTGGCGTCACCGGCTCGATCGCCGCTTACAAATCCGCCGAACTCGCGAGTTTGCTCGTGAAGCAAGGTCACCAAGTTTTTGCCGTCATGACGCACGACGCGACCGAATTCATCACGCCGCTCACTTTGCAGACGCTTTCCAAGAATCCAGTGATGACGAGTTTTTTCGATGAAAAAGAAAATTGGCGCCCCGGCCACATCGAATTGGCGGATCGCGCGAACCTTCTTTTGATTGCGCCGGCGACGGCGAACATCCTCGCCGAGCTCGCACACGGTCTTGCCAGTCATCCGCTCGCCGCGATCGCGCTCGCCACCCGCGCGCCGATTTTAATTGCGCCGGCGATGAACGGGAAAATGTGGTCGCATCCCGCGACGATCGAAAACGTTGAGACATTGAAATCGCGCGGCGTCGAATTCATCGGTCCGGAAGAAGGAATGCTGGCGTGCGGTTACGAAGGACTCGGCCGTCTTTGGAAAGTCGAAGACATTGCCTTTCGCGCCGAGTTTCTTCTCGCGCGCCAGGAAAACCTGATCGCGTGAGATTTCTCGTCACGGCCGGGCCGACGCGCGAGCCGATCGACCCTGTCCGTTATCTCAGCAACCGTTCGTCCGGAAAAATGGGCTACGCGATCGCGGACGCGGCGATCGAAGCGGGCCACAATGTGGTTTTAATTTCCGGCCCGGCAAATGTCGAACCGCCGCGCAGCGCTGAGCTGGTTTCAGTTTCAACCAGCGACGAAATGTTCGATGCGGTGCATGAACGCGCTCGCGATTGCGACGTCCTGGTGATGTGCGCGGCAGTCGCGGACTACAAACCGAAACAGTTTTCCAAAAACAAAATCAAGAAGCACGCCGCGAATCTTTCTCTCGAACTGGTTCCAACCCGCGACATCCTCGCGTCGCTATCGAAGGAAGATCGACATTATATTGTCGTTGGCTTCGCGGCTGAAACAGAAAACGTCGAAGCCAACGCGCAAAAAAAACTTCAGGAAAAAAATTGTGATATCGTCGTCGCCAATGACGTGAGTCGCGCCGATTCGGGAATGGAGAGCGACGAAAATGAAGTCACCATTTTGTTTCGCAACGGCGAAATAAAAAAAAATTCACGCGCTCCGAAGAAAATTGTGGCGCGCGAGCTCATAAAAATATTTGCAAATGTTTACGAAAAACGTTTGACAAAAAAAATTGTGTGATTACTTCGTCGTTAAGTGAAGTCATTCCCAACTCTTCACGAATTTCCGCGAAAGCGGATTGAAAGGGGGGGATAGAAGTCGATGGCTAAGAGAAAAAGGAAAGCAGCAAAGAGAAAAGCGAAGAAAAGAAAGAGGCATTGAGGCCCGTCGCTTAATTAACGACTTCGAAAAATCTTTCGGAGTCACAACCCCAAACTTAACCCGGGAGGAGAATTTATTTTCCTCCCGGTTTTTTATTGGTGGAAGAGTTGAGAGGTTGAGCGCTTGAGAGGAAACGCTATTCTGCCTCAGCTCAACTTCTCCACCACTCAACTTCTCATGAAGCATTATCTCGACGCGGCCGAAAAAGCTGCGCGCGCGGCGGGTGAGCTGCTTCGCAAAAATTTTCATCGCTCCCAGCACGTGAACGTCGCCGAAGCGCATGACATCAAACTCGCAATCGACGTCGAGACGCAGGAGCTCATCACCGAGACGCTGTTGAAACAATTTCCCGAGCACGCGCTTTACGGCGAAGAAGGAATCGTGGGCGATCAATCGAGCGAGCATCAATGGGTCGTCGATCCACTCGATGGCACCGTGAATTATTTTTACAAGATTCCGCACTTTTGCGTTTCAATCGCGCTGCGTTTGAAAGGCGAAATCATCGCCGGGGTGATTTACGATCCAATGCGTGACGAGATGTGGAGCGCGCAGAAAGGCGAAAAGCCGCGCCTAAACGGTCAACATTTTCGCGTGAGCGGTCGCGCCAATCTGGCCGAAGCTGTCGTTTCTGTCGGGCTCGCCAAAACGGATCACTCGATCGATTCAAATCTGCCGCTGCTTGAAGCGATGATCCATCGCGTGCGTAAATGCCGCGTGCTCGGCAGCGCTGCGCTCGACATGGCTTACGTCGCGTGCGGTCGCTTCGACGCCTACATCGAGCGCGGAATCAGTTTGTGGGACATCGCCGCCGGATGGATTCTGGTGGAAACGGCCGGCGGCGTGGTCGATTTGCGCCCGCGTAAAGATATGAAAGACAAATACAGCATTGTCGCCTCTAATGGCGTGATCGATTTGAAATTGTGAGCACGACCCGCAGTGGCATTGGCTACGACATCCATCGCCTTGGCCAGAATCGACAACTGATCCTGGGCGGCGTTCGCGTTCCTTACCTCCTCGGATTGGAAGGACATTCCGACGCCGATGTTTTATCACATGCAATCGCCGACGCGCTGCTCGGCGCGATTTGCGCCGGCGACATCGGCCAACATTTTCCGGACACCGATGAATCGATTCGCGGCATCAGCAGCATCGAAATCTTGAAGCGAGTGAGCGAGATGCTTGCAGAAAAAAAGGCGCGAGTGGTGAACATCGATGCAACCGTTATTGCCGAGGCGCCGAAGATTGCGCCACAGATTCCAGCGATGCGAAAAGCGATCGGCGCCGCGATTGGTATTTCCGATGCGCAAGTGAGCATCAAAGCGACGACAAACGAGCGTCTCGGTCCGATCGGCCGCGGCGAAGGCATCTCCGCGATGGCGATTGCGACGGTCGAGCAAAGTTAAGAATGCCGCTGCGTTTCTTTAATACTTATTCGCGCGAGGTCGAAGATTTTCAGCCGCGCAACGCAAAGGATCGCAAGATCGACATCTACACCTGCGGGCCGACAGTTTACAGCCGAGCGCACATCGGAAATTTTCGCGCTTACATCTTCGAAGATTTACTTCAGCGTCATCTCGAAGCGCGCGGATTCAAAGTGCATCGCGTGATGAACATCACCGACGTGGATGACAAAACGATCCGTGGCGCGCACGAGGCTAGAGTCCCGCTCACGAAGTTCACGCACCAATTCAAAGACGCATTCTTCGAAGACGCCGCAACGCTGCGGATCAAACACGCGGACGAATATCCCGCTGCGACCGATCAACGTTACGTCGACAAGATGATTGCAATGATTGAGGCCTTGATCTCGAAAGGCCTAGCTTATCAAGCTGACGACAAATCGGTTTATTTTAGAATCAACAAATTTCCTAATTACGGAAAACTGGCGCACATCGATCTCGCGGAGCTGAAGCCGACGGGACGGGTAAAACACGACGAGTACGATAAAGAACACATCGGCGATTTCGCATTGTGGAAAGCATGGGACGAAGAGGATGGCGACGTGAAGTGGGATTCGCCATGGGGACCTGGACGCCCGGGTTGGCACATCGAGTGCAGCGCGATGGCGACTACATTGCTCGGCGACCAAATCGACATTCACTGCGGCGGAGTGGACAATATTTTTCCGCATCACGAAGCCGAGATCGCGCAGAGCGAAGGCGTGACCGGCAAACAATTTGTCCGGATGTGGCTGCACTGCGCGCATCTGCTGGTTGACGGCCAGAAAATGTCGAAGTCGTTAGGGAATTTCTACACGATCCCTGACGTGTTAGCGAAAGGTTACACCGGCCCCGAAATCCGTTACGCGCTGATCCGCGTCAATTATCGGACCCAACTCAATTTCACCTGGGACGGAATGAAAGAGGCGCGCGAATCGCTGGGACGAATCGACGATTGGCTGCAACGTTTGCGCGAAGTCGCTGGGGATAAAAAGGACAATGGTAAGGTCGACATACAACTCGGTCACGAATTCGAAGACGCGCTCGACGACGATCTGAACATTTCCGCGGCGCTCGGTTTCCTTTTCGAAACGATTCGCGAGACGAATCGCGCGATGGATCAAAGCAAACTCGACCGGAAGACGGCGACCGGATGGTTAAATTGGTGGAGCCGAATCAACAACGTGCTCGATTTCGAAACCGATGGAACTGAGTTGCCCGAGGAAGTAGCGAAGCTGGCCGAAATGCGGGCGCAAGCGAGGCTTGCAAAAGATTTTCGAAAAAGCGATGAATTGCGCGACAAGTTGAATGCGCTCGGCTGGGAAGCGCGCGACACCAAGGACGGACAGAAGATAACGCGACGCGCCGGCGCTTAGCTAAAATGTTTGCGCCCGCACAATTCCTTAGCCTCGAACACACGGCCCACCCGAAATTGTTCGAAGACCAGAATTACGTCTGGAACGCGCTCAAACAGATCGAGAGCTATTTGCAATTTCGCTTGAAACCGGCGGTGCTGGGCGAGCTCGTCGGCCGGCCATTTATCAGCAGCAACGTTTTCGTTGGACGCGGAACGATTGTCGAACAAGGCGCTGTGTTGAAAGGACCGGCCTGGATCGGGGATAACTGCCACATCCGCAGCGGATGTTACGTGCGCGAAAACGTTGTGGTTGGTAACGGCGTAGTCATGGGCAATTCGTGCGAGTTCAAGAACAGCATTATTTTCGACGAAGCACAGGTGCCGCATTTCAATTATGTCGGCGATTCGATTCTTGGATTTAAAGCGCACCTCGGCGCTGGCGTCATTTTGTCGAACGTGAAGCTCGATCACAGCGAGATCAGTGTAGCGGCAGGCGATACTCCGATCGCCACCGGTCTCACCAAATTTGGCGCGATCGTCGGGGATCGCACCGAAATCGGCTGCAACGCGGTGATTAATCCCGGCTCGCTTCTAGGACGCGATTGCCTCGTGTATCCAAATGTGAATTTTCGCGGCGTGTTGCCGGAAGGCAGCGTCGTGAAATTGCGACAGGAGTTCCAAATTTTGGAACGACGCGATCGCGGGAAATAGCAGACGAAGATTTAGGAGGAAGACAAATTCGGATGGGGAGGGATTACGCTCCCGCTAGTGATCCGAAAGTGTGCCCCCTTATGGATGTTGCCTCCAAGCCTTGTCGGCTTTGGAGGCAAGTGGATTATCCAAACTCCGGTTTGGCAATCTCCAGTACGGGGAGGATCCGGGCCAGGCCACGCGTTTGATAAAATTCTATTTCCAAACCTGGCGGATGGGGAGGGATTCGAACCCTCGGTGCCTTTCGGCACACACGCTTTCCAGGCGTGCACAATCGACCACTCTGTCACCCATCCTTGGTCGAGAATCGTAAGATCGACAATCAGAGTTGCAAGCGGCGGAACAATTCGTCGAGCGGCAGTTGAATGCCGATGAAAAATTCGCCGAAGTCCGCGTACTCTGCGCTCACCGGATCGAAGCGCATCTCGTACACGATCGCTTTGATCTGAAATGTGTCGCGCGCAAAAAGCGTGACGCCCCATTCGGCGTCGTCGAGACCGGTCGAGCCGGTGATGAGCTGTTTCACTTTGCCCGCGTACTGACGACCGACAGTGGCGTGGCCCTTCATTAATTTGCGGCGCTCGTCGTAAGGCAGCGCATACCAATTTCTCTGCTCACCCCGCCGTTTGCTCATATTATAGAAACAGACGACCGGCCAATCCGGCAGCGTCGGATAAACCCGCTCCAGCCGGTAATGTTTCATTCGTTCGCGAAAGGTGTTTAACGCCTCCTCCAGCTTTGCCGGGTCGCGCTTCGTCTCCGAATCGAGCGTGGCAGTGTATTCTTCTTCGGTCGCGATGTATTCGCTTTCTTCAGTGAGCGACAAATAACTGTAAACCGGCGTCAATACATCGGCGCCTAACGAAAGCGAAAGTTGCTTCTCAATTTTGTTCGCTATTTGCAGATCGGGCGTGATCAACATGAAGCCGAGATCTGCTTTCGGAGTTACGACGCTGAGGGTGAGCAACTGCGTCGAATCCATCGCGCGAATTTCCTGCACCAGCTCTGTCAGATTCGTTTTCGCCGCATTCTGCTCCTCGCGGTTGAGCAATTGCCATTGCCCGTACTCAACGTGATAAAACAAATGCAGACAATGCCAGCCCTGTTCGGGAACGAGCGTCGCGTTCTTGTCGGTCATCGCTCGTAGTTTCCGCCGTGGAGAATCGCGGTCAAGACGTTGTCGCGGCATTTGTGTCAAACGCCGGACTAAATAGATAGGCGCTCACCGCGGCGAGCGCCTCTACGACCGCGTGGCGGTCTTCGCGGACGGCAAATGCGCCACGCAATATTCCTCGCCATCACTCGCGACGCGGAAGTCCAGATTAGGATCCGTTAACTCGGTCGCGCCACAAACCGCGCATTTGTGAAGCGATTCGGTTTCACTTCGGGCCTGATCTTCAAAACGTTTCCGCCGACTCGAGACTTCGTGCCGGTGCCGCGCTCGATAAATAAATTCCGGCCCGAAGAAAATCAGGTAATTGGCCAACGCCGCAATCAACGCCGCTCGATACGAATTCGAATTAGTAAAAAATCCAAATAACAAGAACGCGCCGGCAATCCATGCCAGCCATTTAATCCTGACCGGCAGAATGAACAGGATGTAGATGATTTCCTCCTGGTAAAAATGGGCGAAGGCGAGGAACAACGACATCAGCAGCATCGAGTTGGAAAAATTACTCCCGAAGAAAAAGGCGGCGACGGTGGTGCCGATCATCCCGACTAAAAAATAAAGGGTGAGGCGGAATGCGCCCCAGGCGCGCTCCAGGCCTTCCCCAACCCACCAAAGAAACCAAAGCGCGAACAGCACCCATAACGGGCTCGTCGCTTGCGGAATGAAAATGTAAGTGATGAGCCGCCAGACTTCGCCATGACGAATGCGAACGGGATCGAGCGTGAGCATGGACGTGAAACCGGGAAGGAGCCAGGTCAGGCCGAAGACGAGCGCTGCGAAGCCGACAAGAATGCGCGGTAATCCTCGAATACTGAGGAAACCGAAACGGCGCTCAAGTTTGTCGAGCAAGCTCATTGCTTCGGCGACGTTAGAGAAAGCATGGACGCTATTCAACTCCGGTGGCGTTTCTTTACGTCCATTTGATTGGCGTTTACGCTCTGTCCGTGAACGAACCCGCGCAGAAAAAGACACCGCTGTATCACGAGCACGTAAAACGCGGCGCGAAGATGGTGCCGTTCGCCGGCTGGCTGATGCCGGTTCAATACACCAGCATCGTGGAAGAACATCAGGCTGTGCGAAAGAATGTCGGGATGTTCGATATTTCGCACATGGGGCAATTGATTGTCGATGGAAGCGACGCGCGCAGTTGGCTGAACACGATGTTGACCAACAACATCGACAAGTTGGAGGTCGGCCAGGGGCAATACACATTCTTGCTGAACGAACGCGGCGGAATCATCGACGACCTGATCGCGTATCGAATCGGCGAGGGAAAATTTCTGCTCGTCGTAAACGCATCATGCACGGACGAAGATTTCGCATGGCTGGGTCGACATCGTCCGAACAATGTTCTTCTCGGCGATCGCAGCGCTCATTTTGGCGGCGTTGCAATTCAGGGTCCGCGCGTCAGCGAGCTTTTTGTAAACCTGCCGGCGCGCAATCACATTGTTGATGTCGAACTTGATGGAATGCCGATCTCGATGGCGCGGACCGGTTACACCGGTGAAGACGGCGTCGAAGTTTTCTTTCCCAAAGGCGATGCGGTGAAATTTTGGAACGTCGTTCTCGAACAAGGAAAAGATCTCGGAATCAAACCATGCGGACTCGGATCGCGCGACACCCTTCGTTTGGAAATGTGTTATCCGCTGAACGGCTCAGATCTTTCGTCGAAACGAAATCCGATCGAAGCCGGACTTGGTTTCTTTGTCGATCTAACGAAACCGAACTTCATCGGGCGCGATGTTTTGCTGAAGACAAAAGAGAACGGCCCAAGTCAAAAACTGGTGCCGTTCAAAATGACAGACAAAGGCCCGCCGCCGCGCCCGCATTATTCGGTTTTCGCAAACCGCAAGCGCATTGGTGAAGTGACCAGCGGAACCGTTTCGCCGAGCTTGAATTGGGGTGTCGGTATGGCTTACATCATTGCCCCGCACGCAAAAGTCGGTGCGAAGATCGACATCGAGGTTCGCGGACAAAAATTTCCGGCCACAATCGAGAAAAAACCGCTCTACAAAAAATCATGAACGTCCCAGACGATCTGCTCTACACCGAGAGTCACGAATGGATTAAGCGCGAAGGCGACAAAATCCGCATTGGAATCACCGATCACGCGCAGTCGGAATTGACCGATGTGGTTTACGTCGAGCTGCCGAAAATGGATCGCAAGGCGAACGCAAAAGAAGCAATTGCGGTGGTCGAATCAGTCAAAGCCGCGAGCGACATCTACGCACCGGTCAAAGGCACCGTGGTTGAAATAAACAAGGCGCTCGAAGCCGATCCTGGATTGATCAACCGTGAACCGTTTGGTCAGGGCTGGATCTTCGTCCTCAAGGTCGACAACGCCGACGATCTCAAAAATCTGAAAGACGACGCCGCTTACAAAAAGCAGATCGGGTGAACGTTATCGTCAAAGCGGCTCCGAAGTTTGCGCTGAGCACGGCGCTGGTGGTGCTGGGTATGCCCGCACTGCGGGCAGATGAAAAACCGCCTGATTCTGTGTTCCAACAGTCGCCGTTGGAACTGAAGATGAAAACTCCTCCATCCTTCAAACCGACTCGCTCTACGACTGGGTATTTGCCCACGCCTGTCGGGAATGTTCCGTATCGCGATCAGAGCTGGGATGGAAAAATGGCGGCGGTTGCAGTACGACGCATCGTCATGCCTGAAGTTTGGTGGCAGACGATCGCCGCCCAATTCTTCGCGGAGGCAAGGCTTCATCTTCCAGGAGCTCCGAACATGAAGTTGATCGCAGAGCGCGATTATTCGATCGCAGGTTGCGCCGCGCATTCGTTTGTTATCTCCACACCCGGTTCAAAACCGGAGTTCTGGCGAATCGACTACTTGCTCGCCAAACCGGACTAGCACCAGGTGATGTACAACGCGGAGAGCGAAGCTGAGCTCAGCGGGACGACGTGTAAAAAACTTTACAAGAGTATTTCGTTAACGCCGAAATCGCATTAGCGCCGCGGCGCGCCGGACGCATACTCAGTCTTTGCCGAAGAGCAGTTCGTCGACGCCGCGGAGCACTTCTTCCACGCGAATGGGCGCGGCGAAGAAGCTGTAGCCGCTTAGAATTCCGCCGGAAACCATCTGGCTTTCGGGACGAAGGTTGCTCAGCGAAAGAACCGGCGTGTCTTTGAGCGCAGCGTCGTTGTGGATTTCGCGCTCGATGGTGCGACGGTCCTGACCGGCGGTATCGACAAGGATGAGATCGGGCTGAAACCAACGCGCGGCGTTCAATGCGAGCTTATCATCGTGCTCCTCGCGAATGAGATATTTCCCGGCGCGTTCCAGAGCCCGCCGGATGAGGCGAGTGACGCCGGGTTCGTGATGGATTAACAGGATTTTTTTTGGAAACTTCATAGTGGTTAATGGTTGAGCGGCCACTCCACGAGCATTGGATGTGCCATCGCCGGGCGTTGCCGGCCGCAATCGTTCCTTTCATCTTAGCGACGCTGTGCTTAATTTTCGGTTCGTGCGATGAGCAGTAAGGCCAAGACCGCAGCCCCAGAATTGAATTTTGAGAAGGCGATGGACCGACTCGAGGCGATCGTCGAACAAATGGAGACCGGCAAGTTGCCGCTGGAGGATTTGATCGTGCGCTACGAAGAAGGGATGAATCTGGTGAAGGTTTGCCAGGAACGATTGACCAACGCCGAACAGAAGATCGAGATCATCGCCCGCAACAACGCCGGCAAGCCGGTAGTTAAAAATTTTGAACCCGCCGCCGAATCGGCGAACGATGATAAGGCGACCGAGAAAGAATTAAAAAATGACGAAGTCAGACTCTTCTGAGACAACAACAACCCCCGCGCCGCGGCGCCTGCTCGACGGGATCCATTCGCCCGCCGACATCAAGGCGTTGCGGGAACAAGACCTGCCGCAGCTCGCGCAGGAAGTGCGTGACGAGTTGATCCGTGTCTTGTCGCAAACCGGCGGCCATCTCGGGCCAAATCTCGGCGTGGTTGAACTGACGATCGCGCTCCATCGCGTCTTCGACACGCCGCGCGATCGGTTCGTGATGGACGTGAGCCATCAAGGTTACGTCCACAAATTGTTCACTGGCCGGCTCGATCGTTTTTCGACGATGCGCCAGTTCGGCGGATTGAATGGTTTTCTTTTGCGCACCGAAAGCGAGCACGATTGCTACGGCGCGGGGCACGCCGGCACAGCGCTTTCCGCCGCGCTCGGGATGGCGGTCGGACGCGATCTCCGCGGCGGCGATGAAAACATCATCGCGATCGCGGGGGACGCGGCGTTCACCTGCGGCATCAGTTACGAGGCGCTGAACAACGTCCGCGTGCAGACGAAGCGCTTTATCGTGGTGTTAAACGACAACGAATGGTCGATCGCCAAAAACGTCGGCGCGATTGCTAATTACTTTAACCGCATCGTCACCAGCGAGACCTACGCACACCTGCATGACAAAGCGCGCGATTTCGTTGAATGGATTCTCGGCAAAACGGGCGTGCAATTCGCGCACAAGGTCGAGGAAAGCGTCAAAGGTTTGATTGTCCCGAGCGTGATCTTCGAGGAACTCGGACTGCGCTACTACGGACCGATCGATGGACACGACATCCCGTTGCTCATTCGGACATTTGAATTTTTGAAAACGCAGGAGGAGCCGGTGCTGTTGCACATTTTGACCAAGAAAGGCAAAGGCTACGAACCGGCAATCAAGCAGCCCGATAAATTTCACGGACTCGGCAAATACAAGATCGACAGCGGCGAGACTGCACCAACGCCGACGCCGACCTATTCGGAGATCATTGGCAAGACATTGGCCAAATTTGCCGACAACAATCAAAAGGTCGTCGCGATCACTGCGGCGATGCCGAGCGGCACAGGTCTGTCGCATTTCGCCAAGGCGCATCCGACGCGCTATTTCGACGTTGGTATCGCGGAAGAACACGCGGCGCTTTTTGCGTGCGGCATTGCGACGCAAGGGCTGACGCCTTTTCTCACGATTTATTCCACATTTTTCCAACGCGCCTACGACATGGCCATTCACGACATGGCCATTCAAAAACTGAACGTCCGGCTTTGCATGGACCGCGCCGGGTTGAGCGGCGACGACGGCCCAACGCACCACGGTTTGTTCGACATCGGTTATCTGCGCCACATCCCGAATTGGGTGCACATGCAGCCGAAAAACGAAGACGAGTTCGTCGACATGCTTTGGACGATGGCCAATTACAATTCGGGTCCGATTGCCGTTCGTTATCCGCGCGGTTCGGGCACTGGGGCGCAAATCAAAACGGAACCAAAGCTTCTCGAAATCGGCAAAGCGGAAGTGGTGAAACACGGCCGCGAGGTGGCGATCTTCGGACTCGGCAACATGTTTGAGGTTGCGGAAGAAACGGCCAAGAAGCTTGAAGAGAAAGGAATTTCAGTCGCGCTCATCAATCCGCGCTGGATCAAGCCGATGGACACCGGCACGCTCGAGTTCTTCGCGCGCAGCGTGGAAGTCGTCGCCACCATTGAAGATCACGTCCTCCACAACGGTTTCGGCTGCGCGGTGATGGAGCATCTCCACTCCCAAATGATCAACACGCCGGTGGTGCGAGTCGGTTGGCCGGATGAATTCATCGAACACGGCGCGGTTCCGCTCCTGCGAAAGAAGCATGGCATCACCGCGGATGCGCTGGTGGAAAAGGTTCTGCCGTTGCTGAAGAAAAAACCCGCCCCAAAAACCAGCGTCGCGTAGTTGCGACTGCGATCGACCGGTTGATTGTCGATCTAACGCATGCCTGCAATTGAAGCTCGCGACTTAACGAAGATTTACCGCACTTATCGGAAGGAAAGCGGGCTCTGGGGAGCGATCAAAGGACTCGTCAGGCGGCAATATGACGAAACGCGCGCGGCCGACGCGGTTTCATTTCAAATCGAGGAAGGCGAATTCGTCGGATTTCTCGGACCGAATGGCGCCGGCAAAACGACGGTTCTGAAAATGCTCTCCGGGCTTCTCAATCCAACCGGCGGCGACGCGCGTGTGCTCGGTTTCGTTCCGTGGGAACGGCGCAACGAAATGAAACGGCAGTTCAGCTTGCTGATGGGCCAAAAGAACGCGCTTTGGTGGGACCTGCCCGCGCAGGAATCGCTCGAGCTCAATCGCGCGATCTACGGAATCGATCGCGATCGTTTCAACAAAGTCGTGGGCGGCCTGGCCGAGCTTCTCGAAGTCACGGACAAAATGAACGTGATGGTGCGTGAACTTTCGCTCGGCGAGCGGATGAAGATGGAGTTGATCTCCGCGCTCATCCACGAACCGCGCGTTTTATTTTTAGACGAACCGACAATCGGTCTCGATGTCGTCAGCCAAAAACGCGTCCGCGAATTTCTGCGTATTTACAATGAGGAGCATCGGATCGTGACGCTCCTCACGAGCCATTACATGCAGGACATCGAGGAACTTTGCCATCGGGTCCTGGTCATCGATCACGGCAAGATTTTCTTCGACGGACCGCTCGATGAAATCATAGATCGGTTCTCCGGTCACAAAATCGTTAGCCTGACTTTCGACCAACAAGTTACGCGCGATTTTTCCCGGTTCGGCGAAGTAATCGAGCAAACGCCGATGTCGGTTCAACTGAAAGTGCCGCGGGCGAGAGTTACCGAGACCTGTCGCGAAGTCCTTCAATCATGCGATGTAAGCGACATCAATGTCCAGGAAGTGCCGGTCGAGGAAGTGATCCGGCAACTTTTTGGTGAACGCCGCGTCCAGTATTCGGCGGCTGCGGCGCAATCAACCACAGCGAGCGCAGGTAAGAATTAGCTTCGGATTAAAGCGCGCTTGAGCTCGTGCGTGTAAGCCGGATTCAATTCGAACGCTGTCACCGGCATTTCTGCCAGCTGGACCTGTTCAGAGTAAGGAATGCTCTCGACAAATCCGGCCGCCATCAGGCTGTTGAGGGTATCGGTAACATCGTCCGATTCCATCCGGACGAAATCCTGAATCTCGGCGCCGAGCATCGATTCAGTGAACCCGATCGCGCGCACGACCGAGGCTTCCCGGCCGGTAAGTTTAACCTGACGCATACAAAAAAAATAGCAGCTTCCATACCGGTATTTCTGTCCGCGATTGCGGTTTATGCGCCCTCGTGGTCGAACGTTGGAAGGACGCTTTTTTCCATCCCTTCGGCGAAGTTTGGGTAGCGCGGCGTCCAACCGATGGCCCGCAATTTCGCATTGCTGACACGCTTGTTGCTCTCGCCGCGTTTCCGCTTCGAGGTCGATCTTCCCGTCGCGGGAAGCGGTCGATTTAACTTCGTCGCCAGCCAGCGATAACATTCGCTCAGCACAATCGGCTGGTCGTCGACGGCATTGTAAACCTCGCCGGCCGATTCCTCTCGCCCCAATAACAATTGGATCACAGCAGCCGCGTCATCGCGATGAATCTGATTTGCGAAAAGATCGCGTTCAGGATCGAGAATCGCATCGCCATTCAAAAATTTTCTGAGCAATGCCGAGCGGCCAGGGCCGTAGATCCCGCCAAGGCGAACAACAATGCCACGGCTCGCGAGAACCAAATCCTCCGCTTTGCGCAAAATTTTTCCGGTTTCGTGTTTCGGTTCGGCAGGGCTTTCTTCTGTGACCCAGTCTCCGTCGTTTTGAGCATAAGCGCTTGTGCTGCTCGTGAAGAGAATTTGCGAACCTCCGAATCGCTTGAGAAGGTTGCGAACACCGTCCAAGTATACCCGCCGGTAAAAATCGACATCGCCGCCGCGCGTGCTCGCGCAATGAATCACGGCGTCGAAATTTCCCGTCTCGGCGCGAACGTGATCTTCTTTCGAAATATCGACGGCATGAACCGGATAAGGTTTCGTTGAAAGCTGGTGCGCCGAACCTGCGGACATTGTCCAGCCCTCGACTTCCGAATCGTGGGCGACGAACAACTCCGCGACAGCCTGGCCGAGATAACCGCATCCGGCGATGAGCACCCGCGGCATGATGTCGATCTTACGGCGCGATGGCAGCGATCTCGATTTCGTCGAACATCTTCGGCTGCAACGCGCGCACCTGGTTTAAGCGGATCAACTCGAGCAAGGCCAGAAACGTGACCACGATCTCAAGACGCGAGACGATTTGGCCAAACAGTTCTGAAAAACGCACCGGCGTTCCATTGCCAACGCGTTCCAGGATCTTCTCAATTTTTTCCGACACGCTATAACGCTCACCGAAAATTTCCTGCAAATCCTCCCGCGCCTCGACCCGCTTGATCACTTCCTGAAAGGCATGGATCAGCTGGAAAATTCCAACTTCGTTCAACGGCAACGGAGCGTCTGAAATGGCGACACTGCCGCCATCGCGGGTAAAGATTCTTTCCTGTTCGAGCGCGCGATCGTGCAATTGCGCAGCGGCCTCTTTGAACTTCTTGTATTCGATCAATTGGCGAATCAGATCCCAGCGCGGATCGTCTTCTTCCGCATCTTCCTCCGGCGGCTGTTGATCGAGCGGAAGCAAGCTGCGGCTCTTGAGATAAATCAGATTGGCCGCCATCACGACGAACTCTCCGGCAACGTCGATCTTGAGCTCTTTGAAAGCCTGGAGGTATTCGAGGTACTGGCGCGTGATCCGTTCGATCGAAATATCGTAAATATCGATCTCATCGCGCTTGATCAGGTAAAGCAAGAGGTCGAGCGGCCCTTCAAAAACTTCGAGCTTAACCTTGTAGTCGGTCTCCATGTCTTACCGAATTGTAGATGGCGCGCGCTTGAAGTAAATCGCGACGAGATTGCCGCGGTCGATGTCGATCCTGGCCCGCGGGTTATGCGACTTCGTGTCGATGCACCCAGACGCTGTTCACGACACCGAGCGCGAACATGATCATGAGCGCGAATGAGCCGCTATAACTGATGAGTGGCAATGGCACTCCGGTGATAGGCAAAATCGAAATGGTCATTCCGACATTCTGGAAAATGTGAGTGAAAACCAGCGTGGTGATTCCGATGACGAGAAGCAAACCAAATTGGTCGCCGGCAAAAAAGGCGACAAAAAGACAGGTCAACAACAGCAAGGTAAACGCACCGATAAGAAACATTCCACCGACAAAGCCCCATTGCTCGCCGATTGCCGAAAAGATGTAGTCGTTGTGCACCGCAGTCGCCGGTAGAAAACCGAGCTCGATCTGAGTGTTGGCGGCCTTAAAACCTTTGCCCGACCAACCGCCCGATCCGATCGCAATAAGCGATTGGTTGATCGCCCACGAGGAGCCCTGTTTATCGATTTCAGGATGAGCAAATGCGGTGAGGCGTGCTTGTTGATACGGCTTAAGCACCAAGTTCGCCGTAATTGGAATCATCGCGAACAGGATTAGCAGAATGCAGATCAAGTAGCGCAACGGCATCCCGCCGATGAAGAGCAACGCTAGCAGCACCGGCACCCAGATGATAACTTCACCCAAATCCGGCTGCATCAAAATCAAAAGGCAGGGCGCACCGGCAATCGCGCCACAGACGAGCAAACGCAACATCGGATGCATCTGTTTGAACTGACTGAGGAACAAGGCGAGCACCATGATGCCGGCAACGACCGCAAGTTGGGCGGGCTGAAAATTAAGCGGCCCGAGATGGAGCCAGCTGCGCGCACCGTAGACTTTCTGACCCATGAACTTGGTCAGAACCAAAAAGATGATGCCGAGAAGGTACATCGGCAACGCGCCCCATCGGATCCAGCGGTAGTCAACCAGGCTCGCGACCATGAAAGCGAAAAATCCCACCATGACCCAGTTGGCCTGCTTCCGCCAAAAATCTGCCGCGACCGGATCTTCGCGCATGTAGGTCGCGCTGTAGATGGCGACAACTCCGAAGACCGCGAGCGCGAGCATGACGATGAGCAGGAGCCAGTTTAGGCCAAGCAGCTTTCGAAGGAATGGTGTCATGTCGATCTACTCCGGCGCGAGCCTGAGCCAACTGCGCGCGGTGTTTTCGAGTATACGCAGGCCGCGAAATTCGCAACCGCGTTTGAGAGTTCAGAGCCGGGAAAATGGCGACTGGGCACCAGATTTCATCGCCCGCCTTCCTCCTACCTCCTCGCTCTCGCCTTCCATGCATAAATGCCTGCTAGCGAAAGGCTTATCGAAAAAATTGGAAAAAAGAGGCGCTTTTCTTGTCGACCCGTTCGAACCCACCTAGAATTACAGTCCTTCCAGCCGGGGCCCGATTATGACGAAGAAAACGAAGCGCAAGATCGCGTATCGCACGCTGCCGATGCAGCAACAATTAAATCTTCGCCAGGAAGGCGACCACTTCGATCTCGGCGAGATCTTCGATCAATTGAACAAACGCTATTTTCGCGGTCGACTTCGTAATTACAAAGTGGAATGGGGCCGTCGCCGAAAACATCGACCGAAAGATCATTTTGTTTTTGGAACGATCCAGGAGGAGGACCGCGTGATTCGCATCCATCCCCTGCTCGATCAGGCATTCGTGCCGCGGTGGTTTTTGAAATACGTGCTCTATCACGAAATGCTTCACTCTGTCGTTCCGGACAAACTTTTGCGGAGTGGCAGGCGGCGCGTGCACACGGAGGAATTCAACCGACGCGAGCGCAAATTTCGCGGTTACCATCGTGCGCAGCGTTGGGAAGAACAAAATCTTGCCCGTTTCCTGCGTTAACTCCGAAGCCTTTTGGCGTTGAGGTTGCGTTAGCGTTTCTCGGCTGCCGGCACCGGCAATCTTGTTTCAGACGGCGAGGGAGTCGTTGCTACGTTCTTCTTGATGAGATACCAGAGGGTTGTCGCGAGTAAGAGGGAGATCAACTTCGCCCGCCAGTTCTTCAGGAGCAGTCTCTTCATAACGTCCGTGCAATAAAATCTCGCCGATCCGCTGGCGAAACGTTTCCGGCGTAAAATTGCGCTCAATTCGTCGCCGATGGCAAATGGAAATCGCTCCCGTCTCTTCCGAAACAACGATCGCGACCGCGTCCGATTCTTCCGTGATTCCGAGCGCGGCGCGATGGCGTAAGCCTAGGCTGCGATCCAATGTTTCGCGCTGGCTCACCGGAAAAATGCAAGCGGCGGCGGCGATTCGGCCGTTGCGAATAATCACTCCGCCGTCGTGCAACGCGGCTTTCGGATGGAAGATGCTTAAGACAAGCTCAACCGAGAAATCGGAATCGAGTATCACGCCGGTCTCTTCGTAAACGCGAATCGACGTATCCCGTTCGATCGCGAGCAGCGCGCCGAATTGTTTGTTCGCCAGTTGGGTAACGGCTTCGGCCAGATCGTGCACCGTCTCGCGCTTCTCGCTCGTGAGCGAAAAGATGGGATGGCCTCCGAGCTCGGCCAGACCGCGCCGAAGCTCAGGTTGAAAGATCACGACCAGAGCGATCGCAAGAAAAACCGAGAAACTGCGCACGAGCCAGCCGATTACGACCAAATTCAGAAGTGTCGAGATCAGAGTGAGAGTCAGAAAAACAATCGCCAAGCCAGTCAACACTTTGGCGCCGCGCGTCCCGCGAAAGTAAAGATAGCCGTAGTAAATCCCGACACTGAGCAAAATGATCTCGATGATGCTGCGCCAGCTTTTGAACCAGAGCTGGAGAATTTCCTGCGTCATGGCAGCACAGCCTCCGCCGCGCGCAGCGCAGCCGCGTTCTCCTTCACGTCGTGGACGCGCAAAATATCGGCCCCTCGAACGCGCAAGATTGCCGTCAACGCAACGGTCGGCGCCGCCCGCGCGCTCATTTCTGAAGAGTCAACAAGTTTTCCGAGAAACGATTTGCGGGAAACGCCAACCACGAGCGGGCGATCGTGCACGCGTAGTGGCTCGAGGTTTTTGAGCAGCGTCAAATTATGCTCCAGCGTTTTACCGAAACCAATTCCGGGATCAAACGCGATGGCCATGGGATCAACGCCGCACTCTAGGGCGCAGGCATATTGTTGTCTAAAAAAATCAGCCACTTCCGTGACTACATCTTCGTAATGCGGATTTTTCTGCATTGTTCGCGGCTCGCCTTGCATGTGCATAAGCACAATCGCTGCCTTCCGTTTCGCCGCGAGCGACAACATCTTCTCATCTCCCCGGCCCGCGGTGACGTCATTGATGATAGATGCGCCCGCATCCAGCGCCGCATTTGCCACTTCGGACTTGGAAGTGTCTATCGAAATGAAGATGCCTGCCACGCCAGAGGTCCGAGCCGGACTGGCTTTTGGCGAAGGCGGGCCGATTTTGGCGCGCAAACCTTCGATCACCGGGATCACGCGTCGCAATTCCTCTTTCACGGAAACAGGTTCGGCGCCAGGCCGCGTCGACTCCCCGCCCACGTCGATTACGTCTGCACCCTCCGATGCGGTCTGAATGCCGCGCGCGACCGCAGCTTCGGTTTCGAAGAATTCGCCGCTGTCGGAAAATGAATCCGGCGTCACGTTGAGCACGCCCATGATCATTCCCCGTTTGGAAAGATCGACAATCTTATCGCCGATTTTCCAAATTCGCTCACCCATCATTAATCAGACTAACATGATGGGCTCCTTATTCGAAGCGGGCGTGAATCGATTATTTTTTCGAATAGCGGCCCATCAATTCGCTCTGCGCGAGGATGTGCCCCCGCATAGCTGCATCGACGTCACGGCGCTTCGCCCCAGACTTGAGATCGAGCACGCGGTCGAGGGCAAAGATTTTGAAATAGTAGCGGTGCGTTCCGGAAGGCGGCTGCGGTCCGTCGTAACCACTACCCGGAAAATCATTTGTTCCTTGGACCGCGCCTTTCGGCACGCTGTTTTCCGCAACCTCACTTGTCTTGGGATCGATACTCCAAACCAACCAATGCGTGAACAAACCGACCGGCGCGTCCGGATCGTCCACGATTAGGGCCAGGCTTTTCGCCTCAGCCGGCACCCCTTCGATTCGCAATTCCGGATTAACATTCTGCCCGTTCTTGCTGAATTTTTCCGGGATGGTCCCGCCTTCCTGAAATGCTGAACTGGTGATTTTCATCTTCGCTCCTCCTGCCGCAAGCGCGACCAACGATGCGGCCGCGATCGTACATCCGACAATAATAATTGTTTTCATGCTTCAAACTCGGTCGTTAGATCGATCCGCCACCGGACGGATTCGCCGTGGCGAACAATCTCCAATATGCTTTCGCCAACATGACCAAGAACGGTCGCACAATTCGAGAAAAGGTTCTGGCCTTGCTGCGCGCGCGTGATTATCGGCCGCGCAATAAAAACGAGATCGCGCGAGCGCTCGGATTGCAAGGCCGAGAACGCGTTGCGGTGCGGAAAACTTTACGCGAGCTGGAACATGCCGGCGAGATCGCCCGCATTCGCAAGAACTGTTACGTCCTTCCTTCCGAAGCCGATCTCGTGACCGGGAAATTGTCGATCCATCAGGCCGGTTACGGTTTTCTCGTTCCGGAAAAGGCGGGAGAACCGGACATTTTCATCGCCGCCGAAAACACCGGCACTGCGATGAACGGCGATCGTGTCGTCGCCCGGATTAGTCGCGATGTCTCGCCGCGTCGCGCAAAAGATCGACATCTCCGGACCGAAGGCCGCGTCATTCGCATTCTCGAGCGTGCGCGCGACACCATCGTCGGAACATTGCAACACTCGCGAAACTTTTATTACGTCGTGCCGGACGATCCGCGCCTGGTGCACGATGTTTACGTTCAAGTTCCGCCTCGCGCAAAGTTGCCGAAAGGGCCGACGCGTGGCGACAAAGTCGTCGTTCGTCTGGAAGCCTGGGAATCGCGCCACGTAAATCCGGAAGGCGAGATCGTCGAAGTCCTTGGAGCAGCCGCCGCCCCCGGCATCGACATGCTGTCGATCATCCGCAAATACGATTTGCCGACTCAGTTTCCAAAGGCCGTTCTCGATGAAGCGAATCGAATTCCACAATCGGTCGAACAAAAATTACTCCAAGGACGGGAAGACTTGCGCGACCAATTCATTGTCACGATCGATCCGGACGACGCACGCGATTTTGACGATGCGATCAACGTTGAAAAGATCGACAACGACGGCTGGCGGCTTGGCGTCCACATCGCCGATGTTTCCGCTTACGTAACTCCCGAGAGCACGCTGGATCGCGAAGCCCGCCGGCGCGGCAACAGCGTTTACCTGCCCGATCGCGTCATCCCGATGCTGCCGGAGCGATTGAGCAACGGCGTTTGCAGTTTGAATCCGGGCGTCGACCGCCTCACTCATTCCGTTTTCATTGAGTTCGATAAAAACGGGCGCGCAAAAAATGCGCGTTTTGCCAAAAGCGTGATCCGGAGCGCACGGCGCCTGACTTACAAAGAGGCCTACGCCATCCTGCAAGCGAAGCCAAACGGCGAACTCAGTCACCGACTCCACACCGCGTGGGAGCTTGCCTTACTGCTTCGCCGCAAACGATTCGAACATGGCTCGCTCGATCTCGATTTTCCCGAAGTAAAAGTGCATGTCGATGCAAACGGACGGCCGATCCGTTTGGAACGGGTCGAGAACGACGAATCGCATCAGTTGGTTGAAGAATTCATGCTGGCCGCGAACGAAGCGGTCGCACGTGAGTTACGGCATCGATCGATCGCGACGATTTACCGGGTTCATGAAGATCCCGATCCGGAAAAACTCGGCGAATATCGCGAATTCATTCTCAGCTTTGGTTACAAAGTCGGCGATCTCTCGCACCGGAAAGAAGTACAACGATTTCTGGCCTCGATCGGCGGTAAGCCGGAAGAACAGGCACTTAAGATCGGTTTGCTCAAAAGTTTGAAGCGGGCGCGCTACGCGGCGCAGCCGCTCGGACATTACGGTCTGGCCAAGGCGAATTATCTCCATTTCACCAGTCCGATTCGGCGCTACGCCGATTTGGTGGTGCATCGAACGCTGGCCGAACGCAATTTGCCGCGACGATCCAAGATCGACGTCGGACAAATCGAATCCGTGGCCGAGCATATTTCGGAAACCGAAAGAAACGCGGCCGAGGCAGAAATCGAATCGGTCCGCTTAAAGAAGCTTCAGTTCTTCGAGCAACAGCTCAAGGAGCGCAATCCGCAAGTCTTTCGCGCGGCGATAATGGATGTTCGGAATTACGGGCTGGTGGTTGAGCTGCCGGACGCTCTCGTCACCGGCGTCGTCCACGTTTCCACCCTGAGCGATGACTTTTATATCTTTGACGCTGCGCAACGCCGTTTGACCGGCCGGCGTACCCGGCGCCGATTTTCAGTCGGGGATGAGGTTCGCGTTTTCGTTGCGCGAGTCGACACCTTTAAACGTCAAATCGACTTCGCCATCGCTGATCAGGACGCGAAAAAGAGCGCACGACGGCGTTAATCCATTACCGAAACGGTTCTCGATAGAGCCGTTGCCGGCGCGCTTTTTCGCCAAAAATACTGCTTCCCTTTTTGATGCTGACCGGCCTAAACTCCGCGGTTTTTTGCAGACATGGATAATCTCATCGAGGCGAGGGAACTGCAGATCGAGCGTAAGCATTTTCACGTGGAATTTCGTGAGAACGACCGCGGCAAATTTCTTCGCATCACCGAGGAAGCACACGGCCGCCGCAATACCATCATCGTCCCGAGCACGGGCGTAGATGAGTTCACTTCGGCTATCGACGAAGTAATCGAACACGCCGAGCGGGCGCCGGCTTAAGGAACGCGTCGCTTCACTGATTTCCGCGCCGTCCGTTGACACACGCGAGAGCGCAGAATTAGGTTGGCAACTCTCCAGTCGGAGAGACTTCATGGCTAAAAAAGGAAAATCGACGAGTCGAAGATCGACAACGAAGGGGCAAGCTACGGTAAAGAATTCGAAAACGCCGAAATACGTTTATTACTTCGGCGATGGTCATGCTGACGGCACCGGCAAGATGAAACCGTTACTCGGCGGCAAAGGCGCGAACCTCGCCGAGATGACGCGGATCGGTTTGCCTGTCCCTCCGGGATTCACGATTACGACTGAAGTTTGCAGTTACTTTTACGCCCATAACCGCAGCTATCCCCCGCGACTCAAAGCCGAAGTAGAAACCGCGCTCGCCAAAGTCGAGAAATCGGTCGGCAAAAAACTTGGCGACAAAGACCGGCCGCTCCTCGTTTCCGTGCGCTCGGGCGCGCGCGATTCGATGCCCGGAATGATGGACACGATCCTCAATCTCGGAATGAACGACGAAGTGGTCGAGATTGTTGCGAAAAAAACCGACAATTCGCGTTTCGCCTGGGATTCGTATCGCCGGTTTCTGCAAATGTACGGCGATGTCGTAATGGGCGTGCAACAGCAACCGGGCGAAGATCACGAGCCGTTCGAAAGTGTGATCGAACATTTGAAAGACCACCGTTACGGCAAACACGATTTTCCCGACGTGAAATTGAGCGTCGCCGACTTGAAGGAACTGGTGAAGCGATTCAAGGCGCTGATCAAAGAACGGACCGGAAAATCATTTCCACAAGATCCAAAGGAGCAAATGTGGGGATCGATCAGCGCGGTGTTTGGTTCGTGGATGAACGACCGCGCGATTGTTTATCGGCGCAAATACGGAATTCCGCACGATTGGGGCACGGCGGTCAATGTGCAGACGATGGTGTTCGGAAACATGGGCGAGACGAGCGCGACCGGGGTTGCATTTACGCGCGACCCAGCCAGCGGCGAAAAGGTTTTCTACGGCGAATATCTCATCAACGCACAAGGCGAAGACGTAGTCGCCGGCGTCCGCACGCCGCATCCAATCGCTCATCTGGCGAAGGAAATGCCGGCCGCGCACAAGGCGCTCATGAAAGTCCGCGAACTTCTCGAGCAACATTTCAAGGACATGCAGGACCTCGAGTTCACCGTCGAAGAAAACCGGCTCTACATTTTGCAAACGCGCAACGGGAAACGCACCGGTCACGCCGCGGTCCGCATTGCCGTCGATATGGTCGGCGAAAAACTGATTTCGAAAAAAGACGCGGTGCGCCGCATTCCGGCCGACTCCCTCGCGCATCTGCTCGCGCCGATCTTTGATCGACAATCAGCGAGTGAGGCCAAGAAAATCGGCAGCGGTTTGGCGGCTGGGCCGGGCGCAGCTTCTGGTCATGTTGTCTTCAGCGCGGAAGAAGCGGTTGCGCGCTCAGCCAAAGGCCAGAAGGTCGTGCTCGCGCGTATCGAAACCTCTCCCGAAGACTTGCGCGGAATGATCGCGGCCGAGGGAATCCTGACTTCGCGAGGCGGAGTTTCTTCACACGCGGCATTGGTTGCGCGGCAAATGGGGAAGGTTTGCGTCTGTGGCGCGAGCGGAATTCAGATCGATTATCAAAGACGCACGCTCAGCGCGAACGGCACGACGCTCGCACAAGGGGACTACATTTCGATCGACGGAACGGCAGGCGAAGTCTTTGCCGGCGAAGTGACAACGGCGCCGTCGGAAATCATTCAGGTATTAGTCGACCGATCACTCGACGCGAAAAAAAGCCTCACCTATCGCGAATACGCTAAGCTGATGACTTGGGCGGACGAATTCCGAAAACTCGGTATTCGGACAAATGCCGATACGCCGGAACAAGTGGCCAACGCGGTTGCGTTCGGCGCCGAAGGAATCGGACTTTGTCGAACCGAACACATGTTTTTCGAAGGCAACCGGATCGATGCGATGCGCGAAATGATTCTGGCCGGCACCAAAGAAGAGCGATCGCGCGCTGTCGCCAAGTTGCTTCCCTACCAACGCAAAGATTTCGTTGGGATTTTCACCGCACTGAAAGGATTGCCCGCGACGATCAGGTTTCTCGATCCGCCGTTGCACGAATTTCTGCCAAACGATCACGCCCAGCAAAATGAGCTGGCAAATAAACTCGGCGTACCGGTGGACCAAATCGCGCGGCGCGTGCACGAGCTGCACGAATTCAATCCGATGCTCGGACATCGCGGATGCCGGCTCGGGATCACCTTTCCGGAAATCTCAGAGATGCAGGCGCGCGCGATTTTTGAAGCGGCGGCGGAAGTACAAGCGAGCGGAATCAAGGTGCGGCCGGAAATCATGATTCCGCTGGTCGGATTTCCGCGAGAGCTCAAGCTCCAGATCGACATCGTGCGCCGCGTGGCCGACGAAGTGGCAAAGAAAAAGAAAACGAAGTTCGATTATCTCGTCGGCACGATGATCGAGATTCCGCGTGCGGCCCTCTTGGCCGATGAAATTGCGCGCGACGCCCAGTTCTTTAGCTTCGGCACCAACGATCTCACCCAAACGACGCTTGGAATGAGTCGCGACGATTCGGGAAGTTTTCTGCCCGTTTACGCCGAGCTCGATATCGTCGACACAAATCCGTTCGCGTCGATCGACCAGAAAGGCGTCGGCCGTTTAATGGAAATGACGCGCGACCTCGGACGCAAAACGCGGCCCGATATCAAGCTTGGAATTTGCGGCGAGCACGGCGGCGAACCCAACAGCGTGAAATTTTGCCACCGGCTTGGACTCGATTACGTCAGTTGCAGTCCCTTCCGAATTCCAATCGCGCGCCTCGCCGCCGCCCAGGCCGCGATCGCCGAGTAGAGGTCGATCTTGTCGGCTGGTTTCCGACAACGAAAACCTATTTCGCTGCAGATTGCGCTGAATGAAACGCTAGCCAAGCGTTCCAGGCGCGTTCCCAGTTTTGTTTTTCCGCCCAGCATTGCGCTTCGAGGTAGCGGAAATAGGTGGGCGAATTTCCGCGCTCACTGAAATGGCGCGCGGTCATGAGCGCGTCGTCGACCCGGCCGCTTTGCATTTGCGCGCGATAAAGTTCGTAAGCGATCGCGTAGTTGTCGGGTGCGGAGCGGAACCGGCTTTCCAATTGCTGAACGGAAGCGCTCGATGAGATACGCGGGAGAGCGACAAGATCGCCGTAACGCTGGGTCAGTTCGTAAGCGGCGCGAAAATCCTTGTTGCTCGCGTTATATTTGGCGACTCCGAGCCATGCGTACGGCAACCAATCGGGATGTTGAGTAGCCGCGCGAGAGAGTTGGGCGGCGGCGCCGCGTTCCGACCAAAACGCAAAGAACGCGAGTTTCTCCGTTTCGGTGAACGAACTGAGATCGGGATCGTTCTCCAAGACTTTGCCAAGCGCGCGGTTGAACTCTGCGCCAGAGATTCGCGCGAGATATGCCAATGCGAGATCGTGGCTGCTGACACCGAGCTCAGCCAGAATGCGACTGACTTCGGGACTACGAAACGAGGCCTTGCTCAGCATACTGGAAAAGACTCCGGCGCGTTCCGGCCCAGCGCGGCGCAACGCTTCACGCCACGCCGTCGCAGCCAGAACGGGTTGCGACGAAAGCCAGACGTTGCCTTCCGCCAGCGGAAGCTCATAAGAGATTTGTTCGAGAAAACGCGCGCGGCGGAAATCGGTGAGCGCGTTTTCGGTTTGCTTCAATTGGGCCTCGGCAACGGCGCGGGAAAAATAAAGTTCCCAGTCAAGTGGCGCCCATTTCAGTCCAGTGGTGGTGACCGCGACAGCTTCGGTGAAATTCCGTTCGCGATTATCGATGGTGGCGAGTTGCTCGGCGTTCGTCACCCCCACCGAACCGGGAAGGAGTTTTTGTCCGCGAGCAGCGACGACCCACGAGCCGCCCACGACGAGCAAAATTAATCCAATCAAGCGGAACAACATCGACACCGACCGGCTCGGTTTGAATGAGTGCGGACGATGGAGCGAGAGGCCGAGCAAAAACGTTGCGGCAAACATTGTTCCGACCCGATGTCCGGAAACATCGACCAGCCCGTGGAGCGCAAAGAGAATTACAGCAATCAGGGTTGCGAGCCGATAACGCTGATTGGTTCCTTCCCGCAGAGGAAAAATTTTCCGAATGATGAAGACGAGTCCGACGACGACAAGAACAACCGCGACCCAACCAAGCTCGGTCCAAAGCCAGAGCCAATCGCTTTCGGGATGAATCGCGCGGCGGTCGCTGTAAGAAGCTGCCCGAAAAATTGCGAAGACGTCTTCAAAATTACCAAGACCGATTCCGACCCGGGGCGAGTCGCGAATCAGTTGAAAAACGTCGGCAAAAATCCGCCACCGAAAATCGCTCGAGATGCCGGCGTTGGCGAGATTGCGGAGATGAAATCGTTCGAGCGTTTGTCCGCCAAAAAGCAACAGAGCGGTGAACAAGAGGAGCAAGAACGAAATGACAAGCGCGATCCGCGACGGCGAGCGTTGGCGGAGCGAGAAGACGCCGAGCCAGAGCGCGCTTCCGGCGACGAGAATGCCAAGGCCGGCGCGCGAGAAATTCAAAATGATCGCGGTAATCATCAGGGCGAGCGCCACGACCCAAAGGATCCACCGTTTGCGGCCTTTGCGAAGATCGTCCTGACCGCAGGCCAGAATCATCACCGCGGTCAGGCCAAAAAGGTTCCCGGTTTGATTGCGATTCGGAAACGGCCCGAAGTTGCGTTCGTTGTGCCAGAAGGGCGGCGCCGTTTTTGCAAGCCAGAACAAAATGCAAATCGCAGCCAAAACAACAATGCCGGCGGTGAACAGCCGCAGCTGCTGCCGCGCTTCGCGCAATTCGAGTTGTTGAGCGCAGACGACGTAAAGCCAGCTCAAGCCAGCGACGAAACTGCACAAACACGTCAGCGTGATCCAGGGTTGCGGACTTAATGTGGTCGGAAGCGAAATTCCAAAATCGTCCAGGTAAGTTGCGCGCCAATTCGGCTGAAAAAACCAACTCCCCGGCAAAAAGGCGATGAGCGACCAAATTAGAAACGCGAGCAAGACCAGATTTATTGCGAGGCCGAGCGAAAAACGCGGCGGGTGCGCGAGCAGATACATTCCGAGAAGGGCAAAGACAATTCCCTCGCCCCACTTTTGGGTCGCGCCGCCAAGAAAACAGGCGAGCACCGGCAATAAGGCAACGAAAGCGTGATTCAGCCAGCGACTCGAGGGGCCTTCGTCGCGCACATGAGCTGGGCCTTCGTGTGTCGGGTTCGGCATTACCTGTGCAAAACCACGGTATGGGAATCGCTTTTGCTCTTCGAGCCAAGCGGTTGCTGGAATTGAAACGTCATGAGCCCGGGAACCTTATCACGAGTTGAAGCTGTGCGGCCATCGCGTACTCTCATGATCAGCCCAGCAAAATAGAACATGGTCACGCAACGGACGGAAGGACTTTACCGCGTCTTCCTGTTTTGCCAGATCATCATCGTCGCCGCACTCTTTTGGCTCGGTGTCTGGATCATGGTGACCTTTTATTCGCCGGGCGGCTCACTGACCTGGGGCCGGTACAGTATTTACTGTGGAATGCTGGTCCTGGGGCTAACGCTGGAAACCCTGAGTCGCTCGAAAAACTTTTTACTGCAAAACGAGCTCTTGCGCCCACATCGGCTTAGCTTGCGACAAACGGCTGCCAGCATCGGGCTGCTCGTGCTCTATCTCGTCGCCGCCAAGGACGCATTTATTTCGCGCGTATTCTTGTTCAATTTCGTTCCCTGGCTCTACATCGCCCTCCTCTTCTCGCACTACTATCTGCCGTCGGTTTTATCCTGGGGAATTTTTCGTCGGGAAGATAAAACGCTCCTGATCGGATCAAGCCAGCGCGCGACACAACTCCGCGAGTGGCTTCAGCGCAAATCCGAAATCGGTTTGCGGACCGTCGGTTTGATTTCTGACGACGATAAGATCGACAATCCGGGAGTTCCACTCCTCGGAAGGCCTCAACAACTCGAACAGATCATTCGCGATCACAACATTACTCAAGTCATTCTCCTCGAATTCCCACTCTTTTCCGAAGCGAACCAAAACGTCATCCAGATTTGCGATCAGCTTGGTATTCGTCTTCTCATCCTGAGCGATCTCGAAGAACGGTTGCGCCATTCGGTGACGCACTTTGAAGACGGCGGCTTCCGTTTTATCGGACTGCGCGAGGAACCCCTGGAAAATCCGCTGAACCGATTTCTCAAGCGCGCGATCGATATCGCGATCGCGCTCCCAGTCATGCTCGTTATTTTTCCGGTACTGGCCGCAATCGTTTTCATCGCGCAACGATTGCAATCGCCCGGCCCGCTTTTTCACGTGCAAAACCGCGCCGGGATGCAAAATCGACATTTCAAGATCTATAAATTTCGCACGATGCATTCGAACAATGACGAACTATCGCGTCAGGCGAGCGCCGAAGATGAGCGCGTTTATCCGTTAGGAAAGTGGTTCCGCAAGCTGAGCATCGACGAAGTGCCGCAGTTCTGGAACGTGCTTCGCGGCGATATGAGCATCGTCGGGCCGCGGCCGCATTTGATCGAACACAACCAACAGTTTTCGAAGTTCATGGCCAACTATCATGTGCGCACGTTTGTGAAACCGGGCATCACCGGTTTGGCGCAAGTGCGCGGATTTCGCGGCGAAGCACGGAATAACGCCGACATCGAGAATCGTGTCGCGTGCGACATCGAATATCTCGAAAATTGGAACCTGTCGCTCGAGTGCGGAATCATTCTACGCACGTTCACGCAGCTGATTCGCCCGCCGGGTAGCGCCTATTGATTGGTCTGCAACTCGCGCGCAGTCCGCTCTTTTCGAAGCTCGCGCACTTTCGCGCGGATTAGATATTCGTACCAGCCCATGCTGGCGCAATAGGCGAACCCTTCGCGGCCCTCGAGGAACCCGCCTTTGAAAATATACATGTGCAGAAAACGCAAAAACGGCCAGCCAGGGATACGACTCAAGATCGGTTTGAGTGCGCGATTTCGGCGCGAACGATCTTTCGAGAACAGTTCGCGCCAGGAAGCGGAGCGCACCGATCGATCGGCGGCTTCTTCACTGGAATATTGATTGTGCTTCGCCCACCACGCTTCCCAACCTTTGCTTAGCGCATAGTGCAGGTACGGTTCGCGGACGTAGCCGAGTTCGCCATCAACTCTTCCCTCCTTCTGGCCATGGCCGCTGTCGATGAAATCCGCGCGCCCGTGCCGCACGATCCGAAGCTGCCATTTCGGAAATGAGTCGCTCCGACGCAGCCAGCGCTGATCCAGCATCATTTTCCAGCAACAATAAAAACCTGCGACTGCGTTTCCCGCGCGCTCAATGGAATCTGCAACGGCCTGGCGAAATTCCGGTGTCGCAACCTCGTCGGCGTCAAGGAATAGCACCCATTCCCGTTTTAGGTTACAATTTTCGAGCGCCCAATTTCGTTGCCGTGCAAAAGATTCAAAGGGATGCTCGTGAACGCGCGCGCCTGCGTTCTTCGCGATGTCCTGGGTGCCGTCGTCGCTGTCGGAATCGACGACCACAATTTCGCCAAAGCCGGCGATGGATTGCATACAACGAGGCAGATTGTCCGCCTCGTTATGCGTGAGAACGATGATGGCGAGTGATTCCGGCATGGCGGGTGATCAATCGATCCGAAACAAATCAAAGGGAACCCCGCCGACATCGGCCGTCGCCGACGAAACACCAGAGCGAACGTCATAGCGCGCAAACAAAGCGCGATAGAGTTTCGCGTCCATTTTCATGGCGTAACCTTTCCGCTGCCATTCGTTCAACAGTGCATTTTCATAAGCAGCATCGGGTGGCAAAAAAATGCAGTGATCGCCACTCGAAAAAAATGCCGGGATATCCCGTTTAATTTCGCCGTGGAGATCTTTTTCATGCAACGGCAGGTTGGCGCGCTCGACGTGGTATTCAAAATCCCACGGCCAGGCGTTGCCAATGATCACGGCCGGGCGGTTTTCGCACTGGTCGAAAAGTTTCCGAAGGTAGTCCAATCGGTAATACGGTTTTTGATGAAAAGCCTGAAAATATGTTCCGGGAACAAAAAACGGGCGCACTAACTGTCGATCTTTGAAGATGTCGATGTTCACGACAGCTCCGAGCAAAGTGAAAAAGACGAGCGCCAGAACCAACGCCAGCGATCGATCCACCGCGACCAACAAAAGAAACGGCAACGCCACGAGCAAATGCGCGGCTTTCGATGGATGGAGAAAGAAGACCGCCAAAAAAGTAATGGGAACAATACAAGAGATCGTGAAAACGAAATTTCGCGACTGGATTTGTCGTGGCCACTCGCGCAGCGCGGTGATTAGCGTCCAGCAGAGCAAAGGGAACACCAGCGGCGTAAAAGCTTGGAAAATAATCCGGTAAACACCGCCGAGGATTGATTCGCGTAAATTCATCCCGGCGGGGTAGGGAGCGCGAATGCCCATGACCAAGATCGGCACCCAGACGATGAAGACCGCAATCGCTAAAAGTGCGACGCTCAGTAGCGCATATTTCCGGCCGAGCTCCGGCTTAAACAGGCAATAAATCGGGAAAATAATTGCGGCGAAGACGAGCTCCGGGCGACAACCGGTCGCAAGCGCGAAACAAAAAATCGACAACGACAGCCGGGTAAAATTCGGTTTCGCCGCTCGAACAGCCAGAAACCGGACCGCGACGAGCAAAAAAAGGAGACCGAAATCAAATTCTTCGCCATCGATCGCGTTAAAAAAGAATTGCGTCGAAAAGGCCAGACAGATCGCGGCTAAAAGAGCGCGGACACGTGTTGCGCCGAGACGATAGAGCAGATTGTAAAAAATGATCAGGGTAGCGAGCGCGCCGGCGGCCTGGCAAACGAGATAAACGTTATCGTCAAACTCGACGCCGAAACCTTTCTGCAAAATCCATCCGATCGCGCCAAAAAGATAAAACTCAGTCGTGGGATGTCCGGGAGGCCGCGAAACTTCGAGCTGACCGCCGTTCAGCAGCGCCTGAGTCGCGCGCACAATTCCGTGGCCGTCGCCGCTGGCCAGACCGTGATTAAATTGAAGCGCGAGAATTGCGCCGTAAAAAACAAGAAGAACGACGAAAGCCCCGTGACGAGACAGGGCGGAAAAATTCATGCCGATGGCGGTCGCGACTTAATAACCCGACACGGGTTCCCGGCCGCGACGACATTTTCCGGAACATCGTTGGTCACGACGGAGCACGCGCCAACAACACTGTGTGCCCCGATCGTGACTCCCGGCAAAACAAAAGCGCGCGCGCCGATGAACGCGTCTTCGCCGATGGTAATCTTGGCCGCGACCAGCGGCATTTCCGGCCGATCGAAATCGTGGGCGCCGCTACTGAGATAAGCTTCCTGCGCGATGGTGGCGCGCGCGCCGATTTCGATTTCGCCTAACGAATAGGCATTGGCACGGTCGCCGAGGCAGGCGCGATCGTGCAGCGTTAAATTCCACGGAATGGCAATGCGCGCGCGTTGATGCACGAACGGGGTGCCGTCGATCTTGGCGTCGAAAACACGGAGCCAAAACAGCCGCCATTCATTGAGCGGTTTCGGCGTCCAGACGCAAAAGAGGGTCCAGCAAAACTCCCAGAGCACCCGCAGAAAACGCTGGCTCAACGGCCAGGGCGAATCGTAGGGCGACGTTTGAGCTGGATTAACGATTTGTTCGTGCGGCATCGGATTCTTGAAGCACGGAATTAAAGTCAGCCAAAAATTGATCCGCGACACGCGAGATCGAATGGTCGGCCGATCTACGATAGCCCGCGTCCGCTACACGGGCGAGCAAGGTTGGATCGACAATCGCGCTTGCGATTTTTTCCCGGAGCGATTCGACCGGATTTTGGGCGCGATGATTAAAGATGAAACCAGTCTCACCGTCGCCAATGAAATCGTGGAAGCAGCCAAGATCGGAGACAAACACGGCGCAACTGTGCGCCATTCCTTCAAGCGCCGCCAGGCCGAAAGTTTCGCCGCGCTCTGCCAATGAGGGATAAACAAAAACTCGCGCGGAACGAAATTCTTTTTCCAGCGCAAGCGGATCCAAGACCGGTCCTCGAAAAACAACCGTTGCGTCTCGCGCGCGGCGCTTGAGATCGACAAGGTAACCTCTGCCGCCGCCGCCTAACTTGATTTCTGCCGGCCCTACAATCACGAGTTTCCAACCCTCAAAAGCAGCCGGCTTGCCCGCGAACGCCTCCACTAAAAGATGAACGCCTTTTTCCGGATGCACGCGGCCGACAAAAAGCAGGATTTTTTCGCGGTCGGCCAGGGAAGGAGGCGCGCCCGGAGTTTGCGGTTCCGGAGCTGGGTTTGGCACGACCGAAACCTTCGGTTCGAGATCGGGCACTTGTTCCACAATTGCGCGCGCCAGCGCCCGAGTAAGCGTCTGCAATCGTCCGACGTGGCGATAAAAGCGCATCTGGCCTTTCGGGTAGCGGCCTACGTGGACGTAAATTTTTCCACGCTTGGAAGAGCGCAGCAAAATCGGCAGCCAAAACGTGTGCGTAACGATGATGTCGGCGGTGGGGAGAACAGAGAGAACCCTGATCGAGTAAATAAGATCGAGAAATTTCAACCAGACGATCGACCACGGGGTGTCGAATCCCGGGACACGCAAATGCTTCACGCCGCTGCGCACCTCAGAGCGCGGAAATTGCGGGACGGCGCGCGAAACGATCAGAACCTCGTGGCCGCGTCGCGCAAATTCCTCTGCAAGCGCGAACCAGACTTTTTCCACAGCGCCGCCCATGATCGGAGGTACTGGAAAAAAGGCGCCCAGGACGATGGTAATTTTCATGGTTCGTTCAAGATCCGCAAAAGCGAATCGGCCGCGCGGTCGATTGCAAAGCGTTGCTCAAAACAGTGTCGGGCGTTGCCGCGGATCGCTTCGCGTTCCGCTGATGGTGTGTCGATCCAGCGTTCAAGCAAACGAGTCGTGCCGGCGAGATCGTCCGATTCAATATAGCCGGCGCGGTCGGTGTCGATCTCGCGCCAGATGTTTACGCGATTCGAAATTAAAACGGGAACACCGGCGGCGAGAGCTTCGACCACCGAGATCCCGAAATTTTCCTGGTGCGATGAAAGAACAAACGCGTCGGCGCTGGCGAACGCGCCTAGTTTCATCGCGCCTTGCAGCATTCCGGTAAAAACAACCCGGTCTGTTAAATTCAAACGCTCCACTTGTCTGCGCAGATCCTTTTCCCACCCGACTTGGTCCGGCCCAGCCAGGATCAGGGAAATTCCGTCGCGGCCAGAAAATCGCGCGAAGGCGTCCAGCAAAACATCGCAACCTTTTTTCGGATGCAGTCGTCCCAGAAAAAGAAAATTTCGCGTGTTCTGCAATTGTGGATAGCGCGAGAGAAATTCTGCCTCCGCGTTCGGCAAAATCGGCGATTCCTCAACCCCGAGCGGTGAAACTTTTTCGCGAGCGCGATAAAGCCAGAACGATTTGCGCGCCAGCAAGCGTTCCCCCTCGGAAGTGAAGATCACCGCGGCGGCATCGCGCAACACGCGATACTCAGCCCACGGCCAGTAGAGCCATTTCTTTAGATGCTTGAGCGGAAACGTTTCCTTAAACCACGGATCGAGCATGCCGTGGGGAAAAACGAAGTAAGGAATCGATGAGCCGGCGTAACGTCGCCAGGCCGCGAAGCTTAAGTATTGCCAGATGCCGTTCACGATCACGCGATCGTAGTCGCCGCCGTGTTCTCGCAGCCACGGCAGGAGTGGGCGCGAATAACGGTAGTTTGTTAGGCCGCGGCCAAGCGCGTGCACGCAAACATCGGTCGTATGGGACATATGCGACTCATCCAGCACGACGATGTCGATCTTGTGTCCACGCCGCGCCATTCCGCGGCTGAGTGCGAGCACTGAAGTCGCCACGCCGCCAACGCTGGGGTCGAGCGTGTGCACCAATTGCAGAATCTTCAATGCGCTAGACAACGAAACCTTCCGTCCGCTGGAAATATTTGCAGTCGCGCGAAACCGATTTTAGCGGCCGGGCCGGCACGCCGCCGTAAAGCTGATAGGTATCGGTGAAGCTTTTGTTGAGCAGAGATTTCGCTCCGAGAACGCAGAAGTCGGGCAACGTGCTTCCGCCGAGCAAGACGCAATTTGTCCCAACAAAACAATAATCGCCTACTCGCACCGGCTTCGAGGATTGTCGATTTTGTTCGATGTCGATGCTGTGAGTGATGATCTGGGAATGAAATCCGGCGAATGTCGTGAACCGGCCAATCGTGACTGAATTCGTGCAATCCAGCAGGTGACGGTTCGTGATGGCCGAGTGCTCTCCGACGATCAGCTCCGGACGGCGATCGGTTTGGTGAGCAAAGTGGCGCGACGAGCCGAGTGGAAAGCCGGTGATCCAATTGCCGCGACCGATGGAAGCGTGCGCTTTGAGATGAAGCAGATCGAAGCCTTTGCAAACGGTGGCCGTTCCAATGGTGCTGCCTTCTTCCATGATCAAACGATTTGGTAAAATCCAGGCGAGACCGATGCGCGCGGTCGGATGAATTTGAAAACCAAATTGGTTTTCGAGGAACGATCTCCGCAAATTCCACGGCAAAAGAAAACTGAACAGCATCAGAATTGTTTTCACAGTTGCGCTCCCAGATTGCGATAGATGTCGATGTAATGCGAGACCATCCGGCTCGTCGAAAAGCGTCCGGCGTTGCGCACACTCTTTTCACTCCAAATCGCGCGTTGCGCCGGATCACGCAACCGAAGGAGATCGGCCGCGAAGCCGGCCTCGTCATCCGGATCGTGGAAAAGACCGGCGTCGCCCGCTGCTTCCGGCAAGGGACCGGAGTTGCTGCAGACAACTGGACAGCCGCAGGCTTGCGCTTCAATGATTGGCCAGCCGAAACCTTCAAAGCGCGAAGGATACAGCAGCGCGACAGCGCGATTATAAAGCGCCTCAAGCAGTTCGGCAGAAGCGTCGGGCACTTGCGTTACGCGGTCGGAAATTCCGAGACTTTCCGCCAAGGAAAGTAATTCGGGCGTGAGCATGTCACCAACAAAAACGAGGCGCGCGTTCCATTTGCCTTTGCAGAGCGCGAAAATCCGAAGCGCGCCGTCTCGATTCTTTCTGCGCAAATTGGAGCCGACGTGCAGAATAAATGGAATATCCAGATTGAAGTTTGGAATCTTCGCGAGACGCGCCGAGACGTCTCCTTCCGGCAATTTGCGAAACGGATAATTCAAGCCGAGCCGGACCAATTCAATTTTGGGCGTAGCGGCGCCAGGTGAAACGAGGCGACGTGCGTCCGCTTCGGTGGCTTGCGAAACGCAGGCCACGACACTGGCGCGGCGTAATCCGCGCAAGATCCAGCGTTGCAAAACTTTTCCGGTGAGCGACGCCGGACAATTTGTTTCCTCACCGAGCGCACCGCGGACGGCCAGAAGATCGTGGCAGGTCACAACCACGGGCACGGCCTTTATCCAGCCGCCATACATAGCGTTCGAGTGATCGCAAATGTGAACGACGGACGGTCTGTCTTTCGCGAGTCTGGCGCGCAATTGTCGTGGAAATAAAACGAACTTGTCGATGTAACCGAGCCATTTGGAGATAAAGCTTCCGGCGCCGCGAAATTTTCCGAACCGCGGTTGCGGCGCGATCCACTTTGCGGCAATTCCAGAATTGTTGAGACCGCGCAGCATCATCGTTCCGAAACGCTGCATGCTTTGCTGCCGATCGAGCGGGTAATTACCGATCAGCAGAACCATTGTTGTGTTCGGCGCCGATCTC
>Ga0209217_1000009_pt1 | contig 51094 bp, 93 predicted proteins | sample JacPinW_OM3H0_M2_FD_187957 | JGI IMG/M metagenome (GOLD analysis project Ga0209217, IMG submission 187957) | Forest soil microbial communities from Algoma, Ontario, Canada - Jack Pine, Ontario site 1_JW_OM3H0_M2 (SPAdes) (version 2) | ecosystem: Environmental > Terrestrial > Soil > Boreal...
GGATCGTTCTTGGCCAAGGTTCGAGAATTGTGCGCGCGGCGGGATCTCCTCTGCGCACATGATCTAGATCTTCTCTCTCTTCCTCTAACTCTTTCTCTGGGGGCGTTACATCCGCGTTCGTAACGCGTTTCAGGCTGTCTAGCTCGGCTCTCTTCCGTTCCCTAAACCTTCGAACTCTCTCGGCAACTGCGGCAGGCGCCTCGCTCGGTTTCCGCCCGTTGTAGTCGGTCCAATCATGCACTGTAACGGTGCATGTAACGGGCATGTTACGATCGCCTGTAACGTTTGGGTGGTCCGGTTCGACTTTCACCAGAGCGCGATCTTCCAACACCGCTAGATCGTTTTCAGCGCTCCGGCCAGCTTCGCCATCCTCCGCTCCTGAACCCTCGAGAAGCGCTTGCGGGGTGGTGTGCATGACGACGCCCGGTTTCGTCGATCGCTGCGCGAGAGACCAGATGTAAACCAGAAGGCGAAACTGCCGATTGTCGAGCGACCGCACCTTCGGATGATCGTGTGCGTCGCAGTAGAATTTGAACCAGGAGAGGCCGCTCGCCATGATCGACCTCTACGCCTTCGCCTCGTCCTGCTCTTCCTCGAGCGGGAGGTGCCCCTGGTCGTCCTCGAGGTATCCGCCGTTGCGGATCGCGTCCTTCAACTTCTCGAAGCGCTCCTGCTCGTCGTGCAGGTCGGCCTTGAGCGTGTCGATGCGGATGGCGGACTTGCAGCACAGCTTCCAGGCCTGGACCTTCCCGTCGTCCTTGAACGGTTTCCGCTTCTTCAGCTCCGGCAGGACATTGTGTCCGTTGTCTTTCGCCATATACTTGCGGCTCCCTGTACTGCTGGTTGGACTTCTCGGGGCGGCTTGTCGCGGCCGCCCCGTTTTGCGGTGTTCCCTGGAAGCCGGGCCGCGGCCGTCCGGTCGCGACCCGGCGTGTGACGGCTACTGTTCCGCTTCGCGGCCCTGCCGCGCTCTCGGTCAGCTCATGCGTGTCTCGCCGCTTCCCGCGCGCACTCGTGCATCTGGTCGCCGAAGTCGCGCGCAGCCTTCGGCGTCAACGGGGCGACATTGTCGCCGACGTGGATCCAGACGCAGCCGTCCTCGACATCGCAAAAAATCCGGTCGCTCACGCACTTCGCCGCGTCGCCGTGGACCAGCCTGCAACTCGGCAGGTGAAGCAAGACGCTGTTGCACCCGCAGGGCGCCTTCGCCACCGAGACGGAGACCGGGACCGGGACCGCACTGCTCACAAACCACCTCCTCTGAGCGCCTTGCTCGCGCTCTCACGTGCCCGCCGCCGCAGCCGAAGGAGCGGCGAGTCCTTCACGACGAGCATCCCGCAGCCCAGCGTCACGCAGCGCCGATACGACGTGCCGTCGACGCGCCAGCGGCTGTGGTCGTGCAGGAGTCCGCAAAAGAGCCTGTCCCACCACGAAGGAGCCTTGAACTCGGCTTTCATGCATCCTCCCGCGCCGACCGGAGCAGCGCAGCCAAAGCGAATCCGATCAGTCCGCCAAGCACAAAGAGGATGAGGTACAGGGTCACGGCTCGCCCTCCTTCTCGGCGTGGACCGCCCTCACGCGGACGTGATCGTCGCTATGCGGGAAAATCAGGTACCGGCTCCCCATGCTCAGCACCACGCAAAGCGCTCCAGCCTCGTCGGCGAGCAGCGGGCGCCGCTGGCTGGCGACCTGGCTGAAGCTGAGCGCATAGCAGCCGTCCGCGCGCAGCTTGAGCAGGGCCGGCCCGGCGATCTGCGCGCGCTCGGTCCGGTCCGCTGAATCGAGGCTCATCGGCTGACCCCGAAGTCCGTTTGCGCGACGAGCTCGGCGACTTCCTCTGCCGAGACGTACCCCTTCGCCGATGCCCGCGCGCCGAGCGTGCGCAGCGACTCCTCTGGACGTAAACGCAGCGGCTCCACGATGTGGACGCCGCACTGCCCGGTGATCTCGGTGAGGTGCTGCCGGTCACGTTTGAGCGCGAGATACGCCATGTCGGCGGACGGCTTCTTGCGACGGCTCCAGAAGCGGAGTTGGTTCTCGACGCTTCCGGGCGACAAGTTCAGGTCGTAGGCGACTTCCTTGACCGTGATGCGGTCGATCGCCCGCCGCAGCGAGGCGCGGCACTCAGCGAAGAAGTCCGCTGGGCGCAGCAAGTCCTTCTGCAGGGGCTCGATCGTGAAGGGGGCCACGCTCACTTGTGGGATCCTCCGGGATCAACTCCAACCCAACGCCACCCAGACGACTCGGGTACGAAAAAAGCGATGCGTCGCCGCACCGCCTGCCGACTAAGCCGCCTTCCTTTTTTTCCCTGCTCCTCTCGGCTTCTGCGACCAGGTCTTCATCGGGATCCCGAAGACCGTCTGCAGCACACCCGCGCTGTCCATGTCGGGCCTGCCGCCGTGGAACCAGCGATGCACGGTGGGCGCGGAGCGCTGAACCGCCTGGACGATCTCCGCCTGGGTCTTCCCGGTGTCCGCGAGCAGCCTGTGGCCTTCGGTTCGGATGACCATCGAAGCGGGCTTCTAGCATTTAGCGATAGCAAATTTCAAGTGGATCCGGACTTCGCTCCGTAAATGTTTGCCTCCGCTAACATTTCCGCCATGCGGAAGGGCGCTCGTCAGCCCAGCGCGCCTGATAGCGCCGAAGAGAAGCTTCGTGCGCGGCTGCGTCGTTGGCTGCTCTACTTCGAGAGCGAAAGCGAGACCCTCAAGCGCTACGAGCTCGCGGAACACATGGGCATCAGCGCGCCGCACATGTCGAACCTGCTGAACGGCAAGGCGAAGGTGGGGATCGACACGTTCGTGCTGATGGCGCGGTTCGGGAAGTCACTCGAGCACATGGCGCTGTTCGAGCCGCCAGGCAGTGTCGCACCGACAGCGACCTCGGAGGATACGTCCTCACAAGACGCGAGACCGACGGTCAGGAAACGAGCCCGCGGCCAGAAATCTAGCCCGTAGACGAGAGCGCGGTCGCGCGAGTAGAACGCTGCGCTTCGCGCCCATGGACAAACCTCCTCGCCTGTCGCCCTGCTGCAGCGTCCGCTCTCAACTCCGCAACGTCTCGCTCGAGACGAAGGAGGCGATCTTCCGTTGCACGAGATGCGGCATGCTGCGCATCGAAAGCCTGCGGCCAGAGAGAGCGGCGCCACCTCCGGCAGCCAGCCATCTCCGGCTCGTCGTTAGCCGCTAGAAACCCCTTGTCTGGTCGCCGGGTTAGCGCCTAAGCGAACTTAGCTATTGCATAGCAGATTAGCTTCTGCTAATGTGCCTTCCGTACTCAAGGAGGCGCACCGATGGCGAAGACCCCCCAGGCAATCGAAGAGCAGGTGAAGAAGGCGCAGGCGTCCGTAGCGGCGCTGCGAGCAGAAGCGGCGCAGCTGCGTGAGGCCGGCGAGGACCTCGAGGACGAAGAGATGCTGCGCGCCGCCCGGAAGCTCGAGGCGCAGGTCCGCAAGACCGAGCAGACCATCGCCCGCGCCCAGGCGGTGCAGCCATGACCCCCGCCGACCGCGCCGCGCTCGCCGAGCGGATGAAGCAGGACGCGCGCACCGACAAGGCGATCGCGATGGCGCGCGTGATCATGGCGACCGCGCACGAGTTCCAGACGCCGGCGCGCGAGGTGTTCCCGACGAACGACACCGAGTGGTTCCGCGTGTGGCGGCTGGCGAAGTGCGCGTCCGCGCCGTCGGAGCAGACCAAGGCGCTGTGCCGCGAGTTCGTCGAACAGCAAGAGCAGCTCGAGGAGTTGGAGCGGGTTCGGGCGGTGGCGACGGATGGGCAGGCACTCCGATGAACCTGCCCGGCTACGACGCCTGGAAGCTGGCCAGCCCGCCCGAGTACGAGTTCCCTGAGTCGTGTCCGTACTGCGACGCGCATCTGGACAGCGACGGCGTGTGCGACGGGTGTGGCTGGGGCGCTGATGACGAGTCCGGCGACGCCTACGACACGCTCGAGGAAGCGGAGATGGCGCGGTGACGCTCCCCTGGTTCAAAGGCCGGCTCGCGGCATTCGATACAGAGACGACGGGCGTCGACCCTCTGACCGCGCGCATCGTCACCGCCGCAGTCGTCAGCGTCGGCGGTATCGAGCAGATGGTCGAAGGGCGCTGGGTGATCTGCCCTGACATCGACATTCCTGAAGGTGCAGCGAAGATCCACGGCTTCACCACCGAGCGCGCCCGCAGGGAAGGACGACCGCCGTACGATGCTCTCGCCGAGATCGTCCGCGAACTCGCAGCGGCCTGGAAGCGCGAGGAGCCGGTCGTCATCTTCAACGCTCCGTATGATCTGACGGTGTTGTGCGCCGAACTACGGCGCCACAGTCTGCCGACGCTTGAGATCGGCCCGGTGGTCGACCCGCTGGTGCTCGACAAGCAGCTCGACAAGTACCGGAAGGGCTCGCGGAAGCTGGAAGCGATCTGCGAGTTCCGCAGCGTCCGGCACGATGGCGCACACGACTCGACGCACGACGCGATCGCGGCGGCGCGCCTCGCGTACCGGCTAGCCAGCCTCTACGACGAAATCGGCTCGTTCAGCCCGCACGACCTGCACCAGCTCCAGATCGCCTGGTTCGCGGAGCAGGCGCGAGGTCTCGCCGCTCACTTCGCCAAGCAGGGCAAGACCGAAACCGTCTCAACCGAATGGCCGGTGCGCACACTGCCGGCGATGCAGGAGGTCGCGTAGCCATGGGCCACACTCTCTGCGCCGACTGCGGCAAGGTCGTGCGTCTCGTCTTCGACGGCGAGGAAGTGCGCGTCGCTGTCCACGATATTTGTGGCATGGGCGGCCAGCCGCTCGAGGTGAATCTGCGCGCGCGGCAACTCGCGGACGCGCTGAAGCGGAAGAGCGAGGTGTGGTCGTGAGCGCGCCCAAGCACACGCCGGGACCGTGGTCGATTGATGAGACTCCTGTCGAGTACGTCGCCATCCGTGGCCCGGGTGATGCCCCGGTGTGGTTGCACTCCGTTGCCGAGATCGAAGTGCTGGGCGGCGACGACGAACAGGAACGCGTCGCGCGCGCTAACGCCAAGCTGATCGCCGCCGCGCCCGCGCTGGCGGATGCGCTGGGGGATACGCTCTGGTTCATCGAGAAAGCGGGGCCGCTCGGGGCGGCGCTGCTCGCCCGCGCCCGTGCCGCCCTCCGCGCCGCCGGGAGGCTGCCGTGAGCGACGCGCTGAACAGGCTCGAGATGATCGCGGAGATCCGGCGGCTGAACGGGCTGCTGACCGAGGCGAAGAGGCGCGCGGTCACGCTCGCGGAGCGGGAGCAGGCAGAGCGGGTCGCCGAGGCGGCGCTGATCGACAAGCTCACCGCGGCCGGCCTCCGTGCCCAGACGCTGCTCAGGAAGCTCCGCGCCGTCAGGAGGGAGCCGTGAACACGCCTCCGAACTGCGAACGCTGCGGCGCCCCTGCCTACAACGTGACTGGCCGCGGCGAGCACACCGGGCGGCATACCGACGTCGACGAATGCCTACGCGAGCTGAACGCGAGGATCGCCTCGCTTGAGAAGGGGTTCGACCGCGCTGAGAAGGCTGCGATCCGCCGCGCGCGCCACGACTCGCTCGACCAAGCGCTGAACTCCGGCGACGGGAGCTACAAACCATGACCGACTTCAATCCGCTCGAGGTGGAGGTCTGCGCGCTGCGCGTCGAGCTGGCGAAGGCGAATTGCCGGATCGCCGATCTCGTCCACCTGCTCAAGGTGCACGGCGGCCAGCCGCTCAAGGACGGGATCCTCTCTCTCGGCGAACTGCGAACGCGCATCCTTGAGGCGCTCGGCTCGCACCTCACGCACGAGGAGCAGCGAACAGTCGAGGAGACGTTCACGGTTCTGTACGTCCACTTCGACGGCATCGAGCGGGTACTCCGCGCCCAGGACTGCGCCTGCGGCGAGTTGACCGAAGGAGAGCAGTCGCTCGAGGAGGCGATCGCGGGTGCGCGCGCGGCGAGAGCGGAGGCGATCGAGAAGGGGTTCCTGAACGCGACCGATCGGCCGCGCGGGAAAGTGATCGACCTGGGGGCGAGGATGAAGCCATCCACGGCGCGAGATCCGAAGGGAGCCGCATGAAGATCTACGTGGCGTCGTCGTGGCGGAACTACCTGCAGCCAGGAATCGTGCTGATGCTTCGTCGCGCCGGGCACGAGGTCTACGACTTCCGCCATCCGGCCGCCGGCGTCAGCGGCTTCGCGTGGAGCGAGGTTGATCCCGATTGGCAGAAATGGACGCCAGAAGAGTATCGGCAGGCGCTGCAGCATCCGGTCGCGGCCCGCGGGCACGCGCTGGACATGGACGCGCTGCGTGCGTGCAACGCGTGCGTGCTCGTTCTGCCCTCTGGCCGCTCGGCGAGCTGGGAATTCGGCTGGGCGATGGGCGCAGGCAAGCGCGGGGCGGTCGTCATGTTCGAGCCCTGCGAGCCCGAGCTGATGTACCGCGACGCGGAAATCCTCACCTGCCCCGACGACGTGTTCGCCGCGTTTGGCGTGCCGAAGGAGGAAGTCGCTTGAGCTACGCCCGACACCTGCGCATCGCCCGCCGCCGCGGCCAGTACATGAGCGTCGAGGCCTACCTCGCCGAGCACCGCAAGCGCCACGAGCCGGCGCGCTTCCATGACGCCAGCACGGTGGGCGACTTCCTGCGCGGGCCGGCGACGGTGGGCCGCACGCAGCCGGCGCCGCACCTCGAGGACTACGACCGCGCGCCGACGACGACCTATCCGGAGAGCGAATCGTGAGCCCGCGCCGCCTCAGCAATGCCGAGCGGGATCTGGCAGCGCTGGACGCGTTCAAGGCGAGGCCGTGCACGTGGTGTGAACGCGAGCCCAAGGCATCGGGCGACCACCTGTGCAGCGGCTGCCGCACGGCCTGGAACGCTGCGCAGCAAGACCCGGACAGGCTGCACCAACTTGGCGCGATGGCGAGGAGGCTTCCGTGACGCTGACCAAGGAGCAGATCGAACTGCGGCGTATGCGCATCGGGGCGTCGGAGATCGGCGCCGTGCTCGGCATCGACAAGTACCGCACGCCGCTGCAACTCTGGATGGACAAGAAGGGGATGGCGCGCGAGCACAACGGCGCGCATCTCGGCTGGGGACACGACGTCGAGGGCGCCATCCTGCGCAACTACGCGCGGCGCAACGGCTACGAACTGCTCCCCTCGCCGGGCACCATGGCGCACCCGACGCTGCCGCATCTGTGCGCCACGCCCGACGGACTGGCGGTGCGGAACGGCGTCGTGCGCGACGTGCAAGCGAAAAACGTGGAAGAGCACCACGTGCGCGAGTGGGGCGAGCCTGGCACCTCGGACGCGCCTCTCTTCTACGTCGCCCAGGTCACGGTGGAGCTCGGGATCCTGCGCGGCCAGATGCATGACCTCGATGACGGCGGCGACATCGCCGTGAGCTTCGGCGGTCGGCCGCCGGTCGGCTACCCGATCCCATTCAACGTGGAACTCTTCGGCAATCTATCTGAGGCGGCGTCGAAGTTCGTCCGCGACTACCTGGAGACCAACAAGCCGCCCCCACTGGAAGGCGACCGCGCGGCGTTGGAGTACGTCAAGCGGCGGTTTGCGAAGTCGACCGGCGAGCTGCTCGAGCCGACGAGCGAGGCGCAGCATCTCGTCGCGCGGCTGCGGCTGCTCAAGGAAGACGCCGCCGAACACGAGAAGGAGATCGAGGAGGCACAGGCGCAACTCTGTGCGCTGATCGGTGACGCGCTTGGGTTCGATGGGCTCTGCACATGGTCGGTGGTGAAGGAGCAGCGCAAGGCGTTCACCGACTGGCCGATGGTCGCCCAGCACCTCGCCGTCAAGGCCGGCGTGTCCCAGGAGCAGGTCAAGCAACTCGTCGCGGACCTTACCCGCGAGGAAGTGGTCAAGGAGTCCTACCGCCGGCTCAGTCTGGCGAAAGAGAGGAAAAGCAAATGAGCGAACAACAGACGCAGGCGATGACTGTGGCAGTGATGGACGACGACGAATCGCTGCCGGTACCAGCGGGCGGCGTGGGGATGACTGGCCTCGCGCGCGCGGAAGTCGACGTGCAGATCGAGACCGCGAAGAGGTACCCGCGCAGCCTGAAGGCCTCGCTGAACTACGCGATGGAGCTGGCCACGCTCGACGTCGAGACGGCGGAGATGTGCTTCTACTCGTTCAAGCGAGCAGGGAAGGACATCGAAGGCCCGAGCGTGCGGCTCGCGGAGATCATCGCGACCGCTTGGGGGAACCTGCGCTACGGCGCGGAGATCCTCGGCGCCGACGACACGTTCGTCCGGGCCCGCGGCTACTGCTTCGACCTGCAGACGAACACGGCGTACGCCGGCGAGGTCGAGCGGCGGATCACTGACTCGAAGGGCCGCCGCTACAGCGACGACATGGTGGGGGTGACCGGCATGGCCGCTTCCGCCATCGCCAGCCGCAACGCGGTCTTCAAGATCGTGCCGCGCGTCTACGTGAACCGGATCTACGAGAAGGCGAAGCTCACCGCGCGCGGGACCGAGAAGACGCTCGCCAGCCGGCGGGTGACGGTGCTGGAGAAATACGCGAAGCGCGGGGTGAGCGCGGAACAGGTCTTTGCCAAGTACGGGATCCGCGCCATCGAAGAGTTGACCCTCGACCACGTCGAGCAGCTCGTCGGCTTGGCGACGGCGATCCACGAGGGGCGGACCACGATCGACAAGGAATTCCCGCCGATCGCCTCAGCGCCAGCACAGACCGACGCCGCTGCGCCGACGCCGCAGAAGAGCGCGATCGATCAGCTCAACGACGTTGCGCGGAAGGCCGCGGGGAAGAGCGAGCCCGAAGCGAAGAAGTGACCAACCTGGCCGCCGACCCGCTGGAGGCTCCGGACACGATGCGACCGCGCATGGGGCGCGGCGCGTAAACGCGAAGGCGGCGGCCACTTACTTGCTGAGGAGATGACGATGGCAGTGAAGCGAGCAACGTTGGAGATCGAGAGCACCGGCCAGGTGGCGCATTTTGAGACTGACCCCATCGCCGCCGACGGACAGCCGTGGAACGTGCCGGCCCTGGTCGTCGAGGTGGTCGACTTCACCGAGGCGCTCGAGGTGGTCGAGACGCTGAACCGGAGCCGGGCGCAGAAGAAGCGGGAGCGGAAGCCGGCCGAGGCCCCTGAGAAGGACGCCAACCCGATCACCGTGAAGGCCGACGCGACCGAGGTGGCGCGGCTCAACGCGAAGGGCACCTGATGGGCAGCTACTACGACCGGCAGGGGCGCCCGATGGAGATGATGGAGTGGGCGCGTGCTTTCGAGAAGGACGACCGCGTCATCGGCGCGACGCAGGTCGGCGAAGCGAAAGTCTCCACGGTCTGGCTCGGCCTCGACCACAGCTGGCACGGCGGTCCGCCGCTCATCTTCGAGACGATGATCTTCGACGGTCCGCACGACGGATACCAGGCCCGCTACAGCACCGAGGAGCAGGCGAAGGCCGGACACGCTCGCGTCGTCGCGGCACTCGAAAGAGGCGAGGAACCGTGAGGAATCCATGCGGCCGTTCATTGGGAGCGTGTCCGTGTGGGCTGCGGTGCCGGAGCACGCCTGCTGATCAGGACAGGGCTCCGGCGCCGCAGCGAGTCTGGAGGAAGGATGGTGAAGGATGATCCGCGCCACGTTCTGTTGCGTCTGCGGCCTCCGGCATCTCGCTGGCAACTGCGCGGCGTTCGACCACCTCGGGCGCTGCTACACGGATCTGCGGAACGAGATGGACGCGCTCAAGAAGGGGCTGCGGAAGAAGAGGAAGCGATGAGCGGGTTTCTCGATCCGAAGCGCTACCCGCACGGGACGCGGGCTCGCTACGTGGCGGCGAAGTGCCGCTGCGCACTCTGCAAGTGCGCGAACACGGCCTACTACCATGAGCGTCGCAGGCGCGCGCTTGCGGCTGCGGCCGAAGTCCAGCCGAGCCGCCGCAAGACCTGCCAGTGGACCTTCTTCATGCGCAGTCGGCCGGATGGCAGCGCGTACTCCGTAACCGCCGCGATGTGCCCTGGCGTCGGCGGCCGTCCCTGTGTCCAGGGCGGCGTGTGGCTCAGGAACTACAAGCGCGTCTGCGCCCTGTGCGTGGAGCGGGCAACGGTGTGGAACGGTCTCGTCTCGGCTCGCCGCGCACGGAAGCACGTTCTCGCTCTGCGAGCGAAGGGCATCGGCCGGGACGCGATAGCAGCGGCCTGCGACGTGGCGGTCACGGTGATCGCCGACGTCGCGTCGGGTGCGAAGAAGAGGATCCGGGCGCAGACCGAGAAGCGGCTCCTCTCCGTCGACGAGGGGGCCCGGGCGGACGGCGCGAAAGTGCCGGCGGCGAGGACGTACGAGCTGCTCGGGGACCTGTTCGCGCGCGGGTTCACTGCCCGGTGGGTCTCGCGCGAGCTGGGCTATGTCGGATCGTACAGGCATCCGCTGCAATGCCGGCGGCGCGGGTTCGTCACCGCGCGCAACGCGGCCGACGTCGAGAAGCTGCACCGTCGCGTCCTCGAGCAGGGCATCGAGCCGCAGCGCGACCGGATCGACGCCACGCCGACGCACAAGAGGATCGATCGGCTTCTGCGTGAGGGCTTCAGCCTCAAACGGCTGTCGCGGGAGATCGGCGTCTTCCTCCGCCCTGTGTCGAACCGACGGGGTCTCGTCCGCCGCTCGACCGCCGCAAAGGTCGAGCAGTTCTACCGCGAGGTCTTCGACGAAGGCGCGCGCGTGGCGCGTTATGAGCCGCTCGACATCGCCGACTTCGCCACCGCGAGGTCGGCATGAGCGAGAGCAAGTCGCTGAAGTGCAGCACCTGCGGCATCTCGCCGACGCCGTTCCTCGAGGCGAAGGCCGGAGGCACGCACTACCGGATCGTGGAGCACGGCGTCGGGATTCCGGGCCGGAAGCCGACCAGGAACGCGCGCAAGTGCGGGACGTGGCAGTACGTCACGCCGCCGGCGCAGGGGATGTATCCGCCCGGCTGGCCGAAGTGCGCGTGCGGTGACTACGCCCTCGACGGCAAGGCGACCTGCGGGCGCGTGGAGTGCCTCCGTGGCTGAGCTCACCCTCCCCCAGCTCCGGACGCTCTACGCGGCGGCCGCCCTGGTCCTGCGACTCGACACGATGAAGTCCGGCGACAAGCTGGACGCGCGAGGCAACATGCGCGCGATCGCAGGCCGGCAGTGGCGGCGCAGTCTCGGGCGCGCCTTCGCCGAGGTGAGCCGCGAACTGGCGAAGGCGGTGCACCTGAAAAGGAGGAAGTGATGCCGACGGGCTACACGTCGCAACTGCACGACAAAGGGCAATCGTTCGCGGAGTTCGTCTGGACGTGCGCGCGAGCATTCGGCGCATTGATCCACATGCGCGACGAGGCGCTCAACGCGCCGTTGAAACTAAACGAGGAGGGCGACCGGAACTACGGCGCCGAGACACTGAAGGAAGAACAGGTCGAGCTGGAGCGCCTGCGCAAGTTGTCGCGGGCCGACTGCGACCGCGAAGCGGCGGCGGAGTACTCGAAGGCGATTGACCAGCACATGAAGTACGAAGCCGAGAAGGACGCCGTGCGCAAGCGCTACGCGACAATGCTGGAACAGGTTCGGAAATGGGAGCCGCCGACATCTGAGCACCAAGGGCTGAAGACGTTCATGCTGCAGCAGCTCGACGAGGCGTTGAGATGGGACTGCCGCCCGTCCGAGCCGCCGAAGAAGATCGACGGCTACACCTGGGTGCAGCAGAAGCTCGAGCACCTGGTGCGCGTGATCTCGGTGTCGGCCGAGTCCGCGGGTAAGCAAGAGAGCGCGCGCCGAAGCCGCCGCGAATGGATCGACGCACTCGTCCGCAGCGTGCCGCCGCCGAAGGGAGCGAAGTGATGGCCCGCTACGCTGCAGGCACGTCCGTCCCCGTCGATCGCTCACGGGTCGAGGTCGAGCGCGTTCTGGTCCGCTATGGCGCCTCCGGGTTCGGCTACTCCTGGGAGCGGCGCGAGGTCGCGGTCAACCCGATCCCAGCGTACGGCAAGAAGACCGAGATCCGCGAGTTCGTGATGATCGGGTTCAAGTTCAAGGACCGCTCTATTCGTCTCGACGTGCCGATGCCGACCGAGCGCGAGGCAGGATCACAGTCGCGGATGGAGGCCTCTACGCGCCAGCGCTGGCGTGCGCTCCTGCTCGTGATCAAGGCGAAGCTGGAAGCGGTGGAGAGCGGCATCAGTACGCTCGAGCACGAATTCCTCGCCAACATCGTGACCGAGAGCGGGCGCACTATCGGCGAGATCGTCGTGCCGCGAATCACTGAGGCGACTGCGGCGGGGCGCCTGCTGCCGGCGAAGGGGGACACGTGAGCAGGCGCGCGCCCGAGAAGGGAGAGGCGAAGTGACCGGAGACCTGCCGAAGTTTGTGGCGTGGAGCGTGACGTTGCCCACCTATGGAACCTTGACGCCGGGATGGCGTTGGACATGGCCATGGTGCTGCGGAGAGGCGAAGTGACGGAGCCCAAGACGCCGGAAGAGATCGCACTTCATGCTTGTGCGCGCGCCTGGGTTCCAGAGACTCCCGACGCGGTGAGGATGGAGACCGTGTCTCGCGTCGCCGCCGCCCTGCGCGAGTACGGAGCGCGCATCGAGGCGGAGCGAGATGAACTGCTGCTGTCTTGCAAAGCCCTCCGGGAGGACAAGGCGGAATGGCTGGCGGCCTATAACCAAGCCCAAGGAGACGCCAACGTCGCCGAGGCGGAGCGAGATACGTGGAAGGCCCGCGCTCTCGCGGCGGAACGTCAGGGTGTGGGGTTGCCGTGAAGACATGTGCCAAGTGCGGGGTTGCAAAAGACAGGACTGCATTCGCTCGGGACGTTCGCCGAGCCGATGGGTTGCGTGGGTCATGCAGGGAATGCAGCAAGCCATCAAAGGAGCAGCGCGCCGCATGGGTTGCCGCATATCGGGCCGCTCATCCCGACGCCCACGCCGAGTCCATGCGCAAATACAGGGTCGCCCATCCTGAGATCCGCCGTTCGCCGACAAGGAAAGAACATCATGCAGTCGAGAACGCCATCAGGCGAGGCAGGCTGATGCGGCCTGCCGCGTGCGAGAGGTGCGGGATTACGTGCACGACTCATGGCCACCATCCCGACTATTCCAAGCCGCTGGAAGTGGTCTGGGTCTGCCGTAAATGCCACGCCAAGGAGCACCGCGATGCCGTGTGAGGATTGCGCCAGAATCGCCAACGAACGAGATGAGGCGCGGAAGCTGTACGGCGAACAGTGGCTCGAACGGGAGGCCGCCGAGGCTCGCGTGGCCGAGCTGGAGAAGCTGCTTTCCGAGGATGAGGGGGAATTGGACTCCATCCTGAATCTGGCGGAGCGCGAATGGCGCAGCAGTTACGGCATGGAACATTCACCGCGCTGCCCGGTTAGTGTCGCCGAAGGCGCGCGCGGGTGTGATTGCCATGTCGGCGCCCTGCTTGCTCTGCGCGACCGACGGCAGATCCGGAAGGCCGCTCTCGCCGGTTCGCAGCAGGAGGGGGAATGACCACGCAGAGAAACGGATTGGCCGACTGCGGCACGCATAGCGCAAGCGAACGGCGTGATCCCCGCTGTCCGCTCTGTCGGGCCAGCGCCGCCGAGGCTCGCGTGGCCGAGCTGCTCGACTTGCTCTGCGATCTGCTGGATTACCGCCGCCACCGCTCCGACTGCGCGGAGGATGCGACGGACTTCTGTACATGCGGCATGAAGCAAGTGGCTGATCGCGCCCGCGCCGCTCTCGCCGGTTCGCAGCAGGCGCCAGCCGCGACGCCGGAGACGGAGCGCCACTGCATTCATGGCTACCCGGAGAGCGCCGACGAAACGGTGCTCGGATGTATCCAACGGCACGGCTCCGCCGGTTCGCAGCAGGAGGCGCCGAAGCAGGCGCAGGAGGGCGAGCCTGTCCCGCTGGTCAACATGGGCGAAGGGGACATCGAACCGCATTCACCAGCATCCGCGCAGGAGGGCGAGAAGTGACGCCGGAAGAGCGCGTTGCGCTGATCCTGAAATGCTTTGGTCCACGCTTCTGCCCGCCCGGCGGCAAGCACGATTATGAATGCTATGCCGGCGACGCTGATCTTTCGCGACGCGCGCTGGAGCAAGTCACGGCCGCTGAAGCCCAAGGGCGAAGGGCGGGGCTGGAGGAGGCGGCACAAGAGGCTGAAACCCAGCGTCCGGAATTCGCGACCCGATATCAGATCGCCGCCGGCATCCGCGCCCTGGCGCAGCCCCCGGCCGAGGAAGGAGACGCGAAGTGAGCGGGATCGATGACCAATGGTGGTGCTGGCAATGCCACGGGCTCGGCCAGTGGGAAGACGGCTACGACCCGTACGACGTGGAGTGCCCCTGCTGCGGTGGGGACGGCTGGCACGACGGCGAGGTAGCGCCGGAGTGCCATCCTGCGGCGGAGCGGAACCCCCCCACCCCGGAGCCAGCGCGTTGAGCCCGCTAGCAAAAGAGGACATCTGCGGTGTGCTGTCCGTACTCAACGATCCTCAGCCGCACTGCGATCACGCCCTGCTCGGCTGGGGTTCACTGAACATCGGGCCGTCCGGGTCCAAGTCAAAGCAGGAATACGTCTGTTGCTGGTGCGCGCGACCTAAGACCGTCGAGATCAACTATGAGCCTCCTGCTCACCCCATCAGGCATGGGCCATACGAGCCAGCGCGTTGAGAGGGGCGGCGGCCAGCGCGCGCCAGCATCCGCCCGGCACCTGCCGCGCTCGAGGCGCCGAGGGCCTGTGCCGCACGTGCTCGGCGGCGTTCCTCGGCGGTAGCACAAGCTGGTTCGATGACGGCCCCCGCAAGGACGGCCTGCCGTTCGTGCGCCATGGCGGCAAGCTGACCTGGTTGATCGACGACCTGAGAGCGTGGCAGCGTGCCCACCGGGAGACACCGCCATCCCCCGCCAGCCATCAGGACCGCGCCCCTGGTTCCGACAAGACAGCCCCTTCATCTGGGCACGGACCACCATCGCGAGGCGCCCCTGGTACGCCCCCACGAAGATCCTCCAACGCGGCGGCGATCGAGAAGCGTTTAACCGAGAAGCTGCAGCGCTGTATCTCGAGGAATGCCGCCGCCGTGGAGTCGGGCGCGGAGGTGCTCCCCTTCCCCGGCAAGTCGTCAGCACCCTGACGCTGAAGCAGCTCGTTGCCGCGTTCATCGCGCACGAGGAGGACGCGTACACTGGCCACGACGAGCGCCACGTCTCCCGCTACGAGACGGATCTCGTCAACTACATCCTGACGCGCTGGGACCGCGTCGAGCAGATCACGTCCGACGCGTGGGACGACGCCGCAGCGAATCTGCACAAGCGCAAAGGCGGTCCGCTCGGCTCGCGCAGTATCGCGCATCTGGCGAACACACTGCGGCACTTCCTGCGCTACTGCGACGAGGTGGGCGCGCTCGCGAACGTGCCGGAGATCAAGAGCCCGCCGACGAAGGACCAACGGGCAGAGCGCCAGAAGCGGACCGCACTGACGGCGCAGCAACGAGACCGATTCCTGAGGGCGCTGCTGCAGCTCGGCGAGGACCGCGCGCACCGGATCTATGTGGCGCTCTTCTTCAGCTTGCTCCGGCAGAACGAGCTCTCGGCGCTCGAGGAGTCGTGGGTGAACTGGAAGCGCCACGAGATCACTATCCCAGGCGAGCACACGAAGAGCGGCGAGCCGGAGACGATCGACCTGCACCCGCGTGTCCGCCGCGTCCTGCGCGCGCAGCTGCACGATCTCGGTCGCAGCCACGAAGGACCGATCTTCGGCCGGTTCGACTTCCACCAGGCGAACACGGCAAAGCTGAAGGGCGGACTGTTCGGCCGCGCCTGCCTGAAAGCGAAGCTGGTCAAGGAAGACCCGAAGACCGGGAAGATCGTCTTCGCCGGACTGACGCCGCACCACGTCACCCGGCATTCAGCCGCGACCCAGATCGCCGACCAGCCAGGGACGACGCTCGTCGAGTTGATGGCGCAGGCCCGCTGGCGTAGCCCGGCCATGGCACAGGAGTACCTGCATCCGACCGTGGAGGCCGGGCGCCGTGCGTCACGCAGGCTGCGATAGCTGAACGGTTTCTGAACGCCAAGGGCAGATGCCGCACCGCGGCGACGAATGGCGGCGGGTGGACTCGAACCACCTACCTGCGGATTATGAGGCGTCCGAGCCCTCTGGCGCCCTTTGGCGCCCTCCTCACGTCCCCGAGCGAGGCGAGGCATGGGCGGGGCCCATTCCTGAACGGAATCTGAACGCCGCGCCAGAATCGCGCGTGGCCCGCCAACGTGGCCCGCTGTCGCGCGACGCTGCGGGGGGTGGCGCGCCACGACGCCGGAATCGCCACGCGGGCTGTCCTGCCCCTAGAACGCAAAAACGCCCGCCACCGCCCCGGAGGGCAGCAGCGGGCGCAGAGCCGAACCCCTCGGAGGGTCGGTATTGCCTATATCAGAAGCCGAGCCCCAGGCCGACCGCCAGCGGGATCCGCCAGGCGACGTCTACGGGACGCGGCGCAGGAGCCGCCAAGCGAACAGGGCGATGGCGATCACCGCCACCGTCACAAGCCAGCCGCCGAACGCGCAGGACAGCGCCGGCTTCATCGTGGACGCAGTCGTGATCTGCGTCACCTGCTGCCGCTGTAACGTTTCCTTCGCGGTCTCCTGCCGCTTCCATTCCTCGGCCGACTTCGCGTTCAGCTCGGACAGCGAGGGTCCGGTGTCCGTCGTCCACGTCCCCTGAAGCACCGTAGGCGACCGGCCCGGGACCGCGGAGGGAATCGTCTTCGTGCCGGTGAACACCTCGTGCGCCGGCCCGGTCTGTGTCTTCTGCTCGACCTCGACCTGCGCCTGGCCGGTCTCCTCGGACTGCTGCGTGGCGGTGCCCTGCTCCTCGGCGTGCTGCTCGAGCTGCGCCTTGTGCGAGGTGACGCAGGCGGCGAGCAGGAGCAGGAGGAGGAAGCGAGTCACAAGAACACCCTGAGGAGGACGGACACCGCCATCAGCCCGCCGCAGATCAGCGCAACACCGCGCCCCAGGCTGGACCCGCCGTTCGCCTCGCCGCGCAATCCGTACCAAGCATCAGCGCCGCAAAGACCGACGACAAGTAGAACCAGACACCAGGCGATGAAGAGGACATTGAGGAAGATCGTCACTGCGCCACCTCGCCCGTCGCCGGCGAAGGCGGCGTAACCGGATCTCCGTGCGCCGCGACGATCACGACCGCGAGCGCCGCGGCTACGCGGACCGCGACTGCCCAGCGATGCGAGAAGGACTCGACCTGCTCCGCCCAACTCGCGCCGTAGAGCGCCAGCGCACCGAGTACCATCCGGACCCAGCGCCGGACCGCATTCTCGTCATGCAGGAGCGCCCACCAGATCAGGGAGAGGCGATGCCAGATCGGGATCATGCGACACCCAGCGCCTCAACTGCGCGCTTGTAGTAGCCGATGCGGAAGTCGAGTCCGTTCGTGCCGCCGTTGATGATCCGGGTGCAGCCCTCGACGTCGCCGGCGTCGGCCGGAACGTTGCAGTGATGGTCCCGCCAGAAGACAGCCGCCGCCTTGAAGCCCCACTGCGGATCGGCGAGGAGTTGCGGCTGCGCCACGAAGTCGACGCCGAGCGCGGTGCTCAGTTTCGCGTATCCAGAGCGGCCCGTGATCTGCAGTGGTCCTCGGCCCTTGAAGCGAGGACCGTCGCCGGGCTGCGTGTTGCCGAGCTTGGCAGCGAGCCGCGGGTTGACGCGCATGTCGTAGGCGTTCCCGTCGGCGATCTCTTCCATGTAGCGGAACTCGGCCGATTCGTGAGCGAGCTGCGCGAGGAACATGGCGGCTCGGAGCGCGGTGGTCACCTCGCCGAGCGGCAGGCAGTCGTTCAGCGGGAGCAGCATCTGGAAGATGCGCGTCGCCGGCGCGTAGTGGCAGACGCGCTGCACCTGGAAGGCGGTGAATTGCATAGGGATTCTCCGCGGCTCGATTCCTGGCCGCCCAGACGCTCGGGGCCGTTGCGTTAGCGGCGCGGGTACGCTACCTGATTACCTATGCGGACAATCAGCGTGCTAATCGCAGTGTCGGTGTGGACTGCGGCGCGGCCCTCGAGGGCAGACGCTGGCGAGTGGTTTCAGCCACCGCAGGTGCGCGACGTCATGCTGCTCGGAGCGGCGGAGGCGCTGATCGCCGTCGACGTCCTGCAGACGCTCGACATGAACCGGCACCCGGAGCGCCACTTCTACGAGACGAATCCGCTGCTCGGGCTGCACCCGTCAAACACCCGGATCGTCGCGTCTGGAATCGTCGGCGGCTTGGCGGCAGCGACCATCTGGTACGCGCTGCCGTCTCGGGTGCGCTGGGTGGTCCCGCTCTTCCTCGGTATCGGCGAGAGTGCAGCGATCACCGGGAATGCGCTCGCAGGAATGTCGCTTCGCTTCTGATCACCAGAGCCCGTTGGTCGGGCCGCCCCTGAACCCGAGGTACCGGAAGGACTCGATCTGCGCCGCCTTTGCGCCTGCGGCTGTGCGGCTGCCCATCAAGAAGAACGGCTGCACTGTCGTTACGTTGCCAAGGGAGAACCCGGACGCGCCGCCGATGAGCTTGCCTGCGCCGGGGATTGCCTTGCCGTTGATCATCCCGGAGACGATCCCGGTCGGCCCGGTGTTGGGGTTGATCGCCGGGAACAGTCCCAGCCTTTGCGATCCAGCTGCAGCGACGCCTGTGTCCTCGTTCACCCTCGTGGTCACGCCGTTGTCGATGGACTTGAGGAACCAGTTACCGTTGACGAGGGTATCGAACACGAAGGCGGCGAGGTTGGCGCCCGTCGGCGAGCCAGTCCAGACGCCGAACATAGCGAATGCGTTCGTCAGGTTGAGGAGATCGAGGTTGGTCTCGAGGAACCCGAGGAAGCCTCCGCCTCCCACCTGGATGTTGAATTGCGCCGTGGCCGCTTCCCAGTCGTTGGCGGCAGTCGCGGCTGATGTCAGCACGCCGATTCCGTATCCCGCCGCGACGGCCGGGTTGCCTTGGAAGGTGCCCGCGTTCCCGCTGTTCGTGGCCGCCCAGAGAGAGGCCGGGATCGTCGCCGGGTAGGCGAAGTCGTCGATGATGTTGACCCTGAGTCCGTGGTCGAGCCAGCGGGACTCGGGGATGATCTGCACCTGATCGATCGCAGCGACTTCGCCACCGATCGATGCCGTTCCTCCGCGGACGAAGCGCCAGTCGAAAGTGTGCACGCCTTCGGTCAGCGGGTCGGACATGAAGCGCCCGGTCACCGTCGCGGTAGTGGCAGTGCAGTTGTATTGCGCGAAGAGGACGCCATCGACGTAGAAGTCGAGGTGATCGGACGCGGCGGTGTTGCACTTCACCGTGAAGTAAAAGCCGACGCGCGCAGGCGAGGTCAGCAGCGCGCTCAAACCGAGCGAGCTGTTCGTGTTCGTTCCTTGCGGCGATGGAGCTGCGGCTTGCGCAGCGCCGAACATCGGCGACGTGGTCGAGCGCACCCACGCCAGGTCAGTGCCGTACCTGGCGGATGGCGTTGTCCATCCCGGCGTCGCGGTCGGAGGGAAGGCCGCCGCCTCGAACCCTTCGGAGAGTCCGGTCCAAGTGGTGATCGCGGCGAGATAGTCGATGATCTTCTGGGTTCCGACCGTGAACGTCGCTGCGCTGTCTCCGTCCCCGTCCACGGGCACGTTCATGCTGACCGGAGTCGCCGCGGCAATGTTGCCGGGTATGCCAGAGTACGGAGTGGTCACTGTGAAGCCCTCTCAGGGTGTCCAGACGACGTTCGATCCGCCGAGCACGCCGTTGCTCGCGCCGAGCGTGCGCGTCGCCGGATAGCCGAGCAGCATTCCTTGCGTCTGGATCACGATGCGGTTGACCGTCGCGTGCGCTGGCTTCCACGCCTGGATCAGCGCACGGATGAAGTTCGACTCCGCCGAGTTGCTCGCTGGGATCCCTCCCGCCCAGCCCCAGCTCGGCGGCATGAGCGGGAGCGGGAAGACGACGTCGAACTTCGACCAGAAGGATTGGTTCGGCGGCGAGTAGGCGGAGAGCGGGTCCGTCTCCCAGATGCCGGAGCCCATCGTCGAGGTGACGAGGTTGCCGGCGCCGAGCGTGGACGGCGCGTTCACGGAGTACGTCTGCACGTACGGCCCAGCCGGACCTACGCTCTGCTCGATGCTGGCGTATGCGATGTAGAGGCCAGAGTTGACCGTGCCAGCATAGATCTTGGTCCCGTTCGCGCTGGCGAGCTGGATACGAACGCGTGGATTTGTGCCGCCAGTTCCAACGCTGCCGGTGAACTCGCAGCGATACCAGCCATTGCCGACCGAGGTGATCTTTCCGGTCGGCGTCACCCCGCCGCTGCTTGAGATCGTCCCAATCACCCCATTCGTCAGGTCGTAGTAGATGCCCGGGACGCTGGCGGCGTCGCGGAGCACCTCGGAGAGGAAGAGCCAAGTCCGCTCCGCCGCCTTCGCGTAAACCGCATACGTACCGGAGAGGTTTGCAGCGATCGCGATGGTCTGCTCGAGGTAGTGCTCTTCGTTGACGACATCCGGCTCAGAGATCTTAGTAGCGGTTGCCGTACCGTCTGGTGCAGCGGCCGCATTCTTCGTGACCGTGAGATTGCCCGGATACCAAATACCAACGAGTGGGAAACCATTCGACCAGATCAGGAGGTTCGTCCCGCCATTGTCGAGCGTGAACTGCTTCCCTCCCCGCACCTGTGCCAGGACGACGTTCGTGTACCCGGTCGCGTAGAAGGTGCGGAGCAGCCCGAATGCCGTCCCTGCCCACGGCCATGCGTTCCACGCATCCTGCAGCCGCGCCGCGTACGCCGTTCCGCTCTCGCTGAACCCCTGCGGCATCCCCCGCTCGAGGCCGATCTGGGTGAGCGCGTCGGGTGGTGCGTTCTGCGGCAGCCGGGACTTGAGCGAGAGCCGGAGCCGGTCGGCGAAGACATCCTTCATCGCGCCGAAGGCGGACTCGAACAGCGTCCCGGTCGGATCGGTGAGCGCGGTCGGCGAGAGCACCTGCTGGTAGTTCTGGAAGTCCTGGTTGCCGGTGATCTGCATCGGCGGCACGGCGAACTGCGGCGACTGCCGGTCGATCAGGCCGCGCCAGAATGAGTCGGAGATCTCCGCATCGGTGCGGGCGACCTTGGAGAACCGAGAGTCATCGATCCGGCCGGTGAAATTGTTAAAGCCCATCGATTCCCCGCCGATGGTCCACCACGGCTGGGGGCTTGGCGTCAGCGCATAGGTCAGAATCGTGGCGGTCGCGGTCTTGACGCCATCGAGGAAGTAATCGACCGTGGAATGGGTGGCATCCAGAAACGTGGAGCGCACCGCCAGGTGGTGCCACGCCCCTTTGGTAAGGGTAGACCAGGATCCGGCCGTCTGGAACCCGTGGGATACGTTGTAGACGAAGAAGCCGATGTTATCGAGGCCGAAGATGAATGAGGATCCATTGCCGGCATTGGCGAGAGCGCCAAGACCACCGTGGTTATTCCCGGTTCCGCCGCTGTTCCATGTCGCCGGATAGCTGATGCTGGGGTCGACCCAGAACCAGCTCTCTGCGGTAAAGTTCCCGGACTGGAGAGCTGCGATCGCTGGGTCGTTTGTGGGGACACTGGCGCTCGAGGCGGCTTGACTCGTTGTGACGGCCCGAGCGTTGCCAATTTTCCCAGCGACCACAGGCGGCGGCCCGCCCAGAGTGACGAGCGGATAGGTGCCGGTCTCATCCTTCAGAGACGCGGCCCCGCTGGCATCGTCGAGCCGCCAGAGCGCAAGCGTGTTCCCGTCGAGCTTGTGACCGAGCGTCGCCATTCAGCGCCTCGCCGCGTCGACCAGGAGCAGGATCAGCGCCGGTCCCAGCCGCGAGATCAGATTCAGGTTCCGCTCGCGGGCGCTCTCCGACCCGTGCAGCGCGAACTCGTTCAGCAGCGAGTAGCCGACCCAGCCGATCGCACAGGCCCGCAGCCCGTCGCGGCCGAAGGCGTATCCGCACGCGAGCGGCAACCCGACGCTCCACGCCGCGTGAGCGGAGACGTTCGTCGCCTCGGCATCTGATCTAAACCCCCCGGAGAGCACGCGCTCCGGCGACCACGCGGCCGGGCTGGACAGCGTGAGAGTCAGAGCGAGAAGCAAGCCCATCGGTCACACCGCCGTAAACGTGAGCGAGTTGGTTAGGGTGGCCACCTGACCCGTGGTGAGGCCGATGTCGGCCGTTGCGGCGTTCACCGTGAAGCTCGCCACGTTGCGGATCGCCGGGTACGCGCCGACCGCCGTCTCGCTGGCCGCGCCGACCACCGCGAGCAGTTCGGCGTAGAAGACCTTCACGTTCACGCCGCCGGCGTCGCTGCCGATCCCGAGCGAGAGGAAGAAGTTGATCAGCGCGGTGGAGACTGCGGCCTGCACCGCTGCGAGCGTCGTCTTCGCGGCGAAGTAGTTCACCGTGCCGGCGAGCGTCAGCACCACGTTCGTCGCCGCTTGAATCAGCGTGGTCGCGGTGAGCGTGACGCGCGCGTTGATGTAGTTCTGCGCATCGGTGACCGCAGGGCCGCCGACCGCTCCGGAAGCGCCCGCGAGGTAGATGTCGACCTGCCCGGCTGTCGTCGGGTCCACGATGACCAGCGTCTTCGTGATGGTGGCCGAGTGCGATGCAGCCACCTCCGCCGACTTCGCCCACAGGTCATACGTGGACGCCGTCGCCGATGTCCCGAGAGCCGGCCAGCGCTGCTGGCAGCGGAGCATCAGCGCGGCGCCCGTCTCCGCGTCCGCGCCCTGCGAGGTGATCCACGTTCCCGATCCCGGATCCGGGTTATTCACCGTCACGCCCGGGAGCGTCCCGCCGGCGATCGTGGTGATGGTGCCGTTGCCGACGTTGTAGGCCGCGCCAGGGGTCAGCGCCTGGACTTGGAGGTTGAGCGTGCCGCCCTTCGTGAGCGTTCCGCCGCTCGTGTTCGTGTAGAGCAGGCCGCCCGTGGAGGCGAAGGTCATCTGCCCGGCGGTGATGGTGAACGGCCCGGCGCTCTGCGCGTCGGTGATGGTGACCTGACCAGCCGTCGCTGCGGCCGGAAACGGATCTAGGCCATAGAACTGCTTCGCGAGCAGAACGGCCCACGAGCCGGTCGCGCTCGTAGTCAGGCCCGCAGCCGCGAGCGCCGCCTGCTGTGGGGAGAGCGACGCGAGCGACTGCGCCTCGATCTCGACCAGCTGCCGGAGCGCCCCGGAGGCGGTCCAGACCGTGACCTGCAGCGAGGGCGCGGCGAGCGCGAAGCTGAACGTGTCGCCGACCGTGAACGAGGTCCCGGTTCCGACCGGACCAGAGGCAAAGGTGACGGTGACGCCGGTCGCACCGAGCGCGTACGTGCCGGGCGCGGAGGGGATGGTGACGGTCGAGCTGTAGGTCACTCCCCCGTCGAGGCTGTACTGAAAGGCGCCTGTCCCGAGCTCGCCTGCGGTGACGATCTTGATGATGGACTTCGGGTATGCAGCGCCCGGCGTCCCGGAGAGCGTGATCGATCCGGTCCCGCTGATGACGTTGCCCGCTGCGGTGCCGCCGGCGACGACCGGGCTCAGCCCCTGGAGCGCGCCGAGCAGCAGCGTCCGCCACTGATCGACCGTGGGGGCGGCCAGCAGCTGCGTCAGCGTGAGCGCCATCTAGCCCGCCTTCAGGATCGCCAGCGTCACCGACGTGACGGACATCACGAACTGGAACGGTCCCGCTTTGCTCGTGCCGGTGAGGTGGATGGTCAGCGTCATCGCCTGCGCGTTGAAGGCCACGTCCGCGGATGCCGTCGCGACCGCCTCCTCGCGTAGCGCCTCCCGCTCGATCGCCGCCTTGATCTGCGCCTGCGCGTCCGGGCCCACGCCTTCGTTCAGGTAGCCGCGCACGTCGGTGCACTCGTTCGGGGCCCAGAACCATGCGCCTCGAGGAGTGGTCAGGCGGCGCGCGATCCGCTGCGCGAGCGCGACGATGCCTGAGACCAGAGCGCCAGTCGGCGAAAGGCCGGGATAGCAATCCAGATCCACGCCGAGCGGGTCGGTGAGGTTCACCGAAGCGCTCTCAAAGGGATAGGCCATCGGTCAGGAGATCCGCTTGATCGCGATGTAGTTATTAGCGCCGAAGCCGACCAGAGCCTTCCCCGCTCCAGAGTTCTGGTAGGCGCGCACGTCGATAGCGTCGCCGGCGGCTAGATTCAGAATGGCGGTGACGACCAAGACCTGATTCGCTCCAGGAGTCACGAACCACATCTCTTTTTGCTGTACGCCGCCCTTGAATATTGAGCACCCGGCGGACCCAGCGATGGCGAGGGCATAAGCGATCCCGCCGACGATCAGGTAATGGCCACCTTTGCCGGTCGGGACCGTGAAGACGCCAGTCCCCGAGTTGTAAGCCGAGTCCGTGTCCAGTTCGACGGTGCCAAACACGACGGCAGTGTAAGACGCGTTCCCGATCGTCTGCCCAGCTGCGGTATTAGCGCCGAGCATTGGGTTGGTCCCGAGCTGCGTGACGGGGTCAACCTTGTCGTTGTTCAGCGCGTCGACGATGCCCTGGACGAACGCGTTGATGCCCTTCTGGTGATTCGTCCCGGATCCGTACGTGACGCCCGCGAAGGCAGCGACGATATCGTTCGCGATCCGGCCAGCGAGCCCGGTGCGCACGCCATCGGTCGAGTCGCCTACGATGATCGACATGAGGTCACTTCACGTGGATGACGGAGCTGCCGACGTTGGGGGTCACCGGAACGATCGGCGCGCCGGTCGGATAGCCGAGGTTGCCGATGTGCGTCTGGGCGTCGAGGAGCGTCTTCAGATCCGAGTAGCGGACGAGCACGGTGTCGGCGGGCCCGACGTTGAGCGAGACCAAGACGCCGCCAGAGCCTTCCCAGCCGACCACGATCGGCTTCTGCGGGTCGGCACCGGCAAATGCGAGCAGGCAACGCGCACCACCGGAGACCGTCGCGGTGATGCCCGGGACGCCGTAGCGGATCGGGACCTTCGAGTAGGGCGGCAGCCGCACGTCGTCAGGCTGCAGCTCGAGCGACCCGTCGCCGTTCTGCGAGACGACCTTCGCTGGGTACGCGCCCAGGTAATCCATCCGCGGGCCGAGGATGTCGAGGCCGACCACGCGCCGGATGAAGGCCGTGAGCCCAGCCTTCGCGCGGTCGGAGAGCGGCATGGCCTACTCGAAGTAAATGACGGTCCGGAGCCCAGCCGCGCGGATCAGATGGTGCACGAGCGAGACCTTCACCGTCTGCAGCCCCTGCCCTGGCGCCGTGAACTGGAACGACGTCCCAGGCAGGATCGACGGCGTCACCGAGGCGATGGTGACCCGCCCCTTCTCCGGCTCGGACTGGATCGGGAAGGCGTCGGACAGCGTCGTCGTCGGGTACGTCTCGAAGCCGAACCACACGGTCCCGTCGAGCAGCACGCGCCAGACGGCGTTCGGAACGACCTGGAGAAGCGAGGCGATCACCGACGACGCCGACGCCCGCATGCGGCTCCAGGCGCTGAGCTGCGTTGCGAGCAGCGACGCGTCCGCGGATGGCGACAGAGTCTCGCCGGCGTCGCGCAGCGCGTCCGAGAGCGGAATCTTCAGCGGGACCGAGCCGTAGGACTTCGGTGGCAACAACGTGGCCAGTCCGCCAGCACCGCCGACGACACGCGCGCGGAGCCTGCGGGTGATGTCGACACCGTTGCGGGCGAACGTGCCGACGAGCTTCTGCGTTCCGAGGGTGATTGTCGCCTTGCCTGACTGCGGGGCGTACGCGTCGACGCTTAAATCGGCATGGAAGACGCCGACGCGAGGAAGCGTCACCGTTCCTTCGAGGACAGCGAGGCCGTTCACGCTGGCGAAGGCGGGCATGGTATCTCGCGGGAATGGCCGACCTGAGCGCCGAGGAGATCGCCGAACTGCGCAGGTTGCTCCCGCCGATCGCTCGCGGCGACTCCGTAACGATGGCGCGGCCAGCCTATGAGGAAATCCGCAACGCGCTCCCGCGCTTGCTCGATGAGGTGGACCGAGCGCGCGAGATGCGCCGCATCATTCGCGGATGTCCGCCAGAGCACGGCACGGAGCACGCACCCTACTGTGCCGACTGCTGCGCCCAGTTCGATCCAGGCCGCATGGTGTTACGCCACGAAGCGAGATGCGGATTCCTCGGGCACGAGCGTGCTACGGATTGACGTTCGTCTGGTCCGGCCCCTTCGGCGGCGTGCGGGTCGCGGGCGCGGAGGGCGGCTGCTGCGGGAAGCTGGTTCCGTTGTTCGCCTGGTCCACGCTCTGGTTCACGACCTTCACGCCTTCGTTCATGGGCGGGTAGAACTCGACGCAATCGATCACCGCCTCCATCGTCTGCGGGACCGAGCCGGGCTGCGGCGCGCGCAGGTCGACCACGTAGACGCTCTTCACGCCGAGACAGAGGAAGGCGGGGTGGGTCACGTCCACAGCCTGCAGCGAAAACGTCGTCGGGTCCTGCGAGGCGACCTGCGCTGGCACCGGCTTGGGATAGAGCAGATCGGCGAGCGCCTTGAAGGCGTCGAACTGCTTCGAGGTCCAGAGCAACAGAATGACGCGAAACTCGGCCGGCATGAACGCCAGCACCGCAGGCAGTTGTCCCGAAGAGCCGGGGATCATGCGCGGGTCGATCAGCCGCCGGCGCCCGCCCTCAACGCGGCAGACTCCAGGTGCGCGCACTCCAGCGAAGTAGATGGTTTCCCAGGACGAGATGCTCGGATCGAACCCGCCACCAGGCGGCTCCGGAATGGCCGTCCGGACCGGCTGGGAGATGTCCGGATTCTGCGGCGGCGGACCGAGGAACGAGCCCGGGTCCCAGAAGGGAAGCGCTGAGGCCATTCTATTGCCCGCTCTCGGTCGCCAGCTGCTCGAGCCCGTCGTTGAACTGCGTCGGGCCCGCGTCCTGCTGCTGCCGCGCGATCTCGTGCTGGATCGCTAGACGGATTCCGTCGGGATCGAGGCGCTGCCCGCCGCGCGCGTCCACGTTCACGTTGATCGCCGGCTGGCTGAATTGCTGGTACGGAGACGAAAGCCGCGTCGGTCCCAACGGCGTGCGGTCTCGGTTGAAGAGGAAGTTCGTCATCCGATTATTGCGGAAGCTGAAGTAGTCGCGGAGTTGGCTCACTTCCTGGCCAACGGAGGTCGGAGCATTCTGAGCGCGACCGCCGGCTGCGTATCCGATCAGGATGCTCGTGAACTTCGCGGCCAGCTCGAGTAGCGGGAGCACGCTCTTCACGGCCTTGGTCAGATCCGCGAAGAACTGGCTCATCGCCTGACGGCCTTCAGCGCCGGTCAGCGGCTTGAGCGCCGCGCCCATGGTATCGATCAGGTCCCGGAGCGCGCTGCGCATGTTCTCGCCGCCGAGAGTGCGGGCGAGATTCCGGAGCACGTCCTGCAGCGTCTTCAGGCCGCGCGAGTTGTCGACGCTGGCCATGAACTGCTCCCAGGCCGACTTGAACTGCCCGATCGCGCCCGGGAGCGTGCTGCCAGCGAACCCGCGCGCCATGTTGCCGACGCCGCCGCGACCACCGGGCATTCCGGAGAGCACGTCGAACACGGCCTGCATCATCGGGCTGGACTCACCACCGCGGACGAACTGGCCTTGAATGCGTCCAGCGAGCACCTGCTCCGCATCGCCGGGACGCATGTTCATCCGGGCACCGAACGCCGCCCAGAGCTTCTTCAGATCGAGAGCACCGCCGAAGCCGGTCAGATTGCCAACGTTCAGCACGGGCGAGGTGAGAATGGACTGCAACTGCTGCGTGATGTCGGCCCTGCCGCCGGTCGCCGCACGCACGTCGTAGACGGCGCCGACCAGCTTGCGCGCGAAGTCCGGAGACGCGCCTGCTGTGTTGAACGCAGCGCCGGTCGAGACCACCTCACCCGGCGGCCGTCCGTACGCCAGCGCCTGACGCTCCAGCGCAGTGAAGAACTTGCCGCCGGCGCTGCCGCCCATAGTGGCGCTGAGGCCGAAGAGTCCGCGCTGCCGGACGGTGACCGCATCGCGGACCTGGTCGCCCATGTCGAGCGCAGCCCGGCCCACCGCGCGGAACGCCCGCGCCGCAGTATCGAGGATGTACAGGGAGGACGCCCATTTGAGCAGCGAGTCTCTCCAGCTAACGGAGGACCGCGTGTGGTCGTCGATGGCACGCTTGCTGAGCAGCAGCTGATCGCGGTGGATCTGCAGCTCGAGGCGCGTCTTCTTCAGCGGGTCAGCGATGCTATCGAGCCGGGCCTGCTTGGCCGCGAGGTCCAGCGTCTTGAGCGCGGTGACGACGCGCTTCAACTGCGATTCGATGTTGCCGGCGGGCTGGGTGACCTGGTCGCGTAGCGTGAAGGCCCACTCTAGACCGGCCATAGGCGCCTCACATCAGCGACGGCATCATGCTCCGCTCGCGCAGCAGGGCGATCAACTCCGCGATCAGCATCGCCCCGAGCTCCGCCTGCTCGTCTGGTTCGCCGCGCCTGAACGCGAGCAGTGCACGGGCAGCGACGCGAGGGTCCGCGTGCGCCCTGGTCAGGCGGCTTCGAAAAGCTCGATCTCCGCCTCGTCGTCGATGCCGGCTAGCTTCCCGATCGCCTCGGACAGCTTGACGGCGAGCCCGGGCTTCGTTTCGAACAGTGCCGCGACCTGCTCCGGCGACGGATCGACCACGCACTTCGTGGCGAGGTTCTCCATCGAGACGCGCGATCGCCGCGGATCGCCGAGAGCCTCGAGGAACGCGTGCCAGTCGGCGCGCGCTGGCGCTGCGACGTAGTACTCCTTGCCCTGCGTCTTGACCCGCGCCAGGGCCTTGCCGGGATGAGCCTTTCGCAGTTCGTCGATCTTGGACATGCGAGTCCTTTACGGTGCGGTCGCTGCGGCGACGCCCTTGAGCAGCTGGTTCAGCGGCAGAACGCCGTTCACGAGGATGTACCGAGCGATGAACGGCATCTCGACGGAGAGTCCGTCCGAGCTGCCGCCGGTGATCGAGTGTCGGCTGCGGGTGAAGCGCATGCCGATGATGGTGTCGGTGGTCGTTCCTGAGACGGCGCCAGTGGGGATCGCGGCCGGCGGCAGCTCCGAGTACGTCACGGAGCAGATGATGTTCGCCTCGAAGAGTCCCTGCGCGACCGTGAGCAGGTTCGTGGTCAGATCGTTGAACTCTTCGCGCAAAAGCGACAGCGTCCCGGACGCGTCGTAGATGCCGCGCGTGAAGCCGAGCGCCTGCGGGTTCAGTCCGCGGATGATCCCCGGGTTCAGCCCGTGCTCGTACTGGATCGAGGTGACCCCGATGTAGCGCTGCAGGTTCACCTTCAACTCGACCGAGGACGAGTCGAAGCGAACCCCGTTGATCAGGGGATACCCAAGCGGCATGGCTGTCTCCGGGAGCGGCTAGGCCGCCTTGACGACGAGGCCCTGGTTCGTGAAGCCCAGATCGAGCGAGATCTGCTTCGCGTACCCGAGCGGGATTACGCGCGCGGTGGGCAGGATGGTCTGCGAGCTGAGCACGTTGTTCGTGCGCGAGATCTGGATGATGTAGTCGGAGAACGACCCGGGCGGCATCGCGTTGCGGACGAACCCGTCGGTGTAGTTCTCGATATTGCGAGCGTCCTTCTCCGAGATCGTTCCGTCGCCGTTGACGCGCACCGAGTCGTTCAGGAAGTTCAGCAGAGCGAGGCGCGTGTAGTAGGACGCCAGGTCCATCACCCGGCCGTACTGCCAGTAGGTGAAGTCGGATCCGGCCTGCGCGAACAGGCGGCCGTTCGTCACCCAGAAGCCGTTGCGGCCCGGGATGCTGGTCAGGGTGGAGAAGCGGCCGGCGTCAAGGCCGGGCGTCTGGAACTCGTCGCGAGCGAGCTTGGAGACGCCGGGCAACGAGCCGTCGAGGACGCGGCCGAGGTCGTTCTGGGCCGGGACGCCACCCGCGCGCGCCATGATGCTGTACGCAGCCGGTCGGCTCTGGATGCGGCCGTTCACGGGCGAGGTGACGTTATGGAAGCCCGCCGCGGCGCCGACTCGAGTCGAGGAGGAGGCGTTGAAAGCGGCGAGGGTGTTCGCGTCCGTGTCCGAGGGCACTTCGATCATCGCCCGATCGAACTTGAACGAGCCGGCTGCGGTGCCCATCAGCGTGTCGAGTGAGGCGAGCAGCGTCGCGGCGTTGCCGACGGTGGATGCGGGCCCGACGACGTGCAAGCCGATGCCGGAGCTGAAGCGCGTGTCGATGTAGAGCTGGTTGAACGCGTTCGTCAGGTCGGTGGTCGTGTAGCTCGCGGTCGTGGTCGTGAACGTGTACGTGGTCCCGACGACGTAGGTGCCGGCCGCGAAGGTGAGCACGATCCCGGTCGAGCACTGGCCAGCCTTGAAGGGGTCGTTGCCGTCCGCGATGATAGCGCTGCCCGATGCCGGGATCAGGAACGGCTGGCTGACCGTGTTTCCGCCGTCGAGCGAGTAGGTGAAGAAGCCGGCGCCGAGTGCGCCGCCGCCCGTCACCGTGACCGTGACCGTGTACGCGTCGACCGGGCAGGCCGAGCTCAGAGTGATCGCGAGGGTGCCGGAGCCGCTCGTCTGCGTGACCGTGCCGGTCGTGGCGACGGTGAAGATGTCGCCCGCGACCGCCGATCCCGCGCCGTACGCCAGCGTGGTGAAGGACGCGCCGGGAGTGATCAGCGTCGCGGCCGAAGTGAAGGTCGCGCCGTAGGTCGCGCCGCCGTCGAGCGACATCTGGAAGGTGGCCACGCTAGCAGCACCGCCCAGGATGCACTTCAACTGGAAGGCGACCGCGGGCTTGATCGCGACCGTGACTGCCGGGCCGGTGCCGCTCTGGACGACGGCGGTGGCGGTGCCGTAGGTGGACGGGTTCACCGGAACGAGCAGAAGCCCGCCAGGGCGAGGCGAGCCTTGCCCGCCTACTGCCAGCGCCAGCGCAGCCGCCTCGACCATCAGGCCGCCGTTGCCGCACGCCTTCTGCAGCGACGTGTTGTCGGACACGGACGACACGCTGTTCACCACGCCGAGCGGGGAGGGGCCGATCTTGGCAAACAGGTTGCCGGCCCCCGGCGGAACGATTCCGAGCCCACCGTCCCTGACGGTGACCGATACACCTGGAAGCGCCATGTCGGGTTACCTTCCGCCGAGCGTGATGGAGGCGACGGCCGCGAGCGCAGCGTCGAAGTCGTCTTCGGAGATCGTGGTGAAGTCGTCCCAGCGCTTCGAGGCAGCGGCGCCGGCGTAGAGCACGTCGAACATGACCCGCGCCTTGCGGTCGGCGTCGTGCTGCGGCTCCGGCGGGCGCTTGCGGCCGAGCCAGAACGAGACCGGCATCTTCGCCGGCGGCGCAGACGTATCCAGCGGCGCGGGCGCGCGGTCCTGGTCGGACATGGGTGGGCTCCCTGCTATGCTGAGAGGCGATGCTTCACTTGCCGCTCGAGTACAGTGACTTGGTTGCCGAGAAAGAACGGCTATCCACGAAGCTGGCCGCGATCAGCGCCAAGCTCCGCGAGTTGAGAAAGGCCACGATGGAGTCCGCGGGCTGGAAGCGGTGCTGCCGCTGCTTCCCATCCTGCGTCCACGACGACGGGTTCTGCGGCTGCTGCTTGTACAACCACGTCACCGGAAAGCAGATCGAGCACCCGAAGTCCTTTTTCGAGGCCAGCGAGGACGAGCCTAGGGATTCGTGACGGTGGATCCACCCGGCGGGATCGGCCCCATCTGGTTCGTCTGCGGCGTGAAGGTGGTCAGCGTCGTCTGCTCGGAGACGCCCGGCGCGTTGTCCTGCACCTCGAGCACCGGTATCGCGATGGTGAGGTTCAGCACGTAGCGGTGGCCGAGCAGGTTCCCTTCCGAGCTGCGCGGATTCACCCAGGCGCTGCCGTTCAGGTCGATGGCCCCGTACGCTTGATGACGCAAGGCCGAGATCACCGAGCCGAGCAGCGCTTCGCTCGCGCTGTAGTCGTCGGCACTGCCCAGGATGCCGGCCCAGATATGGCATTCGAGTCCGGCCAGCCGCGTGTAGAGCATGCGCGGGATCTGCTTGCCGGGGTTGGCAGCGATGAAGGCCGCCTGCACCGCCTTGGTCATGGCCGGCGGGCGCATGACGAAGGTGTCCTGCGCCGGCACCCAGGTCACGCGCGGCGTCGCAGTGCGATCGCGCTTCGGGGTCGACCCGAGCTCGAGCGCTGGAGTGCCCGGCGTCAGGGAGAGCGCGCCGTTGGTGGTCAGGATGGTATTGACCGGGGCGAGCACGTCCTTGAGCGCCATCTACAGACTCGCCAGCAGCGCCTTGGTGACCGCTTCCTCGGCGATCCGCTCGAAGATGCGCGTCCACTCCGGCGGGATCAGATCAGCGTCAGGGAAGATGCGGCGCTGTACCATTCGCTGCGTGCCGCTCTGGTGGAATCCCGAGTAGGGCACAGGCGAGACCAGCGTAAAGCCGATGGACGAAGTGCGGCGGCGGATGCGGCCCTGCATGCGGCCGCTCTTGACCAGCACCGGCCCGCCAGCGCGTCGCTTCTTCAAGGGCGCCCAGGGATTGCCGTACGGGTCCCGGCTCATGGCGAACTCCTGCCGCACCAGATCGAGTGCCGCGTCGGCGAGGCTGGCGAGCAGGTCGCGCTTCCACTCTGCCCTGCCCATGCGAGCGACCGCGCGGGAGAGCGTGTCGATCTCCTGCGTGCCGCCGATGAGCTCGAAGTCGCTCACGGGCTGGAGTCGAAGGCGAAGCTGAGCGCCGCGCCTGCGGTCGTGCCCGCCCCGGGCAGGACGAGGAGCCGTAGCGTATCTCCAAGCTGCTGCGGGATGATGGTGTTGACGGCGATCGTCGGCGTGTACCCACCGAGCGGACCGTCGATGGTGTTCGTCGCGGAGGGCGCGTTCAGCGTGCCGCCGATGCCGCGGGTGAGCACGATGTTCCACGAGATCGCCGCCGCACTGGCGGCGAGCTGGTTGAAGCGGGCGAGGTCTTTCCAGAAACCGGCTCCGGACTGGCCCAGGCCGCGCCCGTAGTTCGTCTGGATGACGATGTCGAGCGTCCCGCCGACCGCGCCGATCAGGTTCGCCGTCCCGATGGCCTTGTTGTATTCGAGCAGGCCCTCGGTCCGCGCGACTTCCGCCCACGCATTGGCGGTTGGCGTGGTGACCGCCCACGTGAAACTTAGGCCGTAGACGGAAGCCATCGCGCGCCCCTTTCAGCTACCAGCCGCGGAGCGCCGGGCGACCGATGATCACCTGTCCGGCCTGCGGGTCTGAATTGATGGTGACCTGGCCGTCGAGCACGGCCTGCGTCGTGCTGTAGGTCGTGCGCGCCTGCGAGGTGAACGGATTTCCGCCAGCGCCGCCCTTGCCGCCCGCAGCCGAGTCGGCCACCAGCGGCGTCACCTCGCCCTTGGAGATGAGCTTGAGCCAGGCCAGCGCTTCGTCTTTTCGGTTCTGGAAGACGACGTCGCCCGGATCTTCGGGGTCGAATCCACGGAAGGCGATCAGGCTGAAGGCCGCGATCGCGACCGAGGCGTCTCGCAGATCCGCGCCCCAGGAGGTGAGCGGGAGCGTGAACTTCGCGCCGATGTAGCTGTCGATCTTGGCGTTCGCCGCATCGATGAAGGCCTGCTGCTGCGCGGTCGTCACCGTGCCCAGCGCCGACGCGGATAGCCCGGAGGTCGTCAGGTCGGCGAGGCTCGCGTACGGCGTCGGAGTGAGCAGCGCCACGGGCTACCTCGCCTGCGCCTGCTGCTTCTCCGGCTTCACCTCGCCGAGCACCTTGTAGGTGAGCAGCATCGGCGTCTTGATCGTCCGGGTCTTGTACCCGTCCGGCAGGACGATGATCTGCCCGCCCTTGGCGTGCTCGAGATGGCGCAGCTTCGCGGCCACCGTCAGGCCGGGCTGGCGCGCCTCGACCGCCTCGCGCTTGTCGAAGTCGTAGAACTGGAAGGGCGGCCCAGGCGGGTCGTCTTCCAGGACTGCCTCGGTCTCGCCGTTGGGCCAGAACCGGCCGCCGGCCCAGAACCCGGGCTCGACTCCGTCGCTCCCGTCGTCGCGGGTGAAACGGCGCTCGGGGACAATGACCAGCACACGAACAGGGGTAGAGGGCATGCGATACTCCTGGAAATGGACACCGTCGAATTTCACGAGGCAGGCCGGCAGGTGATGAACCGGATCATCGAGGCGCTGAACAAGCTGGAGGGAACGACCGTGCCGGCCGAGGCGGTCGTGTTCACCCTGCTCGCGGCCGCAGCGATGCAATGCGACAGGTCACTGCACATCACCGACCGCGCGGCGTTTCTACGCTTGGCCGGCGAGACCTGGGACAGCCACCGGAAGGCGAACGGCTAGGCGCCGCACTTCGCCATCAGGAACGGCAGCGTGTAGCCAGCGTTTCCGCGGGCGTCGATTCCCCAGAGGAACTTGCGGGTCTTGAACACGTTGTCATCGTTCGGCGCGGTCTTCTGCACGACCTGCACAGGCTGCCGGACCTGGAAGATGATCCCGCGGACGATGGCGCCGAGCGTCTTCGTGTCGCCCGTGTACCAGGTGGTGTCGTCGCCGGCGAGCTTGGGGATCGTGACCACCTGGGCCATTCCCTGGAGCACGTTGGTCTGCTGCGCGGCAGCGGCGTTCTGGCCGGTGGCCGCGGCCGGGGCGGTGAAGGCGGCCAGCACGATCTGCCGCGCGGTGACGTCGAGGAGCGGCGGGACGTAGACGGTGTCCGGCATGGTGTTGACCGGGAACCCGTTGGCGCCCTTCCATGCCATCATGCTCGCGCGGACGAAGGCGAAGTTGGCGGAGGTGAGCAGACGCGCGCCGGATCCGGCGGTGTTGAACAGGTTCGACTGCGTCGGCGAGGAAGGGTTGTCCGGGTCCTGCGGGTGCGACGCGTTGAAGTACGGCTGCCCGTCGTAGCAGACGGAGGCGGTGGCGTCTCCGTTCTGCAGCGCGGTGATCACCAGCTGATCCGGCCAGAGTGCACCACTCATCCCGAGGGCCTGGGCGCGCGCGTTGAAGATGCCGAACTGATCGTCGAGGAGCGGGTTCCGGTCGATCTCGACCGTCGCCTCGTAGTCCTTGTTGATCAGCGTGTACGCGCGGGTCTGGAGGTTCAGGATCTGCCGCTCGCCGAGCCACTCTCGCATCAGCGGGAGCCGGTCGATCCAGGCGTGCACTTCCTGCCGCGTGCTGGAGGTGGTCTGGCTGGCGATCGTCGCCCAGTAGGTCACCGTGGACATCAGTGCCTGCTGGACGATGTTGTTGAAGCCGTACCAGAGGAAGTCGATGTTGCTCTGGATCAGTTCCATGGGGGCACGTCCTTGTGCGCCTCACCCGTCGAGGGCGGCGCTGCGAGGTATTGCGATTGCGGGTGAGGGGAAGGGTTCGGAGTTACGCCAGCTGGATCAGGAAGTAGCCGGAGCCGGCGGTGAACACGGTGCCGGCCGCGTTGATGAGCGTGATCGTCGAGGTCGGCGAGACGATGTTCAGCGCCGTGACCGCAGTGCCGAGCACGGGCGTGGCCGCGTAGCCGGTGTTCGCCAGCGTGATGGCGCAGACGCCGCCGGTCGTCGAGACGCCGCCGATCTGCAGGTTGACGGCGAAGGTCGCGCCCGCGCCGGTGCCGGTGACGGCCGCGACGTAGGAGATACCCATGATGCGGCAGGCGAAGCCGAGCGTGATCGGGCCGGCGATGGTGCCGCCGCCGACCACCAGCGAGGTGAGGGTGACCGGGAGGGTCAGGATCTGCGTGGCGAGGCCGACCTGGCCGAAGTAGCCCATGGAGACCCAGATGCCGCCGTCCGCGTCGAGCAGGACCATCTTGCCGGCGCGCGGGCGACCGGTGCTGGGGACGCGGCCAACCGTCTGATCGTCGATGGCGAACACGTCCTGGCCGACGTCCGCCTGGGTGAGCGCGTCCGCCGCGGAGCCGTTCGCCCACTTGAACACGCCTGTCCGGACCGCCACCTGCAGCGAGCTCGCCGCGTGGCCGGTGTACGTGTTGTTGTAGGACGTGTTCGGGGTGGTGTTCTGGCTCACCGGCTGCGGCAGGTAGGGGACCTCCGCCTTGCCGATCACAGTGACGCAGGTGGCGTCTCCGCCGCGGACAGCGAGACCGGCCGAGTTCAGGCCGACCATGCCGCCGACGTAGATGGTCACGTTGTCCGCGATGGGGACGAAGTGCAGGTCCATGATCGCGGTGTCCTTGAACTTGAGCGTGTTGCGGATCGCGGTGAGGAAGGCCATGCGGGTATCTCCTGGGCGCGGCTCTGGCCGTCCCGTGGATCGGTGAGGTGGAGCGAATCGGTTGTCGGTGGCGGGGCGGTACTAGCCGGTCGCGCGGATCGCAGCGGCCTCGGCCATCTGCTCCTGCAACTTCTCGAGCGCCTTCGGGTCGGTGATTCCCATCTTGGCGGCGGCCTTCAACTGCTCGGCGGTGAGCGCGATGCGCGGCTTGTGCTCGGGCGACTCGGCCGGCTTGCGCGGCACCACTGCGGACGCGGTCTTGAGGAAGCCGGCGAGCATCTCCGGGTTCTTCTTCCCGATCTGGAGCCACAGCTCCTTCTGTGCCGGGGAGATCTTGCCCTCGCGGATGCCCTGCTCCACCAGCATCTCGGCGGTGGCGCCCTGGCCCTGCGTCTTCAGCGCGGCCAGTTCCGCCTCGAGCTGCGGAATGCGCGCCACGTCGGCCTTGAGCGAGAGGACCACGCCGAGCGCCTCGCCGTAGCTCTTCGCTCCGGTGAGCTCGATCAGCTGCTTCTCGGAATCGGCGCGCGACTTGTCGGATGTGGTCGCGTCGGCGGCGCCCTTCGCGGCGAGCGTGGCGAGATCGGTCTCGCCCTCGCGCACCTTGCGGGCCTTCTCTTCCGCTTCGGCCTTCGCCTTGGCGTCGGCCTCGATGCGGGCCTTGGTCACGTCGGCGACGCGGGCGCTCTCGCGCAGTCCGTCGAGCGCGGCCATGACGTCGTCCTCGCTCGCGTTCGGAGGCAGGCCGAGCTTGTACAGGGTCATGGCGTTGGTCGCGGACTTGTTCTTCTTGCCCATGTAGCGCTCCTTGCGGGGGTTCGTATCGTTGCGGTCACGAGAGGTGACGAGTGGCGTCTGCTTCTTCGTAGCCGGAATATTGGTCAGGGCGACGTTGATCAGTTCCGAGATCCGGTTGTCGTCGCCGTCCTCGATGTTGAAGGCCGGGGACACGTAGCGGGCTTCGCGCTTGCCGAGCATCGACCGCGCTTCGTCGTTCCAGCGCACCGCCGTTGCCCAGAGCTCGCCCTGGCGCAGCTGCGGCGTGAACCAGGCGGCCGCCTTCATCGACTTGGCCGGGTCGACGTTGAAGAACCCGAGCATCGAGTGCGCGTAATCGACGCAGTAGTCGTTGCCCCAGTCGGCGACCGCGGCCATCACGCTCCGGGCAGCCTGGCCGTCGAAGAGGAAGGTGCCCTTGGTCGTCTCGAAGCTGCCGGCCGGGAAGATGCGGAAGTCCTGAGGCGGCCCCATGGAGAGGTCCAGCTCGACGGAGAGGGTCGCGCGCTTCATTTCGCCCAACCCTTCCGCAAGGCCCAGCCAAAGCAACGCCAGAAATGGATTCGGTAACCGCGCCGCAGCCAGCCTTCCGGCAACTTCCAAGCGATGCGATCGCGGACGAGCTGCCAGAAGCAATCCAAGCAGGGCAACCGGCTCATTTCGCTGGAGCCACACCCTTCGCCTTCGCCGCCGCGTCGGCCGCGTCCTTCGCCGCCTTGTCGGCCTTCATCTGCGCTTCCTGCGCCGGCGTCACCGTCGGCACGTCGTACTCGTCGAGCACCGCCCGGATATCGACCGGAAGCGCTTGCGAGACGGCGGTGGCGAGCGCGCCGGTGAGCTGCTGCAGCGCGGCCGACTGCTCCTTCTTGTCCTCTGGCGGATCGGCGTTCCAGGTCGCGGTCGGTGCCGAGTCCAGGTCGGTGCCGAAGTTCAGCAGCGCCCACGGTGCGATCGCTTGCTCCCGCAGGCAGGTCCCTATCGACTTCGCGTCCGACTTCAGGAGGTCGCCGCGGACGCGATCGTGGACCTGGGCTGCCGCGCGGCTCCCGCCTTCTACTTCGGTCGTGAGGTTCTGCCCGAGCAGGCAGATCGCGATCGAGTTGTTGCACATCTCCACGAGCTGCTGAAACGTCTTGTGCGAGTCGGTCGACGCCTCGATCAGCTTCAGATCGAACATGTCGTCGTCGGAAGCGCGCGGCAGCATGATCACCGTCTCGCGTCCGAGCGCCGCCAGATCCGCTAGCGCGCGGTCCTTGTCCTCGCGCTTCGCTTCCGCCGGAACCTGCAGCCCGCGGATGGGCAGACCGTGCACTTCCGAGCTGCGCGCCCAGTCCCGGAACGCCCACTGCCGGCACATGAACGGGATCGCCAAGCTACGGACGAGGCCCTGCATCCAGCCGAGCTGGTAGCCGTACGGGGTGTAGAGCACCCACTGCTTGTCGCCAGGGACGACCTCCGCTGGCCCGGACATGGTGGTGACCCAGAAGCTGCGCGTGTCCCAGCGCCAGTAGATGAACTGCGGGTGCCACACCTTGAGCTTGAAATTGGCCTGATCGCCCGTCTGCCAGAGCAATTGGCCCAGGCCGAAGCCGAGGTACAGGCCCCACTTGAGCAATTCTTTGACCGATTCCTCCGGGCACATCTTCGGCCACGCCTTCTGCAGCGTCGCCGAGTTCTGCCCGTCGAAGACCATGGGCAGCGCGGTCAGGCTGTTCAGCCGCGTGTCCGTGACGCCCTTGATCCGGTCGTCCCAGAACATCCGGTCGACGAGCTGCGCGGCGAGCGAGAACATGCCGCGCTCGAGCTGGAAGAGCGCGCTCTTGACCTGGCCGACCGAGTCGAAGTCCGTGAAGCTGACGACCGGGACGTCGACGCGCGCCTTCCGGTCGGCCGGATTGCTCCACGAAGAGCGAACCCCGTCCGGAGACGGAGTCGTGCCACCGCGCGGGGCGACAGCATCGAGCGCCTTCGACGGCCGCTTCTTGAGGGCCGCCTCGAGCGTCATGTAGTGCCCCTAGATGGCTGGTCGTTCGCACGAACCAGCGTGCCCGGCGTCCAGAACGCAGTCGGCAGCGTAGGGCCCGACGTGCGCGGCCGGCTTCGTTGGCTGACCTGGCAGCGCAGGAGCCTTCCCCGCCTTCCAGAACGGCGACTCGTTCACCAGCACGATGTCCGCGCCGTGCTGCTTCTTCAGTCTGGCAACTGCGCAGCGGCAGGCTTGCGGAACCTTCGTCTCGCCGTCCGCACCTTTGTGGAAGATCGAGATGTAGAACCCGGCACCGCGGCAGCGGTGGCAGTCCTTCTTCGCGAACGAGAGCACATCGGCCACGACCAGCGCCCGGTCGACGGCAGGCAGCGGCGCCAGCCGTGGACTCGATGCCTGCTCGCTCACGGCCCCACCTCAACCACCCAGAAACGGTGCTGCAGGTCCATCAGAGGAAGCGGATTCGCCTCCATCCATTTCGCGCGGCGCTGATTGCGGTCCCCGATGGCATGCACGACGCGCAGCGTCCCTTTGGGCTCATCCGGGTTGTAGCGGATCGGGTTCTCATCCCATGACCGCTTGCCCCATGCGTCGAGCGTCTCTCGCTGAGCAGCTTTCCGCCGTTCGGTGTCGGCCAGTGCGTCGTTCGCAGCCGACTGCGACGCGTGCGCGGTGTAGACCGTGCCGGTCGTCCCGCCCACGAAGACGCAGCCGCAACCCATGAATGAATCTGAATGGCAATGGCAGTCGACGCGGTCATCACTCATCAGCAGGAACACGCTCACGAGGCGCTCCCGTCGTCCGCGTTCTTCACCAGGAGCCAGCCGAAGCCGCGATCTCGGCTGCCGGAGACCTGGATCAGGTCCCAGCCCGCCTGCGTCCAGACCGCGAGGCCGGAGTCCCACTTGTCCGGCAGTTGCGAGACGTCGTCGGTGCGCGCCTTGATCTTGATGGTGCCGTCGTTCTTCTCCTTGACGGTGACGAAGGCGGCGAGTCGCATCAATGCTCCAGATCGCTGCTCGAGGACGAGGGCGAAGTCGTTCAGAGCGCCGTTGCCGGTCATGTCGATCGGCATCCAGTTGTCGCCGAGCCAGGCCGAGAGCCACTGCCACTGCGCCGGCCGCTGCGCCTCGGGTAGAGACGAGGCCAGGACCGCGACGCGCTTGCCGTTCGAGGTCAGCGAGACGTGCGCGCGCGGACCGGACATCAGCCGCCCGTGGTCACGCGCGCTTCGAGTGCCTGCACAGTCGCTTCCAGCTCAAGGATCCGGTTCCAGAGATGCCGCTCGTTCGGCGGCGTCATCTGGCAGGTCGGCCCGTGCATCGGAGGATGCCCCATCGGGTTCGCAGCGCAGGCCATCGCGCCACAGGTGCAGGAGAACGAGAGCACGGCATTGCCGGAATGGAAGCCGGCGGCGCCGCTGGCGGTGGGGCCGTACGTGTTGAAGACCCTCATCGCTGCGGCTCGCCTGCGACGTCTGGTATGTTGGCTTCCGGCGGAGGTGCAGAGGGCGGCATAGCGGTGAGCACGCCAGACTCCGCCTCTTTTGCGGTCGCGCCGGCGACCGATTGCGAGGGCACTACTACGGCCTCGACCGGCGCCGGCGGCGGATCCTCGACGATGCGGTACGTGAGCATGCACGGAGTCCGCTGCGCGAACGGGTTCCCGCGGCTCAGCTCGCTGTCAGCCAGCCGCACGCCGCCCTTCGCTGCGTCCAATTCCGCCAGCTGCGATGCGAGCGAACGCTCCGGAGTGTCCTCGAGCACGGCCTCGGTGACGCCGCCTTCCCAGCAGCGGCCGGCGGCCCAGTAGCGCTGCAGGGCGGTGACGACGACCTTGACCGATGCCATCAGCGACCTCCCCAATAGAGGAACTCGCAGACGATGACCGTTGCGAGGCGCTCGTTCGCGTCGTCCCAGGTCTGGCCTTCGTAGGCCCAGCCGAACGGAATGACTTTGTGCCAAGGAGGCCGGTCCCGATTGCAATCCCCGCAGAGCATCAGTGCTTCTGCCCGCGGTGATCGAGGTACGATCGACGGAGCGCCTCGCGGATGATGCGCTCCCGTTCCGGAGTTGCGTCGCGCACGGGAACGGCGATCGCCGCCGTGTACACGCCTATTCCGCCAGACCGCTCGCAGCGGCAGATGACCTCGAAGATGTATTCGGTCTCTCCTGTCGTCGGGGATCTGTCCCGCAGCTTGAAGATCTCCACTTCCTTCGCCATCAGATCCTCCGCTTCGGCATGTCCACGCCGCTGGGCAACCCGTCGTACGACGCCGACGGCCGTGCGAGCACGTCGTACGCAGCTGCGAGAGCGTCCACCTGGTCGTCCTTCGGGTCGTCGATTCCGGTGAAGCTGACCACTTCCGACACGAACGCGTCCGCCCACGGCGCCTTCTCGGGCACCAGCACCTTGCCGGCGTTCCAGGCTGCGGCGACCGGCTGGGCGCGGACGAACTTGTCTCCGCGGGCCAGCTCGGGGGTGACGCCGAGCAATTCGGCGGTGCCTTCCTCGGTAGTAGAAGTGTACCAGCGCGACTTCCGGATGCTGTACGTCTTTCTGAGCGAGTCGAGCACGGCCTTGAAGGGCTCGGTCTTGACCTGGTGCCGCTGCACTTCCCGCAGGTAGTAGAGGCCGCCGAGCTCCACCAGCACCAGGCCGACGGAGTAGTTGGCGTGCGTCTTCGCGCTGTAGGCGCAGTCGACTCCGAGCGCGACGCGGGATCCGTTCCAATTGATCGACTTCGGGTCGTAGAGGTGCACGTCTCCGAAGACGGCGCCGCCCTTGGTCCGCGGCTCGCCCTGGTAGAGCGATGCCCAGTCGTACTCGCCGAGTTCCTCGCGCAGCGTCGTCAGGAACGAGAGCGGGCGCTGTTCGGGCCAGAGCGCCTTGCCGTGCTCGTCGATGGCCGGTAGCCGGATCTTCGTCCAGCCGCGGTCGATCATCCGGCCGGCGAGGTCGTCGGTATGCCATCGGGTGGCGACCACGATCGCGGAGGCGCTGGGGTGCATGCGCGTCCGGGCGACGCTGCGCATCCAGTCATCAGCTCGCTGGCGGTAGACGCCGGACTCGGCCTCCAGGCGGTTCTTGTGCGGGTCGTCGACGATCAGGCATCCGTCGACCGGCTCACCTGTAAACCCGGCTCCTGTCCCGGTGGAAAACAGCGATCCTCCGTACTCGTTCGTCCAGAACTTGCGCGTGCCGGTGGTGTGGAACCCGGCGCGGGCGGCGAGCTGCCGGGTCGCGTCGCTGATCTTGTCCGCGCGATCTGTCTCGTACGTCGCGTAGGCGTGGCGACGTTTCGGGTTCTGCTGCATGAGCCAGACGATGGCGTGCTCGCAGAGGAACGTCTTCCCGTGCTGCGGCGGCGTCGAGACCACGAACAGGCCCGGCGTCTCCAGCGTGCTCTCGATTGCGTCGACGAGCGGCTGCAGATGCCTCGGGGTGCTCAGGTCCGGCGAGATCCGTGGGATGAACTCCAGCAGGCCTTCGGTGCAGCGGTGCAGCTCGGTGCGTTCGGCGTCGGAGAGCTGGGCGATGATGCGCAGCTGCTCTTCGTCGGACTTCGCAGCGAGGACCTTCGCGATCGCCTTCGCGGTGGTCACGCAGACGAGTCGGGCACTTCCGCTGGGAGCGCCTTCAGCACGTCGTCGAAGTGCAGCGCTTCCTTGAGGTTCACGCCGGGGTCGGTCGCCGCGATCACCGCGACGCGCCCGTTGCAGAAGTCGTTGCCCGCCACGGCGTCGTACAGGATGCCGATCATCGGCGGTCCGTAGCTCGGGAACACCACGACCTTGTCGCCGTTCTTCGCCTCACGTCCGTTCTTGTAGTGCATGGGCTACCCCGCAAGGCGGCGCGCGGCCGCGGTGAACTCGCCGAGCACCTGCCGACGCACGTCGCTACCGAATGGCCGTCTCGGCACCAGGCACGGCGCCGCGGAGACCTGCGTCTCGACCTGCTCTCGCTTGGGACGACGGACGCGGATGACGGGCGGGTAATGGGTGAGGTTCATCCGTCGATGCGGCGTGGAAAGCGCGGGTGCTGCAGGCAAGGAAAGGTGGAGTCGCAGGTGCAGGCCGGGATGAAGACGCTGGCGCTGTGCTCAGCGACGAGACGCATGATCTCTTGGAGGCTAGCGTCGACATCGATCGCGCTGTGCTCAGCGACGAGACGCATGATCTCTTGGAGGCTAGCGTCGACATCGATCTTCGTCCGGTCAGGGAGAGTGATCGTCGCCTTCATAGGCACCACGCGAAGGTGAAGAGCAGCCAGAGCGCCAGCCGTTCGTGCGGCTTCAGCGCGCGTCGACGTCGTCCGGTCCGCATGGAGACCTCGAGGCGGTCCAGCCGTTCGACTTCATTTCGCTAGGGATCGGATCGATCCGCTTCCACTGGCACTCGCAGGCGTAGACCGTACCCGCGCGCGCTCCGTCGCTCTGGGCGATGACGCCTTCGGTGCGCACGCCCTCGACCGCACCGCGGTCGCAGTTCGGCGTCCAGCACTTCCGCGTCACTTCGTCGCTCCCAGGCGCGCCAGCACGACGCCAGCGGTGACGATGCTCGCCATGATCAGCGCGAACCAGAGCGCGTCCGGGTTGATGTCGATGCACACGGCGTCACGGTCCGTGCTGAGCCTGCCCGGGGCAGTCGCCAGGGAACCCAGCCGTGCACTTCAGCATCCGGACGTCGCTCCTGATCTGAGCCACATCCGCAACGACCTGGTCGAGCTTCTCCTGGATGCTTGAGTTCTGCCGCAGCCCCTTCGCCACCACACCGCCCGCGCCGATCGCGGCCGCCGCCAACGCAGCGCCCACGGTTTTCCAGGCGCCCACGGTCATTGCTGCCTCAGTGGTTACGGGTCTCGGCGGCGATGCCTTCGAGACGCTCAATCTCTCGCTGGTACCAGGCCAGGGTGTAGATCGGGACGGTCTGAAACGGCGCGGCGCGCAGGCGCGCCAGTTCCTTCCGCAGCAGTGTCAGTCTGCGCTCCCGTTCGCTCATGTACCCATCCAGCCCGGACACGAGTACGTCACCGACGCTCTCCCACCATGGCGCCGAGTAGCTTGCTCCACGGCTTGGGCCGCGTCGTCCCATCTCATTACGCGGCGAGGTCGCTGAAGTGCGCTCGCAGTCGAGGAAGGAGTTCCTGCTGCAGTTGCCGGATCCGTTCGCGGCAGATGCCGTAGCGGTCGCCGATGACGTGCAGCTTCTCGCGCGGGTCGGCCATGAACCTGGACTTGATGATGTCGATCTCGCGGGCAGTGAACCCGACCTCGTGCAGCCGAGCCCATATCGCCGCCAGGTGTTCCTCGTGCTCGAGTTCGTCGTGCGCCGACGGTTCGCCGGACTCCAACAGATCCAGGAAGGTCAGGTCGCAGTCTTCGTTCGTCTCGTTCCGAGGATGTGTGTCCAACGAGAACACTACCGTCGGGACTTCCCCGCCCTGCTTGCGCGCCCAGAGACGAGCACGGCGTTTGGGCAGCCGGACGATCTGCTCGTTGGCGCCGATGCCGTCATCGAGCATGGCGTTGATCCAGTGCAGCGCTTGTCGCCGTCGCGGGCCAGCCGGCCGACGCGCACTTCCTCCTCGCGCGTCATCGGCGGGTTGTCTTTGATGGCCTGCCGGATCTGCGGACCGACGTCGAAGCGGGGATCGTTCATGCTCTTCAGTGCACCTGCGGCTCGGTCTTCGGGTCCACGACGCCGGCCAGCACCTTGATCCGCTGCAGCAGCGCCTCGCGCGTATCGAACGACTTGCCAGCGACGGGGGCCACGTTGTCCGGCTGGTTCAGCCCGGCGTAGTGCAGGAGCAGGTTCGCCGCCTTGAGTTGCCGGTCGTGGGCCTTCAGCATGAGCGGGATCTCCCCGATCGCTGCTGCAGCACGCTCGGCGCGCTGGGCCCTTCGCATGACCCTGGTGACGGCCTCGATCGCCGGCAGCAGTTCCTTGCGTAGTTCCTCACGGACGACGCTCTTCGCGACGTCGGCCATCTCGCTGCGGCGGGCCCGCAATGCCTTGCGCACCGATCCGGAACTCACCTCGATCTTGTGCTCGGTCCACAGCCACTGCGCGATCTCGGAGCTGTCCTTGCCCTCATTGCAGAGCCGGAGCATCTCGGTCTTCAGGCCTGGCGGAATCTTCCTGATGCTCATGCTCGCCCGCCGCGCAGGATGCGAATGACCTTGTGCCGCCGCCGCTCGCTCATCGCGAACGCGGTTGCCTTCCAATTCGTCGCCGACGCCTTGGCGATGCGGGCCGCGTCGAGCGACTCCGCCTCCGCCTGCGCCTTGCTGACCGCGTCCAGGAACTCGCGATGCGGCCCGATCCGTTCCTCTTTGCCGGCCTCGATGTAGGCCCGCATCAGCGCCTGGTCGACGCCGACTGCGGCTGCGGCGACCTCGAGCGTGTTGCCGACCCGGATCAAGTCGAGCAGTCGCTGCAGCACGTCGCCGGAAAGCTCAACGGCGGGCATTGGAGACCGACCGCTGGAACCGCTCCCAGCGCTGTCGGATGACGTCGCAGTAGCCGGGATCCTTCTCGATCAGCACGGCCTTGCGACCGAGGCGCTCGGCGGCGATCAGCGTCGAGCCTGAGCCGCCGAACGGGTCGAGTACGATGTCGCCGGTCTTGGTGCTGTTGCGGATGGAGCGTCCGATCAACTCCGGCGGCTTCATCGTCGGGTGCTCTGGGTTTCGCGCTGGGCGCTCGAACTCCCAGACCGTGTCCTGAGTGCGATCCTCGAGCGCCAGATGCGCGGCGCCTTCCTTCCAGCCGTAGAGGATCGGTTCGTGCCGCCAGTGGTAGTCCTGCCGACCCATCACGAAGCGGTCCTTCACCCAGATCAGGCACTGCGCGAGCTTCCACCCGGTCTCGCGGACAGCGGCGCGGAAGTTCTCTCCCTCGCGGTCGGCGTGCGCAATGTAGAAGGCCGCGCCAGGACGCATTCCTCCGTCAATGGCAGCGAAGGCAGACCGTAGGAACGCCCGGAACGTCGCGCTGTCCATCGAGTCGTTCTCGATGACCTTGCCGCCGATCTTCAGCCGCTCCGCTGGCGTGAGCGCATGCGAGCCTCCGACGATCGCGGCGTTGTACGGAGGGTCCGTCCACAGTAGGTCCGCTTTCTTGCCGCACAGCGCCAATTCCAACGACTCAGCCGCCGTGCTGTCGCCGCACACCAGCCGGTGGGGCCCAAGCTCGAAAACCTGCCCAAAAGCGCTGTCCGGGGCGGACGGAGGCTCAGGAATCGAATCCTCGCGGACGTCCTGGAGCCGTCCAGCCTGCAGATCGGCCAGTATCTGGTCGATCTCTTGCTGGTCGAACCCGGAGGCGGCCAGGTCGGCGTCTTCGGCCTTGAGCTGCTCGAGCACGCGGCCTAGCGCGGTGCCATCCCACTCGGCGGTCTCGGCGGTCCGGTTGTCTGCCAGAGCCAGCAACTGAGCCTGGGCGGCGTCGATGTCCAAATAGCGGACCGGGACCGGATCGATCCCGAGTTGCAGCGCGGCGCGCAGCCGGGTGTGCCTGGCGATGATCTGGCCGTTCGCCTTGCGCGCGACGATCGGCGCGCCGAAGCCGAAGCGGCGGATCGACTCGGCCACCTTCTCTACAGCCGCATCGTTCTTGCGCGGGTTCTGCGCCCACGGCTTCAGCTTCTCCAGAGGCACCCACTCCGCGGCTGGTTCTGTTGGAGTCACGCGGCTTGCGCGTCTTCGTACGCGTCGAGGTTCAGCATGCTGTCCACCAGATCAGGGGCCATGGTCCGCAGCTGCTCGAAAGTCACAACAGCTGCAAACCGCTCACCCGCCCCTTGTGGAGCGATGCCGAATTGACGCAGCACGGTACGGACCCGTTTCCGGTTCCAGATCTCGCGCTGGTCCTGTGGCCGCGTCTTTTCGTACTCGTTCAGCAGGTTTACGAGATCGCGCAGCCTGAAGAAGGGTCGGGCAACGAATCTTGGCATGCTCCCTCAGCGGGCGGCATGCCCGATCGCCAGCCTGCCTCCCTATATAGGGTGCTGTCACGCACGGAACAGATCGGACCAGATCTGACCAGAACGCGGCGCGTCATCCTCTGGCGCGCGAGGCGGCTCTGGTACAACAAGCTGGCTGGCTGGAATGGCGCCGTGGACCCTGACGGAGCCTGGCGGACCCTACGCCGCGTCCCGCGCCGCGCGCCGGACGCGCTCTGGGACGCGCACGATGGCGGTCCTGTACTGAGCGATGGCCTGCGCCTCGAGCAGCTCGCACTGCTGGGCGATGACCCTGGAGAGATCGCGTTCTGCCGCTGTGCAACCGCCGTCAGGACCGAGGCGGATGCCGAGCTGGTCGGTCCAGCTGGCGATGCCGCGGCGGGTGCGCGCGGCCTTCCACGCGTCCAGCGCCGCCGGCACCAGGTGGGCGAGGTTGCCGGGCCCGCGCGCGGGATTGAGGCGGATGCCGATCGCGGCGTTGATCGGGCGACCGCGGCGGGCGGCCTGGCCGGAGAGACCGAACGGCACGCGCGCGGGCAGGACGAGCTCGCGGAAGCGGAGACGGAGCACCCAGGATGGAGGGGCGGGGCATGTCCAGCGCGGGTCGCGGCGGGCAGCATGGTTGGCGCCGGCGAGGGCTGCTCGGATGCGCCGTTCGCGGCCGGCGGCGGCGATGGCGTGCCAGTTCTCTTCGGGGGCGGTGCAGGATGGCTGGCTAGCAGGGACGTGGACTGGATGCGAACGGTTCTCGTCTGGTGGGTTGTTGTGGGCGCCCCATCGTTCGGCTGCGGCCCTGACTTCGGCCGGCCAGGTGGACTTCAGCGGCCCGACCTCGCTCGGCGCCTGCTCGTAGTACCAGGACAACTCGGCGACGGTTTGCGGGTAGGCGCGCAGCATGGGCTCACCGCCCAAAGCGAGGCTTGTTGTCCGCGTCGTAGCGCTTGGCGAGGAACGTCTCCGCCGCCTCAAGCGACGCATCCGCCCACACCTTGAACATCTCCGTGGACAGCGCCTCCCTTAAATGGAGCACCTCCTCGATGATCGCGTAGTAGACGTGCAGCGCGATCTCGTCTCGCATCTCGCGCATGGTCCTCTCGGCCACGCCTCACCCCCTCGGCACATCTCCAGGACCCGCCAGCACGATCCCGCTCTGCTGCTGCCGGAAGTACTGCTCCCGCATCCCCGCGAGTTGCCCCGCCACGTTCGCGTAGATGCCCGCGAGCTGGTGCTGACCGACGAAGCGCAGCTGCCCGATGGTGACCTGGAGGTGCGCCGCCTCGTTGTCCATGATCAGGCAGGCGACCAGCGTCGGCCAGGCCGCGAACGTCGGCGGGAGTTCGCGCGGGTTCAGATGCGGCGCAGCCGGGACCGGAGGAACGCCGTTGACGGGGTCGCTCATCTAGGCCGCTCCATTCGATGCCGCCTTCATCAGTGCCGGCCGCGCACACTTAAGGCACAGGAACGTGGAGTTCTCGGGTATGCGCACGAGGGCGTCATGGAATGCGGGGCCGCGGCATTTGCAGCACCGCTTGAGGCTGCTCTCGACGTGGAGGTGATCGATCTCGGTCACACAGAGATAGATCGCCTCCGCGCCCTCGCCGCTGGTGCCGCGCACCGTCTCTTCCAGCGCCGCCGCCAGGTGCTTTTCGGAGATGCCGACCGAGAAGCCTGGACCGCTCATCGCCACCAAGGCATCGAGCAGATCAGGCTTCCGCGTGCTGGCCGGGGCTCTCATGCTGCTCCTTGTGCGAGGAGCGGCAAGTCTACCTGCTTTACGTTCCGCGTCCGCTTCTTTTTCGCTGGCGCCGCCGCGCTCAAGTCCTTCGTCTGTTCGAGCGAGACCGCCTCCTGCCGGACTTGCCAGCGCCCATCCACCTTGCGCCAACTCCAGACCTCGAACCGGTTGCCGCACAGCAGCCAGGTCTTCAGCCGCGGCTCGGCGAGCGCCTTGGTCCGGCGCGCGGCGTGGTTGTCGCCGGTCGTGCACTGCACACCGAGGGTCTGGCCGAGCTTCTTGTGGCAGGCGATCACGTCGATGCAGCCGAAGAGGTCGCGCTTGAACATGCGCGGCTTGGGGCCAGGGATGTGGATCTTCTGCTCCACGACTTCGGGTATCCAGCCTTCAGAGCGGAGACGGTCTAGCGTGCGCGAGGTGGGGGTGCTCACGGATCGCTCCCGTAGTTGGGCGCATCACGGCGGTAGTCGTCGTCGACGTCCGGCGGTGGCCCGCGCCAGCTCACGAACGTATTGAGGTTCGCGGCGAGACACCGCAGGCAACTCTTCGGAGCGCATCGAAGCCATGCGATCTTGATTGCTGGGGCATTCTCGCGGTGGCAGTTGTCGCAATGGATGAGCACGTCCTCGACGACCGCCATCGGCGTCCGCGGCTTCTGTCCTTTCGGAATCACGGATAGCGCTCCGTCGGCGGAGGCGGCTCTTCACGCTTCGGCTCTTGCTTGAGCGTCAGTTGCGCCGACATGTTGCTGAACCTTTGGAACTGCTCTTCGAACTTCACCTCCGCCACGCCTGGCGGCCCGCCGCGCTGAAGCGAGATGATCAGCTCGGCCTTCCCTCTGTCCCCGCTGTTCGGGTGATACACCTCGTCTCGGTAGAGGAAGACCACGGCGTCCGCGTCCTGCTCGAGCGAACCGGAGTCGCGCAGGTCGCTCGGGATCGGCCTCTTGTCCGGCCTCTTTTCCACTGAGCGATTCAACTGCGACAACGCCAAGACCGGGAGCGCGAGCTCCTTCGCCAGCGCCTTCAGCCCGCGCGAGATGGCGGCGATCTCCTGCTCCCGATGCTGTCCGTACTCGCCGGCGAGCTGCAGGTAGTCGACGATGATCAGCCGCAACGGCGTCTTCTCTTTCTCGAGCTGTAGCGCCAGTCGCCTCGCCTTCGTGCGGATCTCGCCGACGGTGGTGTGCATCGTGTCGTCGATGTGCAGCGGCTTGTCCTGCAGCCGCGCCCGCGCGCTGGTGAGATCCGCCCAGTCGTTGTCGGTCAGCCGCCCGGAGCGGAACTTCTCGGTGTTCAGCTTCGCCGCGCTGGCGAGCAACCTCGGCCCGAGCTCCAGGTCCGTCATCTCCAGCGAGAACATCCCCACCCCGCCGCCAGTGAGCGCCACATTCCCAGCGATCTGCAGCGCGAGCGCCGTCTTCCCCATCTTCGGCCGCGCCGCGATGATGATCAGTTGCCCAGGCTGGAACCCTCCAGTGAGCAGGTCGAAGTCGATCAGTCCGGTGCGCAGCCCGTTGATCGGATTCTCCTCGCCGGAGCCTTGCATCTCCTCGAGCCGCTCGACGGTCCTGCGCAAGATGGCGCCGACTGGCTTGAATCCGTTCTCCCCGCGATCCATACGCAACGCGAGGACCCGTCTCTCCGCCTCGTCAAGCAGCCCTTCCACCTCGCCGTGCCATTCGTGCGCGAGCCGCGCCAGCTGCACACACTCGTCGGCGAGGCGCCGGCGGATACCATGCCGCCGCACCGCCTTCGCGTAGAACGACGCCGGGTTCGCCTGCGTGTCGAGCGCGATCCGCTGCAGCGTCTCCCGGTACTTTTCCGGGTCGAGCCGCTCGATCAGCGACGCCTGGTCTGCTCGCTGCCCGTCGACGTCGAGCTCCAGCATCGCTGTGTAAATTTCGCGGTGGCGCAGGTCCCCGAAGTCGTCCGGCATCAGGAGCGCCGAGACTTCCGGCAGCTGCTCCGGCGCGAACATGATCGCGCACAACACCGCCTGCTCCTGCTCGAAGCCTTCGAGGATCTTGCCCATCAGTGCTTCACGTTCCGGTTCTTCGAGCTGGCCATGCGCTCGGCGATCCGCGCTCTCGACGCCGCGATCGCTGCCTGCGCTTTGGCGCGGCCGTCGTCTTCGGGTTCAGCGGCGCCGTTGCTTCCTGTGTTCGCGCCAGCCCGATCCCGGATCATCGCGAATACGTAGCCGAGGCTGAAGGTCTGCCCGTTCTTCGGCCGGTCCAGGAAAGCCCGCGCGGCGTTCACACGCTGCTGTAGTGGAAACTTCCGCTCCGTATCGGAGATCCACTCCGCCCAAGCCTTGTCGTTCGTCTCGAGTTGCCTTCCTAGGGCGATACGGAGTTCCTCGAGGATCGTTCTTGGCCAAGGTTCGAGAATTGTGCGCGCGGCGGGATCTCCTCTGCGCACATGATCTAGATCTTCTCTCTCTTCCTCTAACTCTTTCTCTG
>Ga0209217_1000010_pt1 | contig 45881 bp, 41 predicted proteins | sample JacPinW_OM3H0_M2_FD_187957 | JGI IMG/M metagenome (GOLD analysis project Ga0209217, IMG submission 187957) | Forest soil microbial communities from Algoma, Ontario, Canada - Jack Pine, Ontario site 1_JW_OM3H0_M2 (SPAdes) (version 2) | ecosystem: Environmental > Terrestrial > Soil > Boreal...
GCATTGATGGAATCACGCCGAGTTTGGCGAACCGTGGAAGATCTGCAGGATCGACAATCTGCGCGTGCTCGACACGCCAGCGCGGCTCGCGGATTTTGCGTTGCTCGGCTGGCACTGCTTTGAGCGCGGCTTCGTAAAGATCGAGAATCAACCGGTTGGCGCGATCGCCAATCGCGTGTGTCTCGACTTGGATCCCGCGCCGCATCGCTTCCTCAAACATCGGCTTCAGTTCTTCCGGTTTTTCAGTCAGATAACCGGAGGTTTCGGGTGCGTCGCTGTATGGCTTCAGCAACGCCGCGCCGCGCGAACCGAGCGCGCCATCGAAGATCACTTTGATCGTGCGCTGAGTGAAACGGTGATCGAACGCGTTGAGAGTCGCTCCTTCTTTCAGAAAGTGCTGCGCATCTTCGCCCGGGCCAAAAACGCAATTGACGAACCGGATCTTAATTTTACCGGATTCAAACGCCTTCTTAATAAGATCGATGTCGTCCTTGTGGCTGCCGGCGTTTTGAATTTCGCACCAGCCGAGCCCGATCTCGCGGTTGATTCCAGTGACCAGTGCTTGCTCGCGTTCGGCTGAGGTTGGCTTAGGAATATTTTTTGCGACCAAATCCATCGCGTTATCGAGCAGCATCCCGGTCGGCTCGCCGGTCGTTTTATCTTTTAGAATTTCCCCGCCGAACGGATTCGCGGTGTTCTTGTCGATCTTGGCAATTTTCAACGCCGCAGAATTCACGATTGCCGCGTGGCCGTCCGCGCGGGTGAGAAAAAGCGGATGATCCGCTGCAACTGAATCGAGATCCTGGCGAGTTGGAAACGTGGGCGGCTTCCAGAAAGTCTCGATCCAGCCGCGGCCGGTGATCCATTTGTCGGGCGGCGTTTGCGCGACACGCGCTCTCACTTTTGCCAAGAAATCTTCAAGCGTGTTCGTGCCCTCGAGATTCAAGGTCAGCTCGCGCTCGCCAATGCCGAAGATGTGGACATGCGAATCGGTCAGACCCGGCAGCACTGTTTTGCCGCCAAGATCGACGGTGCGAGCAGCATGAAATCTTTTCGCTTCTCCATTCGAACCAATGAACGCTATGCGATCCTTTTTGACCGCGATCGCTTCGGCGTGCGGCCTTTTTTCGTTAACGGTGTAAACATTTCCGTTGAAGAGAAGAAGATCGACGTCCTCAGCAGCGCGCATCTGGAAAATGGAGCTGCCCAACAATGCCAAAACGCAGGCGAAAGAAATCCGCGCTTTCACTTGACGCTTCCCCGAAGTTTTGACGTGATCATTTTGCGAAACGCGACTTTCCGCAGAGGAAGAGTCGCCGGGAATTTAGATCGACATGCTACCTACGAGTTTTCTTTTGCCGAGCGAATTTCGATTTATAGAGTGATGTCTTCGATGTGCGCACATCCTGAGAGTGAGTTGAATTCGTTTCTAAAGTGGCGGCGGTGTCGGGCGAGGCAGGGCGTCCACTGATTTTATGGCGAATTTCTTTCCACGCTGGTGCAACTGGCTGCCGCTGCAAATGGCGATTGCTGGCATCCTGATCGCCTGCGGATTGACCGCGGCCACGTGGTATTACGTCACGCCAAAATATACCCGCGTCGGCTATCAACCGATCCAGCCGGTGCCGTTTCCGCACGACATCCACGTGACCCAACTCGGGATGGATTGCCGTTATTGCCACAGCTTTGTCGAAGTCGCGGCGCATTCGAATTTGCCGAACACGCAGACCTGCATGAACTGCCATTCACAGGTCCAAAAAGACAACCCCAAGCTCGCGCCGGTGCGGGAGAGTTGGAAGACCGGCAAGCCGATCGACTGGGTGCAGGTTCATCGCACGCCGGATTACGTTTTTTACAATCATTCGGCGCACGTCAATCGCGGCATCAGTTGCTTCAGTTGTCACGGCGACGTCAACCACATGAGCGTCGTTTATCACGCCAAGCCACACAGCATGGCCTGGTGTCTCGAATGTCACCGCCATCCCGAAAATTTCCTCCGACCGGACGACCAGATTTTTAATCTCGATTGGAAGCCGGACGACGTGAAACCGGCGGAGTTCGTGACGAAATACGGAAAACCACAGGGTGTTAACGATGACTGGTCGAAAAAGAAAAAGCTCAGCCAGAGTGAGATCGGGCAGACGTTAAAGGAGCGTTGGAACATTAATCCGCCGCTGAATTGTCAGGGGTGCCACCGATGAAACGGATTTTCCAACATCCGCCCGAACCGCTGACCGGAAAAAAGTACTGGCGTAGCCTGGGCGAATACAGCAACACCCCGGAGTTTCGGGAATGGCTGGAGCGCGAATTTCCCGCCGGCGCTTCGGAAATTAGCGAAGACGAATGGTCGCGTCGCGATTTCATGAAGCTGATGGGCGCCTCGATGGCGTTGGCTGGACTTGGCCTAACCAGTTGCCGACGTCCCGAAATGCACCTCGTCCCGTTCACCAAGAGCGCGGAGTGGACGATCCCAGGAAAATTTCTGTATTACGCGACCGCGATGCCGCGCCGCACCGGCGCGATTCCGCTCATCGCAACGACGGTCGACGGCCGGCCGATCAAACTCGAAGGCAATCCGCTTCATCCCGCCAGCGCCGGCGCCACCGACACATCCGCGCAAGCCTCGGTTCTCGATCTTTACGATCCGGCGCGGTCTCGGCGATTCGTGAATCGCGGCAAAGATTCCAATCGCGGCGAGTTTGACTTGTACATCGACAAGTCGCGTCGGCAACTCGGCTCCAACAGCGGAGATGGTTTGGCTTTCCTGGTCGAGGAAGTGCATTCGCCGACGCGCGAAAGATTGCGCGCCGATTTGGAGAAGGCATTTCCAAAAATGATGTGGTGCGTCTATGACGCGGCCCTAAGCGAAGCACAAAATGACGCAACCCGGACCAGCTTCGGCGAAAATGTGCGATTGATTCCGCGGTTCGATCGCGCCGACGTTGTGCTTGCGCTCGACAGCGATTTTCTCGATTGCGGCGAAGGCGACCTGGCCTCTGCGCGCGCGTTCACCCAGCGACGTCGCGTGAAATCCTCCAAGGACACAATGAACCGGCTCTACGTCGTTGAGAACCGCTTCACCATCACCGGCGCGATGGCCGATCATCGGCTGCGCTGTGCCGGGAGCCGGATCCCGGCATTCGCACATGCGCTCGCCGGAAAAATTGCCGATGTCACCAAGGATCCGGGCCTGCGTTCGGTTTTGGGCGCGCTGACTTCGGCCGCTCAAGGCAGGGAAGAGTTCGACAACGAATGGTTGACCGAAGCGGCGCACGACCTGGTCTCGAAGTCGGGCGTCAGCATCGTTCTCGCCGGGGCGCAGCAACCGGTTGTCGTTCAGCTGTTGGTCTACGCGATGAATTCCGCCCTAAAAAACATCGGGCGCACCGTTGTCGTCCGGGAATTTCCGCGCAATCGGAACACGAAAAACATTTTGCAGCTGGCCGAGCGGATGAGCCGCGGCGAAATAAAAGCGCTTTTCATTTTTGGCGGCGACCCGGTTTACAACGCGCCCCGCGTGCTCGCGCAGGATCCCGGCAAGAAAACGCCGCTTGATTGGGCCGACCTGCAAAAGAAAGTGCCGGAAGTCGTGCGGCTCGGTTATCACGAGGACGCAACATCGACAATCAGCCAGTGGCACGTCCCGTTGGCGCATTATTTAGAATCGTGGGGCGACGCGCTGACCTCGGAGGGCGCCTATTTGTCGATCCAGCCGATGATTCTGCCGCTCTTCGGCGGGCTCAGCGAAATCGAAATCATGAACGCGCTCCTCGGCCGGCCGAAAGTCGAAGGTCCTGAGCTCATCCAGGAAACTTTCCGCGCTACCAAGCCGCCGGGAGATCTTCCGACCGCGTGGTCGAAATTTTTACGGGATGGATTCGCCATGCATGTGCCGCTGCGAGATCGACCGGTGTCATTTAACGGCGGCGCCGCGGCTCCGCTGGCGCAGCAGCTTTGGGTAGCAATGCCTCCGCCGACGGCCGAATCGCCAGAAATCGTTTTTGTTCGCAGTTACGCGATGGACGACGGCCGTTACGCGAACAACGGCTGGCTCCAGGAGTTGCCCGATCCGATCACGAAACTGACTTGGGATAACGCGGCGATGATGAGCCCGAACTTCGCCAAATCGCTGGATGTCGAGACCGGCGACCTGATTCAAATTTCAATTAACGACACTGCGAAAGACGCGAACGATCAACCGATTCGACGCGAGCTCGTAGTTGCGGCCTACGTTTCGCCCGGTCACGCCGAGAATTCGGTCACGATTCCGTTCGGATACGGCCGAAAAAAGGCCGGCCCAATCGCCGAGGACTCCGGATTTAATACCTACCTTTTGCGCACCGCGGCCAATCCGCATTTCGCAGTCGCCGATGGCAAGAACATCGAAAGCGTGCGCGTGACAAAGGTCGGAAAGAAATATCCGCTCTCGTGCACACAGGAACATTGGAGCATCGAAGGCCGTGGCGTGGTGCGCGAAGCGACCCTGGACGGTTACCGAGAAGACAACGAGTTCGTGAAGAAATGCGGCGGGATGGACGAGCCGCAAAAGTATTTGCCCTCCCTTTACAGCCATCCGCCGATGGACGCGCCGCAGCAGTGGGGGATGGCGGTCGATCTCAATGTTTGCACCGGCTGCAGTGCGTGCGTCGTCGCGTGTCAGGCGGAGAACAACGTCCCGATCGTTGGCAAATTACAGGTCGCCCACGGTCGATCGATGCACTGGCTCCGAATCGATCGCTATTACGTGAGCGCAAAACCATACAACGAAGACAACGGCGAGTTTCCCCAGGATCCCGAGATGGTGCACCAGCCGATGATGTGCCAGCACTGTGAGAACGCGCCGTGCGAAACCGTTTGCCCGGTTAACGCTACCATTCACAGCGAGGACGGGCTCAACGTTATGGCCTACAACCGTTGCGTCGGCACGCGTTATTGCGCGAACAATTGCCCGTTCAAGGTGCGCCGGTTCAATTATTTCGATTACAACCAGCGCCCGATCGGCAAAAAGAAAATCGCCGGAGAATTCGGGATTTATCGCGAATACATTGCGCCGTTCACCGAAAAAGGCGCGCCCGACATCACCAAGATGCAAAAAAATCCGAACGTGACCGTGCGGATGCGTGGCGTGATGGAGAAATGCACGTTTTGTGTGCAGCGAATTGAGGAAGCGAAAATTGCGGCGCACGTACACGCCGGCGCGTCGAACAATATCGGGATTCTGCGCGATTCGTTCACCAGCGCGTGCGCCCAGGCCTGCCCGCACGAAGCGATCACTTTCGGCGACATCAAGGATCCGGAGAGCAAAGTTTCGAAAATGAAACAGCAGGACCGCAATTACCGGCTGCTCGATTATTTGAACGTAAAAGCGCGGACGAGTTATCTGGGGCGGATCCGAAATCCAAATCCGAGAATGCCGGACGCTGAAAACATCGGCGTGGCTTGTCCGGGGGAGAAAGCGTGACGATGTCGATCCTTACAAATTGTTTGCCACGGCGAATCCGTCCGACGGCGGATCGATCTTAGTTAGGAATGAACGACTGGCCCACAGCACAGGACGTAGTGCAGGAAGAAGCGGAAACAACCGCTGATCGTCCATTGGCGCGCCCGCCGTTGGTGTTAAATCGGCGCAACTTCAGTTGGATCACGGAGCGCATCTCAGGCGTGATCGAACAACCGGCGCCGCGCTGGTGGTGGGTCTGTTTCACCATCACCGGAACGATCGCGATGTTCGGTTTGTTTTGTCTCGGTTACCAAATTTCAACCGGCATCGGCACCTGGGGACTCAATCATCCGGTCGGTTGGGGTTGGGACATCACCAACTTCGTTTTCTGGATCGGTATCGGACACGCCGGCACGCTCATCTCCGCCATTTTATTTTTGCTGCGACAGAAATGGCGGACATCGATCAATCGTTCGGCCGAAGCGATGACGCTGTTCGCGGTCATGTGCGCGGCGATTTTCCCTGGTGTGCACGTCGGGCGCGTTTGGATGGCGTGGTATCTCGCGCCGTTGCCGAATAACTACGGCATTTGGCCGAACTTCCGCAGCCCGTTGATGTGGGACGTGTTTGCGGTCTCGACCTATTTCACGGTGTCGGTTTTGTTTTGGTACACGGGATTGATTCCGGACCTGGCGACGTTGCGCGATCGCGCCACGACCAAGATCAAAAAATTTCTCTTCGGTGTGTTCGCCTGCGGATGGCGCGGCTCGAATCGGAACTGGCGTCATTACGAGATGGCGTATCTGCTGCTGGCCGGACTTTCCACGCCACTCGTGCTCTCCGTTCACAGTGTGGTGTCGTTCGACTTCGCGACGTCGATCTTGCCGACGTGGCACACCACGATTTTCCCGCCCTACTTTGTCGCCGGCGCGATTTTCGGCGGTTTCGCGATGGTGCTGACGTTGCTGATTCCAGCGCGCGCGATTTTCAAGCTCCACGACATCATCACGCCGCAGCACATCGACAAGATGGCGAAGATCATTTTGTTGACCGGGTCTTTCGTCAGCTATGCCTACACGATGGAATTTTTCGTCGCGTGGTACAGCGGCAACGCTTACGAGCGGTTCGCCTTTTGGAACCGGGTCCTCGGTCCGTATTGGTGGTACTGGTGGGTCGGCATGTTGTTCTGCAACGTGCTTTCGCCGCAACTCTTCTGGTTCCGCTGGTGCCGGCGAAACATTCTCGTTGTTTACTTCGTATGCATGTGCGTGAACGCCGGCATGTGGTTCGAGCGTTTCATCATCATCGTCGGCGGATTGCATCGCGATTTCATTCCGTCTTCGTGGGGTATTTTTATTCCAACCTGGGTCGACATCTGGACGTTCATCGGCACGCTCGGGATTTTCACTTCTCTGTTCCTTCTCTTCATCCGGTTCCTGCCAATGATCGCGATGTCGGAAGTGAAAATCGTTTTGCCCGAAGCGGACGCGCACGCGCATTCGCCTAATGGACATCATCCCGTGGCAGCGGGTGGGATGGAGCGAACATGAGAACGCCGGCTGGTCATGAAGTTTATGCCATGGGCGCGGAATATCCGAGCGCAGCCGCGCTTTACGAAGCGGCCAAAATGGTGCGCGACGCCGGCTTCAAACGCTGGGACGTGTATTCGCCGTTCCCGATTCACGGAATGGACGAAGCGATGGGGCTGGGCAAATCGTGGTTGAGCTCCGTCGTGCTGGCCGGGGGAATTTCCGGATTGCTTACGGCGGCTCTCGTCGAATTCGGTCCGTCGTGGGGACTTTATCGGCTCGTCGTGCATGGCAAACCGTACGATTGGAGAACGGTCCCCGCCTTTTTCCCGATCATGTTCGAGATGACTGTGCTTTTCGCCGCCTTCGCCGCCTTTTTCGCGGTGCTGATCATGAACGGGCTGCCGCGGCCGCATCATCCCATTTTTAACTGGGAGCGTTTCAAACGCGTCACCAACGACGGATTTTTCCTCGTAATCGAGGCGCGCGACCCGCGCTTCACTGAACTGGAAGCGCGCGAGTTACTGGAGCGCAGCGGCGGCCAACACATCACCATCGTGCACGAGGACTAATTATGTTGCGCGGCTTCCTCTTAATTTCTCTCTTGCTCACGATCGCGGCCATCGCCGTGCTCGGCTTCCGCGGCGAAAAAACCACAAACGAGCCATGGGAAATTTTTCCCGACATGGTGCGGCAAATGAAAGTGCGCGCGCAATCGCCGCTGAATTTTTTTGCGGACGGTCGCGGCCCGCGGATGCCGGTTAATGGAACGGTGCCGATCGGTTATGAGATGCCAAAGGCGCAACCGGTTGGCGCGCCCGAGTCTCACCCCGTTGCCGGTTTTAGCGTCGGCCCCGATTACATCGACACTGGAAAAATGGGCAACAATTGGGGAACCGGAATTCCGATTCCCGTGACGGCGCAATTACTTCAACGCGGCCGGGAGCGTTTCAACATTACCTGCGCAATGTGCCACGGTCCGACCGCGGCGGGCAACGGAATCACCAAACAGTACGGCTTGGCCACGGTCGTGACTTTGCAAGACGATCGCATTCGCAAAATGGCCGACGGCGAAATTTTCAACACGATCACGAACGGCAAGAACACGATGATGGCTTACGGCCCGAACATCATGGTCGCCGACCGTTGGGCAATCATTGCGTATTTGCGTGCGCTACAACGAAGCCAAAGCGCGGCGATTGTCGATGTACCGCCGGAGCATCGCGCTGATTTGGAAAAACCAGCCGAGAACAAACCCGCGGAAGCGAAACCCGCGGCTGAGAACAAATCGCCAGCCAAACCGGAGGCGCCAAAGAAATGAGCGATCGCTTACACAATGCGCCGATACCGGAAGGCGAATATTTCGAAAGCGGCCGCTTTGCCGGTTTGTCCGTGATACTCGGCGTGGTCGCGTTTGTTGCATTTGCGCTCTGCGCAGCGGGCGCAGCGATCAATCCGAAGCAGCTCAGTTTCTCATGGCTATTCGCCTTTGGTTATTTCTTCACGCTTTGCGCGGGGTGTTTTTTCTGGACGATTGTGCATTACGCTACCGACGCGGAATGGACCGTGGTCGTTCGCCGGCAGCTCGAAAATATCGCGGTGCTCGTCGCGGTCCTGGCGATCTTTTTCATTCCGATCCTGCTTTTGCGACAACATCTCTACGAGTGGATGAATATCCCGCCGCATCAAGAACCCAACCTCGATTCCAAGCGCGCTTATTTGAATCTGAATTTCTTCATTCTCCGGGCCGCCTTCTTCCTCGGTTTCTTTATCATTGCGTCGCAGTTGTTGCGCCGCTTTTCAGTGCGGCAGGACAAGGACGGCAATCCGCAATTTACGATTCGCCTGCGCAAAGTCGCGTTCGCCAGTCTGCCGCTGTTCGCGTTTTGTCTGACCTTCGGCGCTTTCGATTGGCTGATGAGTCTTAACTACCGCTGGTTCTCGACGATGTTCGGCGTTTACATTTTTGCGGGCGCCGCCGGCAGTTCGATGTCGCTGCTCGCGCTCGTGATTAGCGCACTGCAGCGCGCCGGTTATCTCAAGAACGTGGTCACGCTCGAGCATTATCACATCATGGGGAAGTGGATGTTCGCCTTCTGCGTTTTCTGGGCCTACATCGGCTTCGGTCAATACATGTTGATTTGGTACGCGAACATTCCGGAGGAGACGCAATATTATCTAACTCGGAATACGGAATCGTGGTGGGGCTTGAGCATGCTACTCGTGGTCGGCCGTTTCTTCGGCCCGTTCGCCATTTTACTTTTGCGCTCAATCAAAAAGCATCCGCGCCAGCTCTGTTACGTGGCCGCGTGGATTTTGTTGATGCAGATGCTCGACATTTATCTCGTCGTTCTTCCGGCGCTCCATGGGACCGGCGTTCACGTGAGCCTCTGGGATTTTTCCGCACTCATCGCTATCGGCGCAACGCTCGCCTTCGTCTACTTGCGTATCGTTGGAAAGACTTCGCTCTTTCCGGTGCGCGACCCGCGCCTGGTCGAATCTTTGAAATTAGTGAACTGAAATGGCCAATACCGAACAACTTCAATCGCCCGCGCCGTTTTCGACGTGGGTCGGCGTTGTTCTCTTGTTTGCGCTTTTCGGCGTAATTGTCGTGGCCGTCATCGGGCCCGCGCCGCGCGGCGATACTTACGAACGCATGCGTGCTGACGCGCGCGTGAAAAAACTAAAGGACGCGCGCGATGAAGAAAGCAAAGCCCTGACCAGTTACGCTTGGATCGACAAGAACAAAGGCACCGTGCGATTGCCTATCGATCGCGCGATGGAATTAACAGTTGCCGATCTAGCCAACAAGAAACCCGCGCCCGCATATGCGATCGCGGCGCCTGAATCTTCTGCTGCTCCTGGAGGCGCAGCGACAGCGTCGCCAGCACCGTCGCCTTCGCCGCAGTCGAGCGGGACGCCAAAACCCACTTCAGTCGCCGGTCCGAATTCGGAAGCGCGCGGACAACCGGCCGCCGCAATAAATCCGCCGGCGGTGCAGCCATCGACGCAGCCCGGAGCTTCTGCCTCTCCGCCCGCTTCACCGAAATCCTCCGGCGCCGCGCCGGCCGCATCGCCTTCCGCAACTTCATCACCAACGCCGCCGGGAAGTCCGTTGCCGGTTCGCGGCGCAACGCCAGGACAATTGTGAACAATGTCGATCTTGCTTAACGAATGACTCCAACCGCTGACATTCCATTAAGAGAACCGACAGTTTCAGCCGCCGCCGGCGACGCCGAGCAGCTCGAGCGCGCGCGTATCGATGCTTCCACACGCGTGCCGGTGTTGATGTTTTACGCATCAGCGATGGTTTGGTTGTTAATCGGAACGCTGCTGGCCGGATTCGTCTCATTCAAATTGCATTCACCGGATTGGTTTTCCGACGTCAGCTTCCTGACCTGGGGCCGGCTGCGTCCGGTGCACATGAACGTGATGATTTACGGCTGGGCGTCGATGGCTGCGATGGGAACGGCGATCTGGCTGATGGCGCGATTGTGCCGGACCACTTTGCGGCATCCGCTGCTCATCGTCACCGGCATTTGGTTTTGGAACATTGGTGTGCTGATTGGCGTAATCGGAATTGTGATGGGTTACAGCACTGGCTACGACTGGCTCGAGTTTCCGCCTTATGCCGCGCTTGTCCTTTTTGTCGCTTACGCGCTGATCATTTCGTGGGCGGTGATGATGTTCCGTTTTCGCCGCGGCGATCAGATTTACATCACGCAATGGTATTTGTTGGGCGCGTTTCTCTGGTTCCCGTGGCTCTATTCGGCCGCGCAAGCAATGCTGTTCGTTGTGCCCGTGCAAGGCGTGATGCAGGCTGCAGTCGGCTGGTGGTACGCGAATAATCTCCTCTTTCTTTGGTTCGGCGCGATCGGTCTCGGCACCGCTTACTACATGATCCCGAAAGTGATCGGTCGCCCGGTTTACAGTTATCATCTCGCCACGATTGGATTTTGGACCTACGCGCTTTTTTCGAGCTGGACCGGGATGCAGCGTCTCGTCGACGGGCCATTCCCGGCATGGATGATTACCGCGAGCATCGCGGCCACGATCCTCACGATCATTCCGGTCGCGACCGTCGGGTTAAATCATCACATGACGATGCAGGGATATTTCCCGGTGATGCGTTACAGCCCAACGCTGCGCTTTACCGTGTTCGGCGCGATGTCATACACGGTCTTCAGCGTTGTCGGGATCCTGATCTCGCTCCGCTCAACCGCCCGTTACCTGCACTTCAGTCAGGCGAGCATCGCGTATTCGCACATCGGCCTCTACGCGTTTTTCACCATGATCATGTTCGGCTCGATGTATTACATCGTGCCCCGCCTGGTTGGCCGCGAATGGCGTTATGCCACACTGATCAAGCTCCATTTTTGGTCGTCGGCTTACGGCGTTGGATTGATGTCGTTAATGCTGTTGGTCGGCGGGCTGACTCAGGGCGCCGATCAAGATGACACGTCGATGACGTTCATCGAAAGCGTGGCTAGCGTGTTGCCATATTTGCGCGGCCGAACGGTTGCAGCGCTTTTGCTGACGATTTCGCATTTTATTTTCGCGTTTCATTTCGGACTGATGCTGTTTGGTCTTGGCCGCACATCGACGGTGCCGACATTTTTGAATCCGATCGAAGCCGAAGGATCGGAGACGCACTTATGAAAGGCCTCGTCCCACTTTTCATCGGAGTTTTCGGGACGTTCGCCTTCTCGTGGGTCGGCTTGACCGTGATTCCGAACCTGCAAATCGGCGCGTTGAATCCACAAATGGATGAAGAAGGCACAGATATTTATCCCGCGCCGAAGTCGGGCATGGCCGATCGCGGCCGCCGGATTTACGCGGCGAACGGGTGCATTTATTGCCACAGCCAGCAAATCCGCCCCGAGTACGCCTCCGCGGATATCGATCGTGTCCGCGACGCAGGACCGTCGCCTGGTCCGAAATGGGCTGAACGCCGCAGCGCTCCGCGCGATTATATTTTTGATCGGCCGGTTGTTCTGGGACAGGAGCGAATGGGTCCCGATGTGGCGAACATGGGCAAAGCTGCGCCAACCGAAGAAGAAAAACCGGCCGCGGCGCCCGCTGCAAGCGCTCCCGCGACTTCGCCAGCGGCTGCGCAATCACCGCCCGCGAATGCTGGTGCACCTAAACCGGGACCCACTGGTTCACCGGCCGCCCCTGCGCCGTCCGCCGCGCCGCCGGCAGGTTCTCCTCCAGCTCCACCGACCACTGCTGCGAATCCATCACCGGCCGCTTCGGCTTCACCAAATCCGGCCGGCCTGCCGCCGGCTTACTCCGACGCCTGGCATCATCGACATCTTTATTCGCCGCGCAGCATGAGCCCGGACAACCGGGATTCGACCATGCCGGCTTACAAATTTCTTTACGAGAAGCATCCGATCAGTGGCGAGCGCTCGGCCGACGCGTTGCAACTCGATGGCCGCGACGCGCCGCCGCCGGGCTGGGAAATTGTTCCAACCTACGAGGCCAAATGTCTCGTTGCTTATTTGATGTCACTCGATCAATCGCATCCACTGAAAGAAGTTAAGACTGCGGGCGGGGCACCGCCAGCGGGTTCGCCTCCAGCCGCGCCGGCCGGATCGCCACCGCCAGCGCCTCCGAAGAAATGAACGACCGAACTCCAGATCCATCTTCGCTCACCCGCCAGGGAATGGATTATGGCGAAACGTCCGACGTTCAGGAAGTGCACGCCGCCATTCAGCGCGAGAAACGCGAGCCGCGCGTCGGTCTTGAGCCGCTCTCGATTTGGTTGATCGCCGTTTATGGGATCGCGATTTTCACCGGCGGCGCTTATCTCGGTCGTTATTCCGGGAATTTTTCCGGTGACGGGCTTGATCCGCTCGGCGGACCACCGCCCGCAAAGAAGGGCGGGGGGCCTCAAGGACAACCACAACAAGCTGAACTTTCGCCGCGCGATCGTGGCAAAAAGATTTTCGCGGCCAATTGTCAAACTTGTCACCAGGCAAACGGTCTGGGTGTTCCCGGTCAATATCCCCCGCTGGCCGGTTCGGAATTTACCACTGGCGGTTCAACCCGACCGGCCATGATCGTTCTCAAAGGTTTGCAAGGCCCGGTGAAAGTGAAAGGCCAGCAATACGGCAGCGCAGTGATGCAGCCGTGGGACAAGACGTTGACCGACCAGAAAATTGCGGACGTGCTTACTTACGAGCGCAGCGAGTGGGGAAACAACGCAAGTCCCGTTACTGCGGAACAGATTGCTGCTCTCCGCAAAGAGCTCGCCAGTCATCCGGAATCATACGTGGAGCACGACATTTTAGCCGTGCCTGACGCTGATCTCCCCGGCGGTGCGCCAGCGGGAGCTGCGCCGCCGAAACCAGGCGAAGCCGCAAAGCCAGCGCCTCCGCCCAAACCACAAGGTTAAGTTTTTCTACGCAAGGGCGTCCGCGAGCAGTTCGGCCATGTGCTTTGGCGAGACGCTGCTCAGGTCGACAATTTGATGGCGGCAACTTGTGCCGGACGCAATTACGACATCAGCTTGTTGATTGTCGATCTTGCGCAGTAGATCAGCCGCGACCTGTTTCGAGAGCTCGTATTTCTCGGCAAGCGCACCGAATGCACCGGCCATTCCGCAGCAGCCTGTGTCGAGCAACGTTGCTGTGTGTCCGGGCAAGCGGTTCGCCAATCGTGCCATAAAAGCCGGATTCAAGATCGACTTGGCGTGACAGTGGGGATGGATCGCAACTTTCACTTGGCGATCTTTGAATTGCAGCGCCTCTGGTTCCCGTTCCAACAAATCATCCACGAATTTTTCGAACAGATAACAGCGCGCCGCTATCTTTTCCGCGTTCTCGATTTTCAGCTCGCGATAATCTTCCACGAACATCGACCAGCAGGACGGCTCGAGGAAAATAATCGGCGGAGCCGATTGTTGAGACGTTGAGGTCCGAGCCGGACTGGCCTCGTTGAGAGGTTGAGAAGACATCAAGAGATCGACATTGTGGCGGCCGACTTCGGTCGCAGCGTCGAGATTTCCCTGACTGAACGCCGGCCGGCCGCAACATTTCCGATTTTGCAGCAGCTCGACTTCGAAGCCGAGCGCGTTGAGCACCTTTACGGCCGCGATCCCAATATTTGGCTCGTGGTAACGAACAAACGTGTCGTCCCATAGGATCACTTTGCCGCGCGGGCGATCCGCGCCATTGCGTTGAGCATTGCCGGCGAACCACTGATCGAACCTTTTGCGGGTGTAATGTGGAAGCGAACGTTTCGCTGAAATTCCGAGCGTTTTCTCCATCAAACCGCGAACCGGCGCAAGATCGAGGGTTGCGTTTGCCAGCCATGGAACAGTGCAGCCGATTCGGCCTAACAAATCGACATTGCTAAAAAAGCGCTCGCGAAGTGGCAGGCCGTCACGTTTGTAGCGCGCGTAAAGCATTTCCGCTTTGAGCAACGCGAGATTCACGTTCGATGGGCATTCGGGTGTGCAACCTTTACACGAGAGACAATTGGTGAGCGCGGCGTCGAGTTCCGCTGATTTCAACGGATCATGTCCATTGCCGCGCAATTCGAGCGAGCGCCGGACAATGTTGGCGCGACCGCGTGTCGACATGACCTCGTCGCCGGTCGCAATGAACGTCGGGCACATGATTGGCGCGTCTTTGCGACAACCCCCGCAGCCGTTGCACTGCTCGAGATTGCCGATGAACGATCGGTCCTTGAAGGCGAAGGCCAAACGTGGCTCGAACGGCAGCTCGATTGGTTTCGTGAAATTATTGCGGAGGTGATTGTCGATCTTGTAGGCGAACCCGAAAATTTTTCCGGGATTGAAAATATTTTTTGGATCGAACGTGCGCTTGATCTCGCGCATGACATTCAGGAGCGCATCGCCGAGTTGCTCGCGCATGTATTCCGCGCGGGCGATCCCGACTCCGTGTTCGGCCGAGAGCGAACCTTTGAATTGTCGAACGAGCGCGGAAGTTTGATCGGCCACGAGCCGGAACTTTCTCAAATCGTCCGCGCTGTGGAGATCGAGAACGGGACGGACATGCAGCAAACCGCTCGCGGCATGGCCGTAGTAACTCGCTTCGAGTCCGAGAGATTTCATGATCGATTGCAAGCCGTGGACGTAATCGGGCAATTGCGCCGTGCGCACCGCGGCATCTTCGATAAATGCGACCGGTTTCGCCGGACCAATGCAGCCGGTCAGGAGCGAGAGCCCGGCCTTGCGCACGGACCAAACGAGATTCATTTCGTTCGCGTCGCGGCAAATCTTCGTGCGCAGCCCAAGATTGCGGGATTGCAAGATCGACAACTTCTCTGAGACGTCATCGTAAAACTCGACAATCAAAATTGCTTCGCATGGTTGGGCATCGAGCTCGAGCAACGCGCGTGCGGCTTGGAAATGGAGTTGTCCTTTTGTTTGATCGAGCAACGGACGGTCGATGTGCTCGATCGCCGCCGGTTTGAGATCGAGGAGCGCGACTGTCGCCTGCATCGCCTCGCCGACGGATGCGAAGAAAATCAGGCCGAGTCCTTTTTCTCCCGGAAGCGGCGAGATTTTCAGCTCCGCGGAAAAAATTGCGGCGAGCGTTCCTTCGCTCCCGGCAAGAATTTCATTGAGATTGTTTGGAGCGCGCGAAAATCGCTCGATGCCATAACCGGGCCAGCGCTTAAGTAATCCGGGAGGCCAGCGGTCAGCCATTTCCGCCGCATGCGCGCGAACGAGATTGTCGATTTTGCTTTGTTCGTCGCGTAAAAATTCGCTGGCCGAGCCGACGTTGACGATTCGACCATCGGCTAAAACGATTTCGGTCGAAAGAACGTGATCGGCAGTCGTGCCATAAACTGGGACGTGCGCGCCCGACGAGTTGTTCGCGATCATGCCGCCGATGGTGGCGCGCGCGCTGGTCGCGACGTCGGGTCCGAAACAAAATCCGTGCGGCTTGAGAAACGCATTGAGTTGATCGAGCACGACCCCGGCGCCGACCTGGACGCTGTGCTTGTCGATGTTGAGACTATCGATCTTGCGATTGTGGCGCGAGAAATCGACGATCAATCCTTCACCAACCGCATTTCCGACCAGGCTCGTTCCGGCGCCGCGCGGAGTGATTGAAACGTTTTCATCGGCCGCGGCTTTGATGACCGCACTCGCCTCCGGCGCGCTGGTTGGGAAGGCAACGCCGAACGGCTCGATTTGATAAATGGAAGCGTCAGTGGCGTAAAGCTGGCGGGTCAGATTATCGAAACGCACATCGCAGCCGGAAGCGCGGATCCTCTGTTCGGTGGCGGCACTGATCACTAGGTGGCTAATTTATCACAAGAACGACCGCGCGAGGGCCGATGGCAGGTGAAATGCTATGATTTTTGTCCGGCAGTGAGCATTACGCTGAAAAGCAAGATTCGTTACAATGGGCAGGAATATTCCAGCCCGGCTGAATTGCCTCCGGAGGTCCGCATGGCCTACGAAAAAGCGCTGCACGACGGGATGGTGAAGAAAAAATTCGTGTTTAACGGGGAACAGTTTGCGAATGAAGACGCGATGCCGGCGGATGTCCGAAAGCTGTGCGACGACGTGATGGGCGTGATCGAGAACAATGGCGAGGTTACGATTCCGAGTGGAAAATCTGAGCCCCTTCTGACCAAGCGGGAGATGGCCGTGGTCGCGCTCTTTGCCGGCGGAATTGTTGTGCTGGTCCTGGCGCGGCTGGTGCTGGCTTAAACCGGCGTCTCGGAAAACAGCGGCATCTGCATTTCCGCGGGTGCGCTTTCGGCGAAACGCACTCCGACTCCGATCAGGCGCACTTTTTTGCCGGTGCGGGCAAAAGCCTCCGCCAGCAAAGAACGAAATGCGGAGAGTGAGGGCTCCAAACCAGCACGTTCGGCCGTGGTTCGGGTGAAATCGGCAAATTTCAGCTTCACGAAGATTTTGGTGATGCGGCGACCGGTTTCTTTTTGTGCCAGATCGGCCATGAGCTCCTGAAAAAGTTCGGCGAGACGTTCCTCGCATTGTTCCAGCGTTTCCAGATCGCTCGGAAAAGTTTCCTCGGTGCTGAGCGATTTGCGTGGACGGTCCGGTTCGACCGGTCGATCGTCAACCCCGCGGCAAAGATGGAAGAGTTCGCTGCCGAATTTGCCGAAAAGATCGACAAGCTGCGGACGCGAGAAACGCTGAAGCTCTCCGCACGTCTTGACGCCCAGCTCCTGCAATCTCCGTTCGGTCTTTTCGCCGATGCCCCAGATCTCGCGAACTGGTAAATCTTGCATGAATCCTGGCACTTCGGCCGCCGTGACTTCCAATTGCCCGTCCGGCTTTCGCATCGCGCTGGCGATTTTTGCGATCAACTTGTTTGGCCCGATGCCGGCTGACGAAGTCAGTTTCGTCTTTTGAAAAATTAAATCGCGAATCACTTGCGCGAGCGGCCCCGGCGCGCCGGGGTGCGCGGTCGCGTCGAGATAAGCTTCATCGAGCGAAAGCGGTTCTACCAACGGGCTGAAACGGTGCAGAATTTCGCGAACGACGGCCGCTTCGCGTCGGTAAACATCGAAGCGGGTCGGAAGGACGATCAAATTCGGACAACGCTGCAGCGCCATGAACGTCGGCATCGCGGAATGAACGCCGAACGCGCGCGCTTCGTAATTGCAGGTGGTCAGGACGCCGCGGCGATCGCGCGCACCGCCAACGCCGACCGGTTTTCCACGCAAAGCCGGGCGGTCCCGCACCTCGATGGCCGCGTAAAAGCAGTCCATGTCGAGATGAATGATCGCGCGCGGTGTGGCATCGCTTGGCACTCGCCAATGTAGCTTCAAAGCATGGCAATCTCATGTGGGGGGCGTTCAGGTTTGAGTTGACTAAAAAAATAGGAATCGCTAAAACATTTGGTCCCGCACCCGCAGGCCATGTCCCTCATCCCCAGCGAATCGTACAGCTTTCCCGATCATTTCACACGCACGGTTGTTCCTTCACCCAAACCGACGAAGGAAGAGCCTGAACCGGCACCGCTCGAGGCATGGCGTAAAAGACCCGCGATTGTGCCGCTGCCTAGCCCGCAAGTGCAGCCGGCTCCGGTGGTTCGTCGGGAAAATTTCGAACCAGTCCGCAGCAAAGCGCCGGCTCCTGCGCCGAATCCAGCGCTGCGTCGGGTAAGCGCGCCGCCGCCGCGGATCCCAGAAGCGCCCATGCGGAAGATGCCGCTTCCGCCCACTTTGAAACCAAAGGTCCGCTGGAACATGCGCGCACCGGCAATGAATCCTGCTCCAAACGCTGACAATGGTGGGGAGCGAATTCTGCACGCCACGCCGACGGCGCCCGCGCAAAACGTGATTCCAATGAGGCCGGCCAGAGTTGCGCGTCTGCCGCGAATGATGCCGCCTCCTCAAGCCGACATGGTTCAGAAGCCCATTCCGGAACCACCAGCTAAACCGGCAACGCCGGTTCAGGCGCAATCAATGCACGAAACTCCGCGCCCGGCCGCAGTTTCCGGTCCGCAAGCGGACTTTTTTGAGACGTTTGCGCAAACTGGCGAGACTGCTTTGTCGAAGCGGCGTCGCAAAACGAAAATGCGCCGATTTATTGCCTGCGAAAGTGCGGCCTTGGCCGTTTTGCTACCGCTCGTGATCTTGGGGCTCGCGCTGCATTCGGATAATGTTCCGCTGGTTTGGATCATGAACATTTTCACGATCACTTCTGCAGTGGCTACGGCCCTGCTGCCGATTTTCTTTTTCGCCTTGACCCCCACGCTGCCCGAAATCGAGCGCTAGGCTCTGACCTGCGCTCTCGTAAGATCGACATCTTACCGGCAGGATTGCCTTTTCGCGGAATTTACGCGATGACGGTCAACGATTATGAAGTCGGCGGTAACACGAGTCTTTATGGTGCGCCATGGCGCGACGGTATTGAGCGCTGAAGATCGCTTTGCCGGCGCGACTGATGTGGTGCTTTCCGATGAAGGCCGCGAACAAACGCGCCGATTGGCCGATCGTTTGAGTCACGAGAAAATCATTGCTGTCTATGCGTCGCCATTGGGCCGCACGGTTGAAACGGCAAGCATTTTGGCGGCACCGCACAAACTCGAAGTCCAGACACGGGACGGGTTTCGTGAAATTAACCACGGACGCTGGGAACAGATGACGCGGCGGGAAGTAGAAGAAAAATTTCCAGAGGAAGCGGCGGAATGGGAAAAAGATCCTTACACCTTTGCGCCAATGGGCGGAGAAAGCGGATTGGCGGTGACAGCCCGCGCTCTGCCGGCGCTGATAGAGCTCGTTCGAGAACATGGCGGCCAGAATATTCTGGTGGTGTCGCATAAAGCGACGATCCGACTTTTGCTAAGCTCGCTCCTCGGATTTGATCCGCGACGTTATCGCGACAATCTCGATCAAAAACCGGCCGCCCTGAATATTGTCGATTTTCGCGATGCCACTCGTGCGCGGCTGACTTTATTCAACGACACCTCGCATTACGACAAGGCGGGGAGCGCCATTCCGGAAATCCCGGAATCCCGTTTGTCGAAATGGTGGAACCAACGCAGCGGCGGGTAAACCCGTTCGCGGGAGCTCACAGCTTCTCTGTTTGCTTTCGTCGGTGGAGAAGTTTGCTTTTAAGTTCCGCGATTAAACCTTCGGATTCTTTCCGGCCAATCAAGTCTTCCATTTCGTGAGGATCTTTTTTGATATCGAATAATCGATACGGCTCGCCCTCGCGGTTCAGCATCAGTTTCCAGTCGCGATCGAGATACATCATTTCGAGCGCGAATTCTGCCATGGCAAACTGCCGGTGTTCGACGTTTGGATCTTGAAGAAGCGGGGCCAATGAACGCGCGAAGTGGCTGTAGTTGATTTTTGCTCCGCCGAAATCGCTCAGTGTTGGGCCGCCATCAAACAATTCGACCGGACTATCGATTATTCTCCCGGCGAGAGATGAGCTTTTCATTTCGGGCGCGCGCAAAATGAGTGGAATGCGCACCGCCGGATCCAGGAAATTGGACTTATGGATCAGATCGTAGTCGCCATTCATCTCACCATGATCGGAAATGAATAAGATGACGGTCCGGTCCAACTCTCCCCGGGTTTCAATTTCCTTGAGGATTTCTCCGACTTGATCGTCGATCAGTGTTACTTTTCCCGCGTAACTGGCCCGCAGCTCCCGCGCATTGTCGATCTTGCCAGGAGACTCAGCGAACTTTCGATCCAGTTCTCCAGTTGGGCCGTGATCTCGGAGGTGCGGCCGCTTGAGCGGCTGGGGCATGTCGTCCGCGCGATACATGCTGGCATAAGGCTCGGGCGTATCCCACGGCTCATGTGGTCCGGCGAAACTGACCCAGCATAACCACGGTTCCGGGCGTTTGTAATTGCGAAGGTAATTCTTCGCCTGCTGGCCGACGTAAACATCGTAATACTCCGTCAACGGAAGGGGCGACGGCCGAACCAGCGTTTTATTTTTTCCAACTCGTTCCTTAATATCTTTCCGAAAAGCTTCGAGCAGGCCTAACGACTCCCAGCGCGCCGTCATATGGCAAATCGTGTCGACGCTCGCGCGCGGCCCTCTGATTTCATCGACATCGTCCAGGCCGTAAGAATTCAGAACGTGCTCGAACTTGCGGATGTCCGGCCCGCGCCGATGCAAGGCTGCTTTTCCGAACAAGCTCGTTCGGTAGCCAGCATTGCGGATCGCAGCCATCCAAGTCGGCGTTCCTTCCGGCAATTCGAATGGGCAATTATCCCAGACATCGGTGTTATGAGGATAACGCCCGGTCGCGAGCGAGACCCGTGCTGGAAGGCAGACCGGCGAATTTGTCACGCAATTCGAAAATCGAACACCCTCGCGCGCGATCCGATCGATGTTCGGAGTCTTGACCCAGTTTCCGGTGCAACCAAGCGCGTCGGCGCGAAGTTGGTCGCACATGATAAACAAAATGTTCGGCTTCACGGAACAATCAGCGCTTGAATAGCGCCTTGAAACGGTGGCGACGATTGCGCCGAGTGTAAATAGCGTCCGCCAATTCGCGATAACGAGCGTACGACTCTGAAGCGTAAAATTCCTTTAGATCGCAGTACGAATCTGAAACTGAACTGATGTCCAATCGGAGTAGCGTTGGATTATTATTTCGTCCCAACGCCGTCATCAGGCGATGATTGGACGCTTCGAATCGGCTGCGCAACCGCTCCAGGTCAGCATTGCTCAGAAGACTGCGAGTTTCATGAAGACCGAGACGGCGCGAGGCTTTTTCGCTTGCCGCCCGGCGAAGATGAAATTCGGGATAATCGATAGGAGTTTTCAAATCGAGCAGGTAGACGAGCTCGTAGACATTGAGCGACACCTGCGCGCGATCGATATCGATCAAATCTGGCACGGGTTCAAGCCCGGCTGCAGCGATGAAAGCGCTGAAGACATCCGACGCGACCTCGTCGTAAAAGACGACTTTGCAATTGTCGAAAGCATCGCGCCACGCCTCGTAATGATCGAACCAATCGGGACGGCAAAGACGCTCGCCGTCGGTGTCGCAAAGTCGCGCCACAAATGTGCCGAGGTCTTCATTGATCTCGTTCGTTTTCACCATCTGATTGAAGTAGGAATCGATCCAACGATCCTGTCGCCGCACAAAAAGGACAACGACGCACTGCGCAGTTTTCGGAAGGAGCTCGCGCAGTCGCCGGGCATGATTCGGGCGAAAATTCTCGGCCGAGAGCACGATCGATTCTGAATCCGCTTGCCAGTCTCGGAGGAGTTCGGCGACGAGCCGGGTCGGGTCGAGCGCGCTCACGTCGATTTTGGGAAAAGCGCGTTGAAAAGTCAGCGACGGGCGGCGACTCAACGCTGTCGCCAAAAGTTTTGCGTTGCCGGCCATCTCGGCGACGACAGGAAGGACGGGAACGTAGATACCGTGTTTCCGCAGACGGTTTGGATCAGCACGCAACCGACGTTGCAGGTACGTCGACGCGGTTTTGGGAGCGCCGATGTGAACAACAATGCGCGGACTGTTCGCTGCCATCACAGCGGAACTTTCACGGCCTTCACGAGTTTGCCTTTCTCGTATCGGTGGAGGTAGCCTTTTTCAAGAGACGCAGCGTTCGCTGGCAAGGGCTCATACGAATGCCAGATGCGGATCGAACCGCTGATCAGTTCGCCGAAAGCGCGATAATTGAAGCTGGGAGAAAGCGTATAGGGATTAAAACCCTTTAGCTCCATTGCCAGGCTCAGATAAGTTTGATCGCTCCACGCCTTGTCCCGGTATTTTTGCGCCAGGGCGAGCGTCAGATCGAATACTGCGCGCACCTCCGGCTGGTGCGGCTTACAAAACAGCACACCCGAGTTGTAAATGATTTGACCAAGCGGCGTGACTCCCTCCTTCAGCATCACCTGACGGAAGTCGCGAAAATCAGCCAGCGAATAATGCGGCGCCGGGACAACGGCGATGCCGTGTTGCTCCGCCTTTTCAAACCCGAGCGATATATCGTCAATTACGCGCGTGTCGGCATCGAGCAACAGCGCGGTCTCGATCTGTTCCGGCAAACAAGTGAAAAACTCGGTCTTTTTCGCCTTTCCCGAAAGCTGGCAATCGCGCCGGACGACTTCAATCCCCGCGGGTAAAGCGCTGACATCCGTAGCCGCGTCGGTCATCAAGAATATCGGATACGGCGGAAGCTGGCTTTCGCGGATACAACTCCCGACGCGATTTACCCACTCCGCGCCCCAGGCGGGAAAGACAATTGCGCGGTTGCTTTTCATCGACATTCGGAAAATTGGGGCAGCGCAGGATATTGCTCACCAGCCTTCGCCGTGGCAAGTGTCGGCGTGGCCAATTTCGCTCCATTAGTGATCGGCGCGACGGGCGGCTCCGGAACGCGTGTGATCGCGCGCATCGCCAAACTCGCAGGCTATAATCTCGGCGCCAAATTGAATTCGGCTGAAGACGCTCTGGAGTTTTATTCGTTTCACGACCACTGGATTAATCCATTCGTTTCAGCCAGGCGCCGTGGCAAAACAATGACGCCCTGGCAATCGGCGCGAATGAAAGAAGATTTCCAGACCGCTCTGGCGCGTCATATCCCGGACGCGGAGCGACGCGGAGCACGTTGGGGCTGGAAAGCGCCACGAAGCATTTACTTGCTCGCGTTCCTGCACGCCCAATTTGCGCAATTGAAATTCATTCAGGTGTTGCGTGACGGCCGCGATATGGCGCTTTCGCAAAACCAAAACCAGATCCGCAAACACGGTCCGGCCGTGCTGAGCTGGGGCGAGCGCCTCTTTCGTTCGGTGCCGCAGCGCTCGGTGTTGATTTGGGAGAAGGTCAATTCTCAGGCTGCCGATTACGGCGAGACCAGTCTTCGCCAAAATTATCTCCGGGTGCGCTTTGAAGATCTTTGCGCCAAACCGTTGGAGACGACGGTCCAAATCCTGAACTTTCTGGAAGCGACGATTGATCCGAAACCGATCGCGCGGACGGAAATAACTCCACCCGGAAGTCTCGGTCGCTGGCGAACTTGTTCGCCGCAGATTGTTTCCAAGCTTGAAGCAACGGCGGCGACTTCGCTTCGGCGGTTCGGATATCTGGAGTAGAAGAGAGTCCCGAAAGCGATGTTCCACGACCGACGCAAGATCGAAATCGATAAAATTCGGACTTTGCAATGAGACTTTCCCTTTCAATATTGGGAGGCTAACTTTTTCCCGAATGGACGCTTCCACTTCGCTCGAAACGCATCACGACGCTCACGCCCACGCCGGGGAACACGAGCATCACGAGCTCGGATGGTGGCGAAAATACATTTTCTCGACCGACCACAAAGTCATCGGCATTCAGTACGGGCTTTGCGGTCTCGTGTTTCTCTTCTTCGGATTTTGTTTGATGATGATCATGCGCTGGCAGCTGGCCTATCCTGGGCAGGCTCTGCCGGTAGTTGGGAAGTGGCTACCGTATTTCTTCGGGGCCAACACCATGCCGGACGGCAAGATGACGCCGGAGTTTTATAACTCGCTGGGCGCGATGCACGGCACCATCATGATCTTTTTGGGCGTAGTGCCGGTCGCGTTTGCCGCGTTTGGGAATTTTGTCGTGCCGCTCCAAATCGGCGCGCCGGACATGACTTTTCCAAAAGTGAACGCCGCCAGTTTCTGGGCGTTCGGCGTCGGCGGAGTGATCATGTTGACCAGCTTTTTTGTTCCCGGCGGCGCGGCCAAGGGCGGCTGGACTTCCTATACACCTTTGTCCGATATCTCTGACAAGGGCCCGGGGTTCCATCCGTTTCTCAACGGGCAAACGTTGTGGCTCCTCGGATTCATTTTCCTGATCACGTCGTCATTGCTCGGCGCGGTCAATTTTATCACCACCATCATTCAACTGCGCGCCAAAGGCCTCACTTGGATGCGCCTCCCATTTTTTGTCTGGGCACAATTTGTCACCGCGTTCCTGTTGTTGCTCGCATTTCCGCCGCTTGAGGCGGCGATCGTGATGCAACTGATGGACCGGACGGCCGCGACCAGCTTTTTCCTACCGGCCGGAATGATCGTCAACGGAGCGCCGCTGCATATTAGCGGCGGCGGCAGTCCTCTTTTGTGGCAGCACTTGTTCTGGTTCCTCGGGCATCCGGAAGTCTACGTGTTGATCCTGCCCGCGTTCGGAATCGTTGCCGAAATTCTTGCCAACAATTCGCGCAAGCCGCTTTGGGGCTACAAATCGCTCGTCTTCTCCGTGCTCGTGATCGGCTTTTTGTCTTTCATTGTCTGGGCCCACCATATGTGGCTGACCGGCATGGGCTCGACTGTGAGCGCGTTTTTCCAAACGACGACGCTGCTCATTTCGATTCCGTCGGTCATCATTCTGAGCGCGTTTTTCATTTCGCTCTGGGGCGGATCGATCCGGTTCAACGTGCCGATGCTTTGGGCAACCGCGTTTCTTCCCATGTTCGGCATTGGCGGACTGACGGGTATACCGCTGGCGTTTAATTCAGCCGATCTCTACCTGCACGATACCTATTACATCATTGCGCATTTCCATTACATCGTCGCTCCGGGGACGATCTTCGGATTGTTTGCCGGGATCTATTATTGGTTCCCGAAGGCAACTGGCCGCACCATGAACGAATTCTGGGGCAAGGTGCATTTCTGGCCGTCGCTCATTTGCATGAATGTAATTTTTCTGCCGATGTTTTTGCAGGGAATGCTCGGGATGCATCGCCGCTGGTACGATGGCGGCCAGGGCTGGACCCTTTCCGGCGAACACATTTGGGGCCTGACCGGCTTTCAATGGAACACGCCCATCTCGTGGGCGGCCTGGATTATGGGACTCGCGCAGATCCCGTTCATCATCAATTTTTTCTGGAGCATCAAGCACGGGAAGAAAGTGAACGACAATCCCTGGGAAGCGACGACGCTGGAGTGGACTGCGCCTTCACCGCCACCGCACGGAAACTTTGTTACCACTCCGGTTGCGTATCGGGGTCCCTACGAATACAGCCTGCCGGGCCGCGAAAAAGATTTCACCATGCAGAACGAACCGGTCGAACCGGCGGAGCGATCCCGGCGAGTGGCCGAGCCGGCACTGGTGCATTAACCAATGGAAATTCCGTACACAATATCCACTCGACCGGACACCGGTCTGTGGAACGCGAAGATCGGCATCTGGCTGTTTCTAGCGTCCGAAGTGATGCTCTTCGGCGGACTTTTTTCCGCCTACGTTTTTCTGAGACTCGATGCTCAGCCAGGCGAGTGGCCGCACGGCTTGCTCAATGTTCCAGTCGGGACGATGAACACGGCGATCCTGATCATGTCATCGGTCACGGTCGTTCTGGCGTGGGCCGCGCTAAAAATGCGCCGGTACGGTGCCTATTGGTGGTACATGCTCGCCACCATCATGTGCGGCATCATCTTTTTGTTCGTTAAGCTTTACTACGAATGGCCGCAGAAGTTTGAGCACTACGGCATTTTCATCAAACCGGCTGCGCTCGAAAAATACGAGCAGTACCTTGGCAACAATCGCCGAAGCGAGAAGGGGATCGAGCCGCGAATCGAGATCAGTGGTCATCTGCATAATCCTGAAGCGCTCAAGGACGCAAACATCAAGGAGTACGAAATTGGGCTCGATCCGGTTTACGTTGATCCCAACAATCCGGCCAACGATCGTCCGCACTTTCTTTACGTTCCGCCCACCGACCACGTCGCCAAGATTGAAAAAGAAGACGTTGAGCGGATCGATTCGTTCGGCCCTTGGCACAGCGCTTACTTCGCTAGTTACTTCACCATCACCGGATTGCACGGAGCTCACGTGCTCGCCGGCGTCCTGGTGTTCATTTACATGTGGCTGCCGGTCAGCAAAAAACTTTACCAACGCAATCCAGAGCACCTTGCCAATCGCGTCGAGGTTTCGGGCCTCTTCTGGCACTTTGTTGATCTTGTCTGGATTTTTGTTTTCCCGCTTTTCTATTTGCTCTAAGCCATGAACAACCCGCCTGATGTCGCGCAAGATCCGAAAGAGTACGAGGAGTACGCGCACGGCGTGCAAAAACACGTCCGCGGTTATCTCATGGTCGGCGCGCTATTGCTCACGTTTACTGCGGTCACGGTCGCGCTTTCTTACGTCGATTTTGGCGCGCTGTTCTCCCGCATATTTCGAGTGAACCTGTCGCCGGCCCAGGGCGGCAAGGCCAACATCACCGTGGCGCTCTTGGTTGCGATGTTCAAAGCCGGATTGGTCGCGGCGGTGTTCATGCATTTGGCCGCGGAAAAGCGCCTCATTTATCGCGTCCTCATTTTCACCGGCTTTTTCGTCTTCGCTCTTTTTTGGCTCACGTATCTTGCCTGGTACAACCCCATCGTTCGCTAATGTCGCTCAAGGCCTTCCATATCATCTTCGTAATTTTTTCAACGCTGCTTGCGCTGGGCGTGGGCGCCTGGTGCATTTGGGTCAATCTGGTTGAAGGGGCGCCGGTTTATCTCGCGGGCGCGATTGCTTCTTTTGTCAGCGCACTTGCCCTCGTCATCTATGGCGTTTGGTTCTACCGAAAAATGAAACGGCTACGCATCATCACATGAAAAAGTTTTTGGCGATCTTGTTGTGGTCCATGTTCCTCGTCGCGCAGCAGGCGAGCGCGTGTCCGTTTTGTTACGGCGCGAAGGATGGCAAATCGACTGAGCACATGGCGGTGGCCATCTGGTTCCTTTTCGGCGCGGTTATGTCGGTGATCGGTGGAATCGGTGCGTTTAGTTTCAAGATTTGGCGGCATGGCCGGATGCCGCTCGAACCACATCAGGAAATGAACGAAGAAGATTTGGACAAATTCGATGAGTAGCCTCGCGCTCATTAACGAATTTCTCGGTCAGCCGCCAAACGCTTCCGAGCACGGCTACCAGATCGATCACATTCTCGAATTCTCGCACTGGTTTATGGGCGCGCTTTTTGTCGGATGGTCGGCCTTTTTCGTTTTTGTGCTGATCCGTTTTCGCCAGAGCCGCCACCCGAAAGCCGATCATGCCGGCGTTCGCAGCGGAATTTCGACCCACCTCGAGTTTTCGGTCGTCTTGATCGAGGCGGTGCTGCTGATCGGGTTTGCCATTCCACTTTGGGCGAAACGCGTGAACGAATTTCCGCCGACGCAGGACGCGATTCTGGTTCACGTGGTTGGTCAGCAGTTCAACTGGACCTTTCACATGCCCGGACCGGATGGCCAGTTCGGGCGGCGTGAAATCGGTTTGGTGACGAATTCGAATCCGCTCGGCATCGATCCAAACGATCCGGCCGGCAAAGATGACATTGTCGTGCTCGGCGAATTGCACGTGCCAGTCAATCGACCCGTCATCATCGAATTGTCCTCAAAAGATGTGATCCACAATTTCGATTTGCCGCACATGCGCATCGCAGCGGATGCGATTCCTGGCTCGCTCATCCCGATGTGGTTCAAGCCGATTAAAACCGGCAATTATGAAGTGGTTTGTGGTCAGCTCTGCGGGCTCGGTCATTATGGAATGAAAGGAATGGTCGTAGTCGATGAACCGGCCGAGTATCAAACGTGGTTGAAAGAGCGCGCTGAATTAGCCGGGACCCAAAACGCGCCGCCGGCAACGCAGCAACCGCCGGGCGCACCGCCAGTCGGCCCGACACCGGGAACAGTTCCACCTCCGGGCGCGCCGAAAACAGAAAATCCCGCCGCAAAACCGGAACAGAAACCGGCCCAACCCGCGCCAACTCCTAGCGGCGAATAGTCGAAGCGCACAAACGTGGCGCAAAGATCGACATTGTCGGCGCGCTGGCTGAATCGTTTCGCTTGGTTCACCGCCGTCGCGACACTGCTGCTGATTTGCAGCGGCGGAATGGTTACGAGCAAAGGTGTCGGCCTCGCCGTGCCGGATTGGCCGACCACGTTCGGCTACAACATGTTTCTCTTTCCGGTCTCAAAATGGATCGGCGGCGTTTTATTCGAGCACACCCATCGCCTCATCGCATCAGCCGTCGGATTTCTCACGATCATTCTCGCGATTTGGCTTTGGCGCGCTGAAGATCGACAATCCGTCAAGACGCTCGGTCTAATCGCGGTTGGAGCGGTAATTCTGCAGGGAATTCTCGGCGGCGTGCGCGTTACGATGCTGAAAGACCAGATCGGGATTTTCCACGCCTGTCTCGCCCAAGCGTTTCTGGGCTTGATTGTGCTAATTGCGATCGTGACCGCGAGATTTTGGCGTTCGCTCGCGCCGGCACATGTCGATCAACAAAAATTCGCGCCGATCAAAACACTCGCGATCGCAACAACAATCGCGATCTACGCGCAGCTCGCGCTCGGCGCGACCATGCGCCATCAACACAAGGATTTAGCGATCCTCGATTTTCCAACCGCGAACGGCGCGTGGATTCCGGACACGAGCGCGGCCGCGCTGGCAGAGATCAATGCGTGGCGCGACGCGCGCTCTCTTTCCGACGTCGATGCGTTTCAAATCTGGCTGCAAATGTCGCATCGATTTCTCGCGGCCTTGATCGGCATTGCCGTGATCGCCTTTTGCGTTCGTGTCCTGAGAGAAGCGGGCGAGGTGAACGCGCTTCGGAGATTGTCGATCTCGTGGATCGTTTTGTTTTTCCTCCAGTTCACGCTCGGAGCGTGGACGATCTGGAGCAATAAAGCGGCCGATGTTGCGACGACACATGTCGCCGTGGGCGCGATCATGTTATCGTTTGGCGTGAGCGCCTGGGCAATTTGCTCGCGCGCTCTGCAGACAAAGAATTTATGAAAGCCGTGACGATCGAGTCCACTCAGACCGAAACTCGAAACGCGTGGTCCGGGTTCATCCGCGATTTGGCTGAGTTGGTTAAAGCGCGGCTCACGCTGCTGGTTTTACTCACAACGGCTGTTGGCTTTTATCTCGGCGCTGAAAATCCGATCAATTATGCGGCGTTGTTGCACACTGTTTTTGGAACAGCGGCCGCCGCGGCCGGCGCAGCCGCGCTCAATCAGTGGTGGGAATACAAACTCGACGCACTGATGCAGCGAACACGTTCGCGGCCGGTTCCGGCCGGGCGAATGCGGCCGCGGGACGCTGCCATTCTCGGAAGCGCATTGTCGATCTTCGGCGTGGCCTATCTCGCCTTCGTCTGCAACGCGCTGAGCGCTGCCCTCGCCGCGATCACCATCATCATTTACATCTTCGCCTACACGCCGTTGAAACGGGTGAGCACGTTCAACACTGCGCTCGGGGCGGTTCCCGGTGCATTGCCGCCGATGATCGGCTGGGCTGCCGCGCGCGGGACGTTGAATGCTGGCGCCTGGAGTTTGTTTGCGATCTTGTTTTTTTGGCAGCTGCCACACTTTTTCGCAATCGCGTGGATGTATCGCGACGATTATGCGCAAGCCGGTTTCCAAATGATCTCGAGCGATGACCGCAGCGGTGAACGTAGCGCGAGTCAAAGTGTCTTTTTCTGCATGCTCCTTTTTGTCGTTGCCGGCTTGCCCGCATTCCTCGGGATCGCTACGGTCTTTTATCTTTTGGCGGAGCTGATCCTCGGGGGCGTGTTTCTCGCTGTCGCGATGCGATTTTTGAAAACGCGCGCGCGGTCGGACGCGCGACGACTGTTTATCACATCGATTATCTACCTGCCGCTGCTGCTCGCCGCGCTGGTGTTGAGTAAAGCATGAACGCGACTACGACCACTCTAGATCGCCGGGCGCCGAGAACCGCGACGGCTTGGAAAGCCACCCTAATCGCGATTCCCATCGTCACCCTGGCGGTCTTGCTTTGGCTTCGACAAGTGGAAGTAAACGCGCTTCGCCAGCGCACCGTTTCTTCTTACGGAACGGTTCCCGAATTCGTGCTGGTGAATCAGGATGGAAAAAATTTTGGCTCCGCCCGGTTGCGCGGAAAAATCTGGATCGCCGATTTCATTTACACGACCTGCCCCGGGCCATGTCCGATGATCAGCAGCCGAATGAGCGAACTGCAGAAGCCGCTCGAGAAAACAGATGTCCATCTCGTTTCATTCACTGTCGATCCCGCGAAAGACACGCCGCAGGTATTACGCGGTTACGCCGAGAAACTGCAGGCTGAGCCCGGCCGCTGGGATTTTCTGACCGGTCCGCAGTCGACGATTTATAATGTATCGCGCAACGGGTTCAAACTCGCGGTGTCGGACGGCAGCGATGAGAAAGGAATTCCGGTCCACAGCACGCGGATGATTTTGGTGGATCGACATGGTGCGATTCGCGGTTATTACGACGCGGCCGAAGTTGATGCGGTGACGAAATTGGTGGCCGATACAACCCATCTCCTGCGCGAGCAGCCGAAGTAAAAATTAGCCGACTGGTTCCGGTCCCGCCGTGCAACCCTCATCGCAAACCATTTGCAGATAATCGCGGTAATCGCCCTTGGGCAAGCGGTCGATAATCTTGGCCAGATGTTTTTCGTCAATGAAACCCATCCTCAACGCGACTTCTTCAAGGCACGCCACTTTGAGTCCTTGTCGATGTTCGATGGTCGCGATGTAATTGCCGGCTTCGAGCAAGCTCGTTTGCGTTCCGGTGTCGAGCCAGGCCATTCCGCGGCTGAGCAACTTCACGTGCAGCTCATTCTTTTTGAGATAGAGCAAATTTAGATCGGTGATCTCGAGTTCGCCGCGCGCAGATGGGCGCAACGTCTTGCAAAGATCGACAACCTCTTCGTCATAAACGTAAAGACCAGGCACCGCGAAATGGGTTTTCGGGCGCTTCGGTTTTTCTTCGAGGCTGACCGCACGGCCGTTGCGATCGAACTTGACCACACCATAACGCTGTGGATCGCGCACCTGATAAGCGAAAATGCATGCGCCGCCTTTGATCGCGAGGGCGTCGCGGAAGAAATCGAGTTTTCCGTAAAAGATGTTGTCGCCCAGAATCAGGCACGCGCCGGAGTTGCCAATGAATTTCGCGCCGATCACGAATGCTTCCGCGATGCCGTTCGGTTTCGGCTGCTCAGCATATTCGATCTTGATTCCAAGCTGCGCGCCATCGCCCAGAAAATCACGCAGCATCGGCAAATCTTTGGGTGTCGAAATGATCAGGACCTCGCGCAGTCCGCCGAGCATGAGGGTCGCGAGCGGGTAACAAATCATCGGTTTGTCGTAAACCGGGAGCAACTGCTTGCAGACGATCTTGGTAATCGGAAAGAGCCGGTTGCCCGCGCCGCCCGCAAGAATGATGGCCTTCTTTGTCATGCGCTGACGTTATATGTCAGCAATTTCGAAACCGGAAAGGGCAAATCGATCAGCAATCAGGAAAACCGCACGTCTTTGCCGGGGTCCATTTCGAAATCCAGGCTGAGCGAATCGGCCGTGTTCGGTTTGATGATTTCCTCCATGAACTTCACGAAAATGGGGTCCTCTCGAAAAATGGCGAACTTGTCCATCGACTCGAAATCGATCGCGATGAAGAAAGGCCACTGCAGCTCCGGGTCCACGCGCTTGCCGCATTTGATGTTGAGCACCTCCGGAATCTTTAAGAGCTGCATCCGCGTGTTCATCATCATCTCCTCGACGCGAGCGGGAGTGACCTCGAGCTTGAGTTTGTAAAGGACGATGTGGTGAATCATGGAAAGCTAAAGCTATTAGGCGTTCTCGGCAGGCCGCGCAAGTGGTAATCGGTTACCGTAAAATGAAAAATATCGATGGACGATTCAGGCTCAAACAATTCTAAAATGGCGACCATGGAGGCGATGACTAAGCATCGAGATGTTTGGGTAGCGAGCGCGCTCGCACTGGTCGCGCTCCTTCTTTTTTATTTGTCGATCAAGGCAACGCAACAGCATTTCGATTACACCTCGCGAATCGCTTCGGCCCTTTTGCAAGGCGATCTCGGCCTGCGCAAACCGGCGCCGTCGTGGCTCAACGAAATGGTTCCGGCGAACGGCAGGTATTACTCCGTGTTTCCGCTGGGCGCGGTTCTGAGCATGGTGCCAGTCGCCGTCCTACAAAAGATAAAACTGGTTCATGATTTTCCGGGACGCGCTTTGGCGGCATTGTTCGCGGCCCTGTGCGTTTGGTTCCTATTTCGTTTGTCGGTCATCGGGACTGAATCGCTGCCCAAGCGAATTTTACTTTCGTTGGTGCCCATTTTTGGAACGTGGACGTGGTGCAATCTCGGCTTCGGCGGCGCCTGGCAGCTTGCCCTCGGCCTTGCGGTGCTCGGCCAGGTAGCAGCTCTCTATTTTGTTCTCGTTGAATTTCGACCGCTTTTGGCGGGAGCATTTTTCGCTCTCGCGATTGGCAATCGCACCGAGCTGGCTCTTTGCCTCCCCATTTTCATTTATTTTTTGGTCAGACGAGTCGCTCCCGACTCGCTGGATTTGAAATCGCTGGTGCAACAATCTCGCGAAAAATCGCGCGTGTTCATTTATTTTTTGATTGTTCCCGTCACTCTTGGGTTACTTACCGCGCTCTACAATTACGCGCGCTTCCATTCGATCTTTGATTTTGGCTACTCGCATATCCCGAACGTGTTGCAGGAGCCATGGTACCAGCACGGACTTTTCTCGCTTCACGCCATACCCTGGAACATCCACAAAATGTTGTTCGAAGGTTTTCGAGACGCGCCCGATTTTCCATTCATTAGCTTTTATCCGTTCGGGTGTTCTATTTTTCTGGCCAGTCCCTTTCTGTTTCTGATTTTTCGTGAGGGCGGACCGCACAAAGCCGCAGCTTGGATCGCTATCGGTTTACTGACATTTGCGCTCTGGGCGCATGGCAATCCTGGCGGCTGGCAGTTCTCCTATCGCTACGCGATGGTGCTTCTGCCCTGGATGTTTCTTTTGTTGCTTGGCAACGGTCCGGCGAAAATTTCGATGATAGAGCTGTCGCTTTTTGTTGCTTCAGTAACGATCAACGCGCTCGCCACCTATCAATTTCTGTGGACGAACCAGATCCACCCCTAAGTAGTTGGAGCGAACATTTTGCGGATGAACGAAAAAGCAACATCGTCATTGGCAAGATCGATCCGCCGCAGGACAGATTCGCTGTGGCGAACGATCAGGAACGCGTGGGCTCGTGTCACCGGTTTGTTACCTGCGGATGATTGGCTCGTTGTCGGTTGGGCCCTGGCGACAAAAGTGTTGCTGCTGGTTTTCGGCGTTGCGAGCTATCAAGCACTGGAAGACGAGAAAGTCTCTTTTGGCCGGCCATGGCTGGAAATCTGGCACCAATGGGACGCTGTCCATTTTCTCCGACTTGCAGAGTTCGGATACGACGCTGCGGATAAGTTCAAAGCGTGGTTTTATCCGCTTTATCCGTGGTCTGTGCGCTTCGTTTCTTACGTCTGCGGAGATTTTCTGGGCGCGTCATTTCTTGTCTCGGGTGTCGCGCTTTTGTTTGCGGTTGTCATTTTGCGGCGCCTAGCCGCTTTTGAGGGGTCCGGCGAAATTGCTCGTCGCAGCGTTTTTTTCTTTCTGATTTTTCCGACAGCATTCTATCTCCACATCGGCTACACCGAGAGTCTCTTTCTCGCTCTAGTGCTTGGCTCATTGTTGGCCGCGCGCAAACAGCGATGGTGGTTGGCCGGCGCACTCGGTGCGCTTTCCTGGATGACTCGCGCGAACGGCATCGTGTTGCTGCCGACACTCGCCGTTGAAGCCTGGCACCAATGGGCCACTATCAGGCGTTGGCGGTGGCAATGGCTTTGGATCGTGGTCGTTCCGGCCGGCTTCGCTGTTTATTTGTTTCTTAACTGGCGCATCTCTGGGGATCCGTTCGCCTTTTTTAAAATGCGTAAGCAGTTGTTCCATCTGTCCTCATCCTGGCCGTGGATTGGAATTGCCGACGCGTTCCGAAATCTTCGCCGCACCCCAAATGAGGCCGAGATCGTAGGCACACAGGAACTGATCTTTACCGCGCTTGGCTTTATTTGCTCCCTCGCGAGCTGGTTCAAATTTCGACCGGTTTATGCGACTTGGATAACCGGAAACTGGCTGCTCTTGGTCTGCGTTACTTTCATTGAAAGCATGCCGCGATATGCATTGACGATGTTTCCGATTTTTTTCCTCTTCGCTTTGATAAGCGAAAAGCGTCTCTGGAGCATGGTCATCACCGTTTGGTCGCTTCTGTTCCTCGCCCTCTTCAGCAGCCTTTTCGTCCGCGGTTGGTGGGTGTTCTAAGGCGACGTCGTGGCTATTTAGATTCGCTTGTTTCGCCTGGCGAAGACCGTCCCAAAAAGCGATTCCAGATCGCGCGCGTCTCAGGTCTCACGTTCTGGTCCGAATCGACCAGCCAAGAGACAGTAGCCAGCGAGTTAATCGTAATCGAAACAAGCACCAGACCGATTATTATGGGATAGATCCGCGGTAAAAGTTTCGCACCGCACTGCAGGAATATTACGAAGCAAACGATCAGAAACGGATAGAGATCCACTGAGTAACGCTGCGAGAGGGTGTAGTAGGATAGAATGCCGATCGACTGAAAAGCGAAGGCAGCAGCCGCCCCGCGCTCGAAAAGCTCGGCGCAATTTTCTCGGAACAAACAAATTACTCCGATGATCGCCCCCCCAAGGAGCCAGCTCGCAGCCCATGTCACCGGCAAATATGTTTCGCTAAAAGGAATAGAGTATAGCTGCGGATGAGCATAAAAATGCCGGTCTGCTCTTAGAAACGGCACTTGGGATTCAAAGGACGGGAAACGCCAGCCGAAGTAATCGGCCACGCCATAAGGGATTCGTTGCAAACTAAACATCCCGTATTTATGCGCGAACTCGCGGTGAACCGGATTGATGTAATGCTCGTAGCTTACCCCAACAAAACTGCCGAATCGCGCGTAGCTCAGCAGAAAATAGAACGCGAGACCGCTGCCGAGCGGCAGAAACAGCGCGACAAGCAGATGAAAGCGTTTTTCCCGCGGCATGCGAAGAGCCAAAAGGACCGCAATGAGGACGAGCGGCGCGCCGAATGTTACTCGTGAAAGGAGAGCGGCTGCGGCGCAAAAAGAGAATGCGGCGAGCGAAAGCGTAAGCGCGCGTCCTTGCGCGCTTCGACAACGCCAGGCGAAGAAGAGCGCGGCAAGCGACCACGCGAGCGCCCAAATGATGGCTTCGTTATAAATCGAAAGATTTCCCAGAAGCAAAAGCAGCGGAGTGCCGAAAACGAATCCGGCCAGGCATGCGGACCCGAACCAGTTTCTCGCACGCGCGGAAAGCGAAGAGGTCCTGAGCGCGTTTGAGATTAAACCGGTAAAGGCAAACAACGCGATTTCGCCAGCCAAAAAGCCGGAAATGCGCGACCACGTTCCGCGTCCTGCCGGATAAATCAGATTCAACGGAATCCGCAGCAAAGCGGGAAATGGCCCGAAGTACATGCGGGCCTTTCCATTGACGATCATCGCTTCCCAACGGATCGCTTCGCCATCGACGTCAACATTGCCGCGCAAGAAATGTTCCGCCTGAGAATCGAATGCATCGCCAAGAACTTCTTTAACAAAGATTTGGCGGCCGCCGGTCGTGGCAATGATCCAAATTAATGCGCTGAGAACCAGCGCTACCGGCAAGAGCCGTGGCGAAGTGACGATGTCGATCTTCGGTTCGATCGTCTTACTTTCGAAAATCGAGCGCGCCTTTTTTCAGCGCGTAAACATAGCCCACCATCAGAATCGTAATGAAGCTGAGCATGCTCCAGAAGATCACGCTGCTGTGCGCGACCGCTTCTTTGTAAACGACCGCCCACGGATACATGAAGACAATTTCGAGATCGAAGAGGATGAAGAGCATCGCCACGAGATAGAACTTCACGCTAAAGCGCGGTTGTCCCTCGCCTTGCGGAATCATCCCGCATTCGTAGGCAGTGTCCTTCGCCGGCGTACGTCGCCCCGTTTTCCCGAGCAGCGCGCTGACGAGCAGCGCCGATGCGGCGAATCCGATTGCAACAATGATCTGCAGGAGGACCGGCAGATATTCTTGAATCATTCGCGGCCTCGAAAGGCTAGCGCCGAATCGTCGCGATTATTTTACCGCGGCCAATCTCGGACTAGGAATGTGTCCGTTCGGCGGCGCAATCGCCTTGGCCAGCGATGAAGGAAGGCCCTTGTATTTCTTGCCATTCTTTCTCACCGCGCCGCGTGCGACCAGGTTCTGGAGTTTTTCGTAAGCACGCAAACGGAGCATTTCCTCGCCTCCGCTCGCGGCGTTTCGCGCGCGAAGATTCTCGTGCACAATATCAAAGAGTTCTTTGAACTCGTAGGAGGCACGACGAGAGAGCACCGCCACTAGTTCCTCGGTCACCAAATCGGGAACTCGACGAGAAAATGCGTTTTTCTTGAGAATAGCCATAGGGCGGAAACAGTAACACGTTTTGGCCAAACTAACAGCACAATTCTGACGCCCGTCGCTAAGTTAGACTATGCTAGGTAAATAGCGCCGAAATGGCGCACCCGGGTCGCCGGTTTCCTCCGGTTTACTGCCCATGTTGGCGGCTGATCGCCCAAAGCGCGGCCGGCAAGCCGAGTCCGATATCCAACGTTACCGGCCCGGTCGATTCAGTCACATAGCCGTCGCCGTCATATCGTTGGGATGAAACGATCGGGCTAAGGTGTTTTATCACGACTTCTGGCGGCGGCAGTTTGCCAACATCGACATAATCGGAGATCGCCGGCATGAAGGCCGCGCTCATGAGCAGCATCGGGCGCAGGGCCGCGTCCAGCCGCGAGTAAAGCAGCGCCGTATCGACGTAAACGAATGCGTTTGCCGGCGCGGGGACTGCGCGCACGGCCGATTTGTAAGCGGACGAATCGGCCAGCCCGGCAGAGGATTTCGTGCTTCGATTCACGGCCGATTCAACCGAAACCGAATCGAGTCCGACAATCAGGACCTGGTTCGACAAGGCGATCGTCGGCGTAATTGCCAGCAAAGCGGCCGGTGACTGCATGTAAAAATAAACGACGCCGTTCTTTTCTGTTTTTGTCCACGGCACGTCCTCATCGATCGCCTGGGTCAACGCATTCGCAATTTTGTTTGCGCGGACCGGATCTTTCACGGGCAAGGTGGTGATGATCGACGGCCAGCGCGAATTCTGCGGCCAATCGGCCAGCGATCCCAGCTCCATATCGAACGCCGCTTTCCAATCGTCCACCGTCATGCCGGCGCGCGCTGTAACGTCGAAGACTTTCTGCAACCAGCCTCCAACCGGCAGACCGCCTTTATTTATTCCGGCAAGTCGGTCAGGATTGAGCAATGTCGCGAGATACAAAAATGTCTCGGATGTTCCCAGGGCGAGAGACGACTGCGTCAGCTTTTGCGCCGATTGCGCTTTTGGCATTCCAACAAACAAGACATCGCGAATTTTGCCTTTATCGAATCTCGTAGCCGCGCAAACGCTGCGGATTTGATCGACAACCGCGTTCTGGTCGGCGGAAACGCCCAGAGCATTTCGCAGGGATGCTAATTTTTCGGATAATGCTTTTGGCTGGAGATAGAACAGCAGCGCGTAACTTGCCGGCATGTGTTTCATTGCCCCGCGAAATACGTCGTCAGCCTCGAGCGTTGTTTGTCGATCTTTATCGCGGCCGTCGGCGCGATCGAGCACCGCTTTCAATTCGGCGAGATCGTTTGAGGCGAAGAACCATTGATCGTCGTAAACCGTCGCCACCTGGTTTGGCGCCGCGCCCACGATGTCGATCTTATGTTGCTCGTACTGCAAGCTTTCGTGGACTGCAGCATCGCGCACGATTTGCGATCGCCATTTGTCGATGATTTTCTCGGCGTCGGACTGGCTCCCATGAAAACGGAAACCACCCGCGAAATGTGGATTGTTATTTTCAATCGACGTGACCGCGACAAAGGCATCTTTCAGATTGAGCCGCTCGATTTCACCCGCCGTGTCCGCTGCCGTGGCGCGCTGCGGAACTTTCGAGAGCGGCTTGTTCAGGAAATCCTGCACCGCCGGCTCCTGATAGAGCTTGTAAAGGTCGGATTGGTGCCACTCATCACGCGTCCTGTTGAAATCCGGAAAATGCGCGAGCGCGATCGTTCCTCGCGGCAATAACGCGGTCACGGTTGCGTGTGGCGTTCGCTCGGCGCGTCGCAGCCCGTACAAGATCCCGACCGCCGCGAGAGCGGCGATCAATACCAGCAAAACAAGGCGGCGCATGAGTTGGAGACTGTAGAGGCCGCTGTCCTCAGCGGCAAATCACTGTGGCGGCAATGCCAGTCCGGCTCGGACCGTCTCGCCTGCGAACTCAGGCGCGGGGATGAAATTGCCGATGCACAGCCTTCAATCGCTGTTGATCGACATGGGTGTAAACCTGCGTCGTCGAAATGTCGGCGTGCCCGAGCATTTCCTGAATAATGCGCAGATCGGCGCCGTTGCTTAGCAAGTGCGTGGCGAAGCTGTGTCTGAGCAAATGCGGATAAATGTTTTTCTCCAAACCGGCCATTCTCGCCTTTTCCTTCACGATCTGCCAGATTCGGGCGGTTGTTAATTTCGTGCCGCGCTCGGACAGAAAAATTTCGCTGCCGCTATGGCGCTTCACCAGTTTCGGTCGTTCGGTCGACAAATAACACGCCAGCGCTTCACACGCTTTGCGGCCGACCGGCACGATCCGCGTTTTGTTTCCCTTGCCAATCACGCGAATCGTTTTTTCTTCCGGAGAAAAATTCTCCAGCCGCGAATTGCCCAGTTCGGAAATGCGCAGCCCACTCGCGTAGAGCAGCTCGATCATCGCCCGGTCGCGCAAGCCGAGTGACACCTTCGTGTCGATGCCATTCAGTAACTGTTCGACCTGCATCTCGTTCAACGTTTCGGGCAAATAACGCTCGATCCGCGGCAGACTGAGCGCTTCGGTCGGATCGCGTTCGATCTCGCCTTTGCCTGCGAGGAATCGAAAGAAAATCTTGAGCGCGACCACGATCAACTTGATCGATGCCGCCGAAAGGCCGGCCCGCTTCTTCTCCGCCAGATACTCGCTGATCATCGGCAGCGTCACCGCTCGCGCATTGTCGATCTTACGCTGGCGCGCGCACCAGCTCGCGAAATCGTTCAGCGATCGCTGAGTGGAAAGCTGGTAATTATCGGAGAGTCCGCGCTCGACCGCGAGATAGCGGATGAACGACTCGATCGCGCTTTCCACGCGCGGAACATCAAACATCAACCCTGAAACAGCAAACATTGGCTGTTGTGTTCCTCTGTTCTCCTCGGCTCGGCGAAGGCGGCTGTCCTTTTCGCCAACGGACGAAATCGCCGTGGCGACTATTTTCGGGCGTCCCGGGCGTCTGCGCGCGGCGATTGACAATTAAAGAGCAAATGTCCGATCATCTGTTGAGGGATGAGCCTGGATTTGAATAGCATTCTGAAGGATTGGCCGCACGAGAACCGCGCCATCAAAGTGCGCAAGATCCTCGGATTGGACGGCCGGCAAAAATTGCAACTGCGGATCGATCTCGGTGTTTTGCAAATGGAATTGGCCGGTCGCCCCGACGGAATGCGGCCGCACGGTTGCGAGTCGCTCCTGACCTATCATCAACTTCGCGCCGCGCGCGCCCAAGCGCGCAATGAGAACTACGAGCTCACTCCGGAGCAATGCGCCGAACTTCAGCAGGAAGGCATCCAATATTACCATCGCTATCTGAGTTTGTTTCAGATCAACGATTTCCACGGCGTCGTCCGCGACACCCAGCGTAATCTCGATCTCTTCGATTTTGTCGATGCGCACACTGAGCGCGACGAGCTTTCCTGGACGCTCCAACAATTTCGTCCATACGTGCTGATGATGAACACGCGCGCCAAGGCTTCCATTTTCCTCGGGCAGGGAAAATTTCCAGAAGCGATCGTCGAGATCCGCCGCGGACGCGACGCGATTGCCGAATTCTTTCAGAAATCGAACTTTCCCGAGCTGGCCGCAAAAAGTTCCGAGATCCATTTCCTCGAGGAATGGCTCAATGAAGTGAGCGCCAAACGTCCGCGTTCCAAACTTGAGATCATGGAGAGCGAGATGGAAACCGCGGTCGCGAAAGAACTCTACGAGCGCGCCGCCGAAATCCGTGACGCCATTCAGCAGCTGAAGAAGGTTGAGAGCTGACGCGGGCGCAACCGCGCGAGTTATCAGTTCATCGTTAATCGTTATTTGTTGGCTGTGGTGATGCAGCGACAGAGACGGGCAGGACTAGTAACCAATAATTAATAACAGATAACTGCCAGGCCCGAGGATCGGGCTGCGCCCTACATTTTTCCTTGTCGAGGGCTGCGGTCCGCGGTTGAAATGGTGCCATGAAAATTCTTTCGATTGGTGCCGTTGTTTTAATTGCCGCAGCTGTTTCGTTTCCAATGGCGACGCAGGCGAAATCGAAAAAGAGCACGCCGGCCCCGGCGGTCAATACCAGCGACAAAATCAGCGCGATCCATCTGACATCGATAACGATCAACGTCTACGCCACGCATCAGTCCAAGGAATACAAAGTGACGCCGGCGACGAAGATTACGGTTAACGGACAACTCGCCCAGTTAAGCGGGCTCGCTACTGGAATGGATGTGGTCGTTGCGCCGGCTGCCGACGGAGTAACCGCCGCCACCGTCGACGCAAAGACTCCGCGACGTTAGCGCGTCGAGTTATCGGTTCTCCGTTATGAGTTATTAGGGATTGCAATTTTGATGTCGAAAACAAAGAACCATTAACAATTAACCGATAACCAAATCCCCCCAATGCGTCTCCTCCTGGAAATCATCATTGTCGGCGCGCTAATTTACATCGGCTGGGCAACACCGTTCCGTGATTATCTGCCTGCCAGCATCAGTGGCGTCGCCAAATCACCGAATGCCAGTGCGGCCAGGCACCAAACTGCAGCGCCCCAGCCGCGACTGCGACCAATCGCAAGATCGACATCTATACCATCCGGCTCGTGGATGTGGGACCCAAACCACCATTCAACATTAGATCGACCGACTCCGAAACGCAGGCCGTAGTAGTCTAGTCGAAAACTTCTTCGAGTTGTTGGTCGATTACTTGTCCAGTGAATCGATCGATCGCGACATGCAACCAGTACCGTTTTTCGCCTTCGACCACGAAATCCGCAAGAGTGCTCGCTGTCGGCGGATAACGTCCCGATTGCGCAACCACATCAATTAGGAGTCCCCAAGTTCTCGTCTGAGTTACTTCAGCGAGCGCCCGCGCAACCGTTTCTTTTGCTTCTTCACTGCTTCCGATAGTCGTTGCAGCTGCTGCAGCCAAACGACTGACATCCTGTCGGCCGGTCGCGGACTTGATTAGTGTGCCTTCCGAACCGCTGGTTGTGCTGGCAATGACTCCAATGTTCGGGTTCGGCGTCGGGCTCGCTGCAGCATTGTTTGATGGTGCGTGCGTGACGACGGACGATGACACTTCGCTCATAATCGCGCCTTTAAGAAGCGCGGCTATAACGGCGGGATTCTGCGTGTTTAAATTGACCGTACCAGCGCGTACGTTGGAGGTGTTGTAGGTAAAGAGATCGAGAATTGGCGCGTCCGGACTCGTTGCCGTGAAGAAGTCGATTGTCTTGGGATTCGGAGAGGGTGTGGGTGTGGGTGCAGCCGAAGCGCGGAAAGCGTAGCCGAATTCTCCAACGTTACGGAACGGCCGGTCTAGCATCACGTATGTGGAGATGGCAGGCGGTGGGGTTGGTGACATTCCGCCTGGCGGGGGAAATGGTGATGGAGTAGGAAGCGGAGAAGGGCTAGGCCTAGCAGGATCTGAATTTTCCAATCCAAAAGCCCAGCCTCCATTGTATTCGATCATCGTTGTCGTCGTTCCAGTTGTTGGATCAGCGGCAGCGCTACCGTCATATTGATCAATAATCGCAGCTCCGATCGAGAGAGTCGTAAAGATATGAGTTGTGTCATCGGTATTGGTACCGTTCATCGCGTAATTGAGGAGCTGGAAGAATTCCGGCGTGGTTGTGAATGCTGGAATGCGGTCCCGCATTACGCTCCCTGTAGACCCTAAATATCGCCAATGGCCGGGTGTCGCGGGTGTTGGCGGAGGCCCTGCGCTGCCTGGTATGCCGGGTATCCATTTTAAACCAAAATACTTTTGTATATCGGCGACCGATGCACTGCTTGGATTCGGTATGACGAGAGCCAATTGCCCAATCGCAAATCGCTGAGTTAGTATTGCGGTGCCTGCCGTCCAAGTCGGCGCATTATTTTCTCGCGAGAAGGTTCCTAGGAATTGCAGCAGGTTAACGCTGGCTGATATACTACTGCGAAAAAGGTCAATCAGTTCTCGGCGATTCGTAAAGCTTTGGTCTGTTCGGTTGTTATAGATCGTCGTTGCCACTGACCGAAAATCGCGGGACGTGTCCAAGAAGTAGTTGAGAAAATTGGACGCGTTGGGAGTTGGCGCAAGCGCCGGAAACGTGCCGGATGATTGCACAGTTGCATAGTTCCGCCACGCTACAATTCTGCTAGTCGTCGTCGGATTTGGAGTGGAGCCGCCAGCTGTGATCTTCATGCCTGTAAGATCCGCTAGAGCTGCGCTGCCTTTTCTGCCAATTTCCGTTACCGACGGAGTAGGAGAGGGAAGGCCGACTACGTTGGCATCAAGCAGTCCGCCTTCATCATAAACGGCATAAGCAAAACGTCCTATCGCAAACGTACTATTCCCACCGCTCGCATCAGATAAAGCGGTGTTCCAACTGTTAAAGGCAGCGGGTCCGTTTCGTGTTACCACTACCCAGTCAGGTGCCCAATAGTTTGGTGCCGAGAAGCCAGACGTTATAGGATCCGAACTTGTGTTAGCCGTATTCGCTTTCGGCACTAAATAATGAGTATTCCATCGCGTTAAGGAGATAGACCGACCATCCAGTGACGCATCAGCGGTGGAGTTTACGGCGGATCCGCGACTGGACACAGCTGGCGCAGGGATACTATCGGAGCGTACGCTCCGGCGAATTAAATTCGGGATAGCTGGCGTCGAACCGGCAGCTGGTTTGGGGCTACGCTGCGGACCAATATTCGCGTTAGTCGGAGCAGTTCCTGCGCTTGCGATTTCCTGTTTAAAGTCTGCGACGATTATATCTAGCGCGCTGCGCGCGAGCTGATCTGATTTTGCATGGTTGAAGCTGCCGTGAGCAACCTGGCGAGCTGTGGCAGTCCGCGAAATGTACGCAACCGTGATTCCGGCGAGGAGAACGAGAAACGCGAGGACAATCAGAAGCGCGACGGCATTTTCTCTGGTCCGTGCCGCCGGTCGTAAGAGCGAATAAATCATGACTTAGGAACCAGGTGGAAGTAGCGCTCGTAGATTCGGACCGCGGAAACGCTAGGCCGTGCGATATCCGTTGTCCCATCGAGAGCAGTTTGCCATTGGTTGAGCAAATCACCGGGCTTCATCGATGTTGTAAAATCGTTTAATCGACTCGCCAACGTCGTCAATTGAGAGTCTGAGATCAGGACTCGGCTTTTGGGATCAATTGCAGCGATAGAAACTGAAATTGCAGCTACGTCTTGCATTCCGTCGACGCTACTGTGCCCCGCTGGCGTGTCCCACGGCGTGTCGGACAGGTTCCCGTTTTTTAGCAGATAATAATATTCGAAGCGAAAAACGTACGGTCCGATCAGTTCGTAGTCAGGATCGGAGTTGCTATTCGTTGCCGTCGGCCAGGTGCTACTGATCGTGAACGGCAAAAAAACGATAGGCGTCTCCGTGTTGGAAACGCCATTCCAAACTAACCCTTTCGACATCCGCTCCAGCTTATTGAAGCTTATCGTTCCAGATGTTGAGTTGATCCGATAACTCACGATAGAAACCGGGCTCTGGGATCCGCTCGATTGGAAATATCCAGCGACGGTGCTGTAGAACGCGATTTGATCATTACCAGCTTGTACGTTCCCTGACGATTTGAGGTAATAATCGATGTCCGATCGTTTGAGCATCTGGGAAAAATCCACGGCCATTCTGTCGAACAACGGTCTAAGCTGAGCATCAGTATCCATTCGTTTGTTGCCAGATGTTGTAACAGTGGCAGCGCTGGTGAATAGACGACCAACGAGCAGAACGAGCACGACAAGAACTGCTATCGAGACGAGCAACTCGACGATAGTAAAAGCGTTGTTGGATTGGCGCATGAGACTAGTTCCGGTCGAACGCGGCGAACATTTCGGCTGATCCTTGGGCGTTGGCGACGGCAGCGGCTGCCGGCCATGTAACCTGCAAGTCAGCAAGTGTGGCGGTTTTCGTGCCCGCCCCGCTAGAAGCAAATGTAACCGTCAGGCGATGGCGCGAATCTGGTTGTTGCGAACTTGAAGACTGCCCTGCGCTGTTAAAAAAGAGAGTTGTGGTTCCGGTGCTGTCCGCAGCCGGGATGGTGATTCCAAATTGAGTCGAAGTGATGGATCCACCGCGCGGATTTGTTACCGGCGTCGCGCGTAGATCGGCAACAACTGCCGACAAGATATCCGCGGACGCAGTTTGCTCCATCGAGCGTTGATTTGTTTGTAGACCGACGGGAAGCAAACTGAATATGACAAGCAACGAAATCGCGGCGACGCCAAGAGCGAGTGTCACCTCAACGAGAGAAAAGCCATGTTGCCGATCAGCGAGCACGTTCAACGACGATAAATTTTGAAGTTGCCGCCAACTCCGCCGAATTGAACCGCAATAAGATTAGGACTGGTATTGTCGATTGCAGTCCCATGCGTCGGTTTGAGGCCAAGCTCGGCGGCATTTTTCAATGAGTAGGTGCTATTGAGATTTGCCTCTCCGCGCGGGTTAAAGCGCACAGTTTTGGAAAATGTATAATTTTGGGCTGTGAAGGCGAATCGTGTTGTATCCGCACTGTCGCTGCTGATGCGGTTGAAATGATCTGCAGCGATGCCGGCGGCATAGGTGTAAGGCCAGTCCGGTCGGCCATCGAGAGTATCTGGTGAGGATCCTGGCGACGCAGGAGCGCCAATATCCGTGATATGAATGCCCTCGATCTTGACTAGTTTTCCAAGTGGCTTAATCCGAGTCGGCGGAAGCGGAGCAATGGGATCGCTGTCATCATAGATTTTCGTTCCATCGGTAGAGAAAACTGTGGCGATGAGAACGCGCCCTTTACCTGAGTACGGCGGGGTCGCAGTCGTTGGTACGGTAGCGGTCATGTCTTCTTCGTAAAAACCGACCCAGACGTACGTATTGTTTGCCATCGCGTAATTACGTCCTTGTTCGAGTGCGCCCGTGATCGTGTACGCTGCGGTCGTGATGTCGTTGCCCGTTTTGATCTTCGTAAACGCGGGTGCGACGAGAACCATCAAGATCGCGATGATGGCGATGACGACGAGGAGTTCGAGCAACGTAAACGCGCGGACGCGCTCACGTTGCGAAGTAGGAATTAGAAAGGAGGAAGTAGAAAACGGGGGCCGGGATTTTTGAAACCGGAAAACGGAAACCGGATAGCGAAATGCGAAATGCGCGCGGACAAACACGAAGAAAATTATATCAAATCAGTGACGAGTGACCAGCCTCCGTGTGACTACGGCTCGGCAGGCCAGTCTCCGCTTCACTACGGCTCGG
>Ga0209217_1000011_pt1 | contig 41402 bp, 41 predicted proteins | sample JacPinW_OM3H0_M2_FD_187957 | JGI IMG/M metagenome (GOLD analysis project Ga0209217, IMG submission 187957) | Forest soil microbial communities from Algoma, Ontario, Canada - Jack Pine, Ontario site 1_JW_OM3H0_M2 (SPAdes) (version 2) | ecosystem: Environmental > Terrestrial > Soil > Boreal...
TATGCGAGATCTGCCAAAGCTTGCGTTCAAGGAAATAGCAACCTGATCCGTCAAACCATTCGCAATGTTGATTAGAATTCTTATCGCGCTCGCGGTGATGGTTTCCACTGCCGTGCCGTCGCCGGCACCCGAGCGGTCTCTCGGCGACGCACTCAAGAAGATCTTTTCCACCCCGACACCTACGCCAAAGCCACGAAAGAAGAAAAGCGCGGTCGCAACGAAAAAGAAGTCGCCAACTCCAACGCCTACTCCAAAGGAATCGGCGACGCCACAGGGGAAAGAATCGTCGTCGCCATCGGCAACGCCTTTATCGAAAAAGAAGCAAACCCCGTCTGTGGAAGAGGAATCGCCATCGCCCCCTTCGAAAAAGAAGAAAACTTCGCCCTCTCCATCGCCGAGTGCGTCCCAACATCGAAAGAAGAAAGGTTCTCCATCGCCGCAATCTTTCGAAACACCATCGGCGTCTCCATCTGAAACACCTTCCCCGACGCCGTCCATGACACCAGGGGTGTCGCCATCGCCGACTCCGCCGAAGAAACACGGTGCGCCAAACGCCACCTTGTCACCTGATCAAATCAAAGGCTTCGACAATTATCCGCCCAAGGTGCAAAAACTTCTCACCAGCGCGTTGGAGCTGACCACGCGCAATCTCGATTACAAATACGGCTCGGCCGATCCCAGCAGCGGCGGGATGGATTGCTCGGGTTTCGTTTATTTCGTCCTCAAACAAAACGACATCGGCGATGTGCCGCGGGACTCGAGCGAACAATATTCCTGGCTCCGCAGGGCCCGTCAGTTTGAGTCGGTGCTGAGTCAAAAGGACGACTCTTTTGAATTGGAAGACTTAAAGCCGGGCGATTTGCTTTTCTGGACCGGCACTTATTCGATCGAACGTGACCCACCGATCACGCACGCAATGATTTATCTCGGGCGCGAAAAGAAAACCGGGCACCGCGTGATGGTCGGCGCGAGCGACGGTCGTGTCTATCAAGGTGAATCCCGCAACGGCGTGAGCGTTTTCGATTTCAAAGTGCAGCGAAACGGAAAAGCGGACGACGGGAAATTGCGACCGACGTTCATCGGTTACGGCCACATTCCAGGATTGCGGGAGTAGCGAAGCCCTTGTTGCCTCCAGATTTAGATCGACAAATCGGCGGGAATTTCGCAATCAGAGTTCAGGGTTTTTGAGGGTTAGTAAAACTAACAGTAAAAAAACTATGAACTGGAAAAAATTCTTTTTCGCATTCGTCGCGGCATTTGTTTTCATGTTTGCGTTTGGATTCCTGTGGTACGGAAAGCTTTTGCACGGCGTGCACAATGAAGTGCCAGTGCTTTGGCGGACCGAAGCAGACTTCGGTAACTATTTCCCGTGGCTGATCCTTGGCCACGTCGTGATGGCGTTCTTTCTGACAATGCTTTGCGCTCGATATTCCTCGGGCGGCGCCGGATGCGGCGCATGCCTCGGCCTGCTGGTGGCGCTCGTTTATGCTGGAAACGACTTCATTACCTATGCGGTCCAGCCGATAACGACGAAAATCCTGTGCGGCTGGATCGGTGGCGACCTCTTAATGTTCGCCATCGCCGGTGCCATCATTGGCGCGATTTACAAACCGAGCACTTCGAGCGGCGCGTAATTCAATCCGTTAGATCGACATCGTTCCTCAACCGCGGGGGAAATTGCTTCCAACGCGGTTGAGCGCTGCCGTATCATCGGCCTGCATTGCCCATCGCCGACACGGTTGAAAAACTGACGACGGGCGAACCGCTGACGATCTGCTTGGTGGTTGGTTAAATCGATGGATTTCGCGAACAAAACACCTGCTCAGCTTGGCTACCGCATGCCGGCGGAATGGGAACCACACACCGCGACCTGGGTGTCGTGGCCGCGGCGCGAAGGAATCAGTTTTCCGGATTCGTTCGATCGCGTCCTGCCGGCGTTACGCGAAATGGTCGCGGCCCTCATCAACAATGGCCAGTCCGGCTCGGACTCGGAGCCGGTTTGCATCAATGTCATCAACGGAGCGCATGAAGCCGAAGCACGCGCTGTCCTCGATGCGCTGCCGCGTCAAGAGTGCATCACCTATTACGAAATCCCAACGAACGAGCCGTGGTGCCGCGATCATGGTCCGATCTTTTTGACGAGAAAGAGCGATCCAAAACTCGCGATCGTGGATTGGGATTACAACGCATGGGGAAATAAATATCCACCGTTCGATCTGGATGAAGTTGTGCCGACGCGCATCGCCGAGATTCTGAAGATCCCGGTTTTTTATCCGCGAATGATTTTGGAGGGCGGCTCCATCGAGGTGAATGGCGCGGGTGCGCTCCTCACCAGTGAGTCGTGCCTTCTAAATAAGAACCGCAATCCGAATCTCTCGCGTGACGAAATTGAACAACGTCTGCGCGATTTTCTCGGCGCCCGTGAAATTCTTTGGCTCGGCGACGGCATCGAAGGCGACGACACCGACGGTCACATCGACGATCTCGCGCGTTTCGTTTCGGAAACAAGAATCGTAACCGTCGTCGAAGAGAATTCCGATGACGCAAATTACAAACCGCTGCAGGAAAATCTCGAGCGATTGCGGGAGCTGAAGATTAACAATCGCAAGATTGACATCGTCACTTTGCCGATGCCGAAAAAGATTGTCCGCGAAGATCTGCGGTTGCCCGCGAGCTACGCCAATTTCTACATCGCGAATAGTTGCGTGCTCCTCCCGACATTTGCCGATCCGGCCGACGAAATTGCAATGTCGATCTTGCGCGACTGTTTTCCGACTCGTCGCGTGATTGGAATCGATTGCCGTGAATTAATCTGGGGCCTCGGCACGTTTCACTGTCTGACCCAGCAGCAACCCGCCATTTAATCCGCTTCTGCCGCCGGTTTGTAGCCGCTTTTCAGAATTGCGTCGTGTAAATCGGGCGCGTGCGTTTTGCGAGCGTCAAATTTAACAATCACTTTTTCATCCTCAAGATCGACCATCACATCTTGCACGCCGTTTATTTTCATCAGCACGGGGCGCAACTTGCGGACGCATTCGTCGCAATCTTCGCCTTCGGTCGCGATTTCAATTGTTTCGACGATCGCGTGGTCGGCGCGCTCCGGATTGAACGGATCGCTCGGTTCGGGCTCGTCTGGTCGGGCTGGGTCCATCACTTATTGAACGCGCGCGGGCGACTCTGTGGCTGTCTCACGCGCGATCGGTTCGAGCACGCGCCAGACATTTTCGGCGAGAATTTTTTGGCCAGCGACGTTTGGATGCACTCGGTCTGGTTGATTCAAGAGCGGATCGCCGCCGACACCTTCCAGTAGATACGGAATGAGCGCGGCGTTATTTTTCGCGGCGAGGTCGGGGTAAATCTGTCCAAACGCGAAAACGTACTCATCGGCAGTATAATTCGGCAGCTGCATTCCGGCGATGATAATGCGCACGTTTGGATTGCGCGCTTTCACTTGGTCGATGATTGCTTGCAGATTGTTTCGAATTTGCACGATCGGCACGCCGCGAAAGGCGTCGTTAATCCCGAGCTCGAGAATGAAGATGTCGATCTTGCGTTTGAGGTGCGCGGGCAAACGGCGCAGTCCGCCCTCCGTCGTCCCGCCGCTTTGGCTCGCGTTAGTGATCTCAAAGTTCAGATTGGCGGCGCGCAATTTTTCGGTCAGGAGCGCCGGATAAGCCTGGCTCGACTTCAGACCGAACCCTTGCGACAAGCTATCGCCGAGGACGAGGATCCGTTTCACCGATGAAGAATCGTGCGGCACGGAGGTCACGGATTGCGAAGACAAGATCGACGCGATGCCGATGAGGAACGTCCCAGTTCTCCATTGCTTCACTCGTTTACCCATCTTAATTTCCCACCCTCACTCGTTGCTGAAGATTTGCTCAGCAATCGAAAATCTGAAATCGTAAGTCGCAAATTTTACTTATGGCTAATTATGGAATCAACGGCTTCGGACGCATCGGTCGCAACGTCTTGCGCGCGATGACGCAGAGACAAGTCGAGCGCGTCCGCGCAATCAATGATCTCACCGACACTAAAACTCTCGCTCATCTCCTCAAGTGGGACTCGGTCCATGGCCGGTTCGAGGGCGAAATCGGATTCGACGAGGAGAACATCGTTGTTCGCGGTCACAAAATTAAGATCTTCAAGGAACGCGACCCCGGAAATCTCCCGTGGAAAAAGTTGGATGTCGATGTTGTCCTGGAATCGACCGGTTTTTTCACCGCGCGCGACAAAGCCGAATTGCACATCAGCAAAGCTGGCGCGAAACGGGTGCTCATCAGCGCGCCGGCCAAAAACCCGGACGCAACTCTGTGCATCGGGATCAATGACAACGTTTACGATCCGGCGAAGCACACCATCGTTTCCAACGCGAGTTGCACCACCAACTGTCTCGCGCCGATGGCAAAAGTGTTGCACGACAAATTCGGCATCGCCCACGGGTTCATGAGCACGATCCACAGTTACACCAACGACCAACGCATTCTCGATTTTCCCCACGAAGACTTGCGGCGCGCGCGGGCGGCTGCGATCAGCATAATTCCGTCGAGCACCGGCGCAGCCAAAGCGATCGGCGAAGTGATTCCCGATTTGAAAGGAAAATTAAACGGTGGCGCGTTTCGAGTTCCGACGCCGGACGGTTCGGTCACCGATTTCAGCGCCGTGCTCGAAAAAGACGCGACCGTCGACGCGGTCAATGCGGTATTCAAAGAAGCCGCATCCGACAAAAGTTACAAAGGCGTGCTCGAATACAGCGACGAACCGCTCGTGTCGCACGACATCATCGGCAATCCGCACTCGTGCATCTTCGACAGCAAATTGACGATCATGCTCGGCAACCGTTTCGTGAAAGTGGTCGGTTGGTACGACAACGAATGGGGCTACAGTAATCGCTGCGTCGAAATGCTCGAGATGCTTGGAAAATAATGGCGAAACTTTCGGTCCGAGATGTCGATGTTCGCGGGAAGCGCGTTTTGACTCGCGTCGATTTCAATGTGCCGATCAAAGAGAACGGCGACGAGATTGAAATCACAGACGACACGCGAATCCGCGAAGCGTTGCCGACGATCAATTATCTTCGCGAGCAAAAGGCGAAGACGATTTTGATGTCGCACTTCGGCCGCCCGAAAGGTAAGCGCGTCCAGAAATACACGCTGCGACCGATCGGTGATTATTTGCACACTTTGATCGATCAGCCCGTCATCTTTAGTCACGACACGATCGGCGAAGTGCCGGAAAAGATCATCGCCGCAATGCAGGAGGGCGACGTCGCGCTGCTGCAAAATCTGCGCTTTCAGCCTGAGGAAGAAGCGAACGATCCAAAATTCGCTCAAGCGCTGGCGAAATTCGGCGAAGTTTACGTCAATGACGCGTTCGGGGCGGCGCATCGCGCGCATGCGTCGACTGTCGGCGTGACGAAGTTCGTCGAAAAATGCGCGATGGGCTTTTTGATGGAGAAGGAGCTGAAGTATTTGCACGAAGAGCTGGATAATCCGGCCAAGCCCTTCCTCGTAATCATGGGCGGCGCGAAGGTGTCCGATAAAATCGGCGTCCTCAAAGCGCTGATGAAGAAGGCCGACACGATCCTGATCGGCGGCGCGATGGCGAATACGTTTTTCAAAGCCCAGGGAATTCCAATCGGCGCCAGTCGCGTCGAAGCGGACAAATCGGACCTCGCAACGGAACTTCTCGATCTTGCGAAGGAGCGCGGCGTCAAATTTCTTCTACCGGTCGATGTTGTCGAAGCCCAGGAAGTTCGCGCGGCCGCACCGGCTCGGAACACAACCCGTCTCTCGCGCGAACACGGAATCAGCGCCGGTTGGCAGGCAGTCGATATCGGCAACGCGACGATCGCTTTGTTTGAGGAGGAGATCGCCAAGGCGAAGACGATTCTGTGGAATGGACCGGTTGGTGTTTTTGAAATTCCCGATTTTGCCGAGGGAACAATCGCGATCGCCGAAGCACTGGCCAAGTCCGGCGCCACGACAGTCATTGGCGGCGGCGACTCGGTCACGGCGGTGAAACAAGCCGGCCTTGCCGATAAAATGACTTTTATTTCGACCGGCGGCGGCGCGTCGCTCGAGTTGCTGGAAGGCAAGGAGTTGCCAGGAGTCGCCGCGTTGACCGACAAATAGTTTATGAGAAAGAAAATCGTTGCCGCGAATTGGAAGATGAACATGACGCAGGCCGAGTCGGCGCGTTTTGTTCAGTCGTTGTTGCTAGACCTCGGAGACATCACCGATGTCGAGGTTGTGATCGTGCCGCCATTCACCGCGATCGCGAAGGTGATGGAAGCGCTTGGCGCTTCGCAGAGCATCAAAGTAGGCGCGCAAAACATGCATTGGGAACCGAACGGTCCGTTTACCGGCGAGATCAGCTCGGCGCTGCTGCGCGATTTGCTCGTGCGTTACGTCGTTCTCGGCCACAGCGAACGGCGCGCGTTGTTTGGCGAGACCGATGAGATTGTGAATCGCAAAGTCCGCGCCGCGCATGACGCGACCTTGCGACCAATCGTTTGCGTCGGCGAAACCCTCGAGCAGCGGGACAAGGGCAATGTCGAAAAAATATTGTCGATCCAACTCCGCGGAAGTTTGAAGGACCTCAACGAAAAGGAGCTTCAGGAAACGGTCATCGCCTACGAGCCGGTTTGGGCGATCGGCACCGGGCGCAACGCCACACCGGAACAGGCGCAGGAAGTGCACGCTTTCATTCGTAACACCCTGCGGGAAATGTCCGATGAAGCGACGGCGGAGCGCATTCGGATTCAGTACGGCGGCAGCGTGAACCCGGAGAACGCGCGTGATTTGATGATTCAGCCGGACATTGATGGCGCGCTAGTCGGCGGGGCGAGTCTCGAGCCGCGCAGTTTCGCGCAAATCGTCAAAGCCGCGCGCGCAGAATAGTTACCGTTTAATCTCGAGATAGGTCCGGGCCTGCACTTTGTTCGTGCCCGGTTGCAATTCTTCCACGCGCATCTGTTTCAAGAACCAGCGATTTTCGATCTTTTGTCCGGAGATGACTTCGAACCGTTTCGCCAGCTTTCCGCTCCAGTCGTAGCCTTCCATTCGCATGAGCGCGCCGCTCGCTTTATCGACCCAAAGAACGACGTTCCAGTACTGCGAATCTCGAGCAGGCGCGACTACTTGCAGTTTCCAGCAGCTGCGTGTGCGCACGGTTTCATCACCCAGCACGCGAGCATTCGGCCAGTAGAGAAATTTCAGAGCGAGGTCTTCGTAGGTCACGACCGTACCGCGAATCTTTTGGTTCAATTTCTCAGGCGAAAATTTTTTCGAGCCGGTATCGGTCACAAGATCGAGGCGCGATCCGTTTTCGCCGAGGTGCAATTGCAAGACTTCGTCTGGATCGACGAATGAGTAGCGGATGAGCGGCCCGGTTTGGCTGAGATGAAACGGAATTACCGTTTCGCTCTCGCGCAGCTGGCCATCGAGATCGATCTGCTGGCGCGACTCGAGCATACGAACCGAATCCAGAATCTCTTTGGCGGAAGGAGGCGGCGCCGCCGACAAATGAGCTACCACGACGGCAAGAATAACAATGGTAACACGCATCGCGCTTGACCTTTTCAAGGTCTCAACGAATCACCTATCATCGGCTCTGCCAAATGGATCAGGAGATTTTTCATCTTATCAACGAGCGATGGACGAGCGCGGTGCTCGATTTGTTCATGGCCGCGGCCAGTGATGCCGACGTTTGGAAGCCGCTCCTTCTCATCGTTATTTTTGCCGCGCTTATCTTTGGCGGATTCCGGGCGCGCGCCTGCATTTTTTGTCTATTGATCGCGATCGTGATTGCCGAGCCGGTGACGAAGACGCTGAAGTCCGCCATCAATCGCAAGCGGCCAAAGCACGTTGAATCGGTCCGGATGGTGCGACTGGAGAAAGGGCGGCCGGAGTTTATGTCGATCTTCAAAAAACCGGTGGTGCGCCGTTCCGACGAGTCGGATCGACGGCGCGGCGATGCTTCTTTTCCGTCGGGCCACATGACCAACAACACCATCGCGGCAATCTGTTTGACTCTGTTTTACCGGCGCGGCTGGCTCTACTGGATTTTCACCGCGCTCGTTGGCTATTCGCGAATTTATTTAGGTGCGCACTGGCCGAGTGACGTCATCGGCACAATTTTTTTGGCCGCGGCCGAAACATTTTTTATTTTGGCGGCGCTGGAATTGATCTGGCGTTGGGTCGCCAAGAGATGGACCCCGCAAATTTTTGCGCGGCATCCGAGCTTGGTAGTTAATCCGGCTGAATGAGCAAAACACGAGCGGTTTGGTTCTTCATCGCAGCGCTGACGCTGATTCGATTGTCGATGTTGGGATCGACCGATCTCGAATTCGACGAGGCGCATTACTGGATGTGGTCGGAGCGATTGGCGCCGGGTTATTTCAGCAAAGGCCCGGGGATCGCGTTCGCGATTCGCGCAAGCACCGCGATTTTCGGCGCGACCGAGTTCGGCGTGCGTTTTTGGAGCCCGATTCTCGCCGCCGGCACGAGCATGTTTCTTTTTTATCTCGGCCGCCGCTTGTTTAGCGAGAGCGTTGGTCTTTGGGCCGTGATCGCATTCAACGTCACACCCATTTTTAATGTCGGCGCGTTTGTCATGACGACCGACGCGCTGTCGATCTTTTTCTGGATGGCGGCGATGTTCATGTTCTGGCTCGCCGTTGAAAAGAGCCCGCGCTTTTCGTTTTACTGGCCGCTGACTGGATTGCTTATCGGGCTTGGATTTCTTAGCCGCTACACGAACGCGTTTGAAATAGTTTGTGTTCTCCTCGTTCTCGCTTTTGCCCCGCGGCTTCGGCAGGAATTTAAACGACCGAGTTTGTATTGGCTGCTCGGACTTTTTGTCATTTGCACGATCCCACCGATCGTCTGGAACGCGCAGCATGCCTGGATCACGCTCATTCACCTGCGCACCCGCGGCAGTTTGACTGAAGACGTTGGCTTTCGACCGCTCGAGCCGCTCAAATTTTTTGGTGAGCATTTTCTTTTTTACTCGCCGCTGCTTTTTGCCGCTCTGGTCTGGGGCGTGACTGGCAGCTGGCGCCGTGTAAATCAGCAATTCAAGGTTCTGTTTCTCTTCTGGTTTGGATTGCCGGTGTTCGCCTTTTATTTCCTGCTCTCAATCAACCACGTCGCAACGCCAAACTGGGACGCGGTGTCCTTTCTCAGCTTTGGATTACTCGCGGTCCATTATTGGTGTGAACGAATCGAAACACGCGGCGTCAAAACCTTTGCCGCTGCCGCTATTCTTCTCGGGTCTGTGATTAGCCTTTTTGCGCTCGATTCCGATTTGCTTCGGAGCGCGGGACTTCGTTTTTGGCGAAGCGATCCCAGCGATCGGCTCCGCGGTTGGAAATCGATGACCGCCGAAGTGGAGCGAATTCGCAACGACCTCGAAACAAAGCTCGGCGAGAAATTATTTTTGATCGCGGACGAACGCCATCGCGCTTCCGAGATCTCGTTCTATTTGCACGACAAGCGCGTCGAAGGTCCAGGGCATCCGCCGGTCTACCTGGTCGAATCTCAGGATCTGATTAATGAGTTTTCCTTCTGGCCGCGCTACGATCAATTTGTCGAAGAGCCCGGCAAGCCGGTTCAATCGCGGGATGAAGCGTTTACCGAACAAAAGGGAGTGAACCTTTTTGTGGGACGCAGCGCACTGCTCATTCGTAATTACGCCAAGAAGCCGCCACACAACATTCGCGCCGCGTTTGAGTCGACCGAGCTCGTCGGCACCATCGAACTAAAGCGCTTCGGCCAACATGTGCGCTATTGGCAAGTGTTTCTCTGCCGACATTATCGCACCCTGCCGTTATGAACGACGTCGCTGCATCGCCGGCCGTTTCTGTCGTAGTGCCGGTCTTCAACGAAGAAGAGAACATGTCGATCTTGCAATCGGAGTTACGGGCCGCGCTCTCCGGTTTGGATTATGAAATTGTTTTTGTCGATGACGGTTCGACCGATCGCAGCGCCGAAAAAATCGAAACGTCGCCGAATGTTCGACTTGTGCGTTTTGAGAAAAATACCGGCCAGAGCGCGGCTTTGTATGCCGGCGTGCGCGCGGCGCGGGGAAAGACGATTGTGATGATCGATAGCGACCTGCAAAACGATCCGGCCGACATTCCGCGACTGCTCAAGGAAATTTCGCGCGGCGCCGATCTTGTTTGCGGTTATCGGGCAAAGCGGAAAGACACGATCACGAAACGTCTGACCAGTCGCATCGCGAATTTTGTTCGCAGCCGGTTCACCAAAGATTACGTGCGCGACACCGGTTGCACGCTCAAGGCGATGCGTCGCGAATGCGCGGACGCGCTGGTCCCGTTTAAAGGCATGCACCGATTCATCCCCGCGTTGATTCGAGGCGCAGGCTATCGGCTCGTCGAAATTCCGGTGAACCATCGCCCCCGGCGGTTCGGTCAGACCAAATACGGTTTTGGCAGTCGTGCGCTGCGCGCCACCATCGACATGTTCGGTGTCCGCTGGCTGCTTTCGCGCCGTTTGAATTACAAAATCCGGCATTCCTGAACCGAAATGCGCTTGTCAAGATAAGCGTCACCGCTAAGCTTGCGCTCCCGAATCGCGCATTCTGCATGTCGTTGGGCAATTTACTTTCCGCCGAGCAAATCATCCCCGAGATGACCGCAACTGAGCGTTGGCCGGCCATCGTCGAGCTGATCGATTTGCTCGTGCGTCTCAGCAAAATCAAACCGGACGATCGCGATAGCATCCTCGCCTCGCTCAAACAGCGCGAAGAAACGATGAGCACCGGGATCGGTTTCGGGATCGCGATTCCGCACTGCTCATCCGATCGCATCGATGACGTCGTAGCGGCTTTTGGAAGATCGATAACCGGGATCGACTTCGACGCGCTCGACAACGCGCCGGTGAAATTCGTCGTTCTTTTCATTGTCCCGAAGAACCAGTTTCAAACCCATCTGCGCACGCTGGCGTCGATCGCGAAATTTCTAAACGACCGCGGCACGCGGGAAAAGCTGGCCGGCGCAAAATCGACCGGCGAGATCCTGTCGATTTTTCGCGAAAGCCCGCAAAAATAACGCGACTCTAATTTGCGCCGTTCGCGTCTATGTGAAGGGTAGGGACAGCGCGCTGCGCGGCGTCCCTACCAATGGAGACATTCCAAACCATTCTCGCGAGAAAACTAGCCGATGCTTTGGCGAAGGCCGGGTTTGAAAACGTCGGCGAATTGACGCAGGCGACTGATCCGCGCTTTGGCGATTACCAAACGAACGCGGCGTTAGTGCTCGGGAAACAGCGCGGCGAAAACCCGAGAGCTGTTGCAGAAAAAATACTGCAACATCTTGATGTTGCCGATTTGTGTGAGTCGCCAACCGTCGCCGGCGCAGGGTTTATCAATTTCACTTTAGTGCCCGGCGTTGTCGCCAAAAAAACAGCGGAGCTCTTTGCCGACGAGCGTCTGGGCGTTGCAAGATCGACATCTCCAAAAAGAATCGTGATCGATTTCGGCTCACCCAATGTGGCCAAGCCGATGCACGTCGGCCACATTCGCAGCACCGCTCTTGGCGACGCGCTCGCCCGGGTCGCAAAGTTTCTCGGTCACGATGTGATTCGCGATAATCACATCGGCGATTGGGGGACGCAGTTCGGAATGGTGATCTGGGGCTGGAAAAATCTGCTCGATCGAGAGGCGCTCCAGCGCGGTCCGCTGGCTGAGATCGTTCGCATTTATAAAGAGACAAACGCAAGATCGACATCCGACCCGACGGTGCGCGAAGCGTGCCGGCAGGAATTGGTCAAGCTTCAATCTGGCGACAAAGAGAACACCGATATCTGGAACGAGTGCGTCGCGCTCTCGATGCAGGATTTCCAGCACGTTTACCAATTGCTCGACATTCATTACGACATCCAGTGCGGCGAAAGTTTTTACAACGATCGCTTAGCCGGTGTCGTTGAGCGGTTGCTTAATTCCAAAATCGCTGAAGTGAGCGAGGGTGCGGTCGTAGTTTTCTTTCGCGACATTCCGGAACTGGCGGACAAGCCGTGCATTATTCGCAAGAGCGACGGCGGATTCAACTACGCCACCAGCGACATCGCGACGGTTGATTATCGAATCGATGAACTGAAGCGCGACACGGCTTGGTACGTGGTCGGCGCGCCACAAACCTTGCATTTTGAACAAATATTCGAGATCGCTCGCCGGGAAGGGCGCAAAGCCGATTTCCGCCACATTCCATTTGGCAACGTTCTTGGCGAAGACCGGAAGCTGATGAAGACGCGCTCGGGCGAAAATGTGCCGCTGCGACAAGTACTGGAAGAAGCCTGCGCGCGGGCGCAAAAGATCATCGACGAAAAAAATCCGGGGTTGAGCGATGCGGAGAAGATCGGCATCGCGCGGACGATCGGCATCGGTGCGGTCAAATACGCCGACCTCTCGCAATATCGGATGACTGATTACGTTTTTTCTTGGGACAAGATGTTGGCGTTGCAAGGGAACACCGCTCCCTATTTGCAAAATGCTTACGTCCGGATCCGTTCGATCTTCCGCAAAGCGGGCGAGGGCGCGCCGAAGATCGACAAGTTCGTGCTCAACGAATCTGCCGAAACCATTTTGGCAAAGCGCGTTTGTCAGTTCGCCGAGATCGTGCCGCAAGTGTTGAACGATTTTCGGCCGAACATTCTGGCGAATTATTTGTTCGAGCTCGCGAACAGCTTTCATGCGTTCTACGAAGCGTGCCCGGTCCTGAGATCGGACGAACCGGTGCGCAGCTCGCGCCTCGCGTTATGCGATCTGCTCGGGCGCGTTTTGCAGCGCGGTCTCGATTTGTTAGGCATCAAAGTGCCGGAGAAAATGTGACCCGCCGCGGCGGGTCGTCCTGAGCGGAGCGAAGGATCTCACAGTCGAAGCTTGGATTACCCAATCGTAAAAGCGTGATGTAAACTCTCGGTGAGAGGTCCCTCGCATTCGCTCGGGATGACATGACAGAGAAACAACATCCGCGAATTCCCACTTGCACGTACCGGTTGCAATTCAACCGGTGGTTCACGTTCGCGCAGGCGCGCGAGATCGTGCCGTATCTGCGCGCGCTCGGTGTCACCGATGTTTACGCGTCGCCTTATTTTCAGGCCGGCGCGGACAGTTTGCACGGCTACGACATTACCGATCACAACAAGCTCAATGCGGTGATCGGTTCGCAAGATGAATACGACGCGTGGATCGCGGAACTGCACACGCACGGCATGGGCCAGGTGCTCGATTTCGTGCCGAATCACATGGGGATCGGCGAGCCCGGCAACAACTGGTGGGCGGACGTGCTCGAGAACGGTCCGAGCTCGATGTACGCGCCGTATTTCGACATCGATTGGCGGCCGCTTAAGTCCGATCTCCGCGATAAAGTTCTGCTCCCAATCCTGACCGATCAGTACGGACGCGTGCTCGAGCGCGGTGAACTACAGGTGCGTTTCGAAGAAGGCGCGTTCTATCTTGCATATCAAAATCAAAAACTGCCGATCGCGCCCGGCACCTACCGTCTTGTTCTCGAGATGGCGTTGGAAAATCTCGCCGAATATAAAGACGAAGAATTTTACGGCGAGTTTCAAAGCATCCTGACTGCGCTCGAATATTTGCCGCGACGCACTGAGACCGATCCGGAAAAAATTGCCGAGCGCGCGCGAGAAAAAGAGATCGTGAAGCGCCGTCTGGAACGGCGTTGTCAGGAAGCGCCCCAGGTTCAGCGCGCAATCGAAAAAGCGCTCGCGCAAATCAACGGTCGTCCGGGCGATCCACGCAGCTTCGACAGGCTCGATGAGCTGCTCAACGCGCAGTCGTATCGCCTCGCATTCTGGCGCGTCGCAGCTGAGGAAATTAATTATCGCCGCTTCTTCGACGTGAACGATCTGGCGGCGATCCGGATGGAATTGCCGGAAGTGTTCGACGCCGCGCATCAACTGGTTGTCGATCTTGTCCGGACCGGAGCAGTGACCGGACTGCGAATCGATCATCCCGACGGCTTGTATTTGCCGAAAGAATATCTGGAAGCACTCCAGCGGCGTTGCGCCAAAGTGCTCGGCATGCCGCTGCCGAAAGATGGGCGCGCGGTTTACATGATCGTGGAAAAAATTCTGACTGGTACGGAAAAACTACGTTCCGATTGGCCGCTCCACGGAACGACCGGTTACGATTTTGCCAATCAAGTGGCCGGCGTTTTCGTGGACGCCGCGGCCGAATCGGCCATGACCAGGACTTTTCACCGATTCGTCGGCCACACGATGCACTTCGGGCATCTCGTTTACGCCAAGAAACGTCTGGTGATGCGGATCGCGCTGGCGAACGAAGTCGAAGTGCTTGGCAACATGCTCGACCGATTATCGGAAAAAAACCGATGGTATCGCGATTTCACGTTTGAAGCGCTCGCCCGCGCGGTGCGGGAGACGATTGCCTGCTTCCCGGTTTATCGAACTTATCTCGCGCCTGGCCAGCCGGTGAGCGACGAAGATCGGCAAGTGATCGAGCGCGCGATTGCTGCCGCCAAGCGCCGCAACCCGGCGATCGAGGAATCGATTTTCAATTTTCTCCGCGACATTCTGCTGTTCCGGTTTCCGGAAAACCTGGATGCGCAGGCGCGCGAAGAGCACATGCATTTCGTGCTCAAATTCCAGCAGTTCACCGGGCCGATCATGGCAAAAGGGTTCGAGGACACGGCGTTCTATATTTATAACCGGCTTGCCGCGCTCAACGAAGTGGGCGGCGAACCGCAACAATTCGGACTGAGTGTCGATGCATTTCACGAGCGGAATTTAGATCGACATCGTAACTGGCCGGCCACGTTGCTCGCGACTTCAACCCACGACACCAAACGGAGTGAAGATGTGCGCGCACGAATGCTTGCCATTTCGGAGATTCCGGAATTGTGGCGGCGTTCGTTGCAACGCTGGCGGACCGCAAATCGGCGCTGGAAAAAAACGGTGAACGAAGCGGAAGCGCCCGACGTAAATGAGGAGTATTTGCTCTACCAGACGTTGCTCGGCACCTGGCCGGTCGCAGCGAATGGGGCGCCGGTGGAAAATGTCGGCACTGAATACACCGAACGGATCCAGGCTTACATGACGAAGGCGTTGAATGAAGCAAAGCTGAACACGAGCTGGATTCAGCCGAACGAAGAGTGGCTCGCCGCCACGCGCGATTTCGTTGCCAAAGTTTTGGCTGCGACTCCGAAGAACAAGTTTCTGCCGACTTTTCTTCCGGTCGCGGAAGAGATTGCGCGACTCGGCGCGATTAATTCGTTCGCTCAGACTTTGCTCAAGCTGACTTCGCCGGGCGTGCCCGACATTTATCAAGGCAACGAAGTCTGGGATTATTCGCTGGTCGATCCAGACAATCGCCGCCCGGTCGATTACAAAGTGCGCGCGGAGATGCTGTCGTGTTTATCGAGCAAAACGCCGGAAGAGCTTCTGCAACACTGGCCCAACGGCCGGATCAAAATGTTTTTGACTCAGCGAGCGCTGCATTTTCGGAACGACCATGCCGATCTTTTCCGAAGCGGAAATTATTTGCCGCTACGCGCCAGCGGAACGTTCGCCGATTGCTGCATCGGTTTCGCGCGGCAATTGGATCGCGAGTGGGCAATCGTCATCGTCCCGCGTCTCTCATCACGAATCGGTTTTCCCCCAACCGGCGATCGTTGGAAGGACACGGCGATCGAGTTGCCGGAAAATTTAGCGCTCGGACGTGGGCGAGAAATCTTTACCGGTCGCGAGTTGTCAATCCAGAATCGGCAACTCCGCGTTGCTGATGCGATGTCGATCTTGCCTTTCGCAATGGTGACCATTTAGTGATGCGCGCCTTGCACGAACTTGTTGCTCAGGTCGCCGACCCATTGAGAAAAGTTGCCAAGGTTTTTCGCCAGGTCGGCTCCGAAACTTGCGAACGTGATGCGCGGTGACGCCAGGACGAGCATCACGCTGAGCAGCATGAGATTCAGCAGATAAATCACGACCAGCGAAAAAAATGTCCCGTGATCGCGAAGGTCAGTCTGGTTCTTTGGGATCATCCAACAGGTGAAGGTGAGATGAAACGCCCAGGTCGCCCCGATCACGGCGTAAAGCAGGCGGCCGTAGGGCTGCACGTTGAAAAAAATGCTGAGCGCGCCATAGATCGCGATCGCGAGAATGCTGTAGAGCGGGAAAAAATATGGCGCGAGCGCGATCCAAAAATTGGTGCGGTTCGTGACGACATGGCCACCGTCACGGCCGACTCGAAAACGGCTAATACGGCCGCCCATCAACCAGACCCAAACGGCATGCGTCAGTTCGTGTCCGAAAACGTAAAGCAAGATCGGTCGCGGCAGCCCAATGAAAGCAATCAACCAGAGGACCGCGCCTAACGAAAAGAACCAGAACTCTTGTCCGGCCCACAAACGTTGCGCGATCGTCGCGCGCGCGAACACGGTGAAAAATGTTTGGGTCAGAATCGCGCAGACCGGCAACAAAAAGATGGCGAAGATAAATTTCACCCAGCGGGTCGGGACCATGAACGGGTTCGGCTGCGGCGCGCGCCGCGTCGTCGGCACGACATACGGCGGCACTTTTACTCCGCGGCGTAGCTTCCGTCCGCGAACCATTGGCGATCTTCGATTCATTAATTAGGAGACTAAAATCCAGACTAACTACGGATTACGCGGCTGTCGTGGATGATTGTAGTGCAAGCGCGTCCCTTCCCGACAAGATTAACAGTCAGAGGGAGAGGAAGAGCCTAGGCTCGGCCCATGTAGGCGCCGGTGCGGGTGTCGATCTTGATCCTCTCGCCTTCTTTGATGAAGAGCGGGACGTTGATCGTTTTGCCGGTCTCGAGCTTCGCCGGCTTGGTCACGTTGCTGGCGGTGTCGCCGCGCAATCCTTCGGCCGACTCGATCACTTTTAAATTTACCGACGCCGGCATTTCGACCTGGACCGGTTTGCCTTCGGCGTAGAGGACCTGGAGGGAAAGATTTTCGACAAGATAATCTTTCGAATCACCGATCAAATTCTCCTGCAAAGTGATGGTGTCGTAGGTTTCCGGATCCATGAAATGGTAGCCGTTGTGATCCTTGTAACTGAACTCGAGTTGCTTTCGCTCGATATCAACCAGCTCTACTTTGTCGGTGGAACCAAAGCGAACGTCGGCGCTTTTGCCGGTGTTGATGTAGCGAATGATCGCCTGGACAAAGGCGCGCAAATTTCCCGGCGTGCGATGGTGCACTTCGAGGACAATGGCGGCGTTGCCATTGTATTTTATCGCCATTCCCCGGCGGAGATCGTTTGCGGCGGCCATTGGAAGAAAAGGTGAAAGTAGAAATTAGAAAGTAGAAAAGGGAGCGGCGACCTTACCCGCACTCAGAGTAACTTCAAGCGGGTGAGATCTTGCGAGTCGACGACTCCAACCGGCACTTTGTCGTCATCAACCACGACGAGATCGTCGATGCGGTGGGTCTCGAGCAATTTGAGAACTTCGACCGCGAGCTTGTCTTTGTGCACGGTCACCGGATTCAATGTCATCAAGTCGGCGACCAAGCGTTCGCCCACTTTCGGATCGGACTGAAAATGCCGCGCGAAATCGCCGTGGGTGAAAATACCGAGTAGTTGTCGATCTTCGCCTGCCACCACGGCGGCACCCGCGCGCACGCTCGTCATTGCTTTGAGAACATCGCGAACAGTTGCAGTCGGCGGCACGACCGCCATCGATTCGCGCGGCCGCATCACTTGCTGCACGCGCATGAGAAGACTGCGTCCGATTTTTCCACCGGGATGAAATTTCGCGAAGTCTTCTTTGTCGAATCCGCGCGCCTCCAGCAAAACCATCGCCAGCGCATCGCCGAGCGCGAGCATCGCGGTCGTGCTCGAAGTCGGCGCCAGATTCAACGGACACGCTTCCTGTTCCACGTTTACGTCGAGAACGACGTGGGCGTTCTTGGCGAGGGTGGAATCGGAATCACCGCACATGGCAATAATTTTCACCTGAAATCGCGCGATCGCCGGCAAAATGCGCACCAGTTCTTCGGTTTCACCGCTCGCGCTCAATGCCAGGATGACGTCTCCGTCCGCCACCATTCCGAGATCGCCATGCAACGCGTTCAACGAATCGAGCACGACCGAGGGTGATCCCGTGCTGGTCAGCGTCGACGCGATCTTGGCGCCGACGTGCCCCGATTTACCGACGCCGACCACGACCACTTTGCCGCGCGCATCCACCGCATCTTTGATCAAGCCGACGGCGCGAGAAAATTCATCTCCCAGCCGTTGGCGCAATCGTTGCAGCTCGACGATTTCGACGTCGAGAACACGCCTCGCTTTTTCCAAATAATCCATTTATCTTGACAATTCTGCGCCGGAGGAGTCTAACCGGCAAGAACTTGCGCGGCCTTAACCGGAGAAAAGTAATGAAGAAGCTCGTGGTGCTGGGGATTTTAATGACAATCGCGGGCTTGGCCCTGGCGCAGCCGCAAAAGAAAACGTTCACTGCTGTGGGTCACGGGAAGGCCCGGCCGACTCCAACTCCACCGCCGATTAAGAAAGAAAATACCGAGGGCGTTCTTCCACGCGCTGTCCGAGGCGGGAACCCATTTCAAATGTTGAATCCGAAGGCTCCGCCCCAATACGGAAAAGCGGAAGACAGCGTTGTCCTCGATCCCGACACCGGAAAATGGAAAGGGATTAAGCTCTTCACAATTAATTTTTGATTTGGCTGTTCGATGTTTGATTCCAAACATTGACCGACTTAACTGATCCACGGCCGGTCGCCGCCTTTTACTGCGCGACTTTTCTCAAGCCGGAGATGCTGCACATCTACCGGCAAATCACCGGCGTTCGGCGCGTCCAGCCAGTTGTCATCGCCCAGAAACGCGAGAACTCGGACCGGTTTCCGTTTGATAAGATCGACGTCGTCGGAAAACCGCCCACGCATTTTTTGCGGCGTTTCTGGTTTCGACAGGTCCGAAACAAGCCCTGGCGGATTTCAGCGCGAGAAGTAAGCGCGTTGACGGAAGTTCTGAATCGAGAGAACGCGCAGCTTCTGCACATTTTCTTCGGACACATCGCTGTCCATCTTTTGCCGTTGATCCGGGCGTGGTCGAAGCCAAGCATCGTTTCATTTCACGGCGCCGACGTTTTGGTGGATATGGAAAAGCCCGCGTATCGCAGGGCGACGAAGCAGATGCTCGACGCCGTCACCCGAGTTTTTGTCCGATCGGCGTCGTTGCAGCGCGCCGTGATCGAGCTCGGCTGCGACGAAAATAAGATCGACATCGTCCGCACCGGCATCCCGCTGGATCAATTTCCATTTCGCGACCGCGAGTTTCCAGCGAACGGCGAATGGCGTTTCGTCCAAGCGAGTCGCTTGATCGAGAAGAAAGGTCTGGCGACGACGCTTCACGCGTTCACCGCCTTTTTGGCGCACTATCCGCGCGCGACGTTAACGATCGCCGGCGAAGGCCCGATGTTGCGAGAGCTCAAGGAATTGACGCGCAAACTAAAGATCGACAATCGAGTCTCGCTCCCAGGTTTTGTTGCGCCGGAAAAATTGCGGGAGATTTATTATGCGTCGCACATTTTTCTGCACCCGAGCGAAACCGGCAGTGACGGAAACCAGGAAGGCATTCCGAACTCGATGTTGGAAGCGATGGCGACCGGTCTTCCGGTGCTCGCAACCGATCACGGCGGAATCCCGGAAGCAATCGAAAACGGCGTCAGCGGAATTTTGGTTCCGGAGCGCGATTATGAGGCGCTCTCCCACGCTTTGCTGAAGGCGGTGCAAGATCGAGATCTTCTGACGCGACTGGCTCGAAATGGTGCCAACGCGGTCGCGCAGAAATTCGATCAGCAAAACCAAATTCGCCGGCTCGAAGAAATTTATTTGGGAATGTTGTAAAGGCGCTCGCCGCGGCGAGCGCCTGTCTCAAAATCCGGCGTTTGATACAAACGCCGCTACAACCCAATTCGCTGGAAAAACACCTCGAGTTGTTTTCGCACCGCCTGAAATGAAATGCGCTCGGCCGCTCGCCATTGCGATTCGATAATCGCGGTTGCGCGCCCGGCGGTGTTCTTGAGCAGCTCGAGAACGATAGTCTTGAGTTGTGCAGTAGTTCGTCCTTCTCCGCAAAAATTGGCAAATGCGAGCCGGTCGATCGCGCCGTCGCCACCAGCGCAAATCGTGCGGCACAGGAGCGCGTCGCCTGCCACCTGTCCGGGCACGCGGCTGCGATCGAGTTGCAGAACGATTTTGTGTTTTGCGACCTCGCGTAAGTAATCGGCGTATGGTTCGCGCTTGTCGTGGACGCGCAATTTTCCCGGCGGAAATTTCAACTCGGTCAAAAGTCTTTCGCCCTTTCGGCCATCGAGATTGAAGACGGTAACTGGTTCGCCGCTCCCCGCGCAAATTTCTCGCGCAAGGAGAAGCGCCGAGAGATGGCTGCGCGACGGCACATCCCATTCGCGCGTCCCGATGAAAATTCCGGATTGTTCGTTAGGAGGAACGATGAAACTCCACTGCTTATCTTCAAGTGGATAAGGTGTCGGAATAAAAGCGACGCTGTTAGCGTCCCGTTCGCGCCGGACCCGGCGAAAAATCTCAGCGGCTTCCGGAGTCGTGGCGATACATCCGTCCGCCTGCGCCACAACCCGCATGAATCGGGCAAGCCTGCCGGGGTCGCGTAATTGTTTCGCAATTTGATGGAGCCCGGTCTCTTTTAACGCAACCGCAATGGTTCGGCGCTCTTTCTGACATGCAACCAGCGCGCGTTCGGTCGCTCGAAAATTGCCGCGAAGCAAAAGAAGGATCGGCCGTTTTTCCGCAATCGCATTTTTCGTCGCCCGGTGAAACGAACCGCGCGTGCAAGCCGCGAACGCGTGAAGATTGATCGGCGGATGCCCGGTGTCAGTCGGACCGACCGGCTCGTCAAAATATTGCTCGAGATCGCGTCCGCCGGGATTGAGGACGCTCAGCCGAAAATCAGTTGCGTCGGTTGACGCCATTCTATTCGTCGTCAGAGCCGGTTGGCGAAGGAGCGGCGGCTTTCAATAACGCTCCTTCTTCCACTTCATCCATCGGCCCAACCGGAACTGCGCGGCGGATCTCGACTGGCGTCTCCTCCGGTTGCGGTTGGACCGGGAGCGCTTTCAAAATCGGTCTTCCGTCATCGGTGCTGCTCGCTTTGTTGGTCTTTTGATTTAGAAGTTCAGCGCGAGTCGCGCCCGGCGGTCGATTGTCGGTCTTTTGGGCGGTCTCCTTTTCCGCGACCTGTTCTTCGGGGGCTGTGTCGATTTTCGCGACGGATTTCGCCGAGTTATAAGGATCGTTTTCCGTCAAAAGCGTCGGAGTCTTGAGGATCACCGGTTTCACTTCAGTTAAGTCAGCGGCGAGTTGGGCACGGGGGACTTCAGGGGACGGTCCTTCCGCAACCACAGGCGCGCGTGGTCCGCCGTGAATATTACAGGTCTCGTTTGGCATTTGCGCCGGTGTCGCAATTTCGGTGTAAGTCGTGCGCTTCTGGACGACATCACCGGTCGCGCCTCTGACCGTGTCGTAACATTTGTCGGTGGCGAGCATCCCCGAACGCAAACAAATCTCGACGTCTTTCAAGCCGGGCGGGCGTTTGATCTCGCGCGGCGAATAACGCGCGGCCGCCGTGTTCATGATATCAACCCACACTGGCAATGCCAGTTCCCGGCCGAACGCTCCGCGATAAATTTTTTGCGGCTTGTCGAACCCAGCCCAAACCGCGCAGGTAAAGTTGCTGTCGTAACCCGCAAAAAGTGCGTCAGTGAAATCGTAAGCGGTCCCGGTCTTGCCCGCGACCATTGGAATTTTCTTCAGCCCAAATTGTGAGCGCGCCGCCTTTCCTGTTCCGGTCTCGAGCGCATCCACCAGGCATGAATGCACCTCGTAGGCTGTCTCGGGCCTGATAACGTTTTGCCGGCTGCTGCTATCCCGTTGCGCGTGCCAGACCGTGCCGTCCTTTTCTTCGATGCGTTCCAAAATGTGCGGCGCAATTGGGCGCGAGCCGCCATTCGGGAAAATCGTGTAGGTGAGAGCGAGCTCTGCCAATGTGATTTCGCTGCTGCCAAGCAATGTCGCCGGATATGGACGAAGGCTCGACCGAATTCCCGCCGTTCGACAAAGCTGCAAAACCTCGTCCAGACCCGCCTCCATTCCGATCCGGACAGTGGCGCCGTTCTTTGATTTCGCGAGCGCCTGCCGCGCGGTCATCGTGCCCTCATAACGATTGTCCGCGCTTTCCGGGCCCCACTCGCCCAGAATTCCGGTCATCCCGCCGATCATCACCGCGCGATTATCGAGCGCCGAGTCTTCAACCAAAGTTCCGGGAAACATTCCCTGTTCGAATGCTGTCGCGTAAACGAACGGGAGCATCGCGGTCCCGGCTGGCCGTTTGGCCTGCAGCGCGCGATCGTACTGATTGTGCTCAAAATCGCGGCCACCTACGAGGACGAGAATTCCACCGGTTTCGTTGTTGAGCCCTATGATCGCGCCTTGCAAATATTCCGGAGCGGGCTGCGCGGCTGCCGTCCCGCTCGATTTCGCCTGGCGAAAGCTCGCCGCGTATTCGGCGTAAGTTTGATGATCGTAACCTGGATGCTGCTCGGCTTTATCGAGATTCCTGCGAAGCGATTCTTCCGCGACTTTTTGCAGTTCGCTGTCGATCGTCGTGTGAATGCGAAAGCCTTCGTTCATGGCGCGGTCCCATCCAACCGCGTTGATCACTTGCTGTCGGATATAATCAACCGCGTAGTTTTGGCCCTGCGCGTTTTGACGATTTCCAATCACGAGTTCCTGCGCCTGCGCGGCGGCGTATTTGGAACTGTCGATGAAACCGAGATCGTGCATGCGCGTCAGTGCGTAATTACGCGCATCGCGCGAGGCCGCCTTGTCCGTCCAGGGCGAAAGCCGGTTCGGGCTTTTGATTAGACCCGCCAGGGTGGCGCATTCGCTCAGCGACAATTCGCGCGCGGGTTTGCCGAAATAACCCTGCGCGGCCGCCTCCGCGCCATACAGACCTCCGCCGAAGTAAATCCGGTTGAGGTAAAGCTCGATGATCTTCTGCTTGCTGAAATTTTGCTCGATCCTGCGCGCGACAAAAATCTCGAGCAGTTTGCGGCGGAACGTTTTTCCTTTGAGCGCAAAACTGTTGCGCGCCAATTGTTGCGTGATCGTGCTCGCGCCTTGGCGCACATGTCCGGCGACCAGATTTTTGAAAGTAGCGCGCAGGATTCCCGAAAGCGCGTAGCCGTGATGTCGATAGAATTTGGCGTCCTCGACTGAGACAACAGCGTTAACCAGATCGCGCGGCAGCTGTTCGTACGGGATCGTCTCGCGGTTCTCGACGTAGATTTGGCCGAAGATTTTGTCGTTGCGGTCCAGAATCACGCTGGCCGATTCCATTTGCTCGAGCTTGTTCAGATCGAACGTGGCCGCCTGGTTCTTCAAATCGGCCAGGTTCATCGAAATCAAAATCGCGAGGCCGCCGATGACGAAAGCCGCAACCGTGATCGGCGCGTAAAATTCCGGGCGTGTATACCACGGCGGCCGGAATCGATAGCCCGGCGGTGGGATCAAATGCGTGTTGGTCCTCGGGGTTCTCACGAAGAGGGAGCAAACACTCAACGCTCGACGCCAAACATTCAACGCCCAATTAAAGACCTTCGGCCAGTTGAACGTTGAGCGTTGGACGTTGAGCGTTGGATATTGAGTACGCAGAGTTCTAACACGGCGTTGGTCGAAATGATTCGTGAGGAAATCCGCAGCCATGGGCCGCAACCCTTTGCCTGGTTCATGCAGCAGGCGCTTTATCATCCGGGGCACGGCTATTATTCCAGCGACCGCGCTGCAATCGGACGACGCGGCGATTATTTCACGAACGTCAGCGTCGGTCCGCTCTTTGGCGAATTGCTTGCCGCGCAATTCACCGAGATCTGGGAACGGCTCGGCAAGGTCGACAATTTTCTTATCGTCGAACAGGGCGCGCATCACGGTCAGTTCGCCTGCGATGTTCTTGAATCAACGCGGCGGCGATTTCCCGAGTTTTTCTCCGCGTTGCGCTACCAGACCGTCGAACCAATTTCCGCTTTGCAAGATCGACAATCGCAAGCGCTGCAGCAATTCGGCGATCGCGTGTTGTGGAGAAAATCACTCGATGAATTAGAAGCGTTCACTGGCATTCATTTTTCCAACGAGCTGCTCGACGCCATGCCAATAAATTTGCGCGGCAAACTTGTCGGCCTTGATGGCGACAAATTTGTGTTTGTAGAAGGACCGACCGGCGCGCCGCTGAATCAAACAATGCTTGATTGGATTGATTGTCTTTCAACAAAGTTGGAGCGGGGTTTCGTCATCGCTATCGATTACGGATTTTCGCGCGCTGAATTTCGCGAGGTACTGCAGGTGCGCGCAAAACATCGACGTCTCGATTCTCCGTTCGACGAAATCGGCCAGGCCGACATCACTGCGCATGTGAATTGGACGGATGTGGCGGAGCGCGCTGACGCAATTGGACTACGCATCGCCGGTTTCTCCGATCAACACCATTTCATTACCGGAATCATGGCCGAGTTTTCGGGGTTGTTCGACCAAGCCGACGCAAAAACCAAGCGCCAATTGCAAACGCTTCTGCACCCCGAAATGCTCGGCCGGACCTTTCAAGTGCTTGCCCTGGCGAAAGATGTCGATCTTGCCGTGCCTCTGAGCGGGTTCAAGTTCGCCCGCAACGCTCGCGAGGCGCTTGGCCTTTGAGTTTGCAACTCGCGCGATTCCACCTAACTTCCCACTCCCTCAGCGGAGAAAATTATGGCCGACGTCGCCAACAAATATCCTGAAAACGCAGCCGGCAAATTCTATGTCGATGAACAATGCATCGACTGCGATTTGTGCCGGGAAACTGCACCTGCGAATTTCAAGCGCAACGACGACGGTGGTCACTCCTACGTTTACAAACAGCCGGAGTCGCCTGAAGAAGAAGGTCTTTGCAAAGAGGCGATGGAAGGTTGTCCGGTCGAAGCGATCGGCAACGACGGCACTTAAGGGCAAATCGTTGTAGCTGCCGCTCTCCTCAGCGGCAGAATTCGAAATTGCCGGAACGCGCGTAGATTCTCAGCGTGAGCTTCATTTTCACAATCATCGGCTTGATGATTTCGCTTGATATCATCTGGTGGATTGTTTTGGCGCGCCTGACGAATCACGCCATCGGTCGCGTCCTGGTCTCGATTTTTATGGTCGCGATGATGGTCGGCCTGATCTGGGTCATCGCTGCGAGAATGTACCGCGGCAATTGGGATCGCCTCATTCCAAAGTTCGCTGTCTCAGCGATATTCATCTGGCATTTCATCGGGCTCGGGCTCCTCTCGCTGATCGCGCTTGCTCTTATACCAATTCTGCTCGGACAAAAAATAGCGCGCGTTGCTCGCAACACCCCGACCACAATAACGCAATCGGTCGGAGCGCCCGCCTGGAGCCGCCGCGAATTCGTCCGGTTTGCCGGGGCGATGTTGCCCCCGCTTTTCACTTTCAGTCTCACTGGAATTGCGATGGCTCAGCTGGACAACATTCGCGTCCGGCGTTTCGTTTTGCCGATCGCTGAACTGCCGAAGGAATTGGACGGGACCACCATCGCGCAGGTCAGCGATATGCACGTCGGACGATTTACCAATGGCAAGGTGCTGCAGAAAATGGTGCGCATGGTCAATGAAATGCGCGCCGACGTGGTGCTTTTGACGGGCGACTTGATCAATGACGCGCTCGCCGACCTCGACACCGGATTGGAATTAACTCGAGCGTTGGAAGCGCGCTTCGGTTTGGCCATCATAGAAGGCAACCACGATTTGATCGAGAACCCTGCTGAGTTCGAAAGACGTGTGAAGGCGTCGGGCATTCCATTTTTGCTCGATGAATCGACCATTATCAATGTCCGCGGATTTCCGCTCCAGCTTCTTGGACTAAGTTGGACGCGAGTTCGCGATCAAGGACGCGATGCGGCGATCGCAGTTGCCGTCAAGAAATTGCTCGAGCAGCGTGAGGCCGGTGCATTTCCAATTTTGATGGCGCATCATCCTCATGCTTTCGATGCCGCGGCCGATGCGGGGTTGCCGCTCACGCTTTCCGGCCACACCCACGGCGGGCAATTGATGTTGAACGAGCAGTTAGGATTTGGCCCGGCGCTCTTTCGCTATTGGTCGGGACTCTACACGCGCGGCCGCAGCAAACTCATTGTCTCGAACGGCGTCGGCAATTGGTTTCCGCTTCGCGTGAACGCGCCCGCGGAAATTGTGCACATCACGCTGCAGCGAGCCTGACTGATTAAACCGTGTCGAAACTTGACTGCTTAAAGCAGTCAAGCCTAACGCCCCTTACGCAAGGCATCACTGTTTTGACGCAGTCGGTGACGAACTCTCGGGTGGCGCTTTGGCAGGTGCTGATGTCGATCCGGGCGCGGAAGTTGTCGTCGCATTCGATGTGGCCGGTGTTGGTTTAGCGGCAGCTGCAGCGGCCGCCGCTGCAGCTTTTTTCTTCGCTTCAGCTGCGGCCGCTGCTTCCGCCAGGTTCGCGTCCACGGCCGCGGCTTCGACCGGATGAATTCGATGATAATACTCGTTCGACTTCGAGAGTTCCTCTTTCCGGAAAAGCAGCGCGTCGAACCGCTCGCGCTTACTCAGTTCGAAATCTTTGTCCATCTTGATCGCTTCGAACGGACAAACCTCGACGCAGATCTGGCAGCTCATGCAAACCGAGATGTCGATGTCGAACACCTTCGGATAAAACTGCGGCTTGCCCATGTAATCGGGCTTCTTGTCGTCGCTCTTAATAATATAGATGCACTGCGGCGGACACTCCTTCTCACAGATCTTGCAGGCGACGCAGCGCAAGCCCGCTTCCGCATCATCAGTGTCGTAGATTAAAATCGGAAAGTTCCGGTAGTTTTCCGGCAAAGGATTTCGCTCCTCCGGATATTGCACCGTGATCAAGCGGTCCTTCTCGAAATAACTTCCGGCAAAATTCCGGAGCGTTACCGCCATTCCTTTCAGTATCCCCGTTCCAATCACCGATCGACTTCTCCCATCACGATATCGACGCTGCCAAGAATCACCATCACGTCGGCGACGGTGTGACCGAGGCAAAGATCTTCCAGCACCGTGAGGTTAATGAAACTTGGCGGACGCACACGATAACGGTACGGATTCGGACCGCCGTCGCTGATTAAATAAAATCCGAGCTCGCCTTTTGGTCCTTCGATTCGCCCGTAAGCCTCTCCGATCGGCGGACGAAACGCGCGGATCTTAACTTTTGGATTCACGATTGGTCCCGGCTGAATTTGGGCCAGCGCTTGTTTAAGAATTTCCACGCTCTCGCGCATCTCGAGCGCGCGCATCATCAAGCGATCATAAGTGTCGCCATGGTCGCCCAGCGGAATTCGAAATTTAAAGCGCGGATAAAATCCGTAGCCGTCCACCTTGCGAATGTCGTAATTTACGCCGGACGCCCGCAGCATTGGCCCGCTGATTCCGGCATTGATTGCCAGGTCGGCGGAAAGTTTTCCGACGTTCTGCGTCCGCGCGATCACGATCTCGTTTTGCAGGATGAGTTGTTCGAACTCGTCGAGAAATTTCGGGAAAAGATCGACAATCTTCTTTGCCCGGCCGAGCCAATCGGCATCCGCTTCGACCCGGCAACCGCCGAAGCGCATATAATCGCACATCATCCGCGAACCGGAGAGCGATTCGAACAGATCGAGAATTTTTTCACGCTCGCGAAACGCGTACATCAGCGGCGTGCCCCACGCGCCCATGTCGCTCAGCAAAAATCCAAGGAACGACGCGTGATTTTGGAGTCGCGTCAGCTCGGCGAGGATAACGCGCAAATATTCTGCGCGTTCGGGAACTTCGATACCGGCGAGTTTTTCAACGCTCAGCGCGTAGGCCCAGTTGTTCGTCATCGAACAAAAATAATCGAGCCGATCGGTGTACGGCATCGAGCCAAGATAACTCGCGTTCTCGCCGATCTTCTCGTGATTGCGGTGCAGGTAACCAAAGACCGGCTTGAGTTTGCGCACGATCTCACCTTCGAGCGCTACGTTCATTCGGAAAACGCCGTGCGTCGATGGATGCTGCGGTCCCATCGAGACTTCGAGCAACTCGCCATCGAATCGCGAGCTCATTCGCGTCGGCGCTTGCTCGAGTTCGTGGAATTCTGTGGTCACGATTTCGTTTTTTCTCGGCCTCCTCTCCCTCAGGGAGAGGATTGAGGTGAGGGTGTGGTTTTTTCTGTAATTGCTTCCGCACCATCCAACGCCGGTCGCGGCGTGTAATGCTGTTTTGCTCTTTCGAGCACGTCATCGTGCGGCGTCGGCTCCCATTCGTAATCATCCGGCTCGCGATAATCTTTCCGCATCGGATGATCGACAAATTCGTCCCACATCAAAATCCGCCGTAGATCTGGGTGTCCCTCGAAATGAATTCCGTAGAGATCGAAGATTTCACGCTCCTGTAATTCGGCGCTGCGCCAGACCGGCGTGAGCGACGGCAACCGCGCGCCGTCGGCGCGATTCGCAGTTCGCATTCGAATAGTGAGAGGGCCGTGTTTGTGTTGCATCGAATAAAGGTGATAAACGGCTTCGAGATAGCCGGAAATTTTTTCCTCGGTCGTCTGGTCAACTTCTTTCTCAACGCCATCGACAACCTGTTTCACTTTCGCGGTTTTCTTAACGACGCGATCGAGCCAATCGACTCCGGTCACGTTTGAGCAGTAATCGAATTTTAAAGCCGCGTGATCTCGGAGAAATTGTGCGACCGCGACCGCATGCGCACTGTCGACCAGCAGCGAAGATTGTTGCGATGGTCCGGGATTAACGACGATGTCGATCTTCGCGCCGCGCGCCGCCAGCTCCGCGCGAGTCTTGATTTGTTCCAGCGTCTCCACGATTAGACGCGCTCGAGTTTCGGTGCCTGAAAAACGTCCGGATTCGCCGGCGGTTCCAAATCGTGCTCGCCAAACGCCGGCACTGGAAACTCGCTCGGCTGCCCCGGTTCGAGATGCTGCGCCTTGTTCGCACCTGTTAGTTTCTGATCGTCGATCTTGCGCTGCAATTCCATGAACGCGTGCAGCAATGCTTCCGGCCGTGGCGGGCAGCCGGGGATGTAAACATCGACCGGGATGTAACGATCGATTCCCTTGAGCACGTTGTAACCTTGCTTGAACGGGCCGCCGGAAATCGCGCACGCGCCCATCGAGATGACATATTTCGGGTCAGGCATTTGGTTGTAAAGCCTCACGATTTGCGGCGCCATTTTCTTGGTAATCGTGCCGGCTACGATCATCAAATCTGCCTGGCGCGGCGACGGCCGGAAAATTTCGCCGCCGAACCGCGCGATGTCGTAACGCGACGCCGCCGTCGCGATCATTTCGATCGCGCAGCAGGCCAATCCAAATTGGAGCGGCCAGATCGAATTCTTCCGGCCCCAATTGTAGAGTTCCTGCATCGAGGTGACCCAAATGCCTTGCCGTTGCAGCTCGCTCCGCAGCCCTTCGTCGATTTGCCCTTCGGTCATCTCGCCCAATTTAAACAGCCTTTGCCCCAAGCCCAAATGAGACCTTCAATCAACAAAAGCAGGAAGACGAGAATCGCGATGAAAGCGCCAATCGGCAAACCGGTGAACGCGACCGCGAAAGGCACCAGAAAAATTGCTTCCACGTCGAAAATCAAAAAAATGATCGCGTAGAGGTAATACTGGGATCGGAATTGAATTTGTGCTTCGCCGATCGATTCGACGCCGCATTCGTAGATCGCATTCTTTTGCGCGCCTGGCTTTGGTGGTTGAAAGAATTTTCTCCACAGCCACGCCAGTCCAAGCGGCAGCAACGGAAACGCCAGAGCTACGCCCGCGAAAATGACGATGAACAAGTACGGATTCGGAGTCATTCCTGTGAAATCTAGTCAATAATACCTGTTTTACACGAGAAACAGAAATAATCGGCCTTGATTAACTGATCAGTCATCGCTTCCGTGTTGCGAGTGCTGATTCGGGAATCGACCAAGCCGGTCACTTTCTTTTTTCTTGTTCTGCCGTACGGCATCAGCAGCGGCTTTGTTTCCATCACGCTGCCGTTTGTTTTGAGCGCGGGATTTTCGGTGGCGATGGCCGCGTCGATTGGCGCAGTCGGTGTGTCCGCAAATCTCTGGCGATTTCTCTGGGGGCCGCTGAAGCGTTCTTCCTTGATTAAACAATTCAGCACCGCTTTTCTTCATCGAGCGTGAGCGATTCTCTCGACCAAATTTTCATCCACGCAAAACAGTGGCTGCTCTCGTTCATTAGCGGTCGCGCGCCGGATTGGCTGATTCAAATTGCTTCCAGCCTCATCAACATTGCCACGCTCCTCGGCGTTTTCCTGACCCTCTTTGCCCTGATTTCGGTTCTCGAACGAAAAATTCTTGGACGTATGCAAAATCGTTACGGCCCGAATCGCGTCGGTCCGTTCGGCCTTTTCCAACCGGTCGCCGATGGAATTAAAATGTTGATCAAGGAAGACATCGTTCCCGACCGCGCCGACAAGATCGTCCATTTTCTGGCGCCGGTTTTGATCGCAGCGACTGCAATTCTCAGCCTCGGAGTCATTCCCTACGGTCGCAACATGACGCCGTTTGTGATCGACGGCGGCATTTTGTTTTTCTTCGCCGTGGGATCTACGACTGAGCTGGCTGTCTTCATGGCGGGCTGGGGCAGCAACAACAAATTCTCCATGCTCGGCGCGATGCGGGCCATCGCGCAGATGATCAGTTATGAATTACCGCTCATCATTACCGTACTTCCAGTCGTGATGATCGTCGGCTCGCTCAATCCTGACAAAATCGTCGGCGCCCAAGCGGCTTACTCGTTAGGCTTCATGCCGCACTGGTTCGTTTTCACGCCGTGGGGTGCGACCGCGTTCATTTTGTTTTTTGTTTCCGGCCTAGTCGAATCGAACCGGACGCCGTTTGATGTGCCGGAAGGCGAATCGGAGATCGTCGCCGGTCACATGACCGAATATTCCGGGTTCAAATACGCCACTTTCTTCATGGCCGAGTACATCGGAATGTTCGCGATTAGCGGATTGGGCATAACACTCTTTCTCGGCGGATGGCGGGCGCCGGTCCACTTTCTCGATTTCATTCCATCCTACGTTTGGTTTTTCGTGAAGTTGTCGATCCTGCTTTTTGTTTACATCTGGCTGCGCGGCACGCTCCCGCGCACGCGCGTCGATCAGATCATGAATTTCGCCTGGAAATTTATGCTTCCGATGGCGTTTACGTGCGTGGTGGCCGCCGCCGTCTGGCATTACACCGGTCGAGGGCTGCGCGGGTGGCTTTGGTCGCTCGCGGTCATCGCCGCCGTTTACTTCACGTTGTCGATCTTGCTCGATACGCGCCGAAAATTCGCGCCGCGCACTTATCGTTTCGCCGAATGAGCTCGATCGCCTTTGTCGCCATCACAATTCTCACGCTCGCCGCGGCGCTGGCGGCGGCAACGCTGCAAAAACTCATGCACGCCGCGCTCAGTTTCGCGGTGATGTTTGTCGGCATCTCCGCGTTTTTCTTTTTACTCGGCGCGGAATTCGTCGGTTTGGTCCAAATCTTCGTCTACATCGGCGCGGTCGCGGTGCTGATTGTTTTCACCATTCTCCTGACGCGCGACGACGTCGGAAAGGTCCAGAGCTTTAACTGGAGCGGTGTGATCGTTGCCATCGCCGTGTTCGCTGGTTTGGTCTGGGCGATTGCGAATACAAAATCGCTCCCGCTAACGCCGCCGCTCATCGAGCCGGTCAGAGTCCAGCGAATCGGCGAACTATTGATGACGAATTATGTCTGGCCACTTCAGTGCGTCGGAGTTTTGCTGACCGCGGCCCTGATCGGCGCGCTCATTCTGGTGATGGAGGAAAAGACCTGATGACGTTGTCGATCTTGCTCGTGGTCTCGGCCGCGTTGTTTTGCATCGGATTGCTCGCTGCGCTCAGCCGGCGTCACGCCATTTTCATTTTGATCGGAATCGAGATGATGCTGGCGGCAGCGAATTTGAATTTCATCGCGTTTTGGCGGTTCGCGCCGCAACCGGCGCAACCGACCGGCATGATGGTCGCGATTTTCGCCATCGCCATCGCCGCCGCCGAAGCTGCCGTTGGGCTCGCCATGGTCATCGCAGTCTACCGCCACTTCCGCACGACCAACGTGGACCGGCTCGATCGCCTCAAAGGATGAATTCCTGGATCACGAGTAACGTTTGGTTGGTTCCGGCCGTCCCGCTCGCGGCATCGATTTTGATTTTGGCTTCCGGGAAATCCGCGCGCCGAAGTGCGGTTGCGTTCGCCATCCTCGGTCAGGTCGTTGCATTAACGATGTCGATCTTCGCATTTGTGTCGACGCTGCATTCCCACAGCTTTCGTGTAGTCGAGAATTTCACCTGGTTCACTTTCGGCGAACAAAACCTTCGCATCGGTTTCGTTCTCGATCCGCTCGCGGCCGCGATGCTGATCATGATCACGCTGGTCGGTCTCTGCATTTTCATTTTTAGCATTGGCTACATGGCCGAAGACAAAAACTTTTCGCAATTCTTTGCCTATCTCTCATTTTTCTCAGGAGCGATGCTCGGCGTGGTCGTCGCTAACAGCTTGCTTCTTCTCTTTGTTTTTTGGGAACTCGTCGGACTCGCGTCTTATTTACTGATCGGATTTTGGATTGAGCGCCCGAGCGCCGCCGCCGCCGCGAAAAAGGCGTTCATCACCACGCGCATCGGCGACATGGGATTTTTTCTCGGGATCCTCTGGCTCTATCATCAGAGCGGAACATTGCTCTTTTATGATGGCGGCCGCGGTTGTCTCGAGAACGCCGGCCTGGTGGCGCTTGGCGCCAGCGCCACGTTTATCGCGCTCCTGATTTTTTGCGGCGCGGTCGGCAAGTCGGGTCAATTTCCGCTTCACGTCTGGCTACCGGACGCGATGGAAGGTCCGACCCCGGTCAGCGCATTGATCCATGCCGCAACCATGGTCGCAGCCGGAGTATTTCTGGTCGCGCGCGTCTATCCGGTCTTTGGCGTCGGTGCAATCAACGGTGTGACGCCTTCGCTCACCGTTGTCGTCTGGATCGGCGTGATCACCGGTTTAATGGGCGCGTTGATTGCGGTCGCGCAGTTCGACATCAAACGCATTCTTGCCTACTCCACCGTTTCGCAGCTCGGCTTGATGATGGTTTCGCTCGGTGTTGGTGGCGTCGCTGCGGGCATCATGCATTTGCTGGCGCACGGATTTTTCAAAGCGCTCCTCTTTCTCGGCGCCGGCTCGGTTATTCACGGCCTTCATCACGAACAGGACATTCGAAAAATGGGCGGTCTCCGCCGGCTCATGCCGATTACTTTTTCAACTTATGCGATTGGCATGATGGCGCTCAGCGGGGTGCCGTTCTTTTTTTCCGGCGGTTGGACGAAGGAGGAAATTCTCCATGCGACTTCAAATTGGCCGCGGTCGCACTTGCCGCACTACTTGATGTTGATCGGCGTCATCCTGACCGCGCTCTACATGACGCGGCAGATCATCTACGTCTTTTTCGGCAACCGGCACGCTGCGTCGGAGCACGGTCGTGAGAGTTCGCGCGTAATGACGCTCCCACTAATCGTCCTCGCGGTTTGCGCAATTCTTTTCAGCGTCGTCCTCACGCCCGCCTGGCCCTGGCTTGAGAGTTATTTAACGGGACATTCGGCGCGCTTCGACCCACATCTTTTGATTCAGCCGATGATTATCGTCTCGCTCGCGCTCGTTGGCGCGGGTGTATCGCTTGGGATCTGGATCTATCGACGCGCTGGTGAAACCGATCCACTTCAACACGCGCAGCCGGCGCTCTTTCGTTTTCTCGAAAACAAAATGTGGTTCGACGAAATTTACGAGCGCACCGTCGTCGCCCTCTCTGCGATTTTAGCGCGACTTTCCGATTGGATGGATCGCCATGTCTGGGACGGTCTCGTTCAAGACATCGGAAGGATTGGACAATTTTTTGGCCGCGTCACAACCAGTGCCGACGAGCGTGTAATCAACGCCGGTGTCGATGAAAGTACGAGCGGCGCGCACGGATTGGGGCGCCTGATGTCGCGGTGGCACTCGGGACAGATTCAAACTTATCTCGGCGCGGTCGCCCTCGGCATGCTCGCGCTCGTTCTTCTTTACGCATGGTTGGGTTAATCAGTGCCCTCATTCTGATTCCGCTCGCCGGCGCGCTCGCGCTTTACATCGGCCAGCCAAAAAACGCGCGCACCGTTGCGCTCATCTTTAATGCGCTCTCCGCATTCTACGCGTTGATGCTTTGGCAAAAATTCGATGCCACAGCGTCAGGCTTGCAGGCAGTAGAACGCCACCCTTGGATCCCTTCGATCGGCGCCGAATATCTCGTCGGCGTCGATGGGCTGAGTCTGCTTCTCGTTTTATTGACGTCGCTCGTTTTTCCATTCGCCTTTTCCGCGCAACGCCTGGAACGCGGCGCCTGCGCGCTCATGCTCGTGATGCAGGCGGCTCTCTACGGCACGTTCACCGCCCAAAATTTTGTTCTCTGGTTTTTGTTTTACGAGATGACCCTCGTTCCGGCGTTTCTCCTCATCAAGATTTACGGCGGCGAAAACCGCGATTACGCAGCGGTTAAATTTTTTGTTTACACATTTCTCGGCAGCGTCGCCATCCTCCTCGCCTTTCTCGGAATTTATTTTGCCAAGGGAACATTTGATTTCGCGACGCTCGCCGGTCTCGGGAAAACCGGATTGCTCGCAGGCAAACTTCAATGGCTCGCCTTCGCCGGAATTTTTTTCGGGCTCGCCGTCAAAGTGCCGCTCTTTCCGTTTCACACCTGGTTGCCCGATGCATATCAAACGGCGCCGACTGGCGTGTCGATGGTGTTGACCGGCGCGCTTTCGAAAATGGGCGTCTACGGTTTCATCCGCCTGCTCCTTCCGCTTTTCCCTAACGAAATCAAAATCGCAAGGCCATGGTTGCTCGCGCTGGTCGTTTGCTCGATCGTCTTCGCGCCGCTCGCCGCCTGGGCGCAACGCGACCTCAAACGGATGGTCGCTTACTTGTCGATCAATCACCTCGGTTATTGCCTGCTCGGTCTTTTCGCCATCACCGCAAGGCCTGTCCTGAGCGGAGTCGAAGGATCGACATCTTCCTTGATCGACAGGCACGCGGCGTTGAGCGGCGTGTTTTTGCAAATCTTCAATCACGGCCTCACCGCCGCGGCGCTTTTCTATTTCGTCGGTTTGCTGGAAAAGCGGCGCAGTCTGCGCGGCATCGACGATTTCGGCGGTCTGATGCAGCGAACTCCATTGCTTTGCGGCTGGATGAGCGTCGCGATGTTCTCGTCACTCGGGTTGCCGGGTCTCAACGGATTCGTCGGCGAATTTCTCATCTTCAAAGGTTCATTTGCGACTGCCGCCTCCTTCACCGCCATCGCCGTGCTCGGTTTGCTTTTCACGGCCGTGACTTTCATGCGCGCGATGCAAGCGCTCTTTAGTGGCCCGCTTGCCCAAAGTTGCACCGGTTTCTCCGATCTCATCCGCGGCGAAAAATTCGTCATCGTCCCGGTCACGCTGTTGATGTTCGCAATTGGGATTTCTCCTCAGTTCATTTTCAACGTTTTCAACGCAACCGTCGTTCAAATGGCCCGGCTGTTCAGCTGAACCTTTGCCATAATGAGCAAATCAATTGTGCCCGTTGGCCGAATCGCGCGCACAATATTTGTGCTGCGCGGGAAAAAGGTGTTGCTCGACGCCGATCTCGCCCGGCTTTACGGAGTCACAACCGGTAATCTCAATAGAGCGGTTCAACGCAATCGCGATCGATTCCCCCAGGATTTCATGTTCCAGCTCACACCCGCGGACGCGGAACGTTTGATATTCCAATTTGGAAGATCAAAAGGCCGAGGTGGTCGGCGCCACCGTCCGTACGCTTTTACTGAGCAAGGTGTGGCGATGCTTTCGAGCGTGTTGAACAGCGAGCGCGCGGTCAAAGTAAACATCGCAATCATGCGTGCGTTCGTAAAGCTGCGTGAAACTCTTGAGACCAATCGTGAGTTGGCGCGGAAATTTGAAGAACTCGAGAGGCGCGTTGGCAAACACGACGAAGAAATTGGCGCGATTCTCGAAGCGATTCGCCAGTTAATGACACCGTCGAAACAGTCGCGTCGCGAAATTGGATTTCATGTTCGGGAAAAATCGGCGCGATATCGGACGCGCAACGGCCGATGATAGCCTGGACGATTTACATCACGTTCGTCGGCGCAATTGTTCTGCTCGTTCTACCGCGTGTTTTTGCACGGTGGATTGCGCTTGTCACCGCCACCGCTGGGTTCGCGGTCAGTCTTGCGACATTTTTCTGCGACGATGTCGATCTTGCCCACTTCACAACCATCGTGCGCGTCCCGTGGTTTCCGGCACTCGGCATGAATTATCATCTCGCGCTCGATGGGATCAGCTTGACTCTCGTTTTGGTAACGGGGATCGCCGCGATCAGCGCGGTTTTGTTTTCCTGGGATGTCACTGATCGCGCGAACGAGTTTTTCTTTTGGCTCCTGCTCGTAGTTGGCGGCTCCTATGGCGTATTCCTCAGCGCCGATCTTTTCCTCCTCTTTCTTTTCTACGAGCTGGTCATCGTCCCGAAATATTTCCTGATCGCGATCTTTGGTTCGACCAACAAGGAATACGGCGCGATGAAATTGACGCTCTATTCGTTTTTTGGCGGTGCGCTCGTTTTTCTTGGGATCATCGCCGCTTATGTCAGCGGCGGATCGCTCGACCTGAATCAGCTCGCGCAATTTCAGTTCGCGCCCCAACTGCAATCGTGGGCTTTCCCGGTTTTGTTTCTCGGCTTCGCCGTGCTTGCCGGTATCTGGCCGTTGCACACGTGGGCGCCGACCGGTCACGTCGCCGCGCCTACGGCAGGTTCGATGTTGCTCGCCGGTATCGTGATGAAACTTGGCGCATACGCCGCTTTGCGCGTGGCGATGAATCTTTTTCCGCAAGGCTTCCAAATGTGGCGGACCTGGATCGCGGTTCTTGCCGTGATCGGGATCGTTTATGCCGCCGCGGTCGCGCTGCGCCAACGAGATCTGAAATTTGTTATCGGTTATTCCAGCGTGAGTCACATGGGTTTCGTGTTGCTCGGCCTGGCCACCGCCAACGTCTTCGGCGTTTCCGGCGCGGTCCTGCAAATGTTCTCCCACGGCGTGATTGGCGCCCTCCTCTTCGCCGTTGCCGGCCGGATGATTTATCGGCGCACGCACACGCGTGAGCTCGACGCGCTCGCGGGAATGAATCTGCGTCAAACGCTCCCTTTCGCGGCGTTCACATTCGTAATCGCATCCGCCGCCTCGATGGGCATCCCCGGCTTTAGCGGGTTCGCCGCTGAAATCACAATTTTGATCGGTGCGTGGAAAAGTTATCCGGTCGCAGTCTGGATCACTGGCGCCGGAATGGTGCTCGTCGCTGCGTTCACGCTTCGCGCGCTGAAGCGTGCATTCTTCGATGTCGATGGTGAATCGGCCGCTCCGTCGGACGATGTTAAACAAATACCGGCTCCGTCGGCTCAAGTGACATCGAGCGCGGAGCGCTCGATCCACCTCGAACCGATCACGGTTCCCGAAAAACTTGGCGCCGGTCTGCTTATGTTCGCCACGCTCGCGGTCGGACTGTATCCGAAATTTTTGCTCGATCGCATTCAGCCTGCGGTTGAAGCGATGCGTTTCTTGAAATGAGTTACCTCGAATTACTCAAGCTCGCCGCGCCCGAAGCGATTGTGGTTGTCACAGCGCTCGTAGTTCTGACCATCGGGTTAACGACCGCGCGCGCTCTGGTGTTGGGTCCAATTGTTGCCGTGCTCGGCGTCGCACTCGCGATCGGCGCAATCCTCATCTTGCCGGCGCACGCGAATTTATTTGGCGGCATGCTGGTGATTTCGCCGCTCAATTCGCTCTTCAAAATTATCTGCCTCGCGCTCGCGATCGCTACCGTCCCTCTCGTATCCTCGGAAAAATCTTTGCGTAATCCTGGCGAGTATATCGCCGTGCTTCTGCTCGGCTCGGTCGGACTGATGCTGCTCGTCGGGAGCGAAGAGCTGCTCATGATTTTTATCGGACTCGAGCTGCTGGGGTTGTCGCTCTACGTCCTGGCTGCTTTCGATAAAACCGACGTCGGCTCGGCCGAAGCCGGACTGAAATATTTTCTCTTCGGCAGCACCGCCAGCGCGTTCACGCTTTTTGGCATCAGTCTGATTTACGGTATGTCCGGGACCACCGCTCTCGCCGCGATTGGTCAGAAGTTGACCACGCTTCCCCTTCAACCACTGCTCGCCGTTGGCATCGTCATGACGCTGATCGGCTTTGCGTTCAAGATCGCCGCCGCGCCGTTTCATCTTTGGGCGCCGGATGCTTATCAAGGTGCGCCAATTCCAAGCGCTGCTTTCATTGCGTCCGGTTCAAAAGTCGCGTCGTTCGTTGTGCTCGGGAAAATCGTGCTCGTCGGTTTCGGCCCGGTCCATGGCAGCGCTGACTGGCACGCGATGGTCGCCGGTTGGTCGCCGGTGCTCGCCGCGCTGGCTGCGTTGTCGATCTTGCTCGGTAATTTCGTGGCGCTCGCGCAAACAAACGTTCGCCGGTTGCTCGCTTACTCCGCCGTCGCGCATGGCGGATACACTTTGCTCGGCCTCGTTGCTGGAGGTCGCGAAGGATTTTCCGCGACACTCTTTTACACCAGCATCTACGCAGTCACACTCATCGGCGCGTTCGCGGTCGTCGGCGCTGTCCGGCGGGAAACTGGGGGCGACAACCTGCAAAATTTCTCCGGACTGGGTGCGTGGTCGCCGCTCCTCGCCGCCTGTATGTCGATCTTTTTCTTGTCGCTCGCTGGTCTGCCGCCATTGGCGGGGTTTTTTGGAAAATTTTATTTGTTCAGCGCAGCCTTTCGCGCTGGCGGAAATCACGGTCTCCTTTGGCTGGTCGTGGTTGCGCTCTTTGGCAGCTTCGTGTCGCTCTACTATTACCTGATCGTCCTTAAAGTGATCTTCGTCGATCGACAATCCCCCTCAACGCCTCAACCAGGCCAGTCCAATGCCCGTGCGGCTCGCACTTCGGACCTCAACGTCTCAACTTCTTCGGACGTCTTTTCGCGAATCACCGTAACCCTTCTCGCCGCCGTCGTTCTCTTTCTCGGCGTCATGCCGCAAACATTGGCCGCTAAGATCATCGCTTCCCTGCCTTAAAAAAATCTTGCTCCAACCGAAAAAAATGCGTGCTCATTTGTTGAAAATCGCGTTATAGATTTTTCTGTGCAGCGACAGCGGACAGGTGAAGCCGCGAACGTTCACCGCGTAAAGGCGGGCCCGATCAGCGAATTCATTGATCGGCATTACCGGCACTTCAACGCCGCCGTCGTCAAGGACGCTGCCGACGCTTACATCGCGCACATTAACGGCGGCGGCAAAATGATGATCACTCTCGCCGGCGCGATGAGCACGGCCGAGCTCGGCGTCTCTCTGGCCGAGATGATTCGTCAGGACAAAGTCCACGCCATCACCTGCACCGGGGCGAATTTGGAGGAGGACCTGTTCAATCTCGTCGCCCGGACCCATTACGAGCGTCTGCCGAATTATCGGGAGCTTAGTCCTGAGCAGGAGGAACAGCTCCTGAAACGTCATCTCAATCGCGTCACCGACACTTGCATTCCTGAAGAGGAAGCTATCCGCCGGATCGAAGGTCTCGTCATCGACGAATGGATTTCGGCCGCGAAAAAGAAGGAGAGAAAATTTCCACACGAGTTTCTGTTCAAGATTTTGCGGGAATGCCGGCTCAAACAATTCTATGAGATCGACCCGGCTGACAGTTGGATGATGGCTGCGGCCCAAGAAAATCTGCCAATGGTCGTGCCGGGTTGGGAAGATTCCACCCTTGGAAATATTTATGCCGCGCGCTGCATCACCGGACACATCAGCGATGTCCACACCGTTCGCTCCGGCATCGAATACATGATGGAGCTGGTGGACTGGTACCGGCGCGCGTCGAAGGATTCAGCCATCGGCTTCTTTCAAATCGGCGGCGGCATCGCGGGCGATTTTCCGATTTGCGTCGTGCCGCTGCTCAATCAGGACCTCGTCACCGACCAAGTGCCGGAGTGGGGTTATTTCTGCCAGATCAGTGATTCAACGACCAGCTTCGGATCATATTCGGGCGCGGTGCCGAACGAAAAAATCACCTGGGGAAAACTCCGGGCGAGCACGCCGCGATTCATTATCGAATCCGACGCCACCATCGTCGCTCCCCTGGTGTTTGCTAAAGTCCTGGGTTGGTAACGCGCGCGAGGCGCGCAGGTTATTTGTTATAGGTTATTCGTTCTTGGTGCGTTCCCTAGTAACCATTAACCAATAACTAATAACTCGCCCCAGATGTCACTTGTCACACGTCACTTGTCACTGGCAGAATGCCGTCATGAAAACTTCTCTGATTGTAACCGCGTTTCTTGCAACGACATCGCTCGCTGTCTCATCATTCGCCCAGCAGACCACGACTTCGCCGGCCCCGGGCAGTAAATCCTCCAACACCGGCCAAGTTGCCGTGCCGGCGAACCCAGCCGGCGGCACCGGAGCGAGCGCTCCAACTGGACAACCGAACGCTGCCGACATGATGAAGCAGATGATGGAGATGTCGAAGCTGAACGAGAACCACAAGCTCCTCTCCAGCCTCGATGGCAACTGGGATTACGCCATCAAGTTCTGGATGAATCCGGATCCCAACGCCAAGCCGCAGGAATCGAAAGGCACCGCCACCCGCAAATCGATCATGGGCGGCCGTTACGTGATGATGGATGTGAGCGGGAAAATGCAGATGCCCGGCGAAGACGGCAAAATGAAGGACATAATATTCAAGGGCATGGGCATGGAAGGCTACGACAACGTGAAGAAGAAGTTCGTTGCGTCCTGGATCGACAACATGGGCACCGGCATCGAGTTCTCCGAAGGCACTTACGACCCGGCGACAAAATCTTTCACCTACACTTCCGAGATGGAACCGGTCCCGGGAATGAAAACAGCGGTCCGCGAAGTGATCAAGATTGCCGACAACAAACACATGAGTCTCGAGTGGTACGAGAACCAGGGCGGCCAGGAAAAGAAAACCATGGAGATCAACTACACGAAAAAGAAGTAGTTAACGATGGCATGCCGCGCCGTAGCCTTGGCGGAGGCGGGAGATCAACTACACGAAAAAGAAGTAGGACGAACGACTAGCAATATTTAACGAAGCGCTCGCGAGAATTTCTCGCGGGCGCTTTTTTTGTCTCAGTGCGGCGCGAAACAGACGCCTTTAATCTGTTACTTTGTAACTT
>Ga0209217_1000012_pt1 | contig 41175 bp, 51 predicted proteins | sample JacPinW_OM3H0_M2_FD_187957 | JGI IMG/M metagenome (GOLD analysis project Ga0209217, IMG submission 187957) | Forest soil microbial communities from Algoma, Ontario, Canada - Jack Pine, Ontario site 1_JW_OM3H0_M2 (SPAdes) (version 2) | ecosystem: Environmental > Terrestrial > Soil > Boreal...
TCTCAGGGGCCGGGGCGGAGGATTGAAGACATGAATAATAATACCAGCACCAGCGCATTGCCCGCGTCCTGGACGCTCACCTACTACCCGCTGCACACCATGCCCGTTAGCGCGGCGCCCGCCGGGGCTACTATTGAGATCGCCATCTATGGCCGCTTCTCCTGCGGCGCCAACTACACCGTCACGGGTTACCAGGACCGGACGGATAAGGTCCGCGCCCGTGGTCTGGGAGGTAGTCTCTACTACCTGAGCCCGACCAATACCTGCCGCATCATCAGTTTCAATCCCCGTGAGGGGCGAATTCGGATTGCGACCGCAACCCCGTCGGGAGGTAAAGCCTCCCCTTAATCGCACCCGCCACGGACGGCAGGGAATGCCTGTAAGCCCCCATCGTGGGCAGGGCTAGGAGGATTGAAAATGAACAGGTATTTCGCCGGGCAATGCAGCGAGCGCGATTTCGTGCTCTGCGCCCTCGCCGAGGGCGCCCGCATCGGCTACGATGAGTCCGGCACGACCTGGGCCATCGTCGATGAGTCCCAGGTGCCCGCCGGGGTCGGGGAGATCACGTTCCTCCCGACCCCCCGGATCGGGGAGGTTTGTTTGCCATCCGGCGACGTGCTGGAGTGGCAGCAGGTGCCAATCGGCGACCCGCGCGGAGCGTGCTTCTACCTCCGCGCCACGGACCCCTGGATGCTGGTCTACAGCCGCGTCCACAGCGGGTGGGCTGTAGACGCGGAGGGGGATACCTCCGACCTGCGCTGGTCGCCGACTCCGACTGATCCGGCGGATCGGATCGAGGATTATACCAGGGCCACCCTCGAACTGAGGGCCGGATACGCGGAGGTCCTAAGGTGAAGAACGAAATGATAAGTGATGTTTTCCTGGCACTGAATATGGCCGACCGCTTGCCGGACGGCTACGCCTGGGAGGTGTCAGTGAGTAATTACTCCGCCGGCACCGACGTCAAACTGACAATCCAGGCCGGCACACAGGAGCACGTTCGGTCTGTACAGGAGGCGCTGCAGAAGGCGCTGCGGGATCAGTGGGTTTGCTCCTGGTGTGAGGGGTGCAAATGGTGGCAGTACGATGCCACCGTCGGCACTCTCAGCGTCCAAATCTACGCCGTTCGCGAGGCCCCACCGAACCCGTTCGGCGACGGGGCGAGGGCGAACAACATATGACCGAGCGTGAGGCCATCCAACTCCTGAAACAGGCAGGCCAGGGACAGAAACTCCCTCCTGTCTACCAGAAGGGGTGGACTCACGACGGCGTAACGAGCCAGGGAGAGGAGTGGTTCGTCGCCTACTATCAACTCCTCAAGCCCGCGTTCCCCATGCCTGTCCGGGAGTACATCATTTTCCCGGACAGGCAACAGAGAGTAGATTTCTGCATTGTGGAGGCGCGCATCGTCATCGAGATCGAGGGAGTCAGTCACCGACTCACACGATACGAAAGCGACATCCGCAAGTACAACCGAATCAGCGCGGAGGGCTGGACCCTCCTGCGCATCACGGCGAAGATGCTCAAAGACGATCCGGAAGGCTTTTTCCAGATCATCGCCAGCGTCTACGCAGAAAGAACCAGGGAGATACCATGAACACCAAAACGGTTCAAATCCTATCCATCTGCGGCGCCGCGCTCTTCGAGGGCAAGCCGGACGAGAAACTGAGAGAGGTCATCGTCCGCGCCGTCGCGGGCGGGGCGGACCTGAGCGAGGCGGACCTGCGCGGGGCGTACCTGAGCGGGGCGAACCTGAGCGGGGCGAACCTGAGCGAGGCGGACCTGCGCTGGGCGAAAATCAACTGGTCTTCTCACGACCTCGTCGCAGAGATTTTGCGGCGTGAGGCTGGAGGCGACATCGCCAAACTCAAGATCGCTGGCTTGTTCCTGGTAACGCGCGATCTCTGCTGGCCTGATTACCTGGCGCTAGACGATGCCTGCAAGGCATGGGCGCTGGACACTCTGTCGGGCTACGTCGTGGACGGTGACGACGCACCCGCCGTTCTCCGCAACCAAAGGGGATAAGCAATGGCCGAAGAAGAACCGTTTTCCCGGCAGGAGTGGGACGCAGGCGTACGCCGCACGATGGGCTCTCGCCGCCGCAACCGAGAGCGCGCCTACCGCCAGGAGCGCGCCAGGCTGATAAACTGGACCTGCGGAGCAGTGGCGATGCTGCTGCTCTTGCTCCTGGTCGCCTATCTGCTGCTGGATCCGAGGTAAGGAGAGGATCATGAGCGAGGAAACAGCCGAGTACGACGCGGGCAGTAGGAAAATGCCCGCCGCCGTGAGGGCGGGACTCATCACCGTCCACGGAGGGAACCTCTACCTGAAGGCCCCCTATCGAATCCTGTGGTTCCGGGAGGAACATCCCGATTGGACCATAGAGACCGAGATCGTCGAAGGAGGATACGCGGAGAACTACTGCGTCGTCAAGGCGACCATATCCAACGCGGAGGGCAGGGTCGTGGCGACGGGGCACAAGGAGGAGGCGAAGGGCAAGTTTCCATTCCTCTCCAAAGCCGAAACGGGCGCGATTGCCCGGGCGCTCGCCGTTTGTGGATACGGTACCCAGTTTGGGGAGATCGACGACGACGGCCCCAACAATGTAGCCGACTCCCCGCTGCCTGCCAGAGGCGCGAACGGCAGGCGTGTCGATCAGGAGACAGGAGAGATCCTGCCTGCTCACCCCCTGCCGAAGTCGCAGGCAACGCCTCTCCAGCAGGCAAAGCGGCTGTTCCGGCAAACCATCGCGAAATTCGACCCGTCGTATGGGGCCATCGACGATTTCCCCGGGCGCGATATGACCGCATGGGTAAAGGCCGTCACGGAGTCGGCCGATACGCTGGAGGTGGTCGCGATCAATGAAAGCGCCTGGCGCGTCGCCGCCGCCGTCCTGCAGGAGTTCCAGGCCGCCCACCCCGCCGCCACCCCGGAAGTGATCCGGCAGGCCATGCAGGAGCGATACAAGTGCCCTGAAAATATGAACCTGCCTGATTTCACAGGGGCCATGTGGAAAGGCGTTTTCGCGGACGAGCCCACCACGACGCCCACCGCCCCGGCGAAGGGCGAACTCGTCGAACTGTTCCCGGCAAAGGAAGGGGCGGCGACGGCATGAACACTGAGAGAAAGGAACACATCAGGGAAGCCCTTGACGACTGGAGCGAGAACCGCAGAGTTTCAACGCTGGAGGTGATACCCCGGTGCCCGGAGTGTCGCGCCACTGTCGCGTCGGGAGCAGGAGGGCACCACCCTTCCTGCTCCTTCCGGGAAAGGGTTAGGCAGGAGAGGCCGACCGGACTGCAGGCACGCCCCGCCGTCGTCACAGGACCAGGCGCAGAGGGGTTGGTCGTAGCTACCCCGGGACCGCTCCGGGCAGACGAGACGTGGCTGGGCGGCGACAAGCGCACAGAGCTACAACGAGCGGCGGCGACAGAGGCCCGTAAGTCCGTCATCGCACAGTTCAGACGAGGGAGATTTGCATGAGCAACGCATTCCAGGGCGAACTGGAAGTCAGCCCCGACCTGCCCCAACTCAGCAGGCGGGAGGCGGAGATCCGCACCGCGCAGAACATCAGCGAAGGCGGCAAGGCTGCCATTGGCCTGTACCTATTCGTCCGGCAGGGCGGACTCAGGGCCTCGGGCACGCACTTTGAAGACTACTGCCGAGACGTGTTCGGGATCGCCGAACGCACCGGCCGGTACTGGCTGGCAAGGGTCCGGGCAACCCTCGTCGCCCGGGGCATCGGTGAGCAAAACCTGCTGGCCTACTACATGACCGCAAGCACGAACCTGCGCCTGCTGCCGACCGCGCTAGCTGTCGAGGTCTGCCGCCTACCACCCGGCCAAGCCCTACCCGCCTACGAACGATGGGCAACCATCAGAGGCGACGAAAAGGGAGGCCGCAAGAGCGCCGCGAAGGACTTCCGGAAGATCGCCGCACAGATGTTCGGAGATCAAAACGCCGCAACGGTTGCGGCGCAAGCACACTCTGGCACTATTAAGCAACCAGAAGCAAATATGATTCAACCTCCTCCTACTCCCCGTGAGGCCCCGGAGGAGACGGTCGGGCAGGACTCCGGAGAGGATGAGAGCAGGATGTTTGCGGCCCCCACCACGGAACCGCCGCCCTGCCCCGACTGCGGGGAACCTCTCTCGGACGGCTGCCAGTCCATTACCGAGTTGACCGTGACTTCTGCGACGCCCCACGCCGCCGGGAACTTCTGGCTGGTGAGGGCGACGGACGGGAACGGCCGGGCGTACGTCATGCGCCTGAACAGGAGCATACTGCAGATGGAGGAGAGGCAATGAAAACGAAGGCGCCCACGCCCCCACAGTTGGCCGTGCTGCAGGCCGTCCACGACTACAACGCGCACCACCGGCTGAACCCCACCTACCGGGACGTGGTGAAGCGCGTAGGGATCAGCTACAGCAACGTTCAATTCAGGGTCAAGGCTCTGCTGCAGAAGGGCCTGCTGACCAACGAGCCCGGAGTCGCCAGAAGTCTGGCGCTCACTGCAGAGGGCGAACGCGCGATCAAGGAGGCCGCCAGTGGACGCGCAGCATGAGGAGTTCCGAGCCGCAGTTCGGCAGATGCGCAACGCTCAAAAGAAGTTCTTCCGAAGCGCCCCGGGCACCCAAGACAGAGAGGACGCATATGCAGACTCCCGAAAATGGGAGCGCAGAGTCGACAAAATGCTCAAACCGCAGCAACTCTGCCTGCTGGAAGAGATGGAGGTGGGCAGTGCAGATCCTTAGACCCTACCAGGTCGCCGCCGCCGCCGCCGTATGGGAGGCGCACGACGACTTCTTCAACTCCGTCCTGATCGTGATGCCTACCGGATGCGGCAAGACGACCGTGCTGGCGCAGATCGTCAAAGAGGCGTTGCGGCGGGAATGGTACGTGCTGGTCACCGCGCATCGCTACGAGATCGTGCAGCAGCTCTATGAGCGTATCCGCTCTCACTGCGACCTCTGCCCGTTCACGGACATCGGGATCGAAATGGCCGACACGAGGGCGCCGGGTTCGGCCCGGGTCATCTGCGCTTCTGTCGATACCATCGTCAACCCGAAGCGCATCCCCGAATTTAAGGCGAAGGTCTCCCTGCTCATTCGGGATGAGGCCCACCGGGGAGCGTGCGACACGGATCGCAAGATCGCCGAGCAGTGCGGGGTAAACGAGCAGCGATGCTTCTACCTCGGCTGCACCGCCACGGCAAAGCGCTATGACAAGCAAAGCCTCTACGCCTTTGGGGAGGACGGAGCGCCGGTAAGGCTGAAGGACAAAAAGGGCGTGGAGTTCGACGCCAAACCTGCCGATTGCATCTTCGAGAAGTTGGCCTACGAGTACCCCCTTGAGGATGCGATCGAAGACGGTTGGATCGTCGAGCCCAAAGGCCACACGGTCAAAACCGTTACGGACCTCCGGAAGGTCAAGAAGACCGCAGGCGATTTCAATATCGGGGAGTTGTCAAAAGCCATCGACAATGCGACCCGGACCCTGGAAGCTATCCAGGGATGGAAAGAGGCCGGGGCCGACACCCGGCCGACGCTCGCCTTCTGCGCGACCGTTGAACACGCCCACCATAGCGCCGAACTGTTCCGAGCGGCCGGCTACACCGCCGCCGCCATCGACGGCACCACCGAGAAGATGGAGCGCCATCGCACCTTTGCCGACTTCGCCGCTGGCCGGTTGCGCGTCCTCTGCAACGTCGGAATCGCCACGGAGGGAGTCGACCTGGTCAACTGCGGCTGCGTCATCCACCTTCGGCCGACCATGAGTTGGGGACTGTTCTGTCAGATGACCGGCAGGGGAGTACGGCCCGTGCTGTCCCTCCCGAACGAATGGACAGCATCGGAGCGCCGCGCCGCCATCGCCGCAAGTGACAAGCCTGACCTTATAGTGATCGACGTCGTTGACATCACGAGCGGCAAGGATCTCTGCACGACGCCCTCCCTGCTGGACCTACCGGCCGGGCTGGACCTGCAAGGCGTCGGCGCCCTGGAGGCAAAGAAGCTACTGGAGGAGTTCCGGGAGGTCAAGGACCGCGTGATCGGAGAATGCCCGGTCACCTACGAGGAACTGAAGGTGCGGCTGGAGGCGGTGAACCTGCTGATGCGGAGCGCCGTACAGTCGCGCGACGAATGGCGCGTCACACCGGACGGCTTCCAGTACAACCGCGTCCGACCCTTCTACAGCATCAACATGGAGAAGGACGGCGACTCCTTTGTGCTGCGCGTCAAGCACGCCCAGGAAACGATCTGTGAGCGGCGCGGCAAGCCCGGCGAGGATTTCACCCGCTACCTGGAGAGCGCGCGCAAGCATGGGCAGGAGGTCATCGACGCACATTTCAAGGCGAACGTGACCTCCCGTGGGACACTGGCGAGGCTAACGGAGAAGCAGCAGCGCGTCCTCCGACGCCGCCACACCCTGCCCGAGATCGACGCCATGCCGTACGCGAAAGCGAAAGCGCTGATAGGCAAATACTGTGAAGAGTACCGGCAGAGCAATCCTGACTACTTTGCCGCGTGAGGAGGAACATGAGAAGACCGCTGCTATTGGATCTTTTCTGCGGAGCGGGGGCAGGGAAGCGTGAGACCGTTACGGACGCGCCTAGCCAATACCTCCCTGCTATGCCTACAGAGACAGCAGTCAAGGGCAAGAAGTTTCGAGAGAGAAAAGGGGAAGCATGAGCAGTGAAGCAAGCGAGAGAGAGGCGGATCGCATTGCATGGAAGCACGGCGACTCATTCCTCTGTGAAATCCAGATAGAGAGCCTTTCCACAGAGATCCTTGCGGCGCTGGATGCAGCCGAGGAGCGAGGGCGCGTAGAAGCCACGCACACAGCGCAAAAGGCCGTACCCCTACCAGACCGACACCGCGAGGGGCAAACGAGCCCACCGCCTACGTAGGGACGGCCTGTGAGCCGGATTGAAGCAAAGAGAGGAAAGCAGATGAAACGAATCGTACTTGTCGGGCCGATGACCAGACTGCCCGACTTCAACCGTCCGGCGTTCCACCGAGCAGCAGAGGGTCTGCGGGCACAGGGATACACGGTTCACAACCCCGCAGAAGTCCATGAGAAGTGCCGAGAGGACTACATGCGCCGATCTATCATCGCAATCTTGGAGGGAGAATGGATAGTTACCCTCCCTGGCTGGGAGGACAGTCAAGGCGCCTGCCTGGAGGTTCGTGTCGCTCGCGCCATCGGAACGCCGGTGCGCGATCTGGCCGGGATGCTCAGGACGCCGACGACGGAGGAGAAACCGTGAAGATTGCTCGTCGTTTCTGGAATGGCTACTGCGGAAACTGTGATTGCGAGTGGGAAGGAATGCTTCAGCAGAACATCTGCCCAATTTGCGGATCGTCAACGGTTGACATCCGTGAAGTGGGATATGAAGGTCCAGGTATTACAGTTCTTCCGTCAATTTCCCGACGCGCACTTCAGGAGCGTGAACCATGAACACCTGCCCCAACCTGAACGGTAGCCGCGTCCGGGTGCTGTACGGCCCCTACAAAGGCCGCACGCTCACCGTGACGCATACCTACCCGAGAGGGCGCTACGAAGCGGCATCGCCGGGAAACTACGGCGCACGTATCTACCGGCGCGACGAACTGCAAGTCATCGCACCGCCGACGCCTGACGCACTCGAAGAGGCGATGAAGGACGAGCAATGACCGAAGAGGCGCGAGCAGAGTACTGCCAGGACTGCCGGGGCGACGCCGTTTCCTGCTACGTCCGTCGTCTCTACCGCTACGGACTGCAGCGGCTCAAGGCGCAGGACATCGTCCGGGAGGAAGGCTGGTACTGCCGATGTGGCTGCCACGAACAAGAGGAAGGGATGAAGGAGGGGAAGGCGTGAAAGTTCTGAACCACATCGGCGTATCGGGCGGCAAGGATTCGACGGCTCTAGCGTTGTGGGCACGCTACGAAAGCGGATATGATCCAGCTTCACTCGTGCTTTCGTTTTGCGATACAGAGAACGAATCGCAAATTGTCTATGATTACGTGCAGATGCTCTCGGAGAAGGTTCACCCCGTTACGATTCTGAAGCCTGAAAGAGACTTTTGGGAACTGGCGCGGCATAAGGGGCGCTTTCCCTCCGCGAAAGCCCGATTCTGCACAGAAGAACTGAAGATGAAGCCGACAAAGTTGTTCGTCAACGCTCTGCGGCTTCTCAATGTCGAACCGCTTATGCACTCAGGCGTCAGGGCCTCCGAGAGTGACGACAGGGCAAAACTACCTGAAAGAGAGATGTCTCTCTACTTCGGCGCAGAGGTTTACCGTCCCCTCCTACGATGGAGCATTGAGGACGTGTGGGCAATCCACAAACGCTATAATATTCCGCCGAATCCCCTCTACGCGATGGGTTGTAAGCGCGTCGGCTGTCTACCCTGCGTCATGTCGCGCAAGAAAGAGATCGCAAACATTGCGATCCGATGGCCGGAGCGAATTGACGCAATTAGAGACATGGAATCGTCTATAAATCCTGGCGGCTACGCTTCCATGTTCCATCGAAACACGGTTCCCTATCGATTCAGATCAAAGGAGATTGTCACCTCCGAGAAGCGCATTGAGGAGAGGCCCAACCCGGAAGGGCAGACCTTCATCCCTCTTGAGGACGTGCGACAGACCACGCGACCGGGACAGCAGATGCGCGTCGCCACTATAAACGACGTGGCACGGTGGGCAATGAATGACGCTTCAATCTACGAGGAGGAGTTCGATTTCTTCGAGGAATCTCCTGCCTGCGATTCGCGGTACGGAGCGTGTGAGTGAACCGGCACTTGACAGCGCCGTCCACATCTGATATACTGAGGGTGGCTAACGTGGGATGACAATTTCAGATGTGCGGCCTCCCAGCCCACGCGAAACACACCCTGCGCCCCTCGTTAGCCACGAAATGCAGGGTGTGTTCTTGTTTGGTTCTCCAAATTCGATTCCGGGGCTCATGACCCCGGTTGCTCCCGGCGATACCATCGCCGGGAGCGTTCCGACCTACGCAAACGGCAAAGCGGCCCTTAACCGGGTGATTCTGGGGGTTCAACTCCCTCGGTCGGAATAAGCAGGTACATCGTGATGACCTGGCCTCTCAAGCGGGTACGGTAGCAGCATTGCACCGACCTCCGGAAAGCCCGGACCCCGACCGAAGCGGCGAGGTGGACTCAAAACCGTGGAGGTTCCCGGGAAGGGGAGTAGTATCCCTGAGACCGTGGCGACGCATCCAGCCCGCAAGGCTGGCCCGCCGACAACTGCACACCGACTATACTTCAGACTCATTTGTCAGCGCTGGCAGGGGCAGCCATACCTCTGCGGGCTGGGCAAAGGGCTGGATTGGGGCTGGATTGGGGCACGGGCAAGCGACATCCTGGAGAGCGCGCACCGGACTACCAACACAGGACACCGACCAGAGGCTGAAGGCAGGCGGGAGCAGGAGAGGAGGGAAGCGGAGGGGTGTAAGGAGTGGGGCGAAGCCCTCCACTCTTTTTGGCAAAGTACTTTATGGAAAGGAGCAGCAGCGGTATGGGATACGCAGCGAAGATCGTAGCAGACAGCATCGGCCCTAACGCAATCAGGCTTACGACGATGGAGGTGACGTTCCCCCGAATCGTGCTGGCAGAGTTCAACACGCACCGTATGTTCAGCCGGAACTCTGCGTCAAGCCGGGCAATTCCCGTCGATAAGATGATCCGGCGGGTCATAGACGATCCGTTCATTCCTGCGAAGTGGCCGCAGAATCAGAAGGGTATGCAGGCGACGGAATACCTGACGGGCGATGACGCACTTATGGCAGAGCGTGCGTGGCTGTTGGCACGTAACTCCGCGACGGAACACGCCTCGCGCCTACTGGAGTTAGGCGTCCACAAACAAATCGCCAACCGCCTGCTTGAGCCGTTCCTCTGGCATACCGTCATCGTGACGGCGACCGAGTGGAGCAACTTCTTCGCCCTGCGCTGTCACCCCGACGCACAGCCGGAAATTCAGGCCGTTGCCTACATGATGCAGGAACTTTACAGCACCGAAGAGCCTACGCAACTCCAACCCGGCGACTGGCACCTGCCATACATCCGAGAGGAGGAGCGGGACTCGGAAGAGTTCGATCTTCGCCTTGTCAGCGTCGGCCGGTGCGCTCGCGTCTCTTACCTGACGCACGACGGCGTACGCGATCCTGCTCAGGATGTGGGGCTGTGTGAGAGGCTTCGCAGCAGCGGCCACTGGTCGCCGTTTGAACACGTCGCCATGTGCCGCAACGCAGGCGACCTATCCCAGTCAGGAAACTTCAAGGGTTGGGATCAGTTCAGAAAGGGGATGGTCGGTGAGTGTCGATAAGAAGGAGGCAGTAGACCATCCTGCCCACTATGGCGGCGAGTCAAACCCTTACGAGGTGATCAAGGTTATAGAGGCATGGAACCTCGGGTTCTGCCTGGGGAACACAGTCAAGTACATCGCACGGGCCGAACACAAGGGCGCGACGGTGGAAGACCTTGAAAAAGCGCGGTGGTATCTGGATAGGGAGATCCAGCGGCGCAAAGGCGTCAGTGAGTAGGTAGCCTCAGAGGAGGCAGAAAGAGGGTACGATGGCAAGCATTTTCGATTTCATTTTCGGGGCAGGCATGAAGGTCGGGGCGATTACCAAGATACCGGGTGACCTCGGCAAGGTCAAAACGGACTTCGCGGCCGACGCTGCGGCGATCCGGCACATGGCGACCGATGAGGGCGGCGCTATGGCGGCGATCCGGCGCCTGTCTCAGAATCCGCTCCTGGTAAGCGCGGCCCTCGCCGACCAGAACATCTCCGCAGACATCACGACCGTGGAGGTGTTCTTGAACGACGCCCAGACCATCGAGGGGATCGTCACGACGGCGGAGGCGGACTTCGCGGCGCTGGAGACCGATGTCACGTCGGCCATCGGCTGAAAGAGGGAAAGGTCTGCTGCCTGGCGAGCGTCCCGCCAGGCAGCAGTTCAGTTTCCTTTCGAGGGAGCGGGACTGTCCTTTAGGACTCGGTACAGGTCCGCAATGCTTGTCTTGATCTCTGCAGACGCGGTAGCTTCGTCCGTGTGGTACTTGTTCAGGTCGTCCCTCAGTGAGTCGCTACGTGCCGCAAGCGCGTCTTCCGCCTTCTCAAGTTCCTTTTGCTTTGCCTCTGTCTCTCTGTGATACTGCTCCGTCCTCTCTACCAGGGTGGCATAGTTGGCTGCGTTTGATGCGGAGTAGACCACCACCATGCTGCCGCAGGAGAGGAGGAGGGTTATGCAGGCAATCAGCAGTTGCGCCATTGAGACGTTCCTGCTGCCGCTGTCCGTGGGCGTGTCGGTCGTCTTCTGTGGCGACAACTGTTTTCCTCCTGCTTGATCGTTGGCACCAGTCAGGCAGGCCGTAGGGCCGCTTCCATTTGCTGCGTTCTGCAATGCTGTTCTGTCCATAGTGCGGCCTCTTCTTTGTCGATTATGGGCCGGGAGGCGGTGCGCCTGGTCCGGTCGGGGGAGTGTATGACGGGATGTGGAACCGCATCTTGTAGCGTCTTCGGGGCGGTGAGTAGTGCCGGAACGGAGGAATGGTCGGGTGTGGCAGGCGTATGCGCTTCCTGATACGGCGGGTTGGGGGCGAAGTCGCCTGATCCTCCGGTGTCACCACGTCGCACAGGAGGCTATCGCCCACGGCGTACCCGTCCGATCCTATATACGATCCGTCGTAGTCCCCCACGTTCAGGATGAAGATTTCGTTCTCGGCAAGGGGCTCGGAGCAGAACGCGTCGTCGGGCAGGCTTCCGTCGTCGGAGTCGTCGTCTCCCTCCTCGAACCAGGCGCATACATCGTACTCCTCCCCGATGTTGGTATCCGGGGTCGATCCGTCGCACATGAACGTATCACTCATGCCGTCCTTCCTCCTGTTTCTGTTCCGCCCTGCCCTCTGCCTTTCCGAGCGCGCGTTGTTCCCCGCCCGTCGCCTCAAGGAGTTCGTCCATGCGGCTATTGATGAGGGTGTGAGTCTCCTTCTGACGCCTCCCGTTCTGCCAACACTTGTAGTAATTGGCGGCAAAGGCTCCGATAATCAGCAAACTCTTCACGTCGTCCGATGATAGGTGCAAGGGAACCTCCTACAGAGACGCCCCTACAGATCTCCCGTAGGGGCGTCGCGTCACGTCACTGCGCGATCGGCGGGTCCGCGGTCAGGGAGAGGGTGACGACCGGCGGCGGGCCGGCCGCGGTCGTGGTGATGTTGGCGACAACGGTGTCGCCTGCGCTGTCCTCGAATTTGACGATGCCGGAGGTCGGCGCGGCCGCAACGCCAGCGACGAAGAAGGCCATCGGGTCGGGCGTCGAGGCGACAACGAGGTTCGGATTGTCCGAGGTCGCCGTAACGCCGGTCAGCGAAGAGGTGACATCGGCGCCGTTCTCATCGGTGCCTTTAACGTGGATCAGGGCCTTCTCGTTGGCCGGGAACGAGAGAGTGATTGGGGTTCCGGTGGTGCTCAAGATAGTGGCTCCTTTCGGGAGGTCCGTGAAGAGTAGGGACAGACATTTGCGACCCATTATCGCAATGTCGATATGGATATGTACGGTCTGTTGGCACATCGGCATTCCTCCCAACTCAGTATACCCCAGGCCATTAGGGCGTCGGAAGGATGACTATCTGTTGCTCGAAAATGGCAATGTCGCCGTCTGATGTCTTGACGGTGAAGGCGCAGGGATAGTTCCCCGCCTGTGTGATCGTCTTGTTGGCCCCGGTCTGCATCACGTACCAGAGCTTCACCCCGCCGTTGCGTAGAAATTCGAGGGTGAGAACCGGGAAGGCGCTGACCAGGTGGTTCCCTGCGCTGTCCCAGCAGTCGAAAGTCGCAGACAGGAATATCTGGGAGGCGGGCGGGCCGGAGCGATTGATGAAGTCTACCGACACCCCAAACCGCTCCCCCAGTTGCCGGGTTTTCGAGAAGGTCGATCTCATCTCCTGCAGGTTGGCGATCTCTCTACCTCCTACGAAAGTAGCGCAAACACGGTAACGGCGGAGCCCGGATTGGTGTTTCCCGTTGGCGTCGTGGTGCAAGCCATCGAAAGTGCCGTCGCGAATGGCATTCCCAGGAAGTCAAGGAAGAACGTCCTCTTAACGCCTACGTCCACCATGAGAACCGCGTCGGGCGGCGTGGTGCCGACCGTCGGCGCCGCGTTGTTGAACATCTGGAGGTAACTCTTCGCTACGTTCGCCGTGTTGTCGATGGTGACCACGTAGACGGTCGTCGCGCCGCCCCGGATATTGGTGTCGGCGGTCGCGTTGAGGTTCGTGTTCCCGTAGTTGACAGCCGCGTACGGATTGGCGTTGGTCGTCAGAGTTTTGCTCATTTGCCCCACTTCCCTCTTTTAACGAGGTGCCGCTCAAAATTCACGGTGATCGAAGAGCCCCCGGTGTTCCAGACGACGACTTGCCATTGGAATCCCGGAGAGACCTTGATATGCGCCTGGTTGGTCATCCCTGTCCCGTCGGCCGCTGTCGTCGTACTGGGAACCTGATCTCCGTTGTACCACGTCACCCCGCCGTCCGTGGTGAACTGGTAATCAAGATTGAAGGGACCGCTGCCCTGGACGGAAACAATCTGCTTCAACCCCTCCCGCACCGGCGTCTGGATCGGCCCCATTAGAATATACCCGGTTCCGGCCGGTATGCCTACCGCCGTCCCGCTGGCTGCCTCCGTCGTGCCGCGTGACGTGAGCGTAGGAGGCACGTAGGGCATATTCGCCGCCGGGATTTGATCGTTGCTCCTCAGGATCTGAAACGGCGGCACTCCTGCGAACTGGGGGAACTGGTAGAGATGCTGGGGAGGCTGCGCGCCCAGCACGGTAATGGGTAGGGATGTTGGTACGCAGGCCCCGCCGCTGCCTATATTGGGGACCGGCGTGATCGTTTTCACTCCGGCTACGTTGGGTGCATTGTAGACAAAAGTTTTCGTGGCCGTGCTTGAGGCCCACGACAGGACGGCGGGCGTGAAAGAGCCTCCTGCCCCGCTGTCGTTGATGACAACATTACCGGTGAACAGGGCGGTAGGTGTGAGCGTGAAATTCCCCGATACCCCTCCGGCTGCGACCGTAGCGGGTCCGGTGAAATCTATTTCAATGGCGGCTATCGGCATAGGTTATGCCTGCGTGGTGAAGAAGATTTTCGTGTCGTCGCACGTCGAAGCCGAAAACACGAGACAGACAGAGTTGCCGTTGAGATCGGCGGCGGCGAGGTTGATGAGGAACACGCCGTTGACACCGGCGACCGCAGAGATAGCCCCGGAGTTGGTGAGGGTGGAAGTTACGCCGTCGAGGACGACTTTGCCCGTCACCGTGGCACCTGCGCCCATGTAGGGGCTGATGTGATCGGAGGCTACGGTCATAGGGAATTGGAAGTTGGCGAAGGCGGTGTTCTTCTGGATCGGATACTGCACGATGCAGCTTGTATCCATCTGGATTTCAAGGTCTATCGTCTTCATTCCCGTCGATGTTCCGCCGTTCGCCATCAGGCAGACAGCAACGCTTTTCCCGCTGGCTATGGCCGCGTTCGGAATACTCAGTTCGTACTGTCCGGCCATGTGAGTCGCGCTGCGCTGGATGAAGCCTCCTCCGGTTCCTGCCCCTCCGCTGTTGACATAGGTTCCCTGCGTGCCTGCCGCGAGCGTGATTGCAATAGGAGCGCTCCCCTGAATACAGTAGTACGCGGTGATGTCGCTGAAGAGGACGCCCGTCAAGTCCGCTCCGGTGGCGAGCAGGGTTGCCTTGACGGTAACAACAAGGTTTGTCGTGCCGGGTGCGATTCCGAGTTTAGCCATCAAGCCCTCCTGTAAGTTGCTGCATCCCGCCTGAGAAGTCCGGGAAAGAGATTGGGTTTGCCGGGGGAGACATGGCAAGCAACATCCGCTGAGCGACGCGCGTTCCGCTCCTCGGGTTGGCCGGCGGTGGCGTCCCCTGGTTCGGCGCTGCGTACATGTGCAGACCGTCCGTGCCTGCCCCTGTGTTGGTTACGTCAACGAGGTCTGTATCGTTGTTCGGATAGGTATAGTCGGCATAGTAGCCGCTGACAGGGACGTTGAGAATGGACGGGTGTCCATCTCCAACCGCCTCCGTGTCAGCCGCCTGCACCATAGAGGCGTAGGAGGGGTTTGCGGCGACGAATGCGGCGACGGCAGGTTGAATCACACTGGTAAAGATTGTGTGCCAATAGGCGGGCGTGATTGTCGCACCTGTCGGGAAGCCTGCCCTTCCGTTGTTGTCTCCGTTGGAGGATACGCGCGGGGACGGAGGGAAAAACCACCACTTGATACCGGAGGCAGGCCCATTCGTCAGCAAGGACGTGACCATCGACTGATACTCGGTCACGGCAAGCGCGATGAACCCCGCGTAGTTTCCGCAGTTGCCATAGGCTGCGTTATAGTAGTAGTTTGGCGTCGGAGGACCGTTCGGGTAACCGGCCCAATCGTTTGTAAAGTAGCTGGTCGCGCCGGTGTCGATCAACTGGTTCGGGTTGGCAGCGTTCCATGTTGCGATGAAAGCACCCATTGTGGGGGCGTACCAGGCCCCCGCGTGCTGGTCGTAGTGGATGACCGCCGCCCCGCCGTAGCTGAAATTGCAGAGCCCCCTGCCCATCAACTGCGCCAGGTTCCACGCCCATCCTCTATCGCCCGGTTGCTGCAATCCGCCGTTCTGGACATACGTCTGATTGATCGGAGTAGAGGGGTTGTTCGCCCCGGTGCTGTCCGTGTAGACGCAGATCATGGGGCGTCGCCTGTCGGTCGATTGATCCAGCCCGCCGCCCGTCCCCGCGATGCAGATACCCGAGAGGCTGAACCCCGCTCCGTCGCAATGTACGATGTCGATGATATCGCCACCCGTCACGGCGCAACAGTCGTAGACATCCATAGGAAACCCGTTGGGTCCTGTCCCGCCGCCGGGCAGGATGTACTGTGAACCGTTGGTGTTGCCGGTTATCGGGGCAGGCGCACCGTTCTTCCAGATCGCCACCACGCCGGACTGCGCGGCGCTCATCAGCAGCGATAGGTGCGTGCTCCCTGCCTTGACCTTTATCCGCAGGTTATGGCAGCAGGTTCCGGGAACCGGGTTAAAGGCGGTCGGGTAGGACTGCGCGGGCATACCGGAGATGCCGCCGCTGGCAACCCAGTCATGTCCTTCGTAGGCTACCGCGCCGGTCGTAATGTTGGCCCCCGCCACGGTCGGGGTCGTGGACATCATCACGCACTGCCCGAAGGGGACGTAGCCGATCACGGTAGGGGAGAGTAGGACCGGTGTCCCGCCGCTGTCGTAGATGTGGAGCGTAGCGTCCGGGAACATGTTGAAGGTCTGGACGGGACTGTATATCAGAACCTCATGCGTCCCGGCGGCAAGGGGAGTGTTGGGAATAAGGTAGGGAACGAAGGTTGTACTCCCGATGCTTGTCAGTTCGTACGATCCGTCAACCAGGCTGCCAGAGTAGTACGTATTGTGGAGAGCGCCCGCCGCGCCGAACGTATCGATGGCGTGAGAGGTTCCGTCAACGACCGCCAGGACCGGCGTGCCGTTGAACTTCCAGTTGCGGTATTGGATGTCGCCGGTTCCGGTGAGCGTGAACTTGACGACAGCCATAGAGTACGCGCCGGAGGAACCGAATTGGTTGCTTCCGTCTATCGCCCATGCGCCGACCATGCCCACAGGGGCCGTTGTTACCGGAACCGCAAGGTAGCCCACTCAGTACTCTCCTTAGTTCCCCGTCGAGTTCATGATCGAGTTCCAGTTCGTCCCGTCCGAATGGTAAAGTACGGCCCCACCCGGCGGTATCGACGTGATGTTCAGGACGCTCCCGCTGGTCGCCGTCACCGTCACGTTGAACGCTCCAGCGCCGGTGTTCTTGATCCAGACAAAGCGCCCTGTGTTGATTGCTCCGCCCACGAACTGAATCGTAATCGCGCCCGCCGTCGTATCGGCGAATATCGTGATGTCTCCGCCGCTGACAGTATACGGCGAACCAGCATGGGTGACCACCGTCGGCGGGATGGTCCCGAAGACGGCGTTGACGATGATCGTATTCCCGGTTTGACCCAGCAGGACGCCGGTCCCCTGCTCTAACGTAACGTCGCCGGTCAAGGCCGGGTTGCCCATAGAGAGGAGAGAGTGAACGCCTTCGTGGGCGTGGTCCTCTCTCGCGTACGAAGACAGTATACCCACAATTCCTACAGCTTCGACAGGCGTCACCGTCGTAGCCCCGGTGATGTTCAGTACCGGCGGCAAGGGCGCGACAGGCGAAGGCGTGGGCTTCGTGGTGGCGGCAGGCTTCTTCATCCCGGCGACCTGCGTTTGAAGGTCCGTAACCAGCTTGTAGAGCCTCCGGAAGTCTTCGTCTATCGCCCTATCGCCGCTCGTCCTATTGATCTTTGTTGGCATTTATTCACCGAAAACCGGCAACGCGTTGCCGGTTTTGTCTACTGGTTTGTCTACTTATCCGCCCTTCGTTCCGGGCAGGATACCGGCTTCGTACATGGCCCGGCGGAGGGTGACGTTGTTGCCTGCCGTGAACTGGAACGACATCTTGTATCCGCGCAGGTCCGGCGCGCCGGGGAACCAGCACTCGTCAATGCCGGGTGTTTGCACAGTAAACAGGTTTCTGGCAGAAACGGGGACGGCGGCCGACGCTACCTTCGCGATTTGCACCTGTACCGGGCCGGAGGCGTCCAGCAGGATACCGTTGACGGTGTTCGGTTCCGGGGCCATCTGGAAGCCACTTCGGTAGACCCAGTTCGGAATCGCCGCTCCGGTCGTCGTATCGGTGCCTATCTGCATATCCCGGAAGCAGGAGTTCGGCTGCCAGCGCCCCACGAAGCGCGAGGAGGGAACCAGCCACATCTGGTCAACTCGTGTGCGCGTGATCCCTCCGGAGACGCCTAACACTTCGCTCCACGATGCGCCGACGACAACGCTGTCCGCAATGGTTCCCGTACTCCACCGCCGCTTGACGAAATCGTAGCGCAGGTACTTCTGTCCCTTGAAGACGAGAAGCTTCCGGTCCTGGTAGGCCACCACGACCGACCCGTCCGGCGCGAAGGTCTTCATGTAGTAGTCTCGGATCGGCTCCGAGAGTTCGCTGACCTGGGACTGATTGGACGCCATGTAGATACCGTCCCAGGAGGCCCAAAAGAACTGCTGCTCAAAGAACCCGTACGCCTGTCGCCCGATGACGCCACGCCGCATCAGGACGAAGGGCGGGCTGTCGGGCGACACATCGCTCATAGAGCGCACCATCGCCGATGTGCCGATGTAGAGCGCGTCCCCGTCGCCGTTGACGCATAGGCCGATCTCCGTAGGCGCCGGCGACACGTCGAAGCTCCATCCGTCCGCCGGGATCAAAGCGACGGGGGGCCATTGGGGTATCGGATTCGTCGTCACCCCGACCGGCGTGAATGAGGAGATCGATACCTGATTCTGAAACACGACCGCCAGCCGCCCAGCATAGGCGCTCATCTGCGTTGCCGGGGGGCCTGGCCCGCCTGCCGTGTAGATCATGTTCGCATTGGCGGTCGATCCTGTGTTATCGGTGATGCTCCACGCGGTTCCTGCCGTCTGCCAGTAGGTAACGTTGGCCGGCAGGTCGCTGTTGGTTCCCGTGCCGGATGTCCAGGCCGATCCATCGGCGCGCTTCGCGTTGACGGCCGTTCCGTCCGTGGAGTAGACCGAACTGCCAACGAGCGAGATCCCGTTCGGCGTACTCCGGTAGAGGCGAACCGTGTCCGCGTTGGAGTACTGCGCCGCCGCAGGGATCGTCCCGTTGAAGGTGTAGACCGAGGAAAAGTCCGAAGCGGCCGGGAAGGCGAGTCCGATCCCCTTGTTGAAGTTGTCGGAAACGGTCTGGGAGTCCGGGTTGCTGCTCCTCGTCCCCAGGCTGACGAAGTTATTGTAGTTCCAGTGTGCGGCAAGGAAGGTCGGGAAGTTGACCCCGTTGTTGTTATAGACCACCGGGACCGGCGTTGAAAGGCTGCTCTCAACGCCCGTCACGCTGTTGAAATAGGTAACGTAGTAGTTGACGGTCCCCGCTTCCGGCGCGGTCGGGATGGGCATGACCCCGTAGACGCAAAACGGATGGGTGTCCGGTCCCAGTTGCGTGAACCGGATCTTGTTGATGGCGCCCAGCACCGTAGGATCGAGGCCCTGTAGGTGGCCGTAGAGAACCCACGGGGAGCCGTTCGTATTCGGTGGGTCGGAGACGGTCGCGATGGGAACATAGGTGCCGCTCGCCGTTCCGATCTCCACCTTGAAGGTGCCGTTCCCCCCGGAGATCGTTTCGGGGGAGCAGGCCACCATCAGCCATGTGATGTCTGCCCAGTTGTAGGTAGCGGCAAAGGTGTAGATCGCCACATTCCCGATCGCGCCTGCGATCCCGTCCCATCCCGTCACCCCGGATGCCGCAATCGTTAGCGTGCTGCCCGCCGTGGACAGTCCGTGAAGCTGGATGATGGAGAGCGAGGAGAGGGTGAAGGTCGGCTGAACGGCGGTCGGCAGGGACAAGAGCGCGTGAAGGGTGTAGTCGCTTGTGATGCGTACCCAGGTCGGCGCGGCGGCGTTGTTGGCGAGGTAGAACGAAGTGTTCAACTGTGCCCCGCATACCTGGTCCGACGCTCCGAACGTCCCGGTCCCCAACAGGGTTACAGAGCCGTCTGAGGCGGTTTCTGTGGTGGGTTCGACGATGAGGTAGACATTTCCCCCTACCACGGCGACAAAGCGCTGTGAGGACGCAGAGGGCCGGAACCGCCCGAAGAACTGGACGGTCCCGGAACCGGCGATCGAGGAGGGGAGCGCGGAGCGGTATCCGCACCGGCCGTTAACCGCGTCATCGTCAAGGAAGGCGTCGGATACGGTCTGCCCCTGCCCGAGGGTGAGCAGGTGGGGGTCGTCGAGGGCGGCGAAGCCCATGAAGGGGATGGGGAGGAGTTCGGCCATTCATCATCCTTGATTGGGGAAGTAGCCGTCCGGCGTTCTGTACCACGGGAAGTACCGATTGCCGTTGTCGAGGTAGCCGGTGCGGGGCATACAGACGTAACGATTGATGAGCGCCGCCTCCTGGTCTACGCTGTCCTGGTTGAACTCCTTCACCAGGTCCATAGCCTCCGCATGATACCGGGCCAGCGTTCCCAACTCCTCCCCCCGGGCAATGGGCTTGGCGAAGTAGTACGCTCCCAAGAGGCACACCGCCTCTATATACCTGTCCAGCCAGGGGAGCGTGTCGTCCTCCGCTTGCAGGTCCGGCAGGTCGCGGTTCCCGCTGAACTGGATCAGGATACCGCCGTCCGCCGGCGGAGGGTAAAGCCCGATCTTCTGAGGTTCCGCCACATACCACGCCTGCGGGACCGAAGAGGGGATGTCGAGGTACTGAACATCGACTTTTCGGAGTTTCTGCCGGGTCGTCTGCGGGAAGTAACTGCCCTGCCCGACGATGCTCTGTGAAATGTTCCACAGAGCATCATCGTTCCACGAAAGCCACATCCGGTCCCCTATCGGCTGCCCAACCGGCAGAATATCGGATATCATATTATAGACGGCCTGGTTCGGCACCGTCTGAATAATGGCCGTCTCCTGGTTGGTGTTCGTGTACCGGATGAACTCCTGTTTTCCGTACTGAACCAGTGCCGCCGGGTTGGGCGCGGGGAATCCGTTGCTCCAGCCACCCAGGGTCAGCAGTTGGATGACTCGCTGCTGCATGTCGTCGAAGGTGAACACCTTACGCTACCTCGAAGGCAACGGACTCCGGGACAAGGATCTCGTACGTGTGACTGATACGGCCCGGATCGACGGTTGTCACCCGGACGATCTTCTCCCCGTTCGGACCCTTCTTGTTCAGCACCGTAGCGGAGTCGCCGCGGCAGGACTCCGCATACCCGCCCGCACAGGCCCACTCCGGCCACGTAGCGGCATGGAGGACAGCGCGCGCGGCGTCGGCATGGATGGAGACGTGTGTCGGCTTCTCCTCCGGCTGCGCTTCTTCGGCGGCCGGTTCCAGCTCCGCCCGGGCCACCAGGACCGGCGAAGCCAGCGGAACGGCGGGCGTGTGGGTGCGCGGGGTCTTGACCGTCCCCTCCGCCGTTCGATACCGGGGAAGATTGTTCGCGTCCTTCTCCTGTCGAACCAGCGTCTCCCCGATCCTGTGCGTTGCCCAAAAGTCTTCGACCACGATGTACCCCTTTACGCAAAGGTGACGGTGGAGTTGCCGGCGGTCTGGTACTTCAACCCGGCTTCCACGACGAAAATCTCCAGCGTGGTTCCGTCGTCCGAAACCCATCCGACCTGCTGGATCGCGTCTCCGTTCGTGGACGTCAGATTGCAGGTGTAGTTGCTGACCGTGGACGTGGGCACTGGCCCCAGGTAGACCGGCGCACCCTTCGCCAGACCCGGGACCAGAGTAGTGTTCGCGTTCAGCATCAGCCCGTAGCGGGCGATGGAACAGCGCTGCGTCGTTCCGTCTCCGGTCCGGCTCGTGATCGTGCTGTTGTTCCCCTCGAAGAAGGCGACGCCGAGCGCCTTGATGATGGAACCTGCGGTCTTGGAAGCGACGACAACAAAGCCGTTCGTGTCCATGCCTACGAGGTCTCCTTCGTTGACGATCTCCGCGTTCTTGATGAGGAAGTTCTTCTTGAAACAGAGCGTCGGCTCCGTCAGGATCATCGGGGTAGTTTGCGCAGCTCCGGCCATTGTCTGTCTCCCTTACGAATTATCGCTGTACAGGCGCCACTGGTAAGCGCCGTTGAGGTTGCCCCCGGTTGTGTTGTAGATTGAAACCCGGTACTGATAGCCGACCTGAATGTTGAGGGTAGCCGACTGGGTGAAGCCCGCCGCGCCTCCGTCTACCGTCACCGTTGACGAGGCCACCTGCAGGCCGACGTACCAGGTAGTGCCGCCGTCTGTCGTAAACTGGTAGTCCAGGTTGAAGGCCGCGTTTGCCGCGACGTTGATTACCAGCGCCTCGGACTCCCGACCGCTTGCCGTGTAGAACGGGACTGTCGGGTACGACGTGCCGCTGTTGCGCAGGTCCGGGCCAGGCGCTTGCGGCGGGAAGAGAATGAGCGCCGTAGTGCCGCCCAACCCCGTGAAGGAGCCTGCCCCGAAATCGTTTGTCCCTGTTTCCTGGTTTACCAGTGCCATAGGTCAGTAATTCCTTTACTGAAAGCAATTACTGACTGTCATTGCGTGAGATTATAATTCACACAATGCACATTTCCGAGGTGTCGGCTCGTCAGGGCGAGGTACATTGAGCCCAGTTCCTCCTCGATCAACTTCGGTTCGACGACCGTTTTGAACTTCGGTCGGTTCCCGTCCATTCGGAGCGTCAGGTAGTCGGTGTTGATGCAGAACATGTGGTTATTGACGGCCGTCGCCGTGCCGGAAATGAAACCGGCGGTCGGACAGCGCCGGTCTACCACGATCCGCATTCCCCGGAAGTAGAGGTGATGGAATCCAAACCGGGCCGTATCCGCTTCGTGGAAGACGAGGCCACCATTCGAGCCGCCGATTGTCAGGAGGTTCTGCAGCTTGGAGAAGAGTCCGGAGGGGCAGATACAGAGCTTCGGAGACTTGTTCTCCTGGATCGCCTCCTCCATCGTGTCGTTCAAGATCTGGACGGTGAGCGGGGTCGCGCCCGGGGAGTAGATCGAACCGTTGATGAGCGGTGTACACCAGTAGGCGGCGCCGGTCGCGGTCCTGGGAATGTTGCCGACGGTGGTCTGTGCCGTCGCCCCGGTGGCTGAAACGACAGGCGCTTGAATCTGCGACGCCTGCACGGGGAGGATGTTTGCGCCGCTCGTGGAGGTGGTTCCGCCGTTCAGAGCCGTCCGCAGACTCATGATCTGCGTGCGCCCGCCGATGGTAAGCGGTCCCTCCGGCGCGGCCCACAGGTCGTTCATCAGTTTGTTATCGGAGCGCTCCAGGGCATTCTCGTGGATGGCCTGAATCCAGTTGACCATCTCCACCTTGCCGCCCGCGCGCTTCATGTCGTAGTCCTGCCACGATACGTTTATGGCATATTCGGACAGCAGCCATTCCGCCTGGGTGAAGCCGGTCATAGGCTGCGCGTCGATTGTGGCGTACGCATTGCTCTGCCCCTGCAGCTGCGGCCCGGTATCGACGGGCACCATCAGGGGTTCCCTCATTTGAACCCCGTAGCCGGACGGCTGGATACGGCCCGACATCGCCATCATGCGCCAGAGCGGGGAGCGCTGCGTGAACAGCGACATATAGTTCCTGGAGAGCCAGGCGTCCCTCACGGCGGTGGAAAATCCGCTCGGGTTATCGGCTGCCTGAAGGGCCATGTCCGTATCCTACCTTTCGGGCCTACAGTTGGCCCATCGACTTTGCAATCTCAAACATCGAAGCGCCTGCCTTGACGGTGGGCTGCCGCGTGGAGGAGTTGCCCGGTGTGCCCGGTCGGGTTGCCTTCGATTGCTTATGCTCGGCAACCTTCGTCTTGTAGGCGTCGCCGACCAGCGCCCGCACAGCGCTCTTGATCGTCGTCCTGCCGTCCTTCAGCTTCTCGCGGACTGCCGCAAGATCCGGGTCCGGGAGTTCAAGGCCGATTGCTTCGCACAGCGCCTCGAACTTCGCGTTCCCCAACTCCGCGTAGTAGACAGCCGTGGAGATGGGATCGTGGAGGGCGCGCACCTGCTCCTGGACAGCGGAGACGCCTGTCTGGCGCAGGTCGGCGACTTCCTTCTTGAGGTCGGCGATTCCCTTGATGTTGCCCCAATGGGCCAGCAGTGCCTCTTCGAGGTCGCTCTGAGGCTCGTAGGTGTCGGTGTCGATGTCGGGGAGGTTGGCGGAGGTATCTGCGGCGGTTCCGAGGACTTCTTTGAGGAAGGCCGCCTGCTGATCGGCGTTCATGCCCTTCATGGCGACCCGGGCGATAACGGCGGGGTCTTTGACGAACGCTTCGTCGAACCGATCCCACATCTCCGCCTTCTGCTGGAGGGTAGGATCAGGCGTAGCGTCTTCGGGCTTTGGAGGAGGCGTGTCGTCGGCCTTCTTCTCGCCGGCCGGCGCGTCGGCGGTCGCCTCTGCCGCCTTCTTTGCCGCTTCTTCGGCTTCGGCTGCTTCGCGCTCTTTGCGGTCGGTGTAGTCGTCGAGGGACTCGCCGGGGTGATAGTCCTCTTCCGGGATCGGATCGCTGTTCAGGAAGTCCCATTCCTTCGGCGGCTCCGTAAACCCGTCGTTCAGGAGGGCGGCGGGGGCGTCGTCGGGCGTTGTTTCGGTCGGATTATCGAGAAGGGCAGTGTCGGACATAGAAAAGTCTCCCGGTGTGGGTATACTTGTCTTGTCCTCGTGGGGGTTGAACGAAGCGAGGGCGCGGCCCCTGGAATGTTGCGGAGCTTTCCAGGGGCTATTAAATTTTGGCGTCGGACTCCTCTGAGCGGCGCGCAGACCGAACTCTCAGTGTGGTGCCACCTGTGTATATCCTGCTACCCGGTGGCCCGGTGTGACCGAAAGGAGAGGTCATGCAAGCCTATTATACTACGTTTTTGGCTTTTTCCTGCCTGCCGCCCCATTTCCAGTAGTATTTTCCGGTGTTGTCGCTGCTCTGTGGCTCTGAACCGCTACCTGCGCGGCGGTATCGAGCGCCTTCATCCGGTAGTCATGCGCGTGTTCGGACTCCTGCTCCTTCTCCTTCGCCGCTATCTTCTCCCGGTGCATCTGGAGTTCCGCCATTACACTCTCAAGGCCGTGATCGGGCTTTTGCTGCTCCTGCTGCGTTCCGACCTGGGAGGGCTGGAACCCTAACATCTGCTCCATCTGCCTCTGAATGTCGGGCGGGGAGTCAAGGTAGTTCGTCTGCATCCACTTTACGAGGTCCGGCGGAAGGACGGCGGCGCCCTGCGGCGGCGGCGGGGCAGGCTTCCAATACTGATCGGTGTCGGTCCTGTTGGCGGCAATCAGCAGATCGTTGAACACCGCCTGCAGGTTGGGCACCTGGGTTATCAGTCCCTTTGCCGCCAACTGAGTCCACAACTCCCAGGACTGGATTATCGTGGTGTAGAGCTGCATGGAGGAGGTCAACTCGGTAGCCGGGTTGGAGAAGGAGGTCGAACCGTTCACCACCTTGACGGAGTGGACGGCAAGAAAGGCGTGCCAGAGTTGCACCGCCTGAGCGGGCACCTTCTTGCCTTCCTCCGGCCCGCCGAAGCGCTGCGTACACATCACGAAGGCGGTTGCAACGTCGGTACACCAATCCTCGAACTCCATCCGCTCGTCTACCATCATGGCGTTTGAACGGCTCTCCGAGAGCATCGCCGCCGTCGCGGTCACCCCGGGCGTCGACTCCCCGCGCATTGAGGGTGAAGCGCCCATGATCCCATCAAGGGCTGCCTGTGCGTTCGCCTGTGCGGGGCCGTAGGCGGGGGAAAGGGGTTCTCCAGGCACGCGCATGATAGGCGGCGCCTTCTCGTTGATGGGCCTCTCAACACCGATCATCTGGCTTGCAGAACCCGTTTCCAGGGCGGTACGCGCCTGCCCCTTTATCATGTTGGTATCGAAGAGGGTAATGGCCCCGCCGTGCTTTGCCGTGCTGGAGACTATGCCGGTAAGCCAGACAAGTTCCTGGTTCAGGCCACGGGCGTAGACATTCATCCCGAGCGGGAGGATGCGGTCCCGGGGGTCTATGAACATGGCCCGGAAGAGGAGCGGGATACGACCGAGGAGGTTTTCGGATCGGTGAATGACCCGATCTTCGTATACGTGTACCTCCGACTCGTTGTCGAAGTAGATGAAGATGCGGCAGATGACCCGCTCTCCGCTTCCCCCGACTCCGTCGCCCTCGTCTTCCTCCCCGAAACTCAGGCGTCTGCGGGTCTTCGCAATCGCCGTGTCTATCGTGTCGGCGTCCTCATCGGCGAAGTACCCGTGTTCCTTGTCGGGATCGTACTTCCGAACGGCTTCCGAGAGCGGCATATTGACGGCGACGCCCGCGTAACGCATCCGCCGTAGGTCGGTCGTGTGGGGGTCGAAGAAGAAGCGGTTGGAGGTGACGTTCTCGATCGAGAACCCGAAGTTTTCGTCCCAACGATACCAGATGCAGCCGAGCCCGCAGATTTTGCGCTTCTGCCAGGCACCGCGCATCTTGTGCTTGAAGGAACCGTTCCTCCAGACCTGCTGCCACGCCTCCTGTATGATGGCAGGCGCTCCGGGGAACCCTTCGTTCTTGTCTTCATTGGCCCGGATGTGCAGCTTTGGGGTCTGAGAGCAGATAGCGGCAGAGGAGACTTCCGTGTTGATCGCCATGTAGTTCGGTTGCCCGATGGGAACCACTTCCGGATAGTCGGCGGTCTGCTGGAAGCGCGGCGGTATCACCTCGTCCCATCCGTCATCGCTCCCGTTCATCGTCGCAGAGTTGTCGTTGGCGTCGATGTAGGCGTTGGAGGCGACAAGGTCCGACTGGCGGAAGGGGCGTAGCCATAAGTTCGCCAGCTTCACCCGACCGACTATTTCACTATCATCGAGTTCATACGCCATAGTTGCAGTACCGCCATCGCGCTTCGCCAGGAATGGTCATTGTCCTGCCGAAGCCCATATAAACCTGAACCGTGCCGTCTTCACAGAATCCTCTGAGTTGGCCGTAGCCATAGCCTTCAACCAGGATCAGGCTGTGAAAGTCAGGGATACCCATACTGAAAGATTCAAACACAGGCTGACTCCTCTGCGGTTGGGAAGGGGAACTGCTCGGTGACATGCTCCTGCCGCCACTGCTCCAACCCCTCACGGGTCTGTGAAGCCTGAATGACACCGCTCTCCAGTATCTGCTCAGCGCCCCAGGGCTTCGGCATCTCCGGCATAGCCGCCTCGTCCGCCTCGTAGCGCTTTTCATCCTCGCGCATCAGGGCGAGTTCGTCCGACTGGCCGCTGCCCTTTGTCAGTATCTTGTAGAGTTGGTTCTCGGGCTTGTCCGCCTCCCGGCATCCGATGATCTGAAAGTTGGCCGTGAACAGGCGCGTCATCGGGCGAGTGTTGCAGGAGCAGAACTCCGGCTGCTGCAGTCCCTCGATGGGCTTGTACCGTACGTACTCGCGCCCGCATTCAGTGCATTTGTAGGGGTAGCGTGGAATCGCCCTTCTCCTTCATCGCGGCGGTTGCGCCCGGGTGGACATGCTCTGCCCACTCTTCGAACGCCGAACGCTGACAGCGGCTTCCCTCGTGCGTCTCCCCGGACCATCCACAGGAACACATCGCAAACGCGGCGAAGCCCCACGAATGGACCTCACAGTGATGCTTTTTCTCTTCTTCGGGCATCTCAGGCTATCCTCAAGAAGTTGCGTAGCTGGTACTGATCTCCGGGCGTCTCCTCGCTGTAGTCGAGGCCGAAGAGGTATCCGGCCAGGTATCCCAGACAATCGAGCGCGTGATCCTCGCTCCGCCGTTGATCTAAATCCTCGCTGTCCACCTTGTAGATCGCCCCTTTGAACTCATTGACGAGGTTCGGACACGTTTCCGGGTCTATGGTGAGTATACCATGCTGCAGCAGGTAACGAATCAACTCCCATCGCGAAACGCGAGAGTAGGCGATTGCCGGGTACACATAGAACCCGTGCTTTGCCCACACCTCCGCCTTGCTGCGTGTGGTGTCCTTGCTCTCTCCCTCGATGGGATTGAACACCGAGGGGTCGGCCAGGCGCACGTCTATTTCGTGCATCAGCGGATTTGTGCGCCGCAGGGCGAGTTCCGCCTCCAGGGCGCGCCGGGCCTGCACATCAAGGTCCAGATGCTTCTGGTAGACCTCTTTGGCGACGTGGATATGTCGCTTGCCGGGGTTGCCCAGTTTGTCGCGCCTCTCCTCCCAGTGGGCGCACATCAGGTAGGCGAAGGGCTTTGCGCGCCCCCAGTCCGCCGCGCCGTACCAGTCCGCCCAGGCCGGAACGGTCCGGACCTCAAGGTTTTTGGGCATCAGCCGGAAGTACGTTCCGCTCTTTGCGTCCCAGTCCCCCTCCAACCATTGCGCCCGGAGGATAGGGTCTTTGATCTTGTTGAGCGAACGCAGGATGTAGTTCGGATCTTGCTCCAGGGTGGCTGGACACTCCCGAATGACGCTCTTGACGAAGACCGTATGCCGGTCCCGGCTCTTCGGGTTGATGATGCGCCGTACCAGCCACTCCAGACCGCGCCCGCCCGGGTTGAAGGTGAGCAGGAAGCGCGGAACGCAGTCGGTGGAACAGGACTTTCGGTTGCTGCCCTTCAGTTGGTCGAACGTGATTTCGGAGAATTGTTCGGCCTGCTCTATCCAGATCGTGTCCCACTGCTCCCCGACGTAGTTCTCATAGTCGGTTTCGTTCTTGCAGTAGGCGAGCTTGATAAGGCTCCCATTTGGGAAGTGAAACTCGTAGTCTTTTTCCAGGTAGCCGATTTCCCCACGCGATCGCAGGCCGACCGGCAGCCCGAAGGCGCGCAGGAGTTGCTTGATCTGCTTACCGAGGTTCATATCGGCCGCAGACAGCACCCGACGCATAGCCAGATGCGCTGTTCCGGGGAACATCAGGGCGCGAATGATGACGACCAGCGCCCCGGTCCATGTCTTCCCGCCGAACCGGCTGCCCCCGAAGCCGAGCGTTTGAGTGCGCCAGTCGTCGTTAAGGGACCGGGACAGGCATTCCCTCTGCGCTCTTGTGGCGCGCATGGTGACCATGCGGGGCGTAGCCATAATGTTGCCATCTGCCTCCTCTGAGGCTAGTCTGTGGGTCTGGCTTTGCCGCCGCATTCCTCACAAGCAGCCTGCACAACTCGTTCAGGAGCCCTCCCGATACAGACCATTCGCGCAGGGCGTCCCTTCGATTTTCCTATCATCCGCCACTGACGACGTATGCCGACATAGGCTTCTGCGTAGAAGGGTCTGCCGCATACCATGCAGGTAAGCACTCTCCCCTCCATTCGGGGCGTCGGCAAATCACTTCATCCTTTTGAAGGGGTGCGGGCGATACTGCCACGGGAACGGCTTCCTGTTCGCCCGTTTCAGCGAATCTCCCCACCGTACCGACCACATACGCAGCAGATAGCCGGTTTCGGGGTTGTGACGCGGAGCGGCAAGGCATATCCGGAGAAAAGCCTCACTCCTACTCCGTGCCCATTCCGGGTGCCACAGAAGGCGAGCGTAGCCGATGTGAACGCTGACGGCGCATCCTTTCGTCTGCCCGCTGTACGTATCCCTCTCAACCGTGAATGACTTCATTTCCCGATCCTCCCGAACTTCCAGAAGAGGTAAATCAGTGACGGGGCCGCAATGCAGAAGCAGGCACCCGATACCCACCATGCCTCTTTCATCGTGTGCATGGTCGCAACCATGCAGTAAGCGATTCCGATAATGATGCACCAGAACACAAGCGGCTTAACGATCTTCATCACTCCTCCGGCGGTGCGTAGATGCGCGCTGATTCCGAGAGGAACACGCGCTGAAAGGCAACCAGGGCGCGTTTGGCCTCCGTGCTGAACTGGTCGGCCTCCAGGCGGATAGACAGACCCGAAAGGATCTCCTCCACCACCGGCACATCGGCCTGCTGGACGATCTCTGCCAACTTGCGGTCCAGGATGTCAAACGGGACGATGTTCAGGACGAAGTTCCCCGCCTGTGCCGCACGTTCGGCTGCCATCATCTCGGACAGCAGCTTCATCGCCGAAATGTCGGTTTTCGAGCGTTCCCGGAGGGAGTCGATCAGCGCCGTGTAATCGGCGCTGCTGAACAGACTCTCACCGTTCGGATCGCCGATTTCAAGCCTGTCTATGCTCGGTTTTCTGCCCCGTAAATCCGGCAAATTTCGCTCCTATAGTTGCTCCTGCGTGCTTAATAACGCTAGAGTGTGCTTGGGCCGCAACGGTTGCAGCTTTTATATGCCAGTTTGTCTACCTATTAGAAGGTAATTCCGAGTTCCTTCAATTTCTCCGCTTCCGTCTCGATTTCGTCAAAGGCTTCCGGCTCGGTTTCCACCGTGTAACCATCTAACTCTTTCGCGATCTTCTTCACCGTCTCCTGCGCCTCTTCTTTGGTCGCGCCGGTCGCCACCACCGCGCCGACGCAGACCGCGCCGGGGGTTACGTAGTGCTTCCCGTCGATAACACAGAAGTTGCGGAGTTTGACGTTTTCGGCGTAGCGCTTCGGGAACTCGATCTCCAGCCAGTTCTGTTCTGCCCACGTCGCGTGTATCATCAACTCCGCGCCCCACTCCGCTTTCGGAAGGGGGTCGATGCAGATTCCTTCGCCGCCGTACCAGAAGATGTCTGGGAGGTTCGTGTACATCTCCTGCAGCATCTCCGAGGGCGGCGATCCGGCGCGGCAGGCCGGGTCGATAACATGCGCGACGCCGTCTTTTGTGATCCGCGCCTCCATCGCGAAAAAGTTGCGGTAGCCGTACCGCTTCAGCGTGGGCGCGACGGCGGCGTTCATCACGATCAACTGCTCGGGTAGTTCGTGGTACTCTACGAAGTGCCCCAGGTATCCGCGGCTCTTCGCCTCGATCCCGAAGCAAGTAGCGTTCGGGAACATGCCGTCTACAGTGTACCCGTCGTAGGCAACCTCGACCGCATCCGGGATCTTCGCCTCTACGACGTACTTCATCTTCTCTTTGTACGGCCCGAGTTTGGCGGCCAACTCGTCAAGCCTCGGCTCGATGTTCTTGTAGTTCTTCGCGAAAAAGGTCTCTGCGTCCCCTCTCGTGCTGCTGATCTTGACGTACTGCTCTTCGTGGCCCTTGAGGTACGCCCGCAGTTCGGTCATGCCGGTGACCTCGGTCCAGTCGCCAGCGTTGAGCCCGACGCTCTCCAGGAGGCGCTTTGAGTGTGGCCGCTTCGTCTCCAGTTCCTCCCCGCGGCGGCTGCCCCACACACGCTTACCCAGGCTCTCCAGGTGCAGTTGGAGTTCGCCCATGTAGACGTCTAAAATGATGAAAAGGTCGATCTCGTCAAGGTAAGGCCAAAAGTCTTCGACCATCTCCACGCCCGGAACCCCCTCCCCGATACACCGAAGCGTCGTCTCAGGAAACGCCGAGTCCCATCGGTTATAGTACATGACACGCCCGAAGTCGCGCGACAGGGTTTGGGCGAAGGAGAGGAACAAGCCGAAGTCGATCACACAGACCGTCTTCGAGCCGTACTCCTGTAGCAGTCCTCTTCTCATTGGCGGCGCGTTCTCTTCTTGTGGAGGCGAGGGGAGGGCGGAACGCCGCAGAACTTGCGTCGGTACGTATGATATGCCGTTCCGGTCATGCAGAGCCACTCATGCTCGTATGATACCCGAGTCCCCTTCGGGAACATACCTTTGCGCAGGATGGTTACTCGATGTCCCATCATCGCTTGTTGGATCGCCGTGATCCTCACTGTCGGGTTGTTCATTTCTTCCCCTTCGCTGCGTGTGACTTGCCTTTGCCCTTTGCGCCCCCTGAGAAGTCGGCGGGGTCCATCGGCTTCATTCCGCTGGTCGCCGTGATGTGCTTGCAGCCCTGGTCTATCATCTGCTGCAGGGCGCGCTTCTCCGCGTTCTGCAACTCTCGAAGGTTGCCGGAGAATGTGTCGGTCTTCTCCACGCAGACGGTCGTCCCGCACTCGGAGCATTGGATCGTCTTCACCATGATCCAGCGCATGTCCGGGTGCGGCGTCCACGGCCCGTGCGTCACATCCGGAGTGTGCCGGTAGGCGGTCTGATGTACGCTCGACATACCCCTAAGTCCTCCCCCTGTTTAGTATGGCGTAGCCCAATGAGTGGGGGTTACCGCCTGCCTCTTCTCTTCTGAGTCCTCTGCGGAACCTGTTGTCGCAGAACCGGAACGCCCATCTTGATCTGTTCCCGGAACCCTCTCGGGCTACGGGCGATTGTTTTGCCCTGATCGTCTACGTCGCCCTTCAGAGGTCGGGGGAGAAGTCCCTGTAGCGGAACCTTGCCTGTCGTCGCCTCTTGCAGTATACCCGGTTCCGTAATGGTAGACACATACGCTCCCGCCGCCCTGCCGAACGCGCCCTCAGACTCGCCTGCCCGTCCTGCAGTTGTCAACTCCTCGTAGAACGGAACCTGTTCCGCTATGCCGAAGCCGATACCACCCGCGACGTTGCCGACTTTGCTCAGTGCGTCGTCTCCGGAGTGCTGGGCGTTCTCCTGCATGTACCGGGTGTAGGTCGCGCCCATCTGGATAGACTCGATTGCCGGGGCGTGCAGATAGGTGTGCGGGATGTTCGCGCCTCCGACTTGGATCTCCGAGAAACCCGGTTCGCCCTCCTTCGGCGTCCTGCCCTTCTGGTAGTAGCCTCCCGCCTTAATCGCTCCGAAGGCACCGAGAGCGAAGAGAGCGGCGGATAGTCCCTGCCGCTTGAAGGTGCGGAACACTTCATCGGCCTGTTCGGGCGAAAGGCTGTCTATCCCTCCCGCCTTCGCTGCCTTTGCCGCTTCCCACATCTTGGGAGTGATGAAGCCGACGCCGGGAATGCGCGTGTAGGTCTCTCCTGCGTAGTTTACCGGGATCTTGACGATAGGCAGAGCGGTCTGCATCGCTGTTGCCGCGACCGGCCCGACACCCTCCACCGATCCGATTGCGCCGACCGCGCGGCGGAACATATCCACACCCTTGTTCGAGCCTTTGAAGATCATCCGGTTCGCGTCGTTGTATGCCTGCACACCGAGAGTCATCTGAGTAGCGGGGTCGCTGATGTCAAGCCCTTGCCGCTGCGCGAACGCGGAACGCTTCTGCAGAGAGCGGAAGAACTCGTTTCGCAAGGCAGGATTCTTGAGCGCCTGATGCAGTGACCCGAGCAACTGGAACCCGGCAGGCATGTTCGCGCCCCGCACCTTATCGCTGCCGAATATGGCGTCCAGACTTCCTTTGCCCGTCTTTCCAATGGCCTTTGTGTCGGCCGCGATATTCGGGACGCTGATGTCTCCCGTTGTCCCCTTTGCGATTGCTCCGAACGTGGCTTTGAGTGCGTCGCGTTCTGCCGCAAGGTTGACGCCTCCTCCCTCACGAGGAGCCTTTGCCGCGATACGCTTCAGGACAGGCAGACGCCCCAGCCCTGCGCCTATGATCTCCTCTACAGGCGTTACGACGATCCGCGCCGTAGCCGCCGCGCCCAACTTCCCGAGCGTGCCTATTCGAGAGATCATAAAATTGCGTTGCAGTGCCAGCAGGTAATCGAAGGCGGTCGGCTTCTCCCGCGCCTGCACCATGCGGTCAATAGCATCCTGCAACCTGTTCCGCTGTTCGACAAGCCCGGTCGCATCCGTGTCGTATGCGGGCTTCGTGCGTCCTGACTTGGCCGGCACAACTCCCGATTTCAACTGCTCTTCAAGGTCGGCTATCTGACGCTGCAGCCGCGTCTTGATGGCGGGGAGCGGATCGCGGGGTGTTGACAGCCCGCTTGACTTCATGGCCGCATCCAACTGCTCGCGCAACGCCTGCACGTCGGCCGATGGTTTGCCGGGCCTGCGTCCCTGTGCAGGTTGAACGCCTGATTGCGCGTCCTCGATCTTAGATACCAGAAGCATCTGTTTGCGCAGGTCGCTCATCTGACGAGCGAGTGTGCCCCGCGTGGTCTTCGGCGGCTCTCCGTAACCCGTAATGGCGTCCCTTATGTCGCGCGCTTCGGCGTCAGGCAGAGCGCCCCGCGTGTCGGCGTGGATCTGGTCTATCACGTCTTTGGCGCTGAGTATACCCTGCTGCACCTTTATCTTGAACAACTCCTTGAGGAGAGGCGCAACGGAAGGGTCAACGCCGATGTTCAGCTGCCCGGACTTTGCGGCGATCTGCCTAACAAGATCGTCGTAGCGTGCCGTGAGGTCGCCCTTTGCGGCGGTTCGCCCTGTCGCTGCCGCATCTGCTTTCGCCTGCCTGCTAACCTTCGTGGAGAGCGCCTGCGCCTGCAAGTCCTTGATACGCTCGTCTCTGTCGGCTATGGCCTTGTTCGTATCTTCCAACTGCTTTGTGAGCGCAGTCACCCGCCCGTCTTCGGCAGGCGTAACGGGTTTGGTCGGATCGGCCGCAACCATCCTGCGACGTGTGCCGAGGTAGTCATAATCGAACACCTCCTGTTGCCGAAGCGCAAAAGCGCGTCCCGCCTCCGTGCCGCCTCTCTCGTTGGCGTCGGCGAGTGTCTGGTGAACCGACTCCTGCGCCTTCAACTGCGCCTTCAGGACCGCTACCTGATTGGCGTCGCCTGCCTCCTGCGCCTTCTCCAGTTGCGCGAGAGTGCCGCGAACGCCCTCCTTGATGTGTTGGCGGGCTATCGTGTTGGCCCCTTGCTCCACATCGGTGAAGGGTCTCGGCTTCTCCAGAATGGACTGCGCCGTCGCCAGCGCCCTTTCAGGGGTTGCCGCGCCTGTGCGTTGCGCCTCTGCCATCGAGTCGCGCATCTTCTTCTGGACGGCAGGAGGGTACTCTTTCAGGCCCGCGTCAAGGAGGTCTTGGCGCACGTCCGCATTCGCGCCCCGCGTGGAGATCACATCGGTCTGTGGCTTAGGGACAGCAGTCTCGCCTTCTTTGGGCACGATGGAGAAGGTACGGCGCTCTTCCAACGCCTTGTTGTGCGCCTCGACTCGTGCAGCATCCTCCGGAGAAAGGGGGACTCCCGGTTTGGGGATGTAGCGGCCGACAGTGCGCTCCGGTTCGGGCGGCGGTAGGGCAGCGGTGGGAGGCTTTGCTGCAGGCTTTTCGGGCAGTACTGCATCGGCAGTTCCGGCGGGGGTGGCCGCTCTCGTCGGTTCCGGCGAGGCCACCAGGTCAGCAGGCGTCTCTGCGGCGTCCTGAATGACCTCGGTCGCCTTCCTAAAAGCCGCTCTCTCCGGTAGGGTGCCGTGGAGGGCCGCGAGGCTGCCGAGGACCGTTGAGACGACGCCCTGGGTGGTCTGGGCGATGTCTTTGTTCTTCACGCCTTCGTAGATCTGGGGCACTCCGCTGGAGAGTTGAGAAGTAGCGAACGCGCCGGAGACGATGCGGGGCGCGGCCTTCGCTGCTCGGGCCACGACGCTGCCTTCTTTGGCCGCTGCTCCCACCCCTTTAAGGACGGTCCCGAGCCCGGCCGTCTCCCAAGAGAGAGGATCGACCAGCAGTTCCCCGGCCAGGTTTATCAGGGCGTCGCCTGCCTGCCCGACAGGGGAGAGACGCTTCGCGGACTGCTGATTACTGGCCTGCTTCATCGGTTGGGCAAGGGCGTTGGCCGGTTGCCCGTGGAGCGCGGCCATGCGCTTGCCGAACGGGAGCTTCGACACCCTTTCCTGCTCGGCGTAGTCGGTCTGTTCGTCTATCCGGGGGTCGCCGGTCTTGACGAGCGCTCCCGTCCGCCTCCTGATCTCGAACTCCAGCGGTTGCACCGCCGCCTCCAATGCGTCTTTCTGAGCAGACAGAACCCTGTCGGCCGCGCCCATTGCCCGCTGCAGTTTGTTCGGTGGCGCGGGAGGAGGTTCGGCTCCGATGGTCGCTCCCGTCGGCCCCCGGTTCTCCATCGCCTGCTGCAATATCGCCGCCTTGCCGACCTCAGAGAAGTTGGGAGCCAGCTTGTTCAGTGCGTCTAGGCGGGCGGCCCCGCCCGGGATGCCCTGAATCTTCTGCAGGAGCAGGTTCGGGTCGCTCTTATCGTTGGGATCTTTGAGGAATTGATGGCGGTACACGGTTAGTGCGTTATTCCATGCCGGATCGGGCCGGTTCACGAAGGCGTCATACCGCGCTTCGTCTGCGCTCTGTTTGGGAGGTTGGACGGACGCGCGGCTTTTAGAGGGCTTTGGGGAGGATGGGGGAGCGGTGACGCTTGTCTGCTGTTTTGCCCGGTACTGGCTGACGATACCTTCGATGTCGGCGTGGGTGGGAGGCGTGGGCTTGTCCCACCTCAGACCGAAGGATTTCCCGTCTATCTGCAGCTCGTAGTCTGACATCCGCGCTTCACCTCGGAGGCAAGTGGTACAAGTGGTAGCCGGGACCGGAGTCGATAGGCCCCCCGCCCGGTGAGCCGGGGAAGTAGGGCAACTTCGGGTCGATCCGCCGACGCTCGCTCTCTGCCTTGCGACTCGCTTCAATGGCCTGCTGGTGGTACTTCTTCGCTTTCTCCACGTCGGCCGCCGCCCGCGCTACATCGTCCCGGCGCCTGAGCAATGCCGCGCGTTGCTCCTCTGCATTCGTGGTCGTGGGGGCTACGTAGTTCGGATTGGTCACCGAGGGGGACTGGAGTTGACGCTTCGCATAGTCCAGGTACTTCTGCGCTTCGTGAAGATCGTTCTCCGTGTCCTTCTCCTCCGGGGTCTGGTGATGCATCAAACCCCCGGCGGTTCCCTTTGCGAAGGAGAGATCCTGACCCCGTATCCGGTCCTGGTGGGCGAGTCCAATCTCCTGCTGCCGCAGCCCGGTCGTCGTCTTGAAGTGCGCGTCTTCCATCGCGAACCGGGAAGCCTCCATCGCAATACGATCCGCCTCCGCTTGCTTTCTCTGCTCGATCGTGGCTGTCTGGAACTTCGCGGTCTGCGCCGCCTTCCCCTTCTCCAGATCCATCTTCGCCTTCGCATCGGCGGCAAGGCGCTGTTCCTTATCCAGCGACGCCTGCAGTGTGCCTGCCCGCAGCAGCGTATCGCGTGCGCCCTGGGCCTCTTTTGCCAATATTTCGATCTGCTCCTTCAAGGCCGCCGCGCGCGCCGCCGCTACGTCCGCATCGTGGTTACCCAGGACGTAAGCCCTCAGATCGCCTGCCGTGCCCTTGATCCGTTCCGCTTCGTACTGGTCCCGGGAAGCCTCTAGCCTCTGTGCGTGGTCGGCCACGCTGAACTGATTCCTTACCCGGTTGTTTTCGCTTTCGACCTGCGCTTCCGCGTCGACGCGCCTGACTTCTTCTTCGTGCTTGAGGAGGGACTGCTGGAGGTCGAACTGGTACTTTTGCTTCCTGGCGGCGGTTTCTCGTCCGGCGGCGTCGATGGCGCCTGCAAGAGCCGACGCGCCAAATCGTCCTGCCGCCACGGGGGCAAACAATCCGGCGATTCCAGCCCCAAAGCTTGCAATCGCATTTGGGTGAGGTTTAACATCCGAGGGCACCTCCGGCAACTGCAACGAGCCGACTTCTCGAAAAGTCGCAAGTTCAGGCGCAGGTAACGGGTGTGCCGCCTCATACTCGGCGAGTTTGTTCATGGAAACATACTGCTCATGCAGTTCGTTCGCCTTCAACTCCTCCGGCGATATGCGGTTCGCAGCCTTTTGCGCCGCGTCGAAGTACTCCAGCAGTTGCGCCGAACTGCTGTGCCTTGCCAGGGGGAGAGAGTCTTTGACGGCCTCGTTGATGTAATCCTGTGCAGAGGAGAGGGAGGAGAGAGGACTACTCTGCCCCCCTCCTGCGGGAGGCGGCATGACCTGTTGCGCCGGTTGGACTCCTGGGGAAACGACGGCAGAGGCCAGCAGGTCGCCGTAGCGCTTGAAGCCCTGGGACGGGTTGGAGGAGATCCCTACGTCAGACATTTCAGCACCCCTCGACACTTCGGGCAGATTATCACTGCAGGGTGTTCATAATAGGCAGGCAGTTTGATGCGATAGGATATCATCGACCAGCATTCACTGCAGCGACTACTCCCCCACATACGCACCCCCTCTGTACTCTCTGAGAACCCTTCGATAGGCGTCACGTTCACCATTCCCCGCTTCTGCAGTTCGCTTCTGATCTCTGCGGGAGTGAAATCCAGTTTCAGTGTCTGGCGCGCCATTGCTCAGTACGACCTCCCCATCGCCCATCCGCCCAGACCGCCGCCGCCCCACTGGTTCTGCGAAGGAACGGTAACGCCATTGCCCGGCGGCAGCACACTCGAAGTCTGGTCGGGAGTGCTGTTCGACTTCCCGCCGTGATGTCCGAACACGCTCCCGAAGTTCACCTGCCCGAGGTTCCCGAACAACTGGTTGAGTCCCGACACAGCCCCGGCCTGTTGAGACCTCGCAAAGTTCAGTTCGTTGGTCGCCAACCCGTACCCCATCTGAGCCGCCTGCTCACCCGCCTGGTTCTTCTGCGAGAGCAACTCCGACGCGAGCCCGCTACTGTAACGCGCCTCCGCCCCCGCGTTCGCAGCCGCCTGGTTAGACAGAGCACCCGCTGCACCAGTCGAGTTCCACACGCCAGCACCCGCCAACGCAGACCCGAGGTTTCGCCCACCTGAAGCCAACGCATTCCCTAACCCTCCTGATAATGTCTCCAGACCGGCCGTCCCGCTCGACAGCAGGTTCAGATACTCCGCGTTGCTCGACGCCTTGAAGTCCCGTATGGCGTTCTCTGCAGCCACCTGCGCCTTATGCTCCGCGTCGGCACTGGACAGCAGACCGCTGATCCCTCCGAACAGCGACAACCCCGTCCCCAACATCCCCAACAACGCATCCGCCATCAGAACACCTCCGAAGTAAGAACGCACGGCTGAACCCACGCGAAGCGCTTCTTTCCCGCCAGCGTTCCCACACGAACAGAGATCGGCTCTCCTGTCTTCCAGTGCCTCTTAATCTCCAGCACTTTAACGGGTACCGATCCGGCCTGAACGCCCTTATGGAGTAGAGCGCACCGCATCTGCTTGCCTCGCTCTATTTCGACTTGCTGCATGGCTGTACCTCCCTTGACATTATACACCCAGTCTGCCATAATCTCCTGTCTGCAAACGCATCCTTTTTCCTTTCTGGGAATTGCCGGGATCTCTACGCACAAGAGATCCCGGCCTTTTTGTCTCGTCGGGGCTTGACAGAGAACATCACCCAATTCCACAGTTTGGGTCTTACCAGAGGATTCAGCGCGTAATTCAGCGTTTAACTGCCTTGACAAACACGGATTCCTTTTTCGCAAGATAGGAATCCGTGTTGCAGTAGATTGACACAAAGGACTCTAAAGGTGTATAATGGAATATCAAAGATAAGGGGGTGCGTACATGAACCTTTCGGTACAACGGCCGTATGACGGTCGGCTTCTCTTGCGCGTGCAGGAAGCCGCCGCCGCTCTTGCGGTAGGTAGGAACACACTGCTCGGACTTATCGAGAGAGGGGAACTTCCAACGGTACGGATTGGCCGGAGCGTGAGAATACGAGTGTCCGATCTCGAATCGTGGGTTAAGCAATACGCCACCGATACGACGAAATAGACTGCTCCGTCTTCAGTTTGCCAAGAGTGCCAACAATTCGTTGGCACTCTACCACTGCTCAATTCCACAGTTTGGGTTCTCGCAGAGCAACGCGCTCCTGATCCCGGCCTTTTTTGTCTCGTTTGTCTACTTGTCACACGGGACTCTCTATGATACAATCAGGCAACCGACTGGGAGGTGACGACGTGATGAGTCCGAAACTGGATCTGCATACCGGCGATGTGTTGGAGTGGTGCCGAGAGTACGACGGCGAACCGTTCCATGCCCTTCTTTGCGATCCGCCCTATGAACTCTCCTTCATGGGCAACAAATGGGACTCAACTGGAATCGTGTTCCGCCCGGATACGTGGGCAGCCCTTGCCGAGCATCTGTACCCCGGCGCATTCCTGTTCGCGTTCTGCGGGAGTCGTGGCTGGCACCGTCAGGCGGTCGCGATGGAGGACGCCGGTTTGATAATGCATCCCTCGCTTTTCGGATGGGGATTCGGCAGCGGATTCCCCAAAGCGACTCGCGTGCCTGACGAGCGGTTCGCCGGACACCGCTACGGCGCGCAGGCGATGAAACCAGCCCTGGAACCGATCCTCCTGTTTCAGAAGCCGTATTCCGGTCGGCCCGTTGACTGCATCACCAGCACCGGGGCCGGAGCGTTGAACGTGGACGCGGGACGGATCGGAAGCGCCGCCGTTCGGACGAACGGCGGCAAGAAGTTCCCGGCTCTCTACGGCACCTATGCCGACTGTCCCGAGTCCGTTCACTCAGGAAGGTGGCCCGCAAATCTCCTTTTGGATGAGCACGGCGCGGCGATCCTTGACGCTCAGAGCGGGATAACAAAGAGTGCGACCCGAACCGGCCGTCGCTCAGGCAAGAGCGACGGCCGGTTCGGGGAGTTCCAGGGACAGGAAGGCGTTGAAATGGGCCATTCCGACAAAGGAGGCTCGTCCCGCTTTTTCTTCAGATCCAACTGGAACGCGGAAGTTGCAGAGGGTCTTGAGTGTGCCGACGGGCTGTTCTACTGTGCGAAGGCGGGACGAGGGGAGCGGGACGCCGGGCTTGAGAACCACCCCCAAGCGCTCAGGAATATGATCGAGTCGAACCCCGACTTCCTGACAGGCTCAGGGAAGCCGCAAGCGGATTCCCTGAGCGCCAACACTCACCCGACCATAAAGCCCCTTCGCCTGACACGCTATCTCGCATCCCTCCTCCTGCCGCCGGACGCCTACGCTCCCCGTCGTATCCTCGTTCCGTTCGCCGGGGTCGGGTCGGAGTGCATCGGCGCTGCGCTGGCCGGTTGGGAGCAGATTGTCGGGATTGAGCAGAGCGCCCAGTACTGCGCTATCGCCCGATGGCGCTTCGATTGGTGGAACGGAAACACGGGACTGTTCGAGTCCCTCACGCAAGAGGACGAACCCGAGCCACAGCAGTTCGATCTCTTCGCATAGATCCTTCCAATTCCACAGTTTGGGTTCTCGTAGAGCAACGCGCACCTGATCCCGGCGCACTACCCCCACCCCACCCCTCCCGCCAACGTCTCCCCCCCCCTCTCTCGATCGAACTCTTGATAATGGGGATTGTAGAGAGTTGGACGGTTGTCTGCGTAGACATGCGTGCTCACCCGACCCCCCCCTCTCTCCTCATTGCTCTCCAGCCTCTCCTCATGCGCCCGCCCGCGCACGTTATATATGTTTGCGCGCGCGGGACGCGCGTATACATATTGTTTCCACTCCCAAACAGGTAGACAAACAGGTAGACGAAAGGTGCAACGCGTTGCACCTTTTCGGTGATTGAGTGTGAATAAGAATGAATAGGTGATAGTTAAGGGAGAGCGAACAACGAGATTGGGGAGGGGTCAGGCGTACGCGCGCAGGAGGGCTTAAAAATTTTGAAAATAAATCATTTGTCTACTGTTATTTTTGAACAGGGTATGCGATAATGTAGGTGTGATGTGAAGGGCAACTTTAATCGCACCCGCCACGGACGGCAGGGAATGCCTGAAAGCCCCCTACCCCTCCCAACCGGCGTGAGGCTGCAGGTTTCGCCAACCTGCGAGGGGTATCGTGGAGCCTGCGGGTCTCAGGGGCCGGGGCGGAGGATTGAAGAC
>Ga0209217_1000013_pt1 | contig 40911 bp, 36 predicted proteins | sample JacPinW_OM3H0_M2_FD_187957 | JGI IMG/M metagenome (GOLD analysis project Ga0209217, IMG submission 187957) | Forest soil microbial communities from Algoma, Ontario, Canada - Jack Pine, Ontario site 1_JW_OM3H0_M2 (SPAdes) (version 2) | ecosystem: Environmental > Terrestrial > Soil > Boreal...
CCCCGATCATGGCGAAGGGCCTGCGCCTCGAGCTGTTACGCGAGACCTGGGAATATCGCTGGTATTCGGTCAATGGCACCTGGCGCCACAAATCGCATATCCGCAGCCAGCCGATTGACGCCGGCACGGTCGATGCCGGCGCCGACGGTCCGGCGAAGCTCGGCCGTCAGCTCCCGGCCGGTCGCTATCGCTGGGAGGTGACCGACGCGGCGACCGGTTCGCAGTCGAGCCTGCGCTTTCATGTCGGGTGGTGGGTCGAGGCCGCGCTGCCCGACGTGCCGGACAAGCTCGAGGCAGCGCTCGACAAACCCAGCTATCAAGCGGGGGAGACCGCCAAGCTATTTGTCAAGGCACCCTTCGCCGGCGAGGTTGAGCTGGCGATCGCCTCGGATCGGATCCTGTCGCTGCGCCCGCTGAGCTTGCCGGCCGAGGGTGCCACGATCGACATTCCGGTTGATGCGTCTTGGGGCAGCGGGGTCTATGCGCTGGTCAGTGCCTATCGCCCATCCGATAATCCCGGGCCGCAGCAGCGCGGCCCGGGGCGAGCTGTCGGGGTCGCGTGGCTCGCGATCGACAGCGCTCCTCGCACCCTCGTGGCCGCCCTTTCCGGGCCCGCGGTGGCACGTCCGCGCAGTCCGGTCGAGATCCCGGTCAAGGTGGCCGGGCTCGCCGCCGGCGAGGAGGCTTACGTCACTCTCGCCGCGGTCGACGAGGCGGTCTTGAAGCTGACCGAGTTCGAGAGCCCCGCGCCCGAGAAATACTATTTCGGCAAGCGCCAGCTCGGGGTCGAGTTGCGCGACCTCTACGGCAGGCTGATCGACGCGCGGGCGAACGCCATCGGGGTCCTGCGCAGCGGTGGCGACAGCTTTGCCAAACGCTCGGTCGCCGGGCTGCCGGACAAGAGCAGCAAAGTCGTCGCGTTGTTTTCCGGCATCGTCCGTCTCGATGCCGACGGCGCGGCACGGGTCCGTTTCGACATTCCCGACTTCCAGGGCCAGCTGCGGCTGATGGCCGTCGCGTTTTCGGCGCACAAGGTGGGTTCGGGGGTGGCGGCGATGACCGTCCGCGACCCGGTAGTAACGACCGTGTCAGTGCCGCGCTTTCTCGCTCCTGGGGATGCCGCCCGCGTCGGGGTCACGATCAATAACCTCGAAGGCGCGGCGGGAGATTATCGCTTGGCGCTGTCCGCGACCGGTGCTGCCGGCTTCTCCACCCCGGTGAACCGTACCGTGCACCTCGCCCCGGGCGGCACTTTTGCCGACGGCTTTATGCTGTCGGCCACGACCCCGGGCAATGCAACCCTCAAGCTGGAACTTTCCGGGCCCGGCGATTTGAAGATCGCGCGGGATTTCACGGTCGGTGTGCGGCCGGCGCAAGCCTATCAGCTCCGGCGTTTCGTCGGCCGACTGCAGCCGGGAGAAAGTGTCACCCTCGACGATGGCGCGGCAGCCGAATTCCTGCCGGGCACGGCCGAGGCGCTGCTGAGCGTCAGTCCGCGGCCCGATTGGGACGTTCCTGGTCTGTTGCGGGCGCTCGAGCGCTACGCCTATGGCTGCCTCGAGCAGACGACGAGCCGGGCGATGCCGCTGCTCTATGTCGAGGAGGTGGCGCGGCTTTGGCATGCCGATCCGGGCCCGGCGACGGCGGAGACGCTCGACCGCGCGATCGGCCATGTCGTCGAATTGCAGCGGTCGGACGGGAGCTTCGGGGTATGGAGCGACACCGGCGACACCGTGCCCTGGCTCGACGCCTACGCCACCGACTTTCTGATCCGCGCCAAGGAGCACGGCAAAAACGTGCCCGAGTTCGCGATCAAATCTGCGGTCAGCTGGCTGCACGATTACGTGCGCCAGGAGCACCCTGAGACGAGCGACTTGCCGGCGGTCGCCTATGCTCATTACGTGCTTGCACGCGCCAAATCCGACGATCTCGACGGGCTGCGCTATTTCAACGACACGCAATTGGCGCGGCTGCCGACGCAGCTCGCCAAGGCGCAGGTTGCAGCTGCGCTGGAGCAATACGGCGATGCCGCGCGGGCGGCTGCGGCCTATGACGCAGCGCTGGTCCCGGGGCTGCCGCGGCCAGCGGCGATCCGCTATGTGGATTATGGCAGCGAGTTGCGCGACAACGCAGCGGTGCTCGCCTTTGCCGCCGCCAATCCCGGCAGCCGCACGCGGCTGACCGCGGTCATCGACCGGATCGCCGAGCGCTTCACCCGGGCTGCGCGGACGAGCACGCAGGAGCAGGCATGGCTCTTGATGGCGGCCGAGGCGGCGGTCCGCGCCGGGGGCGGTGAGATGACCGTCGCAACCGGGAGCGCCGCACCGGAAACCCGCAGCACGCCGCTCTACCAGCGCCGGCGGCTCGGCTTCGGCGGTCCAGAGCAGACGATAACCAATCGGGGGGGCGCACCGGTTTGGCGTTCGGTGTCAATCACCGGGGTGCCGCGGGGAGATCTGCCGGCCGAGAGCAAGGGCTATGCGGTGACTCGCAGCGTCTACCGACCTGACGGCACGGAAGCCGATTTGCGCAAGGCGCGGCAGACCGATCTCTTCGTCGTGGTGATCAAGGGCACGCGGACCGATGCCTCACAAGCCGCCCAAGTCCTCATCGTCGATCTGCTGCCTGCCGGTTTCGAGATCGAGACGGCGACGGTGTCGAAGGGGCGCTCGACCACGGATTACTCCTGGCTTCCCAATCTCAGCGATGCGACCTACACCGAAGAGCGCGACGATCGCTATGTCGCAGCCCTCGATCTGAGGGACGGCGCCAAGGACTTCACCCTCGCCTATATCGTGCGGGCCGTGACCGCCGGGGAATTCCATTACCCCGCTCTCGTCGTCGAGGACATGTACGAGCCCGAGACCACCGGGCGCACCGCGATGGGCAAGCTTACCGTCGGTGTCCGGTAGGAGGCCCCTCACCCCAGCCCTCTCCCCGCATGCGGGGAGGGGGAGGGACCCTGTACGAGCCGGATAGATTGGTAACAGAGTTGACCGGGTGGATAGGTGACAGGTTTGGACTGTCGGCGGGAGGGGCCTGCCGATGCCATGGAGAGAGACCTGTCAGATGGACGAACGGACGCAGTTTATCGCTCGGGTTTTGGCCGGCGGGGATGCGATGACGGCGCTGTGCCGCGAGTACGGGATCAGCCGCAAGACCGGCTACAAGTGGCTCGGGCGGTATCGCTGTGACGGCGCGGCGGGCTTGCGGGAGCGCTCGCACGCACCGTTGCGCCATGGCCAAGCCCATGATGTCGCAGTGGTGCAAGCGGTGCTGAATTTGCGCGAGCGCTGGGGTTGGGGACCCAAGAAGCTGCGGGTGAAGCTGGGTGCGCTCCATCCGGAGCTCCCGGTCCCGGCGGCGAGTACGATTGGGGATTGGCTGCGGCACGAGGGATTGGTCGGTCGGTCGCGCCGGCGGCGGCATTGTCCGGCCTACACCCAGCCTTTTGCCGCGGTGGCGGCGGCCAACGACGTGTGGTGCACCGATTTCAAGGGCTGGTTCCGCACCGCAGACGGCCGGCGGTGCGATCCGTTCACCCTGAGTGACGCGCACAGCCGTTACCTGTTGCGCTGTCAAGCGGTCGCCCGCCCCGATGAGGCGAGCGTGCGGCCGATCTTCGAGGCAGCTTTCAAGGAGCATGGGTTGCCGCGGGCGATCCGTTCGGACAACGGTCCGCCGTTTGCCTCGCCCGGGGTGGGTGGATTGTCGCGGCTGGCGGTCTGGTGGATCAAGCTCGGCATCACGCCCGAGCGGATCGTCGCCGGCAAGCCGCAGCAGAATGGGCGTCACGAGCGGGTCCATCGTACGCTCAAGGAAGAGACCGCAACGCCACCGGCCGATAGCGGGCCGGCGCAGCAACAGCGGTTCGACGACTTCCGAGCCATCTACAACAACGAGCGACCGCACGAGGCGCTGGGCCAGAAGACGCCGGCGTCGCTGTACCAGCCGTCGCCGCGGCGCTACCCGGATCGGCTCACCGATCCGAGCTATGACGCGGATGTCGCAATCCGCCGCGTCCGCAGCAACGGCCAGATCAAATGGGCGGGCGAATTGATCTTCGTCGGCGAAGCGTTGATCGGCGAACCGGTTGGCGTCGCCGAGACCCAGAGCGGCGACTGGCTGGTGCGTTACGCTCAGGTCGAGCTCGGATACATCCATCCCCAGCAGCGCCGGCTCAGCCCCCGTCCGATCCGCGGGGCAAACAGACCCGTGGATTTGATGGAGATCGCTGCCGCGATCCCCACAACCCCACCGGCCCATCAACCACAACAACCCTGATGCTGAATGAACCAAAGTGTCACCCATCCAGCCGGTCCATCCTGTCACCCCTCAATCCGCTTGCACAACCCCGCGCAGCGGGAGGGTGAGGGGCTGGCTCTGTGCGGCAATCGCCTCTTGCGTCTCCGCAGTGGTCATCGACCTCCTTCTTCGAACGCCGACACTCGACCGCGCCCGCAGCGCATCGGTGCTCATTCTCGCGGCCGACAGTTCGATCCTGCGCGGCTTCCTGACGGCGGACGGCAAATGGCGCCTGCCGATTGAGCCGGCCGCGGTCGATCCGCTCTATCGCCGAATGTTGGTCGCCGCCGAGGACCGGCGTTTCGAACGGCACCTTGGCGTCGACCCGCTCTCGGCGTCGCGGGCGCTGATCCAGCTCGCGATCAGCGGGCATGTCGTATCGGGCGCCTCGACCTTGACAATGCAGGTCGCGCGTCTCTTGGAACCCCACCCGCGCTCACTCGCCGCCAAATTCGGCGAAATGGCTAAGGCGCTAGCGCTTGAGCGCCAAATGTCGAAAGACCAGGTGCTCGGCCTCTACCTGACCTTGGCGCCGTTCGGCGGCAATCTCGAGGGCGTGCGCGCGGCCAGCCTCGCCTATTTCGGCAAGGAGCCCGCCCGGCTTTCCGCTGCCGAGGCGGCGCTGCTTGTCGCCCTCCCGCGCTCGCCGGAGCGGCTCCGCCCCGACCGGCATCCCGAAGCGGCCCGCGCAGCGCGCGATCGCGTCTTACTACGCATGGCGGAGCAGGATGTGATTTCGCCTGCCACGCTTGCCGAGGCGCGCGCGGAAGAGGTTCCGCGGGTGCGGCTGCCGATGCCGTTTCGTGCACCGCATCTCGCGCGCAAACTGCGCGACGAGCAACCGGCGGCACTGACCCACCGCACGACGATCAATCCGCTGCTGCAGCAGCGGATTGAAGCGCTGCTCACGCGGGAGGTCGTAGGGCTCGATTCGGAGGCTAGCTTCGCCGCGGTCGTTGTCGACAACCGCGACCGCCGGGTGCTTGCCTATGTCGGCAACGCCGATTTTGTCTCTGTGACCCGGCGCGGAGCGCTCGACATGGCGCGTGCCGTGCGCTCGCCCGGATCGGCGCTCAAGCCGTTTATTTACGCACTGGGGTTCGATCGGCTGATCATCCATCCTGAGACCGTGCTCGAGGACCGGGCGCGATATTTCGGCGACTACGCGCCATCCGATTTCGATGGTCGCTTTCAGGGCGAGGTGACGGCGCGGGAGGCGCTGCAATATTCCCTGAATCTGCCGGCAGTCGCGGTTCTCGACCGGCTCGGCCCGGGGCGGTTTATCGCCGCGCTCGCCGCCGCCGGCATCCGACTGCGGCTGCCTGAACCGGCCGTCGAGCCGGGTTTGGCGGTAGCACTCGGCGGCGCCGGGATCACCCTCGCCGACCTCGTGCGGCTCTACGCGGCGCTGGCGAATGGCGGCGAGGTGGAGCCGTTGCGCTATCGCGCGAGCGATCCGGCGAGTTCGGGAGCAGCGATCTTCGGGCCGCTCGCGGCATGGTACGTCAACGACATCCTGGCCGATGCGCCACCCCCGCCCGGCGTCTTGCCCGCCGAGGTTCGCCGCGGCCGCAGGCTCTCCTTCAAGACCGGGACATCATACGGCTATCGTGATTTCTGGGCGATCGGCTACGACCCCGAAGTGACCATCGGCGTCTGGGCCGGCCGGCCGGACGGCACGCCAATGCCGGGCAGCAGCGGTCGGCTGACCGCCGCACCGGTCGTGTTCAAGATCGCCGACCTTTTGGGTCCGTCGCAGCTGCAACCCAGGTGGCCGGCTCCTCCCGGGGCGCTGCTGGTCGGGCGTAATGATCTCCCGGCGCGACTGCGGCGGCTCGATCCGGGCCCGCTCGCGCCAACCTCATCGCAAACCGGCGGCCCGACGATCGTCTATCCACCCGATGGAGCGCTAATCGAATGGCATGGCGAAGAGCTGCCGCTCGAGGCGGCCGGAGGCAAGCGGCCGCTACAGTGGCTGGTCGACGGCAAACCGCTGCCGCCGGATCCGCGGCGCCGGCCGGTCTCCTGGTTGCCCGAAGGCATCGGCTTCGTGCAGCTTACCGTGATCGACACCCAGGGTCGCAGCGCCCACAGCGCGGTGCGCCTTTCTCCCTAGGGCTGTGGTAAGATCGCCGGCGCCTGGAGGAAAGGTGATGCCCCGCAACTCGGTTGACTATGAAGAAGACTTCTATGCCTGGACCATCGAGCAAAGCCGCCTTCTGCGCGCCGGCAAACTCTCCGAGATCGACATCGCCAACATAGCCGAGGAGATCGAGGGCATGGGGCGCAGCGACCGGCGCGAACTCAGCCGCCGGCTCGCGGTGTTGGTAACGCACCTGTTGAAATGGCGTCATCAACCTAGCGCCCGATCGAGGAGTTGGTCGGCAACAATCGACGAGCAGCGGCTTCAGATCGAAGAGGTTCTCGCCGAGTCACCGAGCCTTCGGCCTAAGGCGGCGACCATGTTATCGGATGCCTACGCCATTGCCCGCGCCAGAGCAATTGCCGAGACCGGTCTCGCTGAGGAGGCTTTCCCCGAACTTTGTCCCTTTACCCCGGACGAAGTCCTGTCGCGCGCATTTCTGCCGGACCGCTGATCGGGTAGGGCGGCCGGTGGAGGCCGGCCGGCGAGATCGTGAAGATCTCGTAGCCGGTCGCGGTCACCCCGATCGTGTGCTCGAACTGCGCCGAGAGCGAGCGGTCCTTGGTCACCGCGGTCCAGCCGTCGCTGAGGATTTTCACCTCCCAGCGGCCCGCGTTGATCATCGGCTCGACCGTAAAGAACATGCCCTCGCGCAACACCGGCCCCTCGTCGGGATGGCCGTAATGCAGGATCGAGGGGGCGTCGTGAAATACCCGCCCGACGCCGTGCCCACAGAAGTCCCGCACCACCGAGTAGCGATGGCTCTCGGCATAACGCTGGATCGCGTCGCCGATGGCACCAATGCGAACGCCGGGCTGCACGACGGCGATGCCGCGCATCATCGCTTCGTAAGTTACGTCGACCAGCCTCCGCGCCTTGACCGGGATCCGCTCGCCGACAAAAAACATGCGGCTCGTATCACCGTGCCAGCCATCGAGGATCACGGTTACGTCGATGTTTAGGATATCGCCCTCCATCAACCGCCGCTCGCCCGGGATGCCGTGGCAGACGACGTGGTTGATCGAGGTGCAGATCGATTTCGGGAAGCCGCGATAATTGAGCGGCGCAGGGATCGCATCGTGACCGACGATGAAGCCGTGGCACAGGGCGTCGAGCTCATCGGTGGCGACCCCTGGACGGACATGAGGGGTGATGAAGTCGAGCGTCTCGGCGGCAAGTCGACCCGCCTGCCGCATCCCCTCGAACGCCTCGGGCCCGTGGATCTTGATCCGGCCGTCGCGCGCTTCCGACGGCGCGAGGCCCATCATCGTATCCCGTGGCGCGCTCAGTGTGTTACGCATCATCATTCCGAGGTCGGATGGGCATTACGCCTCCGCCTCAAGGTAGGCGCTGAGGTGCTGCCCGGCAATCCTCCAACCAGGCGGCGCCGGCAATTGTGCCGGCCCGCGCCTTTGCCTATGAAGGGGTGCTCCATCGCCCGCCGAGAAACCAGAGGAGAGGATCACGACCAGCGAGCCCAAAATCGTCACCGCCTGCGTCTTGATCATCGGCAACGAGATCCTGTCGGGACGCACCCAGGACGCCAATCTCAGTTTTCTCGCTCAAGGACTGAACGAGGTCGGCGTACGGCTGCGGGAAGCGCGGGTGATCCCCGACGATTCCGGCGTCATCGTATCCGCCGTCAACGAGGTGCGGCGTACTTTCGATTACGTCTTCACCACCGGGGGGATCGGCCCCACTCACGATGACATCACAGCCCAGTGCATCGCCGATGCGTTCGGGTTAGCGCTGATCGTGCACCCCGAGGCGAAGCGGTTGCTCGAAACCCATTACCCGCCCGGTCATCTGAATGAGGCGCGCTTGCGGATGGCGATGGTTCCCGAGGGCGCCACGCTTCTCCCCAACCCGATCTCGCGTGCCCCGGGGTTCCAGATCGGCAATGTCTTTGTCTTGCCGGGTGTGCCGAGCATCATGCAGGGGATCTTCGAGCAGCTGAAGCACCGCCTCATTGGCGGTGAGAAAGTGCGCAGCCGCAGCGTCAGCTGCCACCTCGCCGAAGGTACATTGGCAAAGGATCTGGGGGCATTGCAGGCGCGTTACCCCGAACTCGAAATCGGCTCCTATCCCTATTTTCGGCGCGGCGACTTCGGCGTGACCCTGGTACTGCGCGGCACCGACAATGTGCGCCTTGCCGATGCCACCCAAGAGCTGATGGCGTTGATCCGCGCCCTCGGCGGCGACCCGCAAGAGGGGTTGAGCGAGTCCTAGCATCCCGCTCGCCGGGAAAATTCGCCGGGTTCGCGCTTTCCCCGCCGCGGCGCCGGTTGTAAGGTGAGCGCCTAAGCGCTGCGTCGCAGAGCAGCGCGCGAAACACAACGCAAGACCGGCGCTTTCCATCACATGGACATCTACCTGCCGATCGCCGAGGTGTCGGTCGATGTCTTCGTCCTGCTCGGTCTTGGCGGAGTGGTCGGATTTCTGTCAGGGGTGTTCGGCGTCGGTGGCGGCTTCCTGCTCACTCCCCTGTTGATCTTTATCGGCGTGCCGCCGACGGTCGCCGTCGCCTCCTCCGCCAACCAGCTGGTCGGCGCTTCAGTCTCGGGGGTTCTCGCGCAGTGGCGGCGCGGGAATGTCGATTTCAAAATGGGCTACGTGCTGCTGGTAGGCGGCCTCGCCGGCTCGTTTTTGGGCGTGTGGATCTTCACGCTGCTAAAGCAGCTCGGACAAATCGAGCTGACGATCTCGCTTTCCTACGTGCTCCTGCTCGGGACCCTCGGCGCGCTGATGATGGTCGAGAGCCTCCGCACCCAGCTGCGGCTCCATCGACCCGGAGCCGTGAGGCGCAAGCTGCATCAGCACAACTGGATGCACGGGCTGCCGCTGAAGGCGCGCTTCCGCCGATCGAAGCTTTACATCAGCGCTCTGCTGCCGATCGGCCTCGGCTTTGTTATCGGCGTGCTTAGCGCAATTCTGGGGATCGGCGGGGGCTTCATCTTGGTGCCGGCGATGATCTACATGCTCGGCATGCCGACCGCAGTGGTGCCGGGAACGTCGCTGCTGCAGATCATCTTCGTGGCTGCCAATGTCACGCTGCTGCAGGCTTACACCAACCGTACGGTCGATGCCGTCCTCGCCCTCGTCTTGCTTGTCGGCGGGGTGATCGGAGCGCGAATTGGCAGCCAGTTCGGAACGCGCCTCCGCGGCGATCAACTTCGCCTATTGCTCGCCCTAATGGTGTTGGCGGTGGCGGCGAAGCTTGCCTTCGACCTGACCGTCCGTCCGCCCGATCTGTACTCCATTGCTTCGGAGAAGGAATGAGCCGGGCCGGGTTGGCGGTTGGACTCTGGGGCTGGTGCCTCCCCCTGCTGGCGCTGACATTCCCGTGGACCGCGCCCCCGCGTGCCGAAGCTCTTTCCGCTGATTTGACCAGCCATTTGATTGCAATCACAACCGGTTTTACTGGCGCCTCGGTTGTTCTGTTCGGCGCGATCGATGCTCCCGGCGACGTCGCGGTCGTCGTGCGCGGTCCCGATCGCGAGATGACGGTTCGACGCAAGAGCAGGGTCGCCGGCATTTGGATGAATTCGCAGGAGATAACCTTTGCCAACGTGCCGAGCTTCTATTTCGTCGCGGCTAGCCGCCCGCTCGATGAGATCGTCTCGCCCGGCGCGGCAGCGCTCTACCGCCTCGGCGTCGCCAACCTGGAGATAAAAGCTGAGAGCGGCGCACCCCGTGAAATCGTCGATAGCTTTGCTGCAGCGCTGATTGCGGCGCAACAACGCGCCAAATTGTTCCCGAGCGCTGTGGGAAAGGTTCATTTCATCGGCGAACGGCTGTTTCGTACGACGATCGAGTTTCCTTCGAACGTGCCGACCGGAACCTACCTCGTGGCCGTGTTCCTCGTCCGCGACAAGGATGTCGTCAGTGGCCAGACGACCCCGCTCGTGGTTTCAAAAGTGGGGATCGATGCCGATGTTTTCGGCTTCGCTGTTCGACAGCCCGGGCTTTACGGGATTGTTGCAGTGTTGACTGCGGTGGTGGCAGGATGGCTCGCGAGCCTGCCGTTCAGAAGCGCCTGATCCTGGCTGAGGAGCGGAGATGGGCCCGATGGAAGGAACTACAAAACCGCGCGTCTTTCTGGTTGTGGTCGACGAGTCCGAGGAGCTCCAAGCGGCCCTGCACTACGCTGCGCGGCGCGCTGCCCATACCGGCGGCCGCATCGCGCTCCTCTACGTGATCGAACCTTCGGAGCTTCAGCATTGGGTGGCGATAGAAAACCTGGCGCGAGAGGAACGCCGCGAGGAGGCCGAACAGATACTGCAGCGCCTGTGCGAGGAAATCGCGCCAATCGCCGGCACGATGCCGATCGTCTACATTCGTGAGGGCCGTCGCCGCGACGAGTTGCTGGCCCTGATCGCCGAGGAGCCCATCTCGATCCTGGTGCTTGCAGCAGGAACCGATCCGGAGGGTCCGGGGCCGCTGATCACCTATCTGACGGGCCAGGCGGCTGCGCGTTTGCGCATCCCGATCACGATTGTCCCTGGTGGGCTCACACTTGAGCAGCTTGACGCCGTGAGTTGAGGCGGCTTGCGGTGCTCGACATCCGACACAGGGTTGATTCGGGGCGCTGAGCCCCCATGCTTAGACATCTATTGTGTCTTATCGCTCTCGGAGCCATCGCGATGTTCATCCAAACCGAGCAGACGCCGAATCCGGCGACCCTTAAATTCCTGCCGGGGCGCCAGGTCATGTCTTCGGGCACCGCGAACTTCACCTCGGCGGAGGCGGCGGGGCAACGCTCGCCGCTCGCCGAACGGCTCTTTGCCCTCCCGCAAGTGACCGGGGTCTTCCTTGGTGCCGACTTTGTCACCGTGACCAAAAGCGAGGACGGCGATTGGCACCAGCTAAAACCGGCGATCCTGGCCGAGATCATGGAGCATTTTACTTCCGGTCGCCCGGTGCTGCTCGCCACCGCGGCCGACAGCGCGGTGGTTGAAGCTGGATCCGAAGACGAGGACGAAGTCGTCTCTCAGATCAAGGAATTGCTTGAGACGCGCGTGCGCCCCGCAGTGGCTCAGGACGGGGGCGACATCATTTTTCAAGACTACGAGGACGGTGTCGTCTATCTCCACATGCAGGGCTCATGTTCAGGGTGTCCGAGCTCGACGGCAACCCTAAAGGCAGGCATCGAGAACATGCTCCGTCACTACATCCCCGAGGTGATCGAGGTGCGAGCGGTATAAAGTGAGGCGATGAAAGGGGTCTGCCGGAGGCAAAGCGGGTACGTAGGGAACCGCGACGGCTGGACCATAACGGGAATTACGTGACCGGAGTGCCGAGGGATCCGGTTGTCCTGGCACTCGATTCGGCTGGATCGGGCTGCTCGGTTGTGGTGGCCTCGGGTGAGACGGTGCTCGGCGCCGAGTCCGATACGGCAATGCACGGCCAAGCCGAGAAACTGCTTCCAATGGTAGATTCGGTGATGCGCAGGGCAGGGTTGCCGGCTTCCGCACTCGACATTATTGGGGTGACGGTTGGACCCGGCAGCTTCACCGGCATCCGTATCGGGCTAGCGGCCGCTCGCGGGATAGCGCGCGCGACCGGCGCACGGGTGATCGGCGTGACCGGCTTCGAGGCGGTCGCTGCCGCCTTGGCGGGGTCCTCCCTTGGCGCCGGCTTCATCCTCATCGCGCTCGAAAGCAGGCGTGAAGACCTGTATGTACAGCTCTTCGATCATGCGCACGTTGCACTCGAGGACCCGACGGCGACTATGCCCGCGGCGCTCAATGGATGGCTAACCGGCATCATCGGCGCAGCACCCCTGCTCGTCGCTGGCGATGCGGCGCAACGCGCCGGAAGCACTCTGTCACAACGCCCGGATACGATGGTGGCGGCGGGTTCTGCAGCCGATGCGGCTGGAGTTTTGCGAGCCGCTCTCTGCCGCTGGCTGTTGCACGCGCAGAGTGCCCAGCCGGTGCCACTCTATCTTCGTCCTCCAGACGTCAGCTTTTCGAAACGGGGCCCACGAGTTGGCCGATGAGCCGCCGTCTCGAGCAAGTGTCTTGTCTCATGGCCGGCCCGGTGGCGCTGTTGCACCGCGTGTGCTTCCCCGAGGATCCATGGGATCCCTCAGCGATCGTTGAGATACTGGGCACCGCCGGATTTTTCGGCCGAATCGCTTGGGAGAACGAGGCGCCCGCCGGTTTCGCTTTGGCGCGAGACCTGCACAAAGAGTGTGAGATCCTGTCGCTGGGGGTCTTGCCCGAGCGACGGCGCGAAGGAGTCGGTGCGGCTCTTCTGAATTCCATATGCGTCGAGGCACGTCTGCGCAGTGCTGAAAGCATCGTCCTCGAGGTCGCAGTAGACAACATCGCAGCCTTGGCGCTCTACGCCGCGCGAGGCTTTTTACAGGTCGGCCGGCGCCGGAATTACTATCGCCGAACTCGGAACTCGGCAGATGCGCTCGTCCTGCGCCTTGAGCTCACCGGCACCTCGGCCGCCTCTTGAGTTGGCCGAACCCGGCGCTTACCTCTCGCCTTGTTGACAGCGGCCGCCGACTGTTCTTGCCGCCGCATTCACAATTGAAAGAAATCGGGTGTTGACCGGATTGCTTCGTCGCGGATTGTTAATTATATTTGGGAATCAGACTCCACGGTGGGATTCGCAAAATGAACAGCCCCGACCAAAGCAGCGATTTGCTGGCGTTGACGACAGAAATCGTTGCCGCACACGTCTCCAACAATACGGTATCGGTGGGAGATCTGCCGCAGCTGATCAACCAAGTATATAATTCGTTGGCGAATATCGGCACGGCACCGCCGGCACCGGCGGAACGCCCTCAGCCGGCCGTCCCGGTCAAGAAATCCGTCTATCCGGATTACATCGTCTGCTTGGAGGACGGTAAAAAGCTGAAGATGCTAAAACGGCACTTGAAGACCGCCTACAACATGACTCCCGAGGGTTATCGCGAGCGCTGGGGACTGCCGACCGACTATCCGATGGTGGCGCCAAATTATGCACGCCAGCGCAGCCGGCTGGCGAAGGAGATCGGGTTAGGCACGCGGGCGCGGCGCCCCCGGGGCTAACGAGCGCGCCGACTTCGCGAAGGGGCTGTTATACAATCGCGATGACGCGGTGCCCGGTCTTACCGTGCCGTTGGGACATAGGCTCTCCGCCCGGATTCGGGTATAGTATCTATGGATGAGCTATGCCACGATAGAGACGCGATGATCTCGCGGCTAGAGCAGCTCTGCCTCGACAAAGGTCTCAAGATGACCGAGCAACGTCGGGTAATTGCCCGCGTTCTATCGGAATCTGCTGATCATCCCGATGTAGAGCAGGTCTATCGGCGAGCTACCGCGATCGATGCGCGCATCAGCATCGCCACGGTCTATCGGACCGTCCGTCTATTTGAAGAGGCGAGTATCCTGGCGCGGCATGATTTTGGTGATGGCCGCTCGCGATACGAGGAAATGCCGAGCGCGCACCATGATCATTTAATCGACCTGCAGTCCGGGCGGGTCATCGAATTCCGCAACGAAGAGATCGAAAGACTGCAGGAAATCGTCGCTGATCAGCTTGGCTACGAGCTCGTTGGTCACCGGCTTGAACTCTACGCCGTGCCACGTGACCGCAAACTTCGGACCGGCACGGAATGATCCGCTCAAACCGATCAGACCGCGGAGTGCCGGCGCGGACGGTATCGGGTGGCATTGGACTTCCCGCCCCAAAGTCGACAGAGGTCGACCGGCATGATTAGCGGTGCCGCGACCGGAAAGCGGCCCGTCCGGCCGATCGAATCGCCTCCACCGATCGACGCCGAGACGGCACCCGCGCCGGGCCGCGTCGTCGACTTCTGGTCGGGCCCGCTGCAAGTCCGCCTGGCAGAGACCGCCGAAGATATCGATGCCGCGCAGTTGTTACGATACCGTATATTTTACGAGGCGCTGGGGGCGCGCCCGCTGCCCCATATGCTGCGGCTGCGGCGCGACGTCGATCGCTTCGATAACGATTGCGATCACCTCTTGGTCCTCGACCACGCCCGGGGGGGCGGCCACGACCGGGTTGTCGGGACTTACCGGTTGCTCCGGCGAAAGGCGGCAGCCCGTCTGGGGGGCTTCTATTCCGCAGCCGAGTACGACATTACGCCGCTCGCTGCCCATCCAGGCGAAATTCTCGAGCTCGGACGCTCCTGCGTCGAAGCCGCCTACCGCCAGCGCCCGGCCATGCAGCTGCTGTGGAGTGGGATCGCGGCCTACGTATCTCATCACGGCATCGCACTGATGTTTGGCTGCGCGAGCCTCCCAGGTACTGATCCCGGCGCGCTCGCCTTGCCGCTCTCCTACCTCTACTACTACCATTTGGCACCGCCCGCGCTGCGGCCGCGCGCTCTGAACGAGCGCTATGTGGACATGCGCCGGGTCGCTATGGGTGCGATCGATCCCGGGCGGGCGCTCAACGCGCTGCCACCGCTCATCAAAGGTTATTTGCGCCTTGGCGGGTTCACCGGTGACGGAGCTGTAATCGACGAGCAGTTCAACACCACCGATGTCTGCATCATCGTCAAGACCGATCTCATCACGGAAAAATACTCGCGTCACTACGAACGGCGATCCAGAGATACATGGGCTGGTTAACTCGATGGGCTCTTCGACGCTGAAGGTCGCGCGTCTAGTCTTGTATTTTGCCTGGACGCTGGCTCTGATGCCAGTGCAATGGATTGGGTTGGTCCTGGGTTGCCGCTGGGTAAGTACGCTGCCGACCTTCTATCACCGCTGGTGTTGTAGAGTTCTGGGGTTTCGGGTCAGAACGATCGGAAGGCCGACGACCCGGCGCCCCGTCCTGTTCGCGGCGAATCACATCTCGTATACCGATATCGCGATCCTCGGCTCACTTATTGCGGGCTCGTTCATCGCCAAAAGCGAGGTGGCGCATTGGCCGTTTTTCGGATGGCTCGCGAAATTGCAGCGGACGGTCTTTGTCGATCGGCGGATCCGCAGCACGGCAACCCAGCGCGACGAGATATCCCAAAGGCTTGCCGCTGGAGACGCCTTGATATTGTTTCCGGAGGGGACAAGCGGCGACGGCAACCGGATCCTGCCGTTCAAGACCGCGCTGTTTGGCGCCGCTGCGCAGCGCGGGAGGATCGAGCCCGTAGTTGTTCAGCCGGTCTCGCTTGCCTATACCCGGCTCGACGGCATCCCGATCCGACGTGCGTATCGCCCGTTCGTCGCGTGGTACGGGGCGATGGATTTGCTCTCCCACCTCTGGGGGATGATCGGGCTCGGCACGGTCGAGGTCGTGGTCCAATTCCATCCGCCGACTCTGCTTACCGATTGCGGATCACGCAAGGCGCTGGCCGGCTACTGCTTCGCCCGCGTTGCCGGCGGAATGGCTGGCGCGCTCTTCGGGCGGCCACAGCCGCTACCCATGCCGCCGGCTTCAAGCGTGCGCAAAGAATGTTTGCCAGAGATTACTTCTAAAGCTGCGGCCTGATAGCGTAGAAATTCCCTCTAACATGGTCAGCTAAAATACAATGAAGGGCGTCTTTATAAAGACATACGGATGTCAAATGAACGTCTATGATTCGACCCGGATGTTAGATATTCTGAAACCGCTAGGTTATTTGGCGGTGCATGCGCAAGACGACGCTGATTTGCTCATCCTCAATACCTGTCATATTCGCGAGAAAGCGGCCGAAAAAGTATATTCCGAGCTCGGTTTAGTCCGCCAGCTGAAACAGGCCAAGGCGCGGCGCGGCGGTCACATGATCGTCGCGGTCGCCGGCTGCGTTGCGCAGGCCGAGGGTGCCGAGGTTCTCCGACGCGCCTCGTTCGTCGACCTCGTGTTCGGCCCACAGAGCTACCATCTGCTTCCGGAATTGATTGGTCGGGCCTTGCGTAGACCTGGTGGCGGCGTCCTTGCCACAGATTTTCCGGTCGAGGCCAAATTTGACCACCTGCCTGAACCGTCGGCGCAACAGGGAGTGACGGCCTTTCTCACGATCCAGGAAGGATGTGACAAGTTCTGCAGCTTCTGCGTCGTCCCCTATACGCGCGGCGCGGAGTACTCGCGTCCGGTCGCACAGGTCTTGACGGAGGCGCGTCGCGCGGTGGCGTCGGGGATACGAGAGATCACTCTTCTCGGCCAGAACGTAAACGCTTATCACGGGGAGGGTCCGGACGGTGGGCCCTGCGGGCTTGGCGGACTTGTCCGCCAGCTCGCGTGCCTGCCCGGCCTTGGTCGTATCCGCTACACGACCTCGCATCCGCGAGATGTCGATGATGAGCTGATCGCCGCTCATCGCGACGTGCCTGAGCTGATGCCCTACATTCATCTTCCCGTGCAGAGCGGTTCGGACCGTATCCTCGCTGCTATGAACCGGCGTCATACTGCCGATGCTTATAGGCGCATCATTGAGCGCCTGCGCCTGGCGCGCCCGGATCTCGCCCTCTCGTCCGACTTCATCGTCGGTTTTCCGGGCGAAAGCGACGAGGACTTCCAGGCTACGCTCGACCTCGTCGGCGAGATCGGTTTTGCCCAGGCTTACTCCTTCAAATATTCCCAGCGGCCCGGCACGCCCGCAGCATCCGCTGCCGGCCAGGTTCCCGAGCGAGTGAAGTCCGATCGTCTCGCGGCCCTGCAGCTGGCGCTGGACAAGCAGAAACGCCAGTTCAACGAAGCCTGCATTGGAAAAATCCTGACGGTGCTCTTGGAAAAGCCGGGCCGCCACGATGGGCAGATGGTTGGGCGCAGCCCCTACCTGCAAAGCGTACATGTCGCGACAGCCGCGGAAAGAATCGGCGAGATCGTCCCGGCACTGATCTCAGAGGCGAGCGCCAATAGCCTTTCGGGTTCCCTTGTCGAGGCCGTCGGGACATGACGGCGTTCGCTTCCGAGGCGCTCGCCGTCGAACTGGTCGAGGGTCGCGCGCAGCTCGAATTCGACGACAACCTGCTGCTCCCGCTGCTCTATGGTGAGCGCGATCAACACCTCGCTCGGATCGAGCGTCAGCTCGGCGTTTCGGTCGTGACCCGCGGCAACCGGCTGGCGATCTCGGGTTCGGCTTCAGCGACGGGGGTGGCGCGGCTGGCCTTGTCGAAGCTCTACTACGGGCTCAAGCGGGGCCAGGAGGTTGATCTGCCGGCGGTGGAGGCAGCTATCCGACTCGCCTCGGCCGAGCTTGCCGAAAAGGATCCCAATCTTTGGCAGGAGAATGCCGCGTTCCGTACGCGCAAGCGTCGTATCGAAGCACGTTCGCCGGGGCAAAGCCTGTACATCAGAGCATTGCACGAAAATGAGCTCGTTTTCGGGCTTGGACCTGCGGGCACGGGCAAGACTTATCTTGCCGTTGCCGCGGCGGTCGACCTCCTGATGACCGGGCGCGTCGAGCGTATCATTCTCTCGCGTCCGGCCGTAGAAGCCGGCGAGCGGCTCGGCTTCCTTCCGGGTGATCTCCGTGACAAGGTCGATCCCTATCTGAGGCCGATATTCGACGCGCTCAACGAGATGCTGCCGGCCGATCAGGTCGCAAAGCGGCTCGGCAGTGGCGAAATCGAAGTTGCGCCGATCGCCTTTATGCGCGGGCGCACGCTGTCGCACGCTTTCGTTATCCTCGACGAGGCGCAGAATACGACGCCTGTTCAGATGAAAATGTTCTTAACGCGCCTCGGCGAGGGCTCGCGCATGGTCGTTACCGGCGATCCGACCCAGGTCGACCTGCCCGCAGGTACCCGCTCAGGCTTGGCCGAGGCGCTCGAAACTTTGCAGGGAATTCGTGGGATCGCCACGGTGAAGCTCAGCGACGCGGACGTCGTCCGGCACGATCTCGTAGCGCGCATCGTGCGCGCATACGAAGCACGGGAGCGAGCGGTAGGCGCCGACGAGCCGTAATGAAATCTGCTCCGGCGATCACTGTCGTCTCGCCTTGCATCAGATGGAAGCACGCATGCCCGGACGCCGACGGGCTTGCTCGCGACGCTGTTCGGGCCGCCCTGGCGATCGGGGTCGCGAAAACGGGGTTGGCATCCCCGGCGCGGGTCGAATTATGCATTGTACTTGCCGACGACGCCGAGCAGCAGCGGCTCAATAGCCTCTTCAGGGGGCAGGATACGCCAACCAATGTACTCGCGTTTCCAGCTTGGGAGCCGGGAATGCGATCCCCGGCGGGCGCGCCGCTGTTGCTTGGAGATGTCGTGGTTGCGTTCGAGACGGTGGCTCGCGAAGCGGCCGAGCAGAGTAAGCCGTTCGCCGACCACCTGCGACACATGATCGTGCACGGCGTCCTTCATCTGCTCGGCTACGATCATCAGACGGCTGGTGCGGCGTCGATTATGGAGTCCCTCGAGAGGGTTATTCTGGCCAAGCTCGGGGTTCCTGATCCCTATCCGGATCAGGCCACACCCATATCCGCATCCGTTTGGGCATGAGCGATCCTCAATCGCCCGAAGTTGTCGGCCAGCCGGAGCACGATCGGTCCTTTGCCCGTCTGCGGAACCTCCTGAGGCTTATCCGGCGTCCGCGCAACGGCGAAAGTTTGCGCGAGACCATCGACGAAATGATCGAGGAGCCGCCGGCGGACGGCCCCCACCCGCTCAGTGCGCAAGAACGCGTGCTGATCGGCAACATTCTCAAAGTCCACGACCGGACAGCCGCCGATGCGATGGTGCCGCGGGTCGACATCGTCGCGCTCGATGTCGAGACTTCCTTCCCCGAAGTCGTCAAATTTATGGTCGAGCAGGGCCACTCGCGGGTTCCGGTTTATCGCGAGACGCTCGATAACGTAATCGGGTTCGTTCACGCCAAGGATTTGTTGGGGCCGGCGGCGGAGCGGCGAGAGACAAAATTGTCGCTGATGCTGCGCAAGGTGTTGTTCGTCGCCCCTTCGGTGCCGATCCTTGACCTTCTGGTGCAGATGCGGCAGGCACGCACGCATATCGCAATGGTGGCCGACGAGTTCGGCGGAATCGACGGATTAGTGACGATCGAAGACCTGATCGAGGAGATTGTCGGCGAGATAGAAGACGAGCACGACGTCGCCGATGGGCCGAGACTGGCAGAGCGAGCGGATGGCACTCTGATCGCCGACGCCCGCACGCCGATTGAAGTATTGGAAGAGCATCAGGGTATTCGGTTGCGCCCGAGTGGTGAGCAGGAAGAGGTCGATACACTCGGCGGACTGGTTTCGAGCCTAGCTGGCCGCGTACCAACGCGCGGCGAGGTAATCCCACATCCGTCGGGAATTGAGTTCGAGGTGCTCGACGCTGACCCTCGTAAAATCAAGCGTCTGCGCGTACGCCGCTCGCCGGACGCAGCCACGGGCGGAGCCTGACAAGTGCCAGAGGTCTCGATCCTCCGCGTTAGATCCGGTTCGTCGATCCAGGCGCCCCTCTGTCGTCTTGCCTTCGAGCTCGCCGCATTATCGGGCTGGCGGCGCTATGGACTGGCCTTTTTGTTGGGGGTCGGAGCGGCTGCCGCGCTGCCCCCGGTGGATATGTCGCCACTGCTCCTCGTCGCCTTTGTCGGGCTTCTTTGGCTAGAGGAAGGCAGCGCTCGCCCGAGTGCTTCCTTTGGCTTGGGCTATATTTTTGGTTTTGGCTTCTTCCTGGCCGGGCTCTACTGGATCGCCGCTGCTCTGTTTGTCGACATCGCCACCTTCTGGTGGCTCGTGCCGATTGCGGCTCTAGGACTGCCGGCGGCATTTGCTCTCTACACCGGCTCGGCTGTTCTCCTGGTCAACCTGGCGACCAACCATCTGCGATTGCCCAGGACCGCGCGGATCTTTCTATTCGCGATCACTTGGACCGTGGCCGAATGGGTCCGCGGCCATGCGTTTACGGGACTCCCCTGGAACTTGATCGGATCCACGTGGTCTGGCGGCTTCCCGGGTGCGATCGGAATGCTGCAGACCGCCGCCTGGGTCGGCATTTACGGGTTGAGCTTCGTGACGGTCCTTGCCGCCTCACTGCCGGCCTTGCTCGGGGCGTCGCCTCAACCCCCGATCTCCGCGCGTGGACGCTGGGCTCCGGCTATCGCGGCGATGCTTTTAATCCTCGTCCCAGGCCTTTTGGGAACGGTTCAACTGGTAATGTCGCCCATCGCCGACACCGGGATCTGGCTGCGTCTGGTGCAGCCCTCGATCCCCCAGACGACAAAATGGGAGCCCAAGGCAGCGGAGGCGAATTTCCGGCGGCTCCTCAGTCTCAGTGCCGCGCCGGCGTCCCACCCGATTACCGCCGTTGTTTGGCCCGAAGCGGCTATCCCTTTCCTTCTTGATCGCGATGCGGCCCATCGTCGGGAGATCGCCGCCATTGCGCCGGAGCGGGGTTATGTCATCACCGGCGCCTTACGGGCAAACCCGCCACCGGACCCGGTCGCGCGAATCTGGAATAGTATAGAGGTAGTAAACACTAGCGATGACGTCGTCGCTTATTACGACAAGGCGCACCTCGTCCCGTTCGGAGAATATATCCCGATGCGAGACGTACTCCCATTAAAGAAGATTACCGCTGGAAGTATTGATCTTAGCCCCGGTATTGGCCTCCATACTATCGCATTACCCGGGCTTCCTCCCTTTGCCGCGCTGATTTGCTATGAGGCCATTTTCCCGGGGATGACCGTCGATGAAACCGAACGCCCGGCTTGGATGCTCAACGTCACCAACGATGCATGGTACGGGCGCAGCTCGGGTCCCTATCAACATCTCGCCAGTGCCCGGACTCGCAGCGTCGAGGAGGGCTTGCCCATGATCCGCGTGGCCAACAGCGGAGTTAGCGCGGTGATCGACGCGGCGGGACGGGTTCGCGCCCGCATCGACCTCGACGCGATCGGCTATGCCGACGTCGTGCTGCCAGCCTCAGGCAGCCCCACCCTCTACGCTCGCGTCGGAGACTTGGCGCTGGTTTCCCTCCTTCTGCTCGGCGCCCTCCCCGTCGCGTTCCGGTTGCGCTGAAGGCCGCGCCGTGATCTCTGGGACAGCGCTGCGCTAAAACTTGCGTCGCGGAGAAATTGCTTATTTTCCGTGTAGCCCGGTCGTTGATCGCGTATGATGGTGTAATCTGACGGTTCAATCCGCTGCTTTTGCGAGGGCAATCGACCAAAAATGGCGATGCAGCAGCAAACCCGACGGCCCGGTCGCCAAAGGGGCGACAAGCCGAACCCGATCGACGTTCACGTCGGCTCTCGCGTGCGCCTGCGCCGCAATATGCTTGGTCTGAGCCAGGAAAAGCTCGGCGAGGCGATAGGTCTGACTTTTCAACAGGTTCAGAAATACGAGCGAGGCGCCAATCGGATCGGCGCCAGTCGTCTGCACGATCTGAGCCGCGTTCTGGACGTCCCGGTTTCATTCTTCTTCGACGACATGGACCCGGTGCGAGCCCCGGCGATCCCCGCAGGTTTTGCCGAGCCCGCTGTCGAAGCGTTCGATGCCGATCCCTTGCGGCGGCGCGAGACGATCGAACTGGTCAGCGCCTATTACCGGATCGACGATCCAGCGTTGCGACGTCGCCTGTTCGAACTCGCCCGCGCACTGGCCGTCGGAGCCGATCGTTCGGCAGCAAAATAGCGAGCTTGTCGTACCGGCGGTCCAGGGTGGGCGGCATGGCTGATCGGCCTTAACCGCCGCCTTCTGGGGATTTCATCAATCCCGCCACGCTAGTAAGGAAAGGCACACACTTGGCCAGCCGCGATTTTGTGTTCACCAGCGAATCGGTGTCGGAAGGTCATCCCGACAAGATTTGCGACCGCATCTCCGATGCGATCGTCGATACCTTTCTTGCCGCCGAACCGCAGGCGCGTTGCGGCGTCGAGACGCTGGTCACAACAAACCGCGTGGTGCTGGCCGGCGAAGTGCGCGGTCCAGCTTCGATCACGAGCGAAAGACTGGTCGAAGTGGCACGGCGCGCGATCCGAGAGATCGGGTACGAACAGGAGAACTTCCACTGGCAGCGCGCCGCGATCGAGTGCTTGATCCATGGCCAATCGACCGACATCGCCCAGGGCGTCGATGCATCGGGCAACAAGGACGAAGGCGCCGGCGATCAGGGAATGATGTTCGGGCACGCGTGCGGCGAGACACCGGAACTGATGCCGGCGCCGATCTTTTATGCGCATGCGATCCTGCGCTCCCTGTCCGAAGCGCGGCACGCCGGAAACACACCCTTGCTGGGCCCCGACTCGAAGAGCCAGGTCACACTGCAATACATTGATGGAAAACCGGTACGAGCGACCAAGATTGTCGTCTCAGTCCAGCATTCCGCCCGGATCGAGAGTGAGGAGGTTCGTGAAATCGTGCGGCCGCATGTTCTCGCCGTGCTGCCCGAAGGTTGGATGTGCAACGAGGAGAATTTCCTTGTAAACCCGACTGGCCGTTTCGTGATCGGCGGTCCTCACGGTGACGCCGGGGTGACCGGTCGCAAAATCATCGTCGATACCTACGGTGGTGCGGCGCCGCATGGCGGGGGGGCGTTTTCGGGCAAGGACCCCACCAAGGTCGACAGATCGGGTGCCTATGCCGCCCGCTATCTGGCAAAGAACGTTGTCGGCGCGGGACTTGCCGAGCGTTGTACAATCCAGGTGGCCTATGCGATCGGGGTTGCCAGGCCGCTGTCGTTCTATGTTGACACCTGCGGGTCAGTCGATGAGCAGAGGCTGGCTGCGGTGCTGCAGGAAATAATGGATCTGTCGCCGCGCGGCATCCGCACGCATCTCGGCCTGAACAAGCCGATCTATGCGCGCACGGCGGCCTATGGCCATTTCGGTCGTGTGCCCGAGCTTGACGGCAGCTTCTCGTGGGAGAGGCTGGATCTCGTTGAGGAGCTGCAGCGCGCCTTCTGAGGCTTTGGCTGTCGGGGCAGCACGGAGCCCGTTTCTCTTCGGACGGCGCCGCGGGCGGGCGCTCCGGTCGGGGCAGAGAGTCCTGATCCGCGATTTCCTGCCGCAAATCGCGCTGACGATTCCGGTGTCGGGCGAGCTCGATCCCAGCGGCCTCTTCGATGCCCGGGCTAGGCCGATCTGGGTTGAGATCGGGTTTGGCGGCGGGGAGCACCTCGCTGATCAGGCGGAGCGTCATCCCGAGATCGGTTTGATCGGTTGCGAGGTATTCGAAAACGGGATCGCAAAGTTGCTCGCACGGATCAAGCGCAGCTGCATCGAAAATATCCGAATTTTCACCGATGATGGGCGGGTGCTGCTTGCCGCGCTTCCTCCGGCCTCGATCGACCGTGTCTTCATCCTGTTTCCCGATCCTTGGCCGAAGCGGCGCCATGAGGGACGGCGCATCATGTCCGGGGGGACGCTCGACGCCTTGGCACGGGTCATGACCGATGGTGCCGAACTGCGTCTTGCGACCGACGATCGTGATCTTCTCTACTGGATGCTCGAGCGGGCTACCGATCACCCAGCCTTCGAATGGCTCGCCCGCCGTCCTTGCGACTGGCGCGAGCGGCTGCCGGATTGGCCGCTGACGCGCTATGAGGAAAAGGCGCGGGCGGCTGGTCGCCCGGCTATTTTTCTCCGATTTCGACGCCAGGTCGGGAGATGACCACGACACAACATCCTTGCCGCGCGGACATGCTCGCGATATTTATCGGTAATCTCATGGTTGTGCCTAGCAGGGGCGTTGCGTGCGGTGGGCCGGTGGCCCATTTTTTGTTGTCGAGGGGCTGCTTCCGGCGGGCGAGACTGGAGACGCGGGCGTTTACCCGTGTCAAAAAGTAAGCTGCCTGCGCCCCTTGTGAAGCCTTTCGCGGAGGTCGTGGTTTTTGGTGGACACTAACAGCATCGCGCAAATGATCGAGCCGTCGCTAGCCGCGATGGGCTACGGCCTCGTTCGCGTTGCTGTGACAAGCGGCCGCCGGGCGACGCTGCAGATCATGATCGAGCGCCTCGACGATTTGCCGGTTACGCTCGATGATTGCACGCAGATCAGCCATTCCATCTCTTCCTTGCTCGATGTAGCCGACCCGATCGCCGGCGGCTATTCGCTGGAAATCAGCTCGCCGGGGATCGACCGTCCGTTGGTCCGCAAGGAGGATTACAACCGTTTCAGCGGCTGCGAAGCCAGGATCGAACTGGCGGCCCCGCTCGACGGACGGCGGCGGTTCCGTGGGCGCCTGCTGGGAAGCTCTGAGGGCATCGTTCGGCTTCTCACCGAAGCAGGTGAAGCGCGATTGCCGCTCGACGCGGTGGCCCGGGCAAAGCTTGTTCTGACCGACGATCTGATTGCCCGGGCGCAACGCAAGACCCCGGACCCGTCCCCACCGCAGTCCGCAACCCAGAGTCGCGATCACTAGCGCTTCGAGTCAGAGAACATCATGGACACTACCGTCACCTACGCCCGTCCCGAACTGCTTCAGGTTGCCGATTCCGTCGCACGCGACAAAGGCATCGATCGCGACGAGGTGCTGGAAGCCATGGAGCAGGCAATCCAGAAGGCGGGCCGCTCGAAATACGGCCAGGAGTACGATATCCGCGCCGAGATCGACCGTCGAAATGGCGAGATCCGGCTGCTCCGCTTCCGCGAGGTGGCGGAGGCCATCGAGAACGAGGCGACGCAAATTGGACTGGTCGAGGCGCAGCGGCTGAACCCTGAGGCCGAGATCGGTGACTTTATTACCGACCCGCTGCCGCCGATCGATTTTGGTCGGATTGCGGCACAGACGGCCAAGCAAGTTATCGTCCAGAAGGTGCGAGACGCCGAGCGTCAGAGGCAATTCTTCGAGTTCAAGGATCGCGTCGGAGAGATCGTCAACGGGCTGGTCAAGCGTGTCGAATTCGGCAATGTCGTGGTCGACCTCGGCCGCGCCGAGGCGATGCTGCGCCGCGACGAGCTGTTGCCGCGCGAAAGCTTCCGCCAGGGCGAGCGGGTCCGCGCTTATATTTATGATGTGCGCCAGGAGCCGCGCGGGCCGCAGATCCTCCTGTCGCGCACCCACCCGCAGTTCATGGCGAAATTGTTCGCTCAGGAGGTGCCGGAGATCTATGACGGCATCATCGAGATCAAGGCGGTTGCTCGAGATCCGGGTAGCCGCGCCAAGATCGCCGTGATTTCCCGCGACAGCGGGATCGATCCGGTCGGCGCCTGCGTCGGCATGCGCGGCAGCCGCGTGCAGGCGGTTGTGGGCGAGCTGCAGGGCGAAAAGATCGACATCGTTCCCTGGTCGCCGGACCCGGCCACTTTCGTCGTCAATGCACTGGCTCCGGCCGAGGTGGCCAAAGTCGTAATGGACGAGGAGCAGCGACGTGTCGAAGTCGTCGTTCCCGACGACCAGCTGAGCCTGGCTATCGGCCGACGCGGCCAGAATGTTCGGCTTGCTTCGCAACTTACCGGCTGGGACATCGACATTCTGACCGAGGCGGAGGAGTCGGAGCGGCGAACCGAGGAATTACGCAGCCGCAGCCAGATGTTCATAGACGCCCTCGACATCGACGAGGTTATCGCTCATCTGCTGGTGACCGAGGGCTTCAGCTCTCTTGAGGAGGTGGCGTACGTACCCTTGGAGGACCTCGCCGACATCGAAGGCTTCGACGCAGAGATAGCCGAAGAGCTGCAGGAACGCGCGCGCAATTCGCTAGAACGTCGGGATCGCGAATACGAGGAGCGTCGCCGCGAACTGGGTGTCGCCGATGATCTCGCGGCGCTCGGCGGATTGACGCCCGGCATGCTGGTCGCGCTCGGCGAGAACAACATAATGACCCTCGACGATTTTGCGGGCCTGGCCGGGGATGAGCTCCTGGAGCTGCTCGCCGCCTCCGACAAGAGCGGTGGCAATCTCAGCCTCGAGGAGGCGAACGGGTTGATCATGCAGGCGCGAGCGCACTGGTATGCGGACGATGAAGCCGAAAAATCTACAATCACTCAGCAGGAGTAGGCGTCACGAGTGCTCGCGATAGGATCAGCGGGATCGGGAACAGCGCGGGAGAGGCTGCGGCCGGACCTTTACGTCGCTGCATCGGGACGGGGACGATCGGCGATCGGTCGAGGCTGCTGCGGTTCGTCGTGCATCCGGGCGGCGAACTAGTGCCCGACGTGGCGTCTCGGCTGCCTGGGCGCGGTTTGTGGCTAACTGCGCGCCGGGAGATCCTTGAAGATGCCATAGCTCGGCGGCTCTTCGCGCGCTCGGCGCGCCGGCCGGTGTCGATCCCGCCGGGGCTCGCTGACCGCGTAGAAGACATGCTGGTGCAGCGTTGTTGCGACCTGATCGGCCTCGCCCGGCGGGCTGGTCTTGCGGTCGCAGGTGTCCAAAAGGTCCGCGAAGCCGTGCGTACTGAAAAAGCCGGGCTTCTCGTTCTCGCGCTTGACGGGGCGGAGGGCGGACGCCGGAAGGTGCGTTCACTCGGGTGTGAACTCCCGGCAGTGATGGTGTTGACCGCGGCAGAGATGGGCGCGATTTTTGGCCGCGATCATGTGGTAAATATTGCGATCGGAAGCGGCGCCCTGAGCGGTCGCGTAATCGGCGTTGCAGAGAAGATCGCCGGCTTTAGGCCGGATGCATTGATAGACCGCGCTGGGCAGCCCGCTTGGGGTTCGGCGTAAGAGATGGTGGTGTTTGACCGAGATGACCAACGCAAATGAGCAAGAGCAGAAGCGACCCCTGACCCTCGCCCGTACCGGCGCCAGGCTGGAGCTCCGCAAGAGCGTGGAGACGGGGCAGGTGCGTCAGAGCTTTTCGCACGGGCGCTCAAAGACCGTCACTGTCGAGGTTCGCAAGAAGCGTACGATCGGTCCGGCCGCCGAGCCCGGTCGCGCGGAAGCTGTGCCTGCGGTAGCACGCGAGCAGACACCGCTGCGACCGGCAACGGAGGAGCCGGTGCGCCGGCCGGTGACCGTACCCCGTGCGCTAACGGCCGAAGAAAAGGCGGGCCGGGTTCGGGCCGTGCATGATGCGCGCAAGGCCGACGAGGAAGTCCGGCGGCGGGTCGCACTCGCGGAGGCGGACCGGCGCCGTCAGCAGGAAGAACAGGCAGTCCAGGAGGCGCGCCGCCGGGCCGAGGAGGAGGCGCGTCGAAGGGCCGAGGAGGACGAGGGGCGCCGACGCGCGGAAGAGGAAGCGCGCAAGCGGTCTGAGGATGAGGCGCAACGGCGCAAAGATGAAGAATCGCGGCGGGAGGTCGCCGAACGGGCTGGCAAGGCAGCGGCCGCCAAGGTCGCGGCACTCGCTGCAGCGGGCAAGGTCAGCGTTCCGCTCGAGGAAGAGGAAGAGGAGCCTGCGACTTCCCCACGGCGCGGGGCGCGCCCAGAGGCCAAGAAGCCAGCGGTACCGGCTCGCCGTGACGAGACGCGCCGCCGGACCGGAAAGATTACAGTCACGCGTGCGCTCGCCGATGACGAAGGAGAGCGGGTGCGCAGCTTGGCTTCGGTCCGACGGGCCAGGGAACGGGAACGTCAGCGGCTGCATCAGGGCGAACAGGAGCAGATCAAGATCCTGCGCGAGGTCATCGTCCCCGAAACGATCACTGTCCAGGAGTTGGCAAACCGCATGGCCGAGCGCAGCGCCGACGTGATCAAGGCGCTGATGCGCATGGGCGTGATGGCGACGATCAATCAAACAATCGACGCCGACACCGCCGAACTCGTCGTCGGGGAGTTTGGGCACCGCTTGCGGCGCGTTTCCGAGGCCGATGTTGAAGTAGGGCTCCGCGGCGAGGAGGATCTTCCAGAGACGCTCGAAGCGCGGGCTCCGGTCGTCACGGTCATGGGCCATGTCGATCACGGCAAGACATCGCTTCTCGACGCGCTGCGCGAAACCGATGTCGCCGGTAGCGAGGCCGGCGGGATCACGCAGCACATCGGCGCCTATCGCGTGAGCCTGAGAAGCGGCAAGCAGATCACCTTTATCGATACGCCTGGCCATCAGGCGTTTACTGCGATGCGGGCGCGTGGCGCCAACGTCACCGACATCGTGGTGCTGGTCGTCGCGGCCGATGACGGCATCATGGAACAGACGGTCGAGGCGATCCGCCACGCCAAAGCGGCGCAGGTTCCGATGATCGTCGCCATCAACAAGATCGATAGGCCTGACGCGAAACCCGAGCGCGTCCGCCAAGAGCTTCTACAACACGAAATCGTCGTCGAAGAGCTCGGGGGTGAGGTGCTCGACATCGAGGTGTCGGCACTGAAGAAGACCAACCTTGACAAGCTCGAAGAAGCAATCCTGCTGCAAGCGGAACTGCTCGATCTTATGGCCAACCCGAACCGCCCAGCGGAGGGCGTCGTTCTGGAGGCGAAGCTGGAGCGGGGACGCGGGGCGGTCGCAACCGTGCTTATTCAGCGCGGCACGTTGCGGGTCGGCGACATCTTTGTCGCCGGCAGCGAATGGGGCCGCGTGCGTGCTCTTATCGATGATCGAGGCCAGAGCCAGCGGGAGGCGGGACCGTCAACGCCGATCGAGGTGCTCGGCCTCAACGGGACGCCACTTGCGGGCGACGATTTCGTGGTCGCAGAGAACGAGAGCCGCGCTCGCGACATCGCCGACTTTCGCCAGCGTCGACGGCGCGACGCAAATGCAGCGTCGGGAGCGCGCGGCACGCTCGAGCAGATGTTTTCGCAGATCGCCGCCGGCGTCGCCAAGGAGCTGCCGGTCATCGTCAAGTCGGATGTCCAGGGTTCGCTCGAGGCGATTGTGGGCTCGCTTGAAAAGCTCTCGACCGATGAGGTGTCGGTTCGGGTGCTGCATGCAGCCGTCGGCGGAGTCAATGAGAGCGACGTAATTCTAGCCAAAGCGTCGGCGGCATTTATTATTGGCTTCAATGTACGCGCCAACCCGCAGGCGCGCGATCTTGCGCGTCGCGATGGGGTCGATGTCCGTTATTATTCAATTATTTATGACTTGATCGAGGACATGCGAGGGGCTCTGTCTGGCCTGCTTGCTCCGACCTTGCGCGAGCGCTTCCTTGGGAATGCTTCGATTCGCGACGTATTCAACATCACCAAAGTCGGCAAGGTTGCGGGCTGCATGGTGACCGAGGGTGCCGTACGGCGCGGTGCCAGGGTGCGCCTGCTGCGCGACAACGTCGTCATTCACGAAGGTACTCTTAAGACTCTGAAACGCTTCAAGGATGAGGTGCGCGAGGTCAATCAGGGCTACGAGTGCGGGATGGCCTTTGAAAATTACCAGGACGTCCAAGCCGGCGATGTTATCGAGTGCTTCGAGGTGGAAGAAATAGCCCGGGCGCTATAGCCTTTCGGCTGATGATCAGAGAACGAGACGGCGCGAGGCAAGTTGAGGGCAGCGTGCAGCGCAAATGGGGCGACAGCCAACGACAGCTTCGGGTAGCCGAAGAGCTGCGGCACGCACTGGCGAAGATTTTCCAGCAGGGCGAATGCCGAGATCCGGCGCTTCGAGACACCAGCATCGCCGTCACCGAAGTCAGAATGAGCCCTGATTTGCGCAATGCCACCGCGTTTGTAGTGCCGCTGGGCGGCGAAAACACGCCCGAGATGATCGCGGGACTTAAACGCAGCTCAGCGTTCTTGAGACGCCTCGTCGCTCGGGAGGTTCCGTTGCGGTATGCGCCCCGTTTGGTGTTCGCGCTGGATGGCGCCTTCGCTCAAGCAGATCGGATTGCCGCCTTGCTCGCGCGGCCCGAAGTAGTCCGCGACCTCGATCGCCCAGGCGATCGAACCGAGAAAGACGGTGACGCACACTGACCGTGCCCTGAATGGCTGGCTGGTGGTCGACAAGCCGCAAGGGCTCAGTTCCCATCGGGTGGTCGAGCTGGTCCGTCGGTTCACCCGAACCAAAGTCGGGCACGCGGGCACGCTCGACCCGCTGGCAACCGGCGTTCTGCCGCTGGCGCTCGGCGAGGCGACCAAGACTGTCGCTTACGCGATGAGCAGCTGCAAGCGCTATCGCTTCCGTATCTGTTGGGGCGTCGCTCGCACTACCGACGACTGCGAAGGCGCGATTATTGGCGAGTCCACGTCGCGGCCGAGCCGCGAGCAAATCGAAGAGATCCTGCCCCGCTTCACCGGCACCATTTTGCAAGCGCCCCCGGTCTATTCCGCTATTAAGGTCGACGGGCGGCGCGCCTATGCCCTCGCCCGAGCCTCCACGCCGCCCGCTTTGCCACGCCGCCCGGTGCAAATCGCCGCGCTGCGGTTGATCGCGGTATCCGATCGAGATCATGCCGATTACGAGGCGGTGGTCGGCAAGGGGACGTACATACGGGCCCTCGCCCGCGATCTCGCCATCGCTCTCGGTACGGTTGGCCACGTTGTCGAGCTGCGTCGTCTAACCGTCGGACCGTTCAGCGAATCGCAGGCGATTTCGCTGGATTCGATAGCGGAATGTCGGCATAATCTGGTTGATTCGGGATATCTGCTTCCGATCGAGACCGCGCTGGAAAACATCCCGGCTCTGGCCTTGACGGCGGCCGAAGCCGCGCGGTTGCGGTGCGGCCAGCGGGTGACGCTGGAGGATGCCGGCGAGCGGGCGCACTTGCACCACCTCGATGAGGGTACGGTCGTCGCTGCTTGGCACGCCCATGCGGTGGTCGCCCTGGCCAGAATCGACAACGGCGGTCTTCGGCCGGCGCGGGTTATCAATCGCTGAAGGAGTCAGTTTCGGTGTCCATCACCGCCGAGCGCAAGCAGGCGCTTATCACAGAGTACGCCACAAAGGAGCGCGATACCGGATCGCCCGAGATCCAAGTCGCCGTCCTGAGTGAGCGCATCCGCAATCTTACCGACCACTTGACAACCCACAAAAAGGACTTCCACTCGCGGCGCGGGTTGCTCGTCATGGTCGGCCAGCGACGGCGTTTGCTGGATTATCTCAAGCGGTCGAGCGCGACGCGTTACGAGACGTTGATCGGACGCCTCGGGTTGCGCCGCTGACCCTTCGTTGACGCCCGCGCGATCGACTATTCTCGGCGCCATTCTGATCCAGCGTCGATCGAGGTCAAGTGTGGCAAGAAAATCGGCCGCAGGGGTCCACACCTATTGCACGGGTCTCCGCTTTCGCGACTGCTCGCCGTTGAAATTGCGCCGCTGCCCGTCATTTTTCTTTCGAAGAGGATGATCTCGAATGTTCCAAGTTTACCGTAAGGAGTTGATGTGGGGCGGACGACCCCTCGTCCTGGAGACTGGGCGGCTAGCCCGGCAGGCGGACGGCGCCGTGCTCGCCACCTACGGCGAGACCACGGTCCTGTGCACTGCGGTCGCGATGAAAGCGGCAAAGCCCGGTCAAGACTTCTTCCCTCTCACGGTTAATTACCAAGAGAAGACGTTTGCAGCCGGAAAGATCCCCGGAGGCTTTTTCAAACGCGAGGGGCGCCCGTCGGAAAAGGAGACGTTGGTCTCGCGGCTCATCGACAGGCCGCTGCGCCCGCTTTTCGTTCCTGGTTTCGTCAATGAAACTCAAGTCGTTTGCACCGTCCTCAGCCACGATCTCGAGAACGATCCCGACATCGTGTCGATGATCGGCGCCTCGGCGGCTCTGACCATCTCGGGGATACCGTTCTTGGGACCTGTCGCCGGGGCTCGGGTGGGCTACATCGACGGGAATTATGTCTTGAACCCGACACTCGCCGAAACTTCTCGCTCGCGGCTCGACCTCATTGTCGCCGGCACGGTCGATGGCGTTTTGATGGTCGAATCCGAGGCGGAGGAGCTTCCCGAGGATGTCATGCTCGGCGCGGTGGTCTTCGGACATCGCGAATTTCAGCCCGTGCTTCAGGCGATCATCGAGCTCGCCGAGACCTGCGCGCGCGAGCCGTGGAGCCTACCGCCCGAACCGTTCGAGCTTGCCGCGATCGAGGCAAGGTTGCGCGAAACGATCGGTCCGCTGATCGAGGATGCCTATCGCGAGCAAGGCAAGCAGGACAGAAGCAATCGGCTGGATGCGGCGAAGGCACAGCTGGCCGAGATATTTCCCGACGAGCTTCAGCGCACGGTTGCGCTGAAGCTGTTCAAGGATCTCGAGAAGGAGATTGTCCGTGGTGCCGTGCTGCGCGGCGGAGTGCGGATTGATGGTCGCGATACCCGCACCGTCCGGCCGATCTCTTGCGAGGTCGGGATCCTTCGTCGCGCTCATGGCTCGGCATTGTTCACCCGAGGCGAGACCCAGGCGCTCGCGGTAGCGACGCTCGGGACCGGTCAGGACGAGCAGATCATCGACGCGCTCGAAGGGGAGTACCGCGAGAACTTCATGCTGCACTACAACTTCCCCCCCTATGCGACGGGCGAAGCGGGGCGGATGGGCTCCCCTAGCCGGCGAGATATCGGGCATGGCAAGCTGGCCTGGCGGGCGATCCATCCGCTGCTGCCGAGCAAGGAGAGCTTCCCTTACACGATCCGGGTTGTCTCGGAAGTCACCGAGTCGAATGGTTCCTCCGCGATGGCCTCGGTTTGCAGCGCCTCGCTCGCCCTGATGGATGCCGGCGTGCCGTTGCCCCGTCCGGTGGCCGGGATCGCGATGGGCCTCATCAAAGAGCCGGAAAGCTTTGCGGTACTATCGGACATTCTCGGCGACGAGGACCATCTCGGGGATATGGACTTCAAAGTCGCCGGCACCGACCGAGGTATCACGGCGTTGCAGATGGACATCAAGATCACCTCGATCACCGAGGAGATCCTGCGCATCGCGCTGAGCCAGGCGCGGGAAGGCCGCTTGCATATCCTTGGTGAAATGGCCAAAGCGCTGACCGGTGCGCGGGACGACGTCAGCGAGAACGCTCCGCGGATCACGACGTTCAGCATCCCGAAGGAGAAGATCCGCGAGGTAATCGGTTCGGGCGGCAAGGTCATTCGGGAGATTACCGAAACTACCGGGGCCAAGATCGACATCGACGATGATGGCACGGTCAAGGTGGCCGCGGTGGATGGTGAAGCGGCGAGAGCCGCGATCGACTGGATTCGCGGGATCGTCGCCGAGCCGGAAGTCGGTGTGATCTACCCCGGGAAAGTTGTCAAAGTGGTCGACTTCGGCGCATTCGTGAACTTTCTCGGCTCGCGTGATGGACTCGTGCACATCAGCGAGCTGGCGCCTCATCGAGTTGGCAAAGTCGCCGACGTGGTCAAGCTGGGCGATCCGGTCAAGGTCAAGGTGCTCGGGTTCGACGACCGGGGTAAAGTCAAGCTTAGTATGCGCCAAGTCGATCAACAGACGGGCGAGGATCTCGGCGCCCGGCGTCAGGAACCGGCACAAGCAAAGGTAGCGCCCTGACGATTGGCAGTACCGAGCAAGACGGCCGGTCACGGCGCGCGAAGGGACGGCGCGATGTCTCGGCGCGAAATGCCGCGCCACGCCGAAGAGTTGACGTCGAGGGCTCGTCTCGCGCTGGCGCTTCCGTCGGTGATAGGCCATCGTGGCGCCGCCGCATGCGCACCGGAAAACACCCTGGCCGGGTTGCGCAAGGCATGGGAACTCCGCTGTCGCTGGGTGGAGTTCGATGTCCGGCTTACGATGGACAAGCACCTGATCCTGCTCCACGACGACCGGATCGACCGGACGACCGATGGCCGAGGGAGAGCGGCCGCCCTACCTCTTGCAGCGCTTCGTCGCCGCGACGCTGGGGCCTGGTGGGGTCCTGGCTTCAAGGGTGAGCAGATACCCACGCTGGCCGATGCTGTGGCACTTCTCGGCGAGATTGGCATCGGTGCGAATGTCGAGCTGAAAGCCGTGCGCGGCCGCGAGGCCGAGACCGGTGCGGCGGCTGCCGCGATGCTGTGCCGCCTGTGGCCTTCCCATCTGCCGGGGCCGCTGATTTCGAGCTTTCGTCAAGACGCCCTGGCAGCAGCCCGAGCGCGCTCTCCTGGGATCGCCCGAGGCATCCTTTTCCGCGCGGTGCCAAAGAATTGGCGCACCGTCGCCGAAAGCCTCGGCTGTGCGGCAATCCACGCTGATCACCGCCGCCTACATCCGGCAATCGCGGCCGAGATCCGCCAGTCAGGATATCCTCTGCTCGCCTACACGGTTAACGATCCCGCGCGAGCGCACATGTTGCTCCAATGGGGGGTTACTTCCGTGTTCTCCGATGTTCCCCATATCCTTGCTGCTGCTAGGGTCGGCGACCGCGCGGGTGTGCCTGCCGCAGCCGAGCCGAGCCCGGCAGAACCGTTGCCGCAAGGAGCAGTCCAGTGAAACCGCTCAATCCGCTGGTGATCTCGGGACGAGAGGTGTTGCCGCTCGTCGAAGGCGGCAAGGGGATTTCGGTGTCGAATGGCGAGAGCTCCGGCGCTTGGGCGGCAACCGGCAGTGTCGGTACGTTCTCCGGGGTCAATGCCGACAGCTACACCGAGGCCGGTCAACCGGTTGCGCAAATCTATCACGGACGGACCCGCCGCGAACGGCACGAAGAGCTGGTCGCCTACGCGATCGCCGGCGGGATCCAGCAGGCGCGCGTCGCGCACGAGCGCTCCAACGGTGAAGGTCGGATCCACATGAACGTACTGTGGGAGATGGCTGCAGCCGAGCGTGTGTTGCACGGGGTGCTCGAGGGGGCCAAGGGCTTGATCAACGGCGTCACGTGCGGCGCGGGAATGCCTTACAAGATCGCCGAGATCTGCGCCCGTTACGGCGTTCACTACTACCCGATCGTCTCGTCGGCACGTGCCTTCAGCGCGTTGTGGAAGCGCGCCTATCACAAATTCTGCGACTGGCTCGGCGGTGTCGTCTACGAGGATCCCTGGCTTGCCGGCGGCCATAACGGGCTTTCCAACAGCGAGGATCCGCAACGCCCCGAAGCGCCCTATCCGCGAGTTCGCGAACTGCGCGACCTGATGGTGAATTTCGGGCTGGCGACGACGCCGATCTTCATGGCCGGCGGTCTGTGGTATTTGCGCGAATGGCTGGATTGGATCGACAATCCCGAGCTGGGTCCGGTTGCATTCCAGTTTGGGACCCGTCCGCTGGTGACGCAGGAGAGTCCGATTTCCGAAACCTGGAAGCGAAAGCTTCTGACCTTGAGCGAAGGCGACATTTACCTCAATCGCTTCAGCCCAACAGGTTTTTATTCTTCGGCGGTGCGAAACAATTTTCTCGGCGAGCTACAGGAGCGCTCCGAGCACCAGGTCGCCTACACCGTCGATCCGGTCGGCGAACACGTCGCGCCGTTCAGCGTCGGCGCCCGCGCTCGCACAGTTTTTTTGACGGCCCACGACAGGAAATCGGCGGAGGGCTGGGTCGCGGCGGGCTTTACCGAAGCCCTGCGCACGCCTGATTCGACATTGATCTTTGTGACCCCGCGCAAGGCGCTCGAGATCCGCACCGACCAGATCGGTTGCATGGGCTGCCTTAGCGCCTGCCAGTTTTCAAATTGGGCCCAGAACGAAGCACGTACAACGGGGAAGAAGGCCGACCCGCGCAGCTTCTGCATCCAAAAGACACTACAGGCGATCCGCCACTCGGACGATGTCGAATTCCAGCTGATGTTCGCCGGGCACAACGCTTATCGCTTCGCCTCCGACCCATTCTACGCAAACGGCTATGTGCCGACGGTGCGAGATTTGGTCGAACGCCTGCAGACCGGCGACTGAGCGAGCCACAACGCACGATACCGGTTGTTTATTTTCGCCGCGCATATCATTATATTTGTTGCATGATGATGACGTCACCCTCGTCGACCGCCTTGGAGCGGCTGCGCGCAGTAGGTCTGCGGCCTACCCGGCAGCGTCTCGCCTTGGCGCGACTCCTGCTCGAAAATGGGGAGCGCCATATCACCGCCGAGCAGTTGCACGCCGAGGCGACAGGTGCGGCGATCCGGGTGTCGCTTGCGACGGTCTACAACACCCTTCATCAGTTCACCGATGCGGGTTTGCTTCGCGAAGTCGTCGTCGAACCGGGCCGCTCCTATTTCGACACCAACGCGGCCGATCACCATCACTTCTTCTGCGAAGCGACCGGCAAGCTGCAAGACATTCCGGGTCGGGACGTGGTCGTCAGCGGCTATCCGCTGCCGCCTCAAGGAACCGCGATTTGCCGCGTCGACGTCGTCATCAGGATACGCCCCGAAAATTCCTGACGGCGCTCGGCACCGCACTTAACCCTTCCGCGCCCGCTTGACAGCCGCACGGCCTAGTATACAATCGTTCTAAGAAGCAGGCGTCTTCTGCATTTTGCCCCGATCTGAGGATGGGGCGCGTGCTGTGCCGGCTGTATGACGTCTGAGCTCGAACCCGCAGGCCTATGGGACAAGGGTGCCAGACGACAGCGATTCGAGACTGACCCGATCCTAGGAGGAGACCCGAGTATGGCATACCAAGACGACATCGCTCTGATGTCCCACCTGATGCGACGTGCTGGCTTTGGAGCCGGACGCGACGAGATCGAAGCGCGCGTGGCCAAAGGCTATGAGGCCACGGTCGAGGAATTGCTGCATCCCGAGACGCAGCCCGCGGCTGACCCCTATACGCTGCTCCGCTATCAGCCGGCGTCACTGCTGCCCGGCGGACAGCCGCCGATGGGCAACCTCAATTGGATGTTCTATCTGGTGAACACCAAGCGGCCTCTCGAAGAAAAGACGGCCCTTTTCTGGCACCATGTGTTTGCCACCGGCAATTCGAAGGTCGACAATTACGACCAGCTGCTGGAGCAGATCAACATCTTCCGGGAGCGCGGCCTGGGCAATTACCGCGACCTGCTGCTCGAGATGGCCAGGAACCCGACGATGATCTTCTGGCTCGACAACCAGCAGAACCACGGGACGGCGGTCAACGAGAATTGGGGTCGCGAGCTGCTCGAGCTGTTCAGCCTAGGCGCCGGCAACTACACCGAGACGGACGTTCGCGAATGTTCGCGCGCCTTCACCGGCTGGACCTTCGAGACCAAGATCCCGCGTGCACCCTATGGTCGATTCCCCTGGAAGTTCGAGTATCGCCCGGAAGACCACGATGACGGCGAGAAGACATTTCTCGGTCATAAGGGTAAGTTAAACGGCGAAGACATCATCAATATCATCGTACAGCAGCCGGCCTGCGCTCGCTTTATCTGCCGGCACCTGTACAATTTCTTCGTCGCCGACGAGCCGCAGGTGCCCGCGTGGCCGCTCGAACCGCCGCGCGATCCGAAGGCGATCGACGCCCTGGCGGGAGTCTTCAAGGACTCGAATTTCGACATGACCGCCACGCTGCGGGTGCTGTTCAACTCGGACTTCTTCAAGAACGCCCGCTTCCAGCATATGAAATCGCCCGCCGAGGTGGTGGTCAGCACACTCCGGCTGGTCGGTGGCCATGAGCTCCCGCGGCCCGGCTATGGCGAGCTGGCGATGAACACCGCCTACATGGGTCAGGATCTGCTCAACCCGCCATCGGTCGAAGGGTGGCACACCGGCAAGGAGTGGATCAACAGCGGCTCCTTGATGGCCCGCGTCAACTTCTGCGCCGAAAAAATCGGCGACCCATCGCTGCCCGGGGTTCGCGCCATCATCAACCGGCTGAAAGCCAAGGGCAATTTGAGCCCAGACCAGTTGGTCGACGGGTGCCTTGACCTGCTGGGTCCGATGGTAATCCGTGACGACACCAAGCAGGAGCTGGCCGCCCAGGCGAAGGCGTGGGGCCAGATCAGCTGGGACAGCGACACCAACGCCCAGCTCGCTGACCAGCGCACCAGCCAAATGCTGCAATTGATCGTCGCGACCAGAGAGTATCAATTCGCGTAACGATGTATCTATTAGGCAAGGAGGAAGACCATGCCAGCAACCGAGACGACGCAGAAAGACCCGGTAATAGTGGTTCTCCAGCTCACGGGCGGGAACGACTATTTGAATACGGTGATCCCATATAACAACCCGCTGTACCGCGACAACCGGAAGGCAGTCGGGATCCCCGACAACCAGATCATGCACCTCGACGCGCAGTACGGCATCCCGCATTACATGGCGCCGTTGAAGCAGTTCTGGGATGACAAGAAGCTCGCCATCTTGCACGGCGTCGGTTTCAAGGACTCGCCGCGGTCCCACTTCCGGGCCATGGACATCTGGCACACCTGCGAGCCGATCAAGGTCGGGACCGAGGGGTGGCTGGGCCGTGTGGCGCGCGAATTCGACCCCAAGAAAGAGAACGTCGTCACCACTGTGAGCATGGGGCCAAGCCTGCCGCGGTCTCTGGTGGTGCAAGGCGTTCCGGTGGCGTGCGTGGCTGGCCCCTTGGAAAGGTACGGCTTCCTGCCGACCATTCAGGGCGAACAGCGCAAGCAGGTGCTCGGTCGCTTCGCGCAGATGTACCAGCCGGCGGTCGGCAGCGGCCTCGTTATGGACTACATGAGCGAGACCGGTTTGGATTCGCTGAAGGGCGAAGACATCCTCAAGGTGGCGCCGCTGAAGTACTCCTCGACGGTGCAGTATCCCAATAGCCCGATCGCGCGAAAGCTCAAGGGTATCGCCCAGGTGCATTTCGCCGATTTGGGCACCCGGATCTTCTACTGCGACCACAGCACCTTTGACACGCATGCCGGGCAGAACCCCGGACACGGCAATCTGTGGACCGCGGTAACCGAGGGTATCGATGCCTTCATGAAAGACCTGCGCGAACACAACCACGCCGACAACGTCATCCTCTTGATGTTCTCGGAGTTCGGCCGCCGCGTCCGCGACAACGGCTCGGGGACCGATCACGGCGCCGGCGGCGTCGCCTTCGTGCTCGGCGAGAAGGTGAAGGGCGGGCATTATGGCGAAATGCCCTCGCTTAAGCCGGAACACCTTGTTCAGGGCGATATGGACCCGAACATGGATTTCCGCAGCGTCTACTCGACGATCCTGGACAAGTGGTTGAAGCTCAATCCAGCACCGATCGTCAACGGCACCTTTGAGCAGCCGGCCTTCCTGAATTAGCGGCTCGGGTTGTCAGCCACTACCCTCCTCCTCTTGGCGCAGACCAGGGGGAGGAGGATGGTTGAGGGTGCACAGTGAGTGAACGCCTCCCGATTCACGGAGGGCAATACGTCGATCAGAGAGGAGGAGCGCTATGCCGCTCACAACGGTCGCGGAAGGACGCGTATTTGATTGGAGCCATGCCGTCGGGCGCGGTGCGGCCAGGGGCACAGGGTTCAATTACATTCAAACGATGTGCCTTGGCAAAGATGGCGTCGTCTACACTACCAATCGGGGTAACGAGAATAATTTCGGGATGCACGTAAACAAAGTGCAGCTCGGCGGCCCTGGCGAAGAAGAATTGCTCGCCGACTTCTTCGAATACGGCGAAGGAGAAGGCAATTCGACCTGGCCGATGGGAGTCGCGGTCGACAACCAAGACCACGTCTACGTCTCAGACGAATGGACGAACTCGATCTCGGTCTTCGACAGCAGCGGTAAGTTCATCCGCAAATTTGGAGCGACAGGTAGCGGCGACGGCGAGCTGCTGCGCCCTGCCGGTCTGGCGGTCGAGAAGAGTGGCAACATCATCGTTGTCGACAGCGGCAACAATCGCCTCCAGGTCTTCAGCCCCGAGGGCAAGTTCGTCGCGAAATGCGGCAAGGCCGGCAGCGGCCCCGGCGAGTTCAACCAGCCTTGGGGGATCACCCTCGACAAGGACGGCAACATCTTCGTCGCCGACTGGAAGAACCACCGCGTGCAAAAGCTGACCAATCAGGGCAAGTGCCTGATGACCATCGGGGAATATGGGGCAATCGAGGCGCCCGAGGATTCCTTTGCGGTGACCTACATGGGTCCGTTCATCGCCGCCGCCTCGGAGAAGGCGGGCAACCCCAGCCCAGACAAGTTCAACCACCCGACCGATGTCGCGGTGGACGGCGACGGCGACATCTATGTCGCCGATTGGGGAAACCATCGGGTTTGCGTCTTTGATTCCGAAGGGCATCCGATCACCAGCCTGATCGGCGATGCCCAGGTGTTGTCCAAATGGGGCCAGCAGAGCATCGACGCCAACCCCGACATGATGAAAGCCCGGCGTCGGGTAAAGAGCCTCGAGCCGCAATGGCGCTTCTGCTTCCCGACCGCGGTCGACTTTGATCCGGACACCGATTCGGTCATCGTCGCCGACAGCCAGCGGAACCGGCTGCAGATCTACAAGAAGGTTCGCAATTACACCGACTTCCAAGCGAACCTGTAGGCATTTTCGCTGTAGGCCGGCTGCGGTCGGCCTAACGCGCTGGCGTAAGAACAGCTTTCGTTTCCCTGTCTTGCCTCGAGGCGAGGCAGGGGAACGGACTTTTCCAGCATGAACGATACCGTCGAGGAAAAACGCGCGAGGCTCGAACGCCTGCTGGCGGAAACGCAGCGGGCCCTCGGCGAAGAACATCCCGAGACACTGACGGCGATGCTTGATCTCGCCGACAGCCTGTGGAACCAAGGCAGGCTCATTGCAGCCGGCAAGCTCGAAGAGCAAGTGGTCACGACGCGCCGCCGTATTTTGGGCGAGCAGCATTTCGACACGTTGAAGGCAACCGGCAAGCTGGCCGTCACGATGGCCGCGCAAGGCGATCTGATCGGAGCGCGCGAGCGACAGCAGGAGGTCGTCGAGGGGATGCGCCGGCTTTACGGCGACAACGGCCTCGAAACACTGCGAGCGATCAACAATCTCGCGGGAACGATTTCGGCCCAGGGCGACC
>Ga0209217_1000014_pt1 | contig 38356 bp, 35 predicted proteins | sample JacPinW_OM3H0_M2_FD_187957 | JGI IMG/M metagenome (GOLD analysis project Ga0209217, IMG submission 187957) | Forest soil microbial communities from Algoma, Ontario, Canada - Jack Pine, Ontario site 1_JW_OM3H0_M2 (SPAdes) (version 2) | ecosystem: Environmental > Terrestrial > Soil > Boreal...
AGCCGGTCGCCGAGACCGTATCGAGATGACCGGCGAAGGCGAGGGGTGATGCGCTTTCGGGATCAGCGGCGACGATGTTTGTCTTAGCGATGCCTTTGCCATCTACGTAGTCGATGCGCTCGATCTCCCAATGTTCGAGTTGCGATTGCATGAAATTCGCAAGCGGGACGTTAGAGACCGAGCTTCGCGAATCAATCGCAATCATCTCGCATAGCAAATCGACAACTGTCTGCATCCAATAGCCCCCTGATAAACGACCTCAGTTGATTAAGTGTCGTTCCGCTTTCAATGGCAAGCAAAAATAAAAAATAATCGACAAGACGTGCAGACAAAGGAGCGCGCGATCGCATAGGAGCGCGCCGCGCTCATTCAGCTCGTAACCATTTTCTCCTGCAAACACCCAATGTTAGCTGGCGTGTTGTTCTTGCGCTTATATTTCCATCGCGTGCGCTATCCAGCCGGCTGTATCCGATACCAGAGAATTTTTTGCAGCGAAAATGGTCACGCGCGACTGCCAAGCCGGCGACGCAGTGCAGATCGAACCCGGTCTCCGGCCGCAATCTCCCAAAAACGGGAGTTTTTCAAATGTCCGCCGGAGACTTTCGGATATTTCGCTCCAGAAGTGGCCAAATTCGGTGTCCGGAGACCGTTCACTAAATCGCAAAAGCCCACCATTGGCAGGCATTTCTGCCATTGCAGGGGGTGAAATCTCTAAGCGCCGGACTGGTTAGCTGGCGACGCAGTGCTGATCGCACCGTCTCCACGCAGATTCCCTGCTAACAGGGAATTTTACAGGGAATTTTGCGATTTTGAGGGGTATGAGAGCCGATTTCGCAGCAAGAAACCGCTGTGCAGCAGCCACTTCTCAAGCAATTCCCTACACAAGTTAACAGGAAAGATATTTTGAGGATCAGGGAATTATTTCGTCAACATGGAAAACTTAAATCTTTTGTCCGGGACTTTCGGCTGCCGCCCGACGGCGCCACCGGCAGCAGCCTCTTCCCAACACTTGCCCTCAGCGCAAAGAACGCCTGCAGCGCCAGCACCACCACGATAATGCCCAGCACCACGGCGCTGATCGGCCGTTGAATGAAGATCGCCATGTCCCCTTCCGACAGGAGTAACGCGCGACGAAAATTGTCCTCCACCATCGGCTCCAGCACATAGCCCAGTAGAATCGGCGCCATCGGGAAATCAAGCGCCATGAAGACCGCGCCTAGGATGCCGAAGAACAGCACCGTGTAAATCGCGAAGATATCGCTTTTCACCGAATAGGCGCCGATCGCGATGAAGAACACCGCTGACGGGACCAGGAACCGGTACGGCACCCGCAGCAATTTCACCCACACCCCGATCAGTGGGACGTTTAGGATCATCAAAATGATATTGCCGACCCAGAAGCTCGCGATCAGCCCCCAGAAGATGTCGGGATGCTCGGTGACGAGGCGCGGCCCTGGCTGGATACCGTGGATCAGAAGCGCGCCCAAAAGCAGCGCCATGACCGCGTCGCCCGGAATACCAAGGCTCATCGTCGGAATGAAGTCGACCTGCGTCTTGGAATGTGCGGCGGCTTCCGGCGCCGCGACGCCAGCTAGCATACCGGTGCCAAACTTCTCCGGCGTACGGGAAACCTTCTGCTCCAACGCGTAGGCGATGAAGGTTGTTATTGTCGGGCCGGTGCCAGGCATGCAGCCGAATAGCGTGCCCACCAGCGTGCCGCGCAGCATCGGCATAGCGGATTCCTTCAGCTCAGCCTTGCTCGGCAGCATGTCCCTGAGCCGCACGGGCGGCAGGATGCTGATGTGCTTCATTCGGTTTACGTTGCGCAGGAAGTCGGCAATGCCGAACACACCCATGGCAATTGAAGTAATCTCTATGCCGTCGGCCAGTTCGGGGGTACCGAAATCGAAGCGCTCGATGCCGGTGGTGATGTCTGTGCCTACGCTGCCCAACAGCATACCAATCACCGTCATGGCGATTCCTTTTACCGGTGATCCGCGTGACATGGTGGCCCCGACGACGAGCCCCAGAAGCATGATCGAGAACAGGTCTGCCGGACCAAACTGTAACGCTGCCCGCACCAAGAGTGGCGCGGCGAATATCATCACGATAATACCGACGGACGATGCAAAGAACGAAGCTAGCATGGTTAGGCCGAGCGCCATGCCCCCTTTGCCTTTTTGGGTCAGTGGGAAACCGTCGAGGCAGGTAACTGCATGCGGCGGGTGGGATGGCAGGTTAAGCAGGATGGCGCCGATCGCGCCACCATACTGTGAGCCGTAGTAAATGCCTGCCAACATCAGTATCGCGGGCACCGGTTGCATCGCGAAGGTTAACGGCAGCAGCATCGAAATGGAGGTGAGCGCACCGGTGCCCGGCAGCACGCCAATCAAGTTGCCGAGCAGCACGCCGACAAAGCACCACATGAGATTATGCGGCTCGAATGCGAGCCCGAAGCCGTAGATGAGACCATGGATAGACTCCCACATCACATGTAGCCCCGCATGAAGAGGGGAATAGTGACGCCGAGCCCCCACCAAAACACGACGGCGCCGGCCAGCGTGATTCCAGTAGCCAGGAGCAATATAGCGCGGAGGCTATTTTCGCGATCTGCGATCCCTGCGATGACAACGCAGGCGAACGTCGCCGGCACCAGACCTGTGTATTCACTCAGCACCGCGAATGCGATGACCGATAGGCAGATGCATATCCAACCGCGCCATTCGAGCGGAAGGGCCGGCGCCGCCTGTTCGATATCGAGCGCGGCTTTCAGCCGAATGCTTCGCGCTATGGCGCCGCCCAACAGAATACCCCCGGCCAGGGCCAAGATGATGCCGAGAGCCACCGGGAAGAAGCCCGCCCCCATGTTGTCAATCGTGCCGACTTGATAGCTCCGACCCTGGAAGGCCGCGCTTACGCCGATCAGAATAAGAATCAAGCCGCCGCAATAATCTCGGTAGCGGGGAGATGTCAGTAATTCCATGCGACGCTCCAAAGCGCTTCACGCAAAGTTATCGCATGAGCCTCATCGCCAACAAACATAGTGTGCCCGCTACCACAGCCTCCACGTCCGAATAGACACGGCTAATTAGGGGCATGGCGACGGAGCAAAACCAACAACTCATCCACGCCCGTCCAGTCCTCGCAGCGGTCGACGGCACGTTCGATCTGATGAACCCCTTCCGACGGCAGTATCGTCCCGGCGAGTTCCCTGAATTTTTCGCGAACCTGAGGCTCCGGATCAGTACGCTGACTATCGCGTTTGCAGTTCTCGCATTCTGCCGCCGCCTGCCGCCCATCGGTAAGAGTGACCTTAACGCGCGCCGGCTTCAGCCGCGGCCCGAGAGCGGTCATGCTTGGATCTTCCGTCATATATATCTTATGACGAAGTTCGGATATCATCGGGTCGTTCAAAGAAGACTCATCAAGTTTCGAAAAATTCAATCCCCTCCTGACAATCAATGTTGCCGCGGCATGGGGAAACGAATATTTCGACGCAAAATAATTAATGGGATCCTGCCGGCACATATTTGTGGCAAATGCGAAAGTCTCCACGTCGATCCGCTCAATATCCTCAGGTTTCGGTTTTAACACCGCGAGGACGTCCTGAAGACTGTCAAGCGCCGGATAGATTGGATTGCAGCAGGCATAAAAGCGGAAGTAGCCATCCAGAATTTGCCAGCTTTCGCCCAGGCCCTCCGTCAAATCTGTCGCTTCAAACTTCTCGCCCACCAGTTTACCCAGGGCTTCTTCAATCGCGTCGTCTTGCGCACAATAGCCGGCTAAAGCCATCTCTGGCGCGAGCGCAGCGACGACGCCGCTCATGCCCGTGGGCAAGTTGAGGGCCGTGCCGCCTGCTGCCGTGCTGGTATAGCTGGGTGTCATAAGCGCCGTCGTAGCGATACGCATCGCGAGGCTAAGACCCTTGGCGTCAAGACCATACAAACGTGAGGTTGCCGCGACGGCAGCCAACAACGATATCTGCCCGTTCGGATGAGAAAGCGCCCGAGGGGTAAAGCCTTTGCTTAAGCGTCCAGCCACCTCGTAGCCAAATAAAACTGCTTCTAGCATTTGGCGGCCCGTGGATTTGCGGCACTCGCCGACAGCTAGAACAGCGGGCACGATGTGGACGCCCGATTGGAGGCCACGCAGCCCTTCGGACATCTCTATCGCTCTACCAGCCAGAGCATTGAGCATCGCGGCCACACGCGGATCAGTTTGGGGCCAGCCCGGCGCAAGTACAGTCGCTCCGGTGCCGGCGGTGGTGCACGCCGAGCGCTCTCTCAAGGCTTGGACGTCTTGGCAGCGAGCGCCCGCGAGAATAACGCCGAGCGTGTCGAGAAGCACCAGCTTGGTACGATGCTGCACTGCCGTGCGGACATCTTCCCAGCGTGCTGTCGCGACATACTGCGCCAAAGCTTCGATTTCCTGACCCATCTTCTCAAATTTTCCATAACGTGTCGGTGCGACAGGCGCGAAGCTCGCAGTGGCTTGAGCGGCTGACCCTGCTCACCCTGGTGCCGGACGGGGGCCCGCCACGATCGGTGTCCATCGCGCAACCTCGCTCTTAAGAAGAGCGGTGGCCGCGGCCGGCGAGCCGTCCGGCCAGGTTTCGCAAGTGATATTTTTCAACTGCTCGTGCAATGCCGGGGACGCTAGGGCACGGGCCGCTGCATCCTGTAGCACCGCGACAACCTCGGGCGGGGTACCGACCCGCGTGAACAAGATCGTCCACGACGCCATATCAAAACCATTCACACCCCCTTGCTGTATGCTCGGCAATTCAGGCAGCACGGCAGATGTATCTACCGTGGAGACGGCAAGGCCACGCAATAGACCAGATTGTATCAGAGGCAACAGGACAGTCGGGCTGTCGATGGTGAAATCCAACCGGCCGGCAACAAGATCCTGGGATGAGGCGGCCGCCCCACGATATGGCACGATAGTAAAATCAATTTTTGCGAGCTTGCGCAGCAGCTCTCCGGCGAGGTAATTCGTCGCGCCGGGCTGAGACGCACCAAAATGGGCCTTGCTGCCCTGCTGCCGCAGCCAATTCAACAACTCCGGAACGCTGTGTACCGGCAAGTTTGGATTCACCGCCAGCACAAAAGGTTGCCGCGAGACAAGAGCGAGCGGCAAGAAGTCAGCGACCGGATCGTAACGAAACTCCGGGTACGTGATCTTCATCAACGCATGATTGTTGGTGCCGACAAAAATAGTGTAGCCGTCTGCGGGCGTACGTTCGAAGACAGTCGCGCCAACGGTGCTACCAGCCCCGGCGAAATTCTCGACCACGATCGGCTTGCCGAGTATCTGAGACATGATGCCGGCCAATACGCGGCCGACAAAATCACTCGCGCCAGCCACGGCAACTGGGACAACCATCTTGATCGGACGGTTCGGGAAAGCGCTTTGCGCTCGCGCCGTTCCTGCCACGAGCCATGGAAATGCAAATAAAGGAAGTGCAAATAAACTACGACGACGTATCACGCGCGACTTTCCTTTTAAAAAAGTTTTAATCCCAGCTGCCCGAATTAGTCGGTCTTCTGCAGAAACCGCTCACGACAATTGCGATTACGAGACCTGATTTGCGATGCCCGGCCAGAGACGGCATCCGAAGCCACTCCACTCAGCGTTGCAATTCCCGGACCAACGGCCTGCCTGGGAGGAGGCCCATGTTTATCGGTCCAGGACTATCTTCTGTTCTGCCCCCTCCGTGCGTCGCCAATTAGTGTATACATTATTGACGTAGGCCAGCGCTAACGTCAATGACGACGTTAGACACTGACTTAAAATGCCGTGCGAAGCGATTGCGAGATGCCGCATCGCCGCCTTCGAGTGATATCAGGCCACAAGCGACGCCGTTACCGACCTATATGCTGGTCAATCTGCGCCAGGATCGATTCCGTGATTTGGCTCTCTGACGGGTTGAGGCATAGACCTGTTCAGACCAAGTCAACGCAAGGTATGCATTCAATGTATACATTAACAGCTGGTCTAGGCCGCATGTTGGCCTCAACGTGAAAAGGCCGCGCTCTAATAAGGAGCGAGTGGTGGCACTATGGCCTCTATTCTCTTCTTCAGAATTACCGCATGAGAAGTTTCAAATGGTCTCGATCACTTAAGGTCGTCCGAATCGACCGAAGCCCTTCAACTCATCGACGCCGCTGCATTACCGAGCCGTACCCAATGAGAGCAACGCAGAGATTCCCGATTCCGACTCAAGGCGGCCGAGCCTTTCGACAAATCCCAACGCATTCTTTTCGCCGAGGCGATCGCCGCACAATGCCATAAACTTTTCCGTGAGTTGGGAGACCGTCATTGGGTTCTCCTTGCTTCCGGTTGCGTGCGATATATGAACCTCGTCGACGGTGCCATCGATTTTGGTCAATCGCATGAGGGCTTCGTCGTCTCGGATATTGTCGTCGACGATCGGATTGACCCTTGCAGCAAAACTCTGAATCTCAGGGGAGAGCGCACGCGCATCAGTGAACTGGTCAACGGAGGCCGCTCCATCCAGAAATGCGAGCGCTGTGACATGCCGGACACTGTACTTTGCCTCGAGGCCCGTTTTGGGATTTTCCTTCCCAGTCAGGATGAGGGTATACGGACATACGATGAGCTCAATTTCTTTGACATCAGACGGCTTCGTCCGCTTCCGAAGAGCGATACAAGCGTCAATCACGGGATGAAGCACGATTCCGCAGGCATATGGCTTAAAGGCGACCTTCAGCAGTTCCCAATCGTGGCCCCACCGAACGTTCACCTTCGTCAAGTCGGATTGGGGTGCAAACACAGCGGCGAACCCCTTGGGCGACTCTAGCGCGCGGGACGTACTATCAAAACCTCGCCCTGCAAGGAGCGCTGCCAGCAAACCATTTTGGGCCGCCTTGCCTGCGTGAAGCAGTTTTGTCATCGTCCCCAGCATTTCGAGAAGCCCCGACGCTTGGGTCGCCGCAATCCCCAATGCAAAAACCATTTCGTCTCGATTCAGCCCCAGCAGAATGCCCGCGGCCACCGCTGCACCGAACACACCAGCAGTGCTGGTTATGTGCCAGCCCGCGTCATAGTGGCTTGGGGAGACCGCATTTCCGATGCGTAGGTCCGCCTCCATACCCAAGATGAACCCGCGCAGCAGATCCCGTCCTGACAGCTCCAATTTCTCCGCAAGCGCAAAGCAGACAGGCGCGATGGCACTCCCCGGGTGGTTCAATGTTTCCAGGTGTGTATCGTCAAAGTCATGGACATGCGAACTCGTGCCATTGATCAAGGCACCCCACAGGAGATCCGTCTTCTCGGCTCTCCCGAGAAGAGAAACCTGAGGACTGACATCGAGCTCACGCGTCATTCCGACGAGTATCTCTACCGCTCGATGCCGACTTCCGCCGATGGCAACGCTCGCCCAATTCAAGAGGCACATTTTCGCGTGAGTCACCACATTGTCGGGTATGTTTTCGAACGTCGTATTGAGACAATTGTCGACCAACTCGTATGTAACCACGATGCCTCTCTTCAATCCACAAAGCACATTGCTTTCGACCGATTCAACTCTCACCCTGGTTGGGATGGTCCGAACACATCTCACCTAGGAATGATTGGCACCGGCCACGACAAATAACCACGAACTACTTGACCAACAACTTTTTGCTCAGCAGCTGCGTGTACGTGGACACGTCCTGTTTCACCGTGCTCTCCAAAGTCGGGGAGTCCATAAACTTGCCCTGCGCGTTTAGCAGTTTCAATTTCTGTTGGAATTGCGGGTCATTGAGCATATCCTTAATTGCCGACTCCCACTTCTGCACCACCGCATCCGATATACCGACAGGGAACGAGAAGCCGCTCCAGAAATGCGTGGTTACCCCGTTGACCCCTTGTTCAGCCAAAGTCGGAACGTCGGGAAACAACGTGCTACGCTCTAAACCCGTGACAGCTAATATCTTCAACTGGCCGGCCTTCGTCAGACCCGCTGCACCCGTTACGTCCTGCACGCCGAGTATCACGTGGCCCCCGGCGACCATCGGCAGCAACTCGCCACCGCCGTTGACGGGCACCAAATGGGCCTTCGAGTAATCGACTCCAATACTGTCAAGCCATTGGATCACGCTGATGGTCTGTATCGAGGTCGGACCGGTAGTCCCGAATGTCAGCTTCTCCGGGTTCTGCCTCACCCACTCGTCCAAGTCCTTCATGCTCTTGAACAGCGAGTCCGCCTTCACAAGAAACACGAAGGGCTCGTCAACGACGGTCGCGACAAAGCGATAGTCGTTGACTGAAAATGAAAGGTTGGTGTTGCCGGCAAGCAGCGCGTCGGTGCTCGACCCGTTATTTGCAAGTATGGTGTAGCCGTCAGCCTTGCCCTTCAGGACCTGCGCGGTGCCGATCGCACCCCCGGCTCCCGGCACATTCACGACGTTGATGGGCCGGCCCCATTTGTTGCTCAAATACGTCGCGACTGCCCTGGACGCCAGATCAGTACCGCCGCCGGCCGTGAACGGCACGATGAGCTGAATCGCTCTGGAAGGATAGTTGGAAGCATCCGACGCGGCTGCGGCGTCAGCGACAAGGGCGTCATAGCCAGCAAGCCCCAGCAACGCCACAACGATCACTACGCGCGCCACATTCCTCGATTTCATTTTCTTGGTCATATTACATTCTTCCTTTTCACTTCCATCGCGACGTTTTGACTTTTTCTAGACTCGAGCATGCCAATACCGTCGAGTTCGACATTCTTCTCGCCTGCACGCACTCGCTTATTCAAGTGCAGCCGCCTGGACATTCCGAAGTCGCAAATTGGTACGCCGCATTAACAGCAAAGAAGTAACGAACAGAACGCCAGCAACAATGAGAATGGTGAGTGCAATGGGATTCTCCACGAAAATGGAGAAGCTTCCATTGGATATGGACATAGACTGGATGAAGGATCGTTCCGTAAGCGGGCCGAGCATGAAACACAGAATGAACGGGACGAGCGGCCACTTACCCATCTTCAGAAAATATCCAGCGACACCGAAAACGAGTGCGACAAGCACGTCGAACATGCTGTTGCGCACCGAATATGCACCGACGACACATAAAAGAAGAATCATCGGCTGAAGCAGCCGGAGCGGAATCTCCGTCAACTTTACCCAGATGCCGACAAGAGGAAGGTGCAGAACAACGAGCATAACGTTGCCAACGAACATGCTGGCAATGATCGTCCAAACGAAACTGCCTGTCCCTTCGAAGAGGGTGGGACCGGGCTGCAAGCCATAAATCATCAATCCGGCAAGAAGGATGGCAAGAGGCGGAGAGCTTGGTATTCCAAGCGTGAAGAGCGGGATGAAACCAGCGGAACATGTCGAATTTCCCGCGGCCTCGGGAGCTGCTACACCCCGCAACGCACCTTGGCCGAACTCACCGGGATTTCGCGACAGCTTCTTTTCCAGATCGTACGAAAGGAAGGCGGATACCGCGGGCGAGCATCCAGGAAGAAGTCCGAGCAGAAAGCCCACAATGCTCCCACGAAGCATCGCCGGCGCGGCCTCTTTGAGATCCGACCTGCCCGGATACACGCTGCCGATTTTCGGGGCTCGCGCGCCTACGCCTCTCTCCCCGAAGGTATGAAATACTTCCGCGATAGCGAATAAGCCAATAATGACGCTGACCATCTCAATACCGGCGCTCAGCGGTTGTACTCCGAAAGTGAATCTCTCATGCCCACTTGCGACACCCAGGCCCACCATCGAACAAAGATAGCCCCCGAGCCCCATGATCAGTCCTTTGACGATGGAGTTGCCGGAAAGATTGACGATCACGGTCAGCGTCAGCACCATCAGTGAGAAGTATTCAGCAGGCCCAAACTTCAAGGCTTGATCGGCAAGCAGTGGTGCAAAGAACACGAGGCCAATGAGCCCGAGTACACCTGCAACAAAGGATGAGATTGCGGCGATGCCCAGGGCCGGCCCTCCCCGACCTTTCATCGCGAGCGGATAACCATCGAGGCACACCGGCACGGCCTGGAGTTCGGCCGGTATGTTCAACAGGATTGCCGTCGTCGAGCCGCCGTAGATCGCCCCGTAGTAGATACCGGCGAGCATAATAGTGCCCTGCGCCGGTCCAAGAACTGTCGTCAAGGGCATCAAGATCGCAATCGCCGGAGTGGGTCCCACGCCCGGGATCATTCCGGCAAGAGAACCTATGAGGGCACCCAGCATCGCCATGGTAAGATTCATTGGCGCGAGCGCGCTTCCGAAGCCCGACATCAGCATGCTTATGGTGTCCACTTTCGATGGTTCTCCTCTAGTCGAAGCTGATGATGCCACTGGGCAGCGGAATATTGAGCAGATTCATAAAAAGGTATCCAAGCGATGCCGCTAGCACGACAGAGTAGAGAAGGCTCTTGATCCAGCCGTACCCGCTCATGAGGCCGAACAACGCGACTGCCACGACAAACGTGCTTACCACGTACCCGATCCGGTCCATCAAGTACCAATAGCCGAAGAGAATACCGAACGAGCTACATAGTCGAAGTGCTGCTAGACCACGGGGAAACCTCAACCGCGGCGCCGTTGCGTCGGCGCGGATCACGAGTCCAAGGCCCAGCAGCACGAGGAAACCTCCCACCGCCCCGGGCATGATGTGATCGCCTACCAGTGTTCCCATTCTCAGGGGGTACAGACGCCATGACTCGGAGAGCGCAACCGCTCCCATTGCCATCGCGATAATGCCGCCGATCCGATCCGGGGGCATGCGCCGGGACACATTGTCGGCGTGGTCACTCGGCATGCACCGTCCTCACGTCGGCATTCTCACTTGATTCCAACGTAAGCAGCCCGACCCGAAACATTTTGAATTGCGCACGCGCACAGTGAGGCCATGCGCCCGCTACACCAAAAAGCAGATCGATAAATTCACGCCGTCTCATAAATGACCCCTGCACCGAGGAGCACCATAGTATCGGCCCCGCAAAGAAGCGCAAATGTCCGCTCTGGGTCCAGGCTGTGTAAAAACGCGGACGCTTATGGTTGGGCACCGCGACTAGGTCTGCGCGGCCCGTCTCACGCGCGGATCGCTTCCATCAATCCGGCAACGCCCAGAATGCGCATCAGCCGCGATGCAATATGACTTTTCATTCACGTGCTCCTTTAAACCCGATCTCATGAAATGCGCCTACGCAGTGCACATCGTCGCGGTCGATACTGCTTGATATCATGGCGTTATGAATCTTACGGCGTGGAACATCACAACTGCCGTTGTTCAAGATTGGAGGGGCGCGAAAGCGGAACGCCAGTAGCTTCGGATCCCTGCAGCGAGTGAAAATTCCGGCTTGTATCCAAGTTCCGTTTCGGCACGATCGATGGAAAGCCTCCCCACACGATAATTGGGAAGATCATGACTTTCGTCAAAACTGACCTCCAACCCTCCCACCTGTCGGCTGACTTCAGCCGCGACTTCCTCCAGGGTATGAATTTCGTCGGCTGAAACGTTGAATACCCGTGAGCGCGGCGCTTCCGCCTCAATGGCCAAGTCGATCGAATGGCAGACGTCGTTGATATAAACGTACTGCCGAAGAGATCCTTTCGCCTGCGGAATGTGACAAGGCCGCCCCTCGGACGCGGCTGCCAGCATATCCCTTACAAAGCATTGCGTCGTGCGACCTTCACCGTAGACATGACTGAATCTCAACGCTACGGCGTCGATTCCGTACTGCCCACGAAAGCCGTGCATCAGCGCTTCCACGGCAACCTTGGAGGCGCCGTAAACCGAAATAGGTTCAGGATACTCCGTCTCAACACGCGACGCGCCAAGCTTGCGGTCCGGTCCATAGGTCATGATCGTCGAACAGATCACAATTCTTCGCGGCTTGCTTCGAAGGGCAAGCTCGATTACCGGCATTGTTCCGGCGATGTTCACGGCCACGATACGACCAGGATTGTCGGCTTCGACCATGAAACCAGATATACCGCCCGCGTGCAGGATCAGATCTGGCGGCGGTAGTTCACGGAGCGTATTGAATGCTTCCGGCGATGCGAGGTCGACAGACCTGTAGTCGTGGCAATCCCCGCTGATATCTCGTGGCTGCAGGTCGAGACCGACGACCTGCCAATTTTTGGCGCGCGCGCGTTTCGCAAAGCGCGCACCAATAAAACCGTTGGATCCAGTGATCAGGATGGTCGTCATCGATGGTCGATTTGCAATAGCGGCTTGGATCAGATGCCCGTAAGGCGTTTGACCTCGGCACTTGCTCGATCCAGCGCCTCTATTTCGCCATCAGAAAAATCGTGCGTGCCGTCCACATAATGCACGGAGATCCACCCCTGCAGTTCTCCAGCCTTATTAAAAAGTGGCGCAAGCATCTGCGCTTTAGCCGAATATGCGCTCATCAGGGCCGGAGGTGGTGCCGGATCGGGAGAGTTTGTCAGATCGGGCTGTATCAGGTTGCGGCGATTTTTTGCCATCCAGGCGACGGTTGCCGCGGCACGCTGGTCGATCGAGCCGTCACCGCGCAGCGATTTGATACCGGGCTTTAGTCCTTCACCGCATATGAAGTCGACATTCCAGCCACGCGCTGGGTCATCGATGCGCACGGTCGTCCGACTGCCATTTGCTGCGATAAGGAGTGTCGTCAAAACACGGTCGAGTTCCGCTTCGAGTTTTACGACAGCATCGTCCTTGGACATATCTTGTTCCTCTGATAAAAACAGTTGCTAAGCCACGTTGGATTTACGGCAGCACCCAACCACCATCGACGACAAGAGTCTGTCCGGTGACATAGGCGCTGGCGTCGCTGGCCAGAAAGACAATCGCCTGCGCGATGTCTTCGGGCTGACCAAAACGACCGAGGGGAATTCTCTTGATTGCCTCCGCGTATTGCTCGGGGTCGCGGAGCAAATGCCGGTTGATGGCCGTTAGAGTGCGACCCGGCGCAATACAATTGACGCGAATGCCGAGCGGCCCCCATTCCAAGGCCGCCGTTTTGACGAATTGTGAAATACCCGCTTTGGCTGCCGCATAAACAGAACGGCACTCTGCGCCATTGAAGGTGAGCTGAGATCCCGTGTGGATAACAGCACCTTTTCCGCGTGCGATCATGCCTACACCAATCAGCCGGGTCAGGCCAATCGCCCCAACAAGATTAGTCGCGACGACTCGCTCCAGATCGTCCCACTTTAGGTTGATCAGCGGCTCGTAAAGCAAAATACCAGCGTTGTTGACCAGAACGTCGACTGGTCCGACTGCGCGCGCAAGACTCTCTACCGATTCCCGGTTCGCCTGATCGTAAACAAACGGGCGGAACGCCTCAGGCCTGCTGGCGACGAGCGTTTCCAGTCCTTCAGAATCGCGATCAGCAACATGGACGACGGCGCCAAGACCGGCAAGCAGCGTCGCGGCCGCACGACCGATACCGCTCGACGCACCGGTGACGCATGCCGTCTTCGTCGTAAAATCGAAGTAACGAAGAAAAGGATTTTCCATCGGCAGTCCTTCAATATCCGAGGAGCCTTGGAAGGAATGTCACCAGACCCGGAAACAACATGATGAGAAACATGACTCCGTATTGGAGAATGATAAATGGCATGAGATCGGCCATCATCTCACCCATGCTAACCCGCCAGATCGACGAGACCACAAACAATTGAGCCCCGACTGGGGGCGTGATCCCACCCAATGTAATGTTGAATACGAACAGAAGTCCGAAGTAGATCGGGTCTATTCCATATTGAGAAGCGATCGGCGCCAGAATAGGCACAAGCATGATGAACGAGGCGTTTGCCTCGATCGGGATTCCCACGAGAATCAACAGGACCATAACCAGGAACACGAAAATCTGCGGGCTGGTCGTTACGCTTTGGATCCACTCTCCGATAGCGACGCCCACCATTTCTGCCGTGAAGAGATAAGTAACCTGCGAAGCAAATCCGATCAAAGCGCCAACGATGGCCGTGGTGATCGCGGCTTTGAGCAATGCGGGTGGGACATCGGAAAGCTTGAGCTCACGAGTGATCAATCCGACCAACAGCGCATAGGCAACGGCGATGGCGGCTCCCTCGGTCGCCGTAAACGCTCCACCGACGATCCCGCCGATTACGATGAACGGCATGAGGAGTACCGCCCAGCCACGCCATAACTTCTGCAGCAAATTACGGAAGCTGAAAGGTATTTCGCTGATCGCATACTGGCGGCGATGCGATAGATAGAGAACCAGCAGGATAGTCGCGAAGCCGAGGATCAAGCCCGGCACGATGCCGGAAATGAACAAGCCTCCCACCGAGACATCTTCAGCGAGAAATGCGTAAAGGATCATGCCGGCGCTAGGCGGAATGATCGGTCCCAGGTTGGAGGCCGACGCCACAAGCGAAGCGCCAAACGAACGGCCATAAGCCTTCGAGAGAGCGGGTCCGAGTGAAGAACCGAGTGCTGCGGCGTCCGACACGGCTGTCCCAGAGACTCCTGAGATACCCATGGCAGCGACCACCGTGGCGACGCCAAGCCCACCACGTATGCGGCCGACCAGCGCGTTTGCCAGATCAATGATGCGCTGCATGATGCCGCCGCGGGACATCAGCTCTCCCGCCAGGATGAAGAGTGGAATGGACATCAGCGGAAAGTTATCGATGGAATAGACGATCTTGCCGGAGATTTGCACCATGGGAAATCCGCCGACCAGGATCCCAGCCATGCCTGAAAGACCGAGTGCGAATGCTATCGGAACACCCGTAAGGGAAAAAAAGATGAAGGCGATAACTGTTGCGGTAATCATGCTTCGAACATCTTGTGCTGGGGTAGTTCACCGGTGATCAGGATTTTGGCGACATGCAGACAGCAATGGATCTGCCCGACCGAAAGAGACAGATAGAAAATGCCAACTGGAAGGTTCAACCCAGGCATCATCTGGTCCCAGGTCTTGGCGGTTAGTTGCGCCGCGTAGTAGGCGACAACCCCAAAGAGGATCAGCATGAATACGGCATTGAAGCGGTTCAGAGCTGTCCTGCTGATGAATTTCAGCTTCGTCAGATCGAAATCCATTCCGACATGCGCGTTGAACCGGAACGCCAACGGGATCGACAACAAGACAACCATGATAAAGGTAAGTCGAGGAACATCATTGCCCCATTCCAGGGAGTCGTTCATCGCGTAACGATAGAACACTTGTAGGACGAGCACCGAGCTCAAGACCGCCATTGCGATCGTCACCACGTAACCAATCACCGTATCGCAGCCAAGCAAGAACCTGTCATAAGCGCGCAACAGCGTGGAGACACGGTTATGCTCCGGAGAAGTGTTCGATGGCGTCATGAGAAGCGTTCCGAGGGTTGAGCCGGCAGGCGGACGTCCCCCTGCCGGCGATTTGGCTACTGACAGGTCTTGATGGCCGCCTCAGCGAGATTCATCACTTCGTCTCCAAGACGGCGTCGCATCTCGGCGTAGACCGGACGAGTCGCCTCGCGGAACTTAGAAATCTCTTCCGGCGAAAGTGGATCGTACTGCATGCCGCCCTTGATGAGACCCTGCAACGCAGTCTTGTTCTCGCGTTCGGAGATCGCCCTTTGGATTGCTACCGCGGAGAACATTGCGTCGCGTACGGCCTTTTGTTGATCTGGCTTTAGGGCCTCAAAGGCGGCCTTGTTCACAAGAAAGCCAGCCCAATCGTAGAAATGTGCGGTGTTCGAAACATACTTCTGAACTTGAAAGAACTTCCGAACCAACATGTTGTCGTACGGATTCTCCTGCCCGTCGACGACCCCCTGCTGCAAAGCTGGATACAGCTCCCCGATGTCGATGGGGGTCGGGTTCGCCCCGACAGCACGGAATGTGAGATTCCAGGCGTCTCCCGACGGAGTACGGATTTTCAGACCCTGAAGGTCTTCGACCTTCTTGATTGGCCGTTTATTGTTCGTAACGTGGCGGGCGCCGATCTGGCCCCACCCTAGAAGCAAAATTCCCTTTTCGGATACCTTGTCTTCGATATAGCGACCGAAATCACCTTCGACTTGACAGATCGCCTGGTTGGCCGACGTCGCTGCGAAGGGAAGAGTGGCCGCACCGAGCTCCGGCACGAGCTTGTCGTAGAAACTCATACCACCCCACGCCATCTGGATCTGACCTGTGCGCAGCTGGTCGACCTGCTCAAACCCTCCACCCAACGTGTTGCCGGGAAACAAATCAACTTGAATGGTATTCTTCGAAAGTCGCGCGACTTCGGATTTAAAGGTCTCCATTGCGATCGAAGCGGAATGGGAAGCAGTAAATGAGCCGCTTGCACGCCAACGGACCTGCTGGGCCGAGGCCTCAGTCACCGCCAATATCATTACGCCGCCGACGGCGAACGCACCCAGATTCTTAAAATTCCAAATCATCTGACTACTCCTTGATGGATAACGGAGACCATTGCGGGGAATTCTGGTGTAAGCTGAATCGCCTCAACTTCATTGCATGGCAGTGCACTTGGTTCGTTTTCCGAAAGAACCCAGTGACGATAAGAACGCTCGATCAATGCTGGATCGAGCTTTTCAGTGATGAATACTAAACAAGCGCCACGCATCGGCGGTCGAATAAATTGGAGATGTTCAGGCGGGTGCAAAAAGCGGCGAACACCATGTACCGCAATCCAAGCACCGCGATCCTGATCATATAGAAGACCCTTCATCCGCAAAATCTTGTCGCCGTGTTGAAATACCAACGCGCTCAGCCAAATGGCAAAATTGGGCCAGGACTGCGGACTTGCAACGCGCAGAACGACGCTCCGGATAGAATGGCTGGACGCAGGAGCCGAGACTTGCGGCTCCAGGTCGGCGAGCCTGTCGGCGATATCCCGGCTGGGCGCATCCTTGAGCTCGAACCATGCGGCCAGTTCGTCGGCTGAAAGAATAACTGCTGTTGGATTAAGAGCACGAATGCTGTCTTCGACATCCCCGGGCGGACGCCGCTCCAGGAGATCCCACTTCGTGACGACACAGGCGTCCGCCGCAGCCAGTTGCGCCATGCCTTCAGCGCGTTCGTAGCCCACAGCGGTCGCGTCGACAACGCAGACGGTCGAGCCTACATGAAAGCGTGTCAGCAGATTGAAGTCCGATCGAAGCGTGATCAGGATCGGCGCCGGATCCGAGATGCCGGATGTCTCGATAACGATGCGCTTGAAAGGGCTCGGCCGCTCGTCGGACATCGCGGCGAGTTGCTTCAGGGTGGAGACGAGATCGGTGCGAATCGAGCAGCAAATGCAACCGCTCTTTAATACGATCGTCTCCTCGGACCGCTCCTGAATGAATATCTGGTCCAGCGCAATATCACCGAACTCATTTACGATGATCGCTGTCTCTGCACCAAACCCGAATGACGATGACAATACTCGATTGAGAAGAGTCGTTTTGCCGCTTCCGAGGAAGCCGGTGAGGATATGAACTGAAATAGTCGAGCGGCTGCTCATGATCCCGCCAGAGGATCGGGAAGCGGGATGTTGCGACGCGACAACAGATGCCAGATTTCCCCGAGGCTTGTGGCAATTTCCACCCCTCCTGTCGGAAAGGAAACCACAAAACCATGATCTGAATTCGCCACAATCTTAATGCGGCTCGCAGCGAGAAGACGATTCATCCTCGTCGCCGTCTGCATCGCCTCGCGGCGAAGCTGCCACCGCGCACTTTCGCCGAGGTCACCCTCCTGTTCCCAGGAAGGTCCCTTGCCCAAGGCGCCACATAAACTGCACATGATCAGCCGACTTGAGGGTTAGACCGAATGTAGTCTTCGGCAATTTCTTCGAACGTCACCCATTTCACGCCTGTATGCGAAGAGATATATTCGATCATCCTCTCGAGCATGAGCAGCACTTGCGGTCGCCCAGAGACGTCTGGGTGGATCGCGATCGTGAAAGCGGCGTAATCCATCTCGCGATAGACCCAATCGAACTGGTCGCGCCAGATTTCTTCGATCTGCCTCGGACTGATGAAGCCTTGGCTGTTTGGCGCCGCCTTGATGAACATCATGGGAGGAAGGTCGTCGAGATACCAGCTACCAGCGATCTCGACTAAACCCGTCTGCTTGCCGCGCCGCAGCGGTTTCATCCAATGAGAGGCCGGCTTCGAATAATCAATCTTCGTCCATTGATCGCCTGTACGGACGTAATACGGAACAAAATCTTTATGCATTAAGCTATGATCGTACTTGATACCCTTCTTGATCAGAAGATCGACAGTAACCGGACTCAACTCCCACCACGGAGCGACGTATCCCTTCGGATATTTTCCGCTCAACTTTTCGATTAGCTCGATCGATTTATCGAGAACGTCCTCTTCCTGTTGAGGAGTCATGTGGACGGGATTTTCGTGGCTGTAGCCGTGAAGGCCGATCTCATGGCCGGCATCGACGACCAGTTTCATCTGGTCCGGAAAGGTTTCGGCCGAGTGGCCGGGAACGAACCAGGTAACCTTCATCCCGTATTTATCGAAGAGCTTCACGAGCCGGGGCGCACCAACCTCGCCCGCAAAGAGGCCGCGTGAAATATCAAGCGATGAATCTTCGCCGCCATACGATCCCAGCCACCCAGCCACCGCATCGACGTCTACACCGAATGAACACAGAATCTTCTTGGACATAGCGCTCCCCGCTCCCTTTAATGCGTACAATATCTCGGCCGCGATACGACGCAAGGGGCCCTGCGCCCTTTATGTGAGCAAGTCGCGACCGAAGTCGCGCCATCATGAACGCACCGCAGGCACTAAGCTTTTTCGATGGGGTGAGACGTTCTCTGGTCGAAAACGGAAAGTTCTGTGTTGCGTGTCGACCGAAATAATGCATGCATTAAAGCCGAATAAGCACAGACCCCTCGGGTGAGCGAACGTGACATTCGGGATAAAAACCCCGCCTGCCGGCGTCATGGCGGCCAGCAGCACGGCGGCCTCCGCTGACGCAGCGACCTCCGATCACCTCCGTCCAAACTCCGCTGGCCGGACGTCGCGCAGTTCGCTGGCGGAACAGGCCTATCGCCAATTGAAGGAGGGAATTCTCCACAACAAATATCCGCCCGGCTTCACGGCCACCGAGGCCGAGATCGCCGGGCAACTCGCAATGAGTCGAACGCCTCTGAGAGAGGCTCTCCTGCGGCTACAAAGCGAGGGGCTCGTTGAGGTAACGCCGCGTCGCGGTTTGCGTGTGCTTCCGTTATATCCAGCCGACATGCGCGAGATCTACGAACTTCTCTGCTGCTTAGAGGCGGCGGCGGCGGAAATGCTCGCCAAGCGTCGCCTTCCTGAAGACTCGATCGAGCTCCGCGAACTGGAAGAAATCAATGAACGGATGGGAGCAGCGCTGGAATTGGGTGACCTGAATACGTGGGCCGCCATGGACGAGCGCTTTCATCGTCGCCTCGTCGAGCATTGCGGCAATGGCCGTATCTGCCGGGTAGCATTTAACGTCTGGGATCAGTCGCACAGGGCGCGAATTCTAACCGCCCCCCTCCGACCGACACCGACGGAATCGTACAAGGAGCACCGTGCCGTGCTGGAAGCCATCAAGCGCGGCGACGATCGTGTCGCCTACGAGCTTCATCGGGCGCATCGTTATCGTGGCATGACGGAGATTCTCAGCCTGCTTGAACAACACCAGTTCGGACATCTCTAATGTCAGCGTTCAAACTGAGATGGCATTGTTAACCGTCGGCTGGGGGCTGAGGTGAAAAACGAACTTGCTTTCCTTACGGTAGCTGAAGCGAGTGCTCTGCTCGCCTCAGGTGCGATATCTCCGGTCGAGCTGACGGAGCAACACCTTAAACGTATCGAAGCCTTGGACGGTGACCTTCATTGCTTTCTGCATGTCGCTGCGGATAGCGCTCTCGACGAAGCCAAGACTGCGCAGCGCGAATTCCTGGCAGGCCGACGCCGCGGCCCCTTGCACGGGATTCCGTTCGGACTCAAGGACAATTACGACACCGCTGGAATTGCAACAACTGCGAACTCGGCAGCCTTCCAGCATCGGAGGCCCGATCGCGACGCAACGGTGGTGCGCCTGCTCAAGGAGGCAGGCGCAATTCTGTTAGGCAAGCAGGCCATGCATGAACTTGCTTATGCCGGCGTATCAACAAGTCTTCCCTGGCCTGTGCCACGAAATCCCTGGAACGAGGCACACGACACCGGCGGCTCCAGCAGCGGATCAGGAGCCGCTGTAGCTGCGGATCTTTCGATGTTCGCCATGGGGACCGACACCGGCGGTTCTGTGAGAAATCCTGCAGCGCATTGCGGATTGGTCGGCCTTAAACCGAGCTTCGGAATCATCAGCCGAACAGGCGTTATGATGAATTCCTATTCGTTCGATCATTGTGGCCCTTTGACGCGAACCGTCGGCGACTGTGCGCTGGTGATGAACGCGGTCGTGGCGCATGATCCGAGCGATCCTGCAAGCATAGTAACATCGCAAGCTATTGATTACACCGATGGGCTGGATGAAGGCATCGACGGCTGGACGATCGGCCTTATTTCACATCTCTACGAGCGCGATCTTCCAGCGAACGACGAAGTTCGCGCGAGCATGCAAGATGCCGTTGCAAGGCTTGCAAGCCTCGGCGCTAGGATTGAAGAGGTGTCAATCGCGCGCTTGGAACACTACGCAGCCTGTAAGGCGACCATCCAGCGCCCGGAAATTCGGGCGGAGTACGAACGCGATCTCGCGGACCGCCCCAGCGCATTTGGCGAAAAGTTCCACGCGCGAGTCGCAGCTGGACAACACGTCAGCGCGGTCGAATATCTCCAGGCACAGCGAGAGCGGCGTCGGCTCACCGAGGCAATGGAACGACTGTTCGATCGCTTTGATCTGCTGGTCACTGCAGGTCCCTATGGGCCTGCGCCGTTGATAGCCGATGCTGCCGCGAACTGGACCTTTGACAGTCCTGAGGTCACCGTTCCGTTTAGCGTGACCTCTGTCCCTGCTTTGTCGCTCTGCATCGGATTCACGCGATCAGGCCTGCCGCTCTCTATGCAGATCATCGGACCGCATCTCGGCGATGGCGCTGTACTCCGAGCTGCCCAGAGTTACCAGTCCACAACATCCTGGCACAACCGTCATCCCGCACGGTGACGATCCAGCTGCAAACGAGGACAATCGTCGCGACCGGGCTTTGCATCGCCGGCGAACCCGCAATCGATCGAGAGGAGAGGTCTCATGGAATTCAATGAACGCGTTCAATACTCACCTATCCCAAACCGCCCGCCGCTCGCCTCTTCCAAAGAGCTTCGTCTTATCGTTTGGCCGATCGTGGTCTTGGAGACATGGGACATTGAACGACCTATGCCGCGTCAGATTGTGCCCCCTCCCGCCGCCCGACCCGTGCCGGACTATATGAACTGGAGTTGGCACGAATACGAAATGCGGGTGGCATTCTGGCGTCTCAAGGCGATGTTGGATGGCAAAGGCATCAAACCGAGCGTGTCCATCAACTCGGCAGTCTGCACCACCTATCGCGAAGTCGCGGAAGCTTGTCGCGATGCGGGCTGGGAATTTGTGGCTCACGGCGTGACCCAGCGCCCCGCCGGCGAGATCGCTGATGAACCAGCAATGATCGCGCAATGCATCGACGAGATAAGAGCCTTCACCGGCAAGAGACCGAGAGGCTGGGCTAGCCCAGGTGTTTCCCAAACGCGAGACACGGTGGATCACCTGGCCGGAGCTGGCCTTGAATATGCGTGCGACTGGGTGCTGGACGACCAACCGTTCGAGATCAAGACAAAGCACGGCCCGCTGATTGGGCTGCCTTATACGGTAGATCTCAATGACGTACCGACGATTGCACTTGCGCGCCAGCCCATTCAAAAATTCAAGCAGACAATCTGCGACGCTTTCGACTGTCTTTACCGGGAAGCCGAGTCATCCGTGCGGATCATGACAATTGTTCTTCACCCGTATGTCTGCGCAACGCCCGCTCGCATGAAATATATTGAAGAAGCCTTCAGTTACATGGAAGGCGCCGGCGTCGTGTTCTGGTCTGGGGACACCATCCTGGATTGGTACAGATCGGCGCGACAGCGTGCCGTCATCAGATAAGTTTTCGATCTACATTCCGAGAGGTCATCATGCCGTTGCACAACAAAGTCGCACTCGTCACCGGCGCTTCGCGCGGGATTGGTGCAGAGATCGCAAAGCAATTGAGTGCCGAAGGGGCCTGCATTTTCCTCGCGGCGCACGATAGTGACGAGGCGTTGATGGGGATTGCACAACAATGCCGTCAGCAAACGCCATCCGCGCAAATCGCCCATGGCAGATTCGACTTCCTGGAAAATGATGCCTCTATCGGGGTCGTCCGAGCAGCGATGGAAGCTTTCGGTCGCATCGACATCCTCGTGAACAACGCTGCGATTCGCGTGCGGCGACCGTTTGGTGAATTTTCAGCCGAGGAGTTCGATCAAGTTGTTGCTGTAAACCTTAGGGCGCCATTCCTGATCAGCCAGGCCGTGGTTCCGATCATGAAGGTGAATGGCGCAGGACGCATCATACATATCGCAAGCCAGATGGGCAGCGTTGCCGAACAGAATCTCGCGCTTTACGGGCTCACAAAAGCAGCTTTGATCCATTTGACGATGTCGATGGCTTTCGAGTTGGCCTCCGAAAACATAATGGTGAACGCAGTTAGTCCGGGGCCGACAATGACTGAATATAACGTCGAAAGAACGAGCCAGCACCCGGACTATATGGCCCACAAGCTGGCTTATCTGCCGACGGGTCGATATTGCCGTCCCGACGAGATTGCCGAGGTCGTGAGGTTCCTCGCAACCACACGCGCATCCAACATCCAAGGCCACAATCTGGTGGTCGATGGCGGCTATATCATTCACTGAACCCCCGAAAGCGATAGAATTCTCTTGGCAGGCTTTGCTCATCGCGGCGGGAACGCATGATGTCATCTGGTGCGATACTCATTACTGGGGCCGCGGGCTTCATTGGCTCGGCGCTGGGGCGGCGGCTCTCCGCCGCGGGCGAGCGAGTCGTCGGGTTGGACCTTGTCCCAGCAGATGATGCTTTGTTTGCGTGCGTGGTGAACGACGTGCGCAATGTCGAGGCCGTTCATGATCTGTGCAACGCATTTGACGTAGATCGGATCGTGCATGCCGGCGGCATATCCGGTCGGTCCGTCGAGCGACGAGACAAGAACGCCCCCATCGCCGTCAACGTCACAGGCACCGCGACCATTTTCGAGGCCGCCCGCAGGCATGGCGTGCGTCGGGTCGTGCTTTGCTCATCGGGCTCTGTCTATGGCGGCAGCGACCGTGATCCTGTCACCGAAGACTCGCCGCTTATTCCGGTCAACAGCTACGGAGCGAGCAAAGTCGCGTCTGAGGCAATTATGCATGCGTACGCCGCGGAATCGGGCGTCGATGGTATCGCTTTGCGCATCTTTCAGGCGTTCGGGCCGTTTCGACGGACGCGATGCAGTATCCGCACGATGGTTGAAGCTGCCTTGGATGGACAGGTCGCAACCATCGCATATCGAGAAGATGTGCGGTGCCAATACATTTATATCGACGACGTCGTGGAGGCGCTGTTCGCCGCGCTATACGCCGGACCAACTCCACAACGGGTCTACAACGTATCTGGTGGCACATCGCTAACGCTGACGGAGGTGGCGAATATCGCCGCTAAGATTTTGCCCGACCTCTCCGTACGATTTGGTGATGATCCGCTGAGTCGAGAGTATAGCCTTAAGCAAATCGACATCTCGGCAGCTAAACGCGATCTCGGATATGTACCGAAGATAGGACTTGCGGAGGGCATTGCAGCTTATGTTAATTATCTTCGCGCGCGATAGGCTGCTTCGCCGATGCCATTTGCAATAGCCGCCGCGCTGATCTGCTCTATGATGCATTGCGAAATCGCCGACCAAATCCACTCAGGCTAGGGAGACTGTAATGATCACTGCGCTTGGCAAAGAAGTGTTCTCAACCATCGACGAGGTCGTCGATCCGAGCCACACGGCTCTCCTCATGATCGACATCCAGCATGACTTCTGTTCCCCAAAAGGTCTGTTTGATCGCATCGGCAAAAGCATCGACATGATGGCGCCTGCAGTTCAACGGGTGGCGAAGCTCGTGACCGCAGCGCGGCGCATGGGTGTGTTACCGATCTTCATTCAGAACCAATGGCTTCCGCAAAATCGTGTCGTTTCGGGCTCGTTCCTGCGCTTCATGATCTACAAGCAGGGAATGGACCCAAGCGAGGGCTGCACGGTCACGGGCACGTGGGGCGCGGAAATTCTCCCGGAAACTGGAATCCAGCCCAACGACATCATCGTTCAGAAGTGGCGTCCGAGCGCATTCCGTTCGACCAATCTGGATATGGTTCTACGCTGTAACAACATCCGCAGCGTCGTGCTCACCGGCGTGATCACCCAGGGTTGCGTCGAGTCGACGGCGCGCGACGCGATGTTCCACGACTATTACACCGTGATTACCAAAGATTGCGTCGCCACCTACAACAAGGATCTCCATGACGCCTCGCTGAAAGTCATGGGATCGCGCTTTGATATGCTGGCTTCCGATGATCTGATGGACATTTGGGAGCAAGGCGCCCGGAGGAGCATCGCCGCGCAATGACGAGCGTGGCGGAACCGGTTGTCGGACCCGCATGCGTGTACAGAAAACCCTAAATCCGACCATTGGGCCTGTCGGAAATCAAATTCGGACATATTGGTGGTGAAACCTGCCGAGGAATGGCGTCTGCACAATGCGGCCAACGGCATGAATAGTGCGCGGTGGAGGGCCCATTCTTGTTGATCGACAGGTGCGGCCGGTAAGAGGCAAGCAGATGGCGGAGATGCCGCTCGCCGACCACGACAAATGGTCCAGGCAATCGAGTCGGATTGAGCCGATCGCCCTTTCACAATACCCGTTCTGGCACGGCGATCGTGGCGCGACCTCCATCAGCCGGTCGAGCTTGGCCGCGTCGAAAGGAATGCCCGAGCCGGTTGAAGGTTGCAGCATGGCCATATCGCGTCCGATCGTTTTCTAGGCGCTGAGCCTAGAAGGCGGGCAGACGGACAGACGCGGCCGCGAGGGCAGGACACCAGCCTCGGACAAAGTGAAGCGTCAGGGTCCGCTTATGCGGTGCCCTCTCGCTGTGCGTTATCAGGTTTGGCTTACGATTTCGGTGCTTGGAAGTTCTCGATCCAGTGCCTTGCGATATCGATGCCACGGCAGAGCCAGACCCTGTCGTGCGAGAGCACGTGATCGACGAACTTCCGTAGATGGCCGATCCGACCCGGTCGGCCGACAAGCCGGTTATGTAAGCCGATCTGCATCATGCGGGGAAACTCGGCTCCTTCTTCGTAAAGCGTATCGAAAGCGTCGCGGAGATATTCGAAGAAGGGACCGCCCCAATCGAAACCGGGCGACGTCGCGAAGCGGTGATCGTTGACGTCCGCTGTATAGGGCACAACCAGCAGAGGCTTGCCAGCCTCGTGGATCCAGTAAGGAACCTCGTCGGCGTAGGAATCCTGCGTGTAGAGAAATCCCCCTTCCTCCGCGACGAGGCGGACGGTGTTTTCGCTCCGCCGCCCGATGAAGGAACCGAGCGGCCGTTGGCCCGTCATCCGGACATGGATCGCGATGGCCTTGCGGATGTATTCCCGCTCAGTTTCCTCTGGCATGCCGTGATAATCGACCCAGCGATAGCCGTGACTGGAGAGCTCCCAGTCGGCCTCAACCATCGCGGCTACGGTTTCAGGATTGCGTTCCAGCGCCAAGGCGACGGCGTTGACCGTGACAGGCACTTTTCGCTCGGTGAAGAGTTTGTGCAGTCGCCAAAACCCGACCCGCTGCCCGTATTCGTACATCGATTCGACCGGCAGGTAGCGCGCAGCAATGCGCGGCATGGCAAAGCCGAATTCCGACAGCAAAGACTCGGAAGCATTGTCTCCGTCCAGGATGTTGAGCTCCGCGCCCTCCTCGTGATTGATCACGAACTGCACGGCAATCCGGGCATTGCCCGGCCAGTGCGGGTGGGGTCGGTTGCGCCCGTAACCGATCATATCGCGCGGGTAAACATCGCTCATTCCTGCCTCCTTTTCATCGACGAGAACTTCGAATTCCCGCTTTGTTCGCCGGCCCGTTACCGCCAGTTGCGCATCGCTGCGGTGATCACAACCGGCGCGGGGCCGCGATAAAGCAGGTCGAGACCGAAAGCGATTTCCTCGACGGTGTCGGTACCCTGCGTGATAACCACGCCGTCACAGCCTTGCGCTATGGCCGCGTCGACTGCATCGTTGATGTCAAGAAGGTCATCCACCGTCATATGGGGAGATGCCACAAGCCTCGAGGGCTGGTGAACGAGCTCGAACGCGCCAAGCTCAGGTATATGGGCCGCGATCTCGCTCATGCTGACGCTTGGCGTGGCACCGACCCCCGGCTTGACCGCGCTGGCGATCGTGCCACCGTAGGAGATCAGCGCGATCCGGGGTTGCCTTGGTATCACACCGCCGCTCAGCCGAGATCTTGCTCGAAGAGTGTGCCGATCATTTGGACAGCGGCAGCGCCGAACTTTTTCTCCTCCTCCGTCCAGTCGCGCGTGTGACGAAGCTCGTGAATCGACAAGACGCCCTTGAGTTCGTCACCAACAATGAACGGCGTGACGATCTGCGCGCGCATGCCGCCGTAATGCGCCAGCATCGTGTGGAAAACGGGCTCCGACGATGCCGTGCTGCAATCGTCTTGGACCACTTGCGCACGCGTCGAAAGCAGCAAGTTGATTACCGGCTGGCCGGTCTGGATGATCGTGAAGTCGCCAAGCAGACTATTGATGCCCTCGGCGCGTGATTCAAACGCGACGGGAAAGGCATAGGCGGAAAGCACCGGCCGACGATAGGTGCAGCGCTGGACGCCGAGCGCCTGCCGCACCCCGTCGAGAATAGTCTGCACGGCCGCTACCCTCAATTCGTCACCGTTCATCGGCAGCCTGCGCTTGCTGTTCGCCGCCAGCAGCGCGCTGGCTTCGGCTCTGGCTGTCTCCAGCGCGAGGCGTGCCTCGCTCGTCCAACTGCGCGGAGCGTCGGCATGGACAGATATCCAGCCCTTAAGCCCCTCTTCGTCGAGAAGCGGGGCGACCATACGAGCCTTGACGCCGGAAAGGCCCGGAATCTCGGCCTCGTTCTCAACGAGCATCGCCTTACCCCGCTCCAGAGCCTCGAGATCCACCGTGTCGGAAGGAACCTTGCCGTGCCGAATTTGCTGGAAGCCGCGCCGAACAGCCTCCGCCCGGATCGGGAAACGGTCATCGCCACGGGATAGCTGGAAAAGAGCACGACTTGCATCAGTCGCAAACAACAGGCTTTCTACGATCTGCTGGAAACTATCCATTTCGATTTCCGACCTTTCCGAACCGCACGCTTGACGACGGACCTGCGCTTACTTACAAGTCAACGAAGCTCATTGATGCATACATTGATTATTTTGTGGCTTCAATGCCATTCGGGAAGCACCATCGAGCGGCGATGCCAACCAAAGATAATCTCAATACCAGAAGCAAAGCTGAAGCCTTTACGCTCCAGTTGGTCGCATATCGGTATCTTTCGAGAAAACCCATGGCACGCGATTTGCTTGAGATAAAAAGCGCAGCGTATGCATTAATTGGAAAGACCATACGCTAGAGAAGTCGAGCTTTTAGTATGGTCAGTATGCCGAACACCATCAGTACGCCCTCCGCCCAGCCCAGCGCGAGCACCAGACAAAAAGCCAAAACCCGGCCATTTTCTTCTTCAGCCCTGCTCGGCCTGATTCCGATCGTGCTTTTGTTAATTGCCTGGGAGCTGGCGACGCGCAGCGGCGGCTATTCATCGGTCTTGTTGCCTAGCCCGTCGGCGGTCGCAATTGTGTTCGTCCGCGATTGGAGCGATCTTGCCCGGCACACCGGGGCAAGCGTCTCGCGGGTCATCATCGGTGTCAGTCTTGCCTTCCTGACGGCCACGCCGCTCGGGCTTTTGATCGGCCGGTTCCCTATTCTCGACAGGATCATGGACTGGAGCGTGCAGATTTTCCGATCTTTCCCGATCATCGCACTCATCCCATTGGCGATCTTGTTCTTCGGCATCGGCGAGCGGCCGGCGATCATCCTGATCTGGATCGCGGCATTTTGGCCGCTGCTCATCAGCACCATTTTCGGCGTCAAGAATGTCGAGCGTACCTTGATGAAGGCTGCCAAGGTGGCTAACGCCTCGAATGCGCTCATCCTACGCGATATCCTGTTGCCGAGCGCACTGCCTTCGATCCTGACCGGACTGCGCCTTTCGATCGGCGCTGGCTGGCTGACCGTCGTGACCGCCGAAATGATGGCCGTGAAATCGGGGCTCGGCTACCTAATAATGTACGCGCAGGTCATCTTCAGGCCGGACCTGATCATTGCCGGAATTTTGATCATCGGAGCAATCGGACTAATGTTCGATCAATGTGTTCGCATCGCGCGCAAGCGGTTTTGCCGCTGGCAGGAAGGGCTTGTGCAGGAATCATGAATTTCCTCTCAATCCGCGATGTGTCGAAAGTCTACGAGCGGCGCGGCGTCCCGATGTTGGCCGTCGACTCCGTCAACCTCACCGTGGCCCATGACGAGCTGATCTGCCTGCTCGGCGTTTCTGGCTGTGGAAAATCCACGCTTCTCCAGATGGTTGCCGGGTTGGAGGACCCGACCGAAGGCGAAGTGTTGATCGATGGCTGCCACGTGTCCGGCCAAACCCATCCCGAAGCAAGCGTAGTTTTTCAGGAGCACGGGCTGTTTCCCTGGATGACGGTGGCCGACAATGTCGCTTTCAATCTCAAGGCGCGCGGCACAAGGCGCGACGAACGCCAGCGCATTGCAGCAGAATTCATCGACCTTGTTGGGCTGACCGGCTTTGAGACTCGCTATCCGCACGAACTCTCGGGCGGCATGCGCCAGCGCGTGGGCATCGCGCGCGCGATGACGACGCGGCCGAAGCTGCTTCTGATGGACGAGCCCTTCGGCGCATTGGATGCTCAGACTCGGGCTGTCATGCAGACCGAGCTTCTGCGTTTGCTCGAAACTCACCCTTCCGCCGTTTTATTCGTCACGCACGGCGTCAACGAGGCCATCCTCCTGGCCGACCGCGTCGTGATCATGTCGCCGCGCCCGGGCCGCATCCGCAAGATTATGGATATCGATCTGCCGCGTCCGCGCGATCCGACCTCCGCTGAATTCACGGCCCTGGTCCGCGCCGTCCTAGATGAAATCCACGATGATATCAGCTTCGTAGCAAAGCAATGATTTCCGCCGAGCATCGGAATGGTCCTGTGCTGGAGGCGACAATACCGAAGCAACCACAACAAAGGGCAGGGTCATGAAGATTTCACGTCGTAAAGCACTGGTTGCCGGGGCTTCGTTCATTGCTGCTCCCGCGCTTCTGACGCGTCGCGGTTATGCCGTCGAACAGCGCAGCATCAAGATCGGTTCAGTCCTTACCGGAACAACCATGGCCGGCGAGCTCATGATCAAATATCTCAAGGAAGTCGGCGTCGAAGCTGAGGTGCTGCAATTCCCTAACATCACCCAGCGCATGCAGGCCGTGGCAGCAGATACGGTGCAGGTTGGTTATGCCGGTATCAACGCGGCGATCCTGCTCGCCTCCAAGGGCGTTCCGCTGCAACTGTTGGCCAATGCCTGCGACGGCGGCTGGAGCCTCGTCGGCAAGCCGGAATTCAAGACGCTGGAAAGCCTGCGCGGCAAGAAGATCGCCGTGCAGCCGGGCAATATCTGCCATATCGCTTTAGCCTGGAAGCTCAAGTCGCTCGGCATGACCAAGGATGTCGAACTCGTCTTCCTCAACAACAACGACATGCCGACGCCGCTTGCGCAAGGGCAGATCGATGCCATGTTCTCCATCGAGCCCTATCCTAGCTTCGCCAAGGAAAACGGCTGGGGCGTCGATATCTGGGACGGCTACGACACGCCGATGAAGCGCCGAAACCTCGGCTTTGTCGCCTCACGCACCTTCGTCGAGAAAAATCCCGTGCTGACGCACGAAATGGTGAAGGCCCATGTCCGCGCAACAAAAGACCTGATGGCCAGTTCGAGTGTCGCCGCGGAAACCATCTCCCGCGTGCTGAATCTGCCGCGTACCATCACCGACGCATCGCTGAAGAATACGTTTTTCTCGATCGAAACGGGCGAGGAGTACAACAAGAACATCGTCGCCATGGGAGACATGATGATGGATGCAGCGATGCTCGACAGCGCGCCCGATTGGAAGACCTTCATCAATACAAGCTTCGTTTAGGCTCGGGTGGACCTGGCAAGGCCGTAGGTCTCGTGCCTCCGCGGTCGCAGCACGACGGCTGCAAAAGTACGGCGCCGTCGCTTCCAGGGTGCAGAGCCGCATGACAGCCTTCGCTGTTGATGACGTGATGGAATCGCCTAAGCTGGCGGAACGATCGGGCTGCTCTGTTTCGCTCTGGCCGTCCTGGCCTTAAGCCCACAAGGATGTACTAATGGCCGCAACGGAGACATCACGGGTCGCTACGGCCCATGATTACTATGTGTCGTCTGTCAGCGGCGAGCGATTTGCGCTGAACGAGCCCCGCTGGTGCGGTCCTGGCGGCGAGCCGCTCAGCCTATCTCCTGGCCATGGCTTGCGGCGCGACGATATTCGCACGTTGGACCGTTCGCTATGGCGTTACGCCGCCGCACTCCGCGTCGATTCGCAGCTGCGCGTCACGCTGGGCGAAGGCTGGACTCCGCTCGTGTCGCGCGTCTGGGGTGGGCGTGACGTTGCCTTTAAGCTCGAATATCTCGCGCCGACCGGATCTTTCAAGGATCGCGGCACCTCGGTGCTGATGACCTATCTCCACACGCACGGGGTGCCAGGAATTCTTGAGGATTCCTCCGGTAATGCCGGAGCGTCGATGGCTGCCTATACGGCGGCTTGCGGAATGAGCTGCCGCATTCTGGTGCCCGCCGATGCGCCGTCCGGGAAGCTGGTGCAAATGAGCGCCATGGGTGCCACTGTCATTCCCGTATCGGGTACACGACAAGACGTGGCCGAACGTGCACTCGCCGAAGCGGGGCAACATTTTTACGCCAGCCACAACTGGCAGCCGTTCTTTATTGAAGGCACCAAAACGCTGGCCTTTGAGCTTTGGGAACAATGCAGTTTTTCGGTGCCTGATGTTGTGATTGTGCCGCTGGGCTACGGCAGCAATGTTCTCGGCTTGCACATCGGTTTCAGCGAACTGCTGCGCGCGGGCGAGATACAACGCATGCCGCGGATCTTCGGCGTACAGGCCAGCAACTGTTCGCCGTTCGCCGCGGCGTTGCAAGCCGGCGTCGATCACGCCGTTCCGTTTACGCCGCGGCCGACCGTTGCCGGCGGCATCGCGTCGCAAAAGCCGGTTCGTGTCGCCGAGGTACTCGCGGCCATGCGAGATACTAACGGCGGACTCGTGACGGTTAGCGAGGACGAAATCGTGAAAGCCCTGAAGGGCCTGCTCGGTTGCGGGCTCTATGTTGAGCCGACGTCCGCTTCGGCCGGAGCCGCGCTTTCGCAACTCGCGGCCCAAGGCGAAGTTAACGATGAAACATCCGTTGTGATCGTTCTGACCGGCAGCGGATTGAAGGCAACTGAAGTGATCGGCGAGATCACGATGGCTTCGTCCGGTGCCACTACACCATAATTCAAAGAATGCTCCGCTGGAGGACTCTATGAACGCTCGCCTACGTCTTGGAATGTTGACGCCCTCGTCGAACACCGTGCTCGAACCTGTCAGCACAGCGATGGTAGCTGAACTTCCGAGTGTAAGCGTTCATTTTGGCCGCTTCAGGGTCACAGAGATCGCGTTGTCGGAACAGGCATTAAAGCAGTTTGACGACACCGAGATCTTGCGTGCGGCGGAGCTTCTCGCGGATGCCAAGGTCGATGTGATCGCATGGAACGGCACGTCCGCGAGCTGGCTTGGTTTTGATCGCGATGAGAGACTGTGCCAACGCATCACCGCCGCAACCGGTATTGCCGCGTGCACATCTGTGCTCGCATTTCGGGAAATATTCGAGCGAACGGGCGTGAAGCGGATCGGCTTGGTGACCCCATATACCGACGATGTTCAAGCGAAGATTGTCACGAACTGGAAGTCTGCCGAGATCATTTGCTCGGCGGAACGCCACACCGGTCTTCGCGATAATTTTTCGTTTGCCGAAGTCAGCGAGCACACGATATCAGAGATGATCAGATCGGTTGAAAGAGAGGGATGCGAGGCCGTCGCGATCGTCTGCACAAACATGCGCGGCGCTCCACTTGCTCAGGCCCTGGAAGCGAAACTCGGCATCCCGATCTATGACTCGATCGCGACCGCCGTCTGGAAGAGCCTCTTATTGACCGGCGCCGACCCTCGTCAGATCAATGGCTGGGGCAGCCTGTTTCAGGATGCCCGTCTATCTGTGCAGACATAACATCGCTGGTTTGCTGTCGAGCAATATCGCACCGTACCGGTCAGCAAGGACGACACAACATGACACAATTTGACACCATCATTCGAAGCGGTACGGTCGCCACCGCATCAGACATTTTCTCCTGCGATATCGGCATCCGCGATGGACGCATTGCTGCCTTGGGGCACGACCTTGGAACTGCCGACGAGGTTATTGACGCAACCGACAGACTGGTTCTGCCTGGCGGAATCGACAGCCATGTTCATATTTCGCAACCCTCGGGACCCGATGTCGTCATGGCGGACGATTTCGAGAGCGCAACGCGATCTGCAGCATTCGGGGGCAATACGACAATCCTGCCGTTCTGCTTGCAGGAGAAAGGGCAGTCGCTTCGCCAAGCGTTGAAGGATTACCACGCGCTGGCTGAAGGTAACTGTTATATCGACACCTCCTTCCATCTCATTATTTCGGATCCGACTGAGCACGTGCTTGGACAGGAATTGCCGGGTCTCGTAGCGGATGGCTACACCTCGTTCAAAGTTTTCATGACCTATGAAGGCCTTGCCCTCGCTGACAGGGAAATCCTGGAAGTTATGAGCGTTGCGCGCGAGACGAGTGCTCTCGTTATGGTTCATGCCGAGAACTACGACGCCATCCGCTTCCTGACCGACAGGCTTGAGCTCGCGGGCAAAACGTCGCCGCGCTATCATGCAACTTCCCGGCCGATCGTCGTCGAGCGCGAGGCGACGCATAGGGCAATATCACTGGCCGAGCTCATCGACGTGAGTGTAATGATCGTTCACGTCTCGAACCGGGAGTCGATGGAGGAGATCCGCCGCGCTCAAGCCAAAGGTCTGAAGATATTTGGCGAAACCTGCCCACAATATTTGATGCTGACCGAGAAGGATCTCGACGGGCTAAACATGGAAGGCGCCAAATACGTCTGCTCGCCGCCGCCACGCGATGAGGCCAGCCAAGCGGCGTGCTGGGAGGGCATTCAGACTGGCGTGTTCTCTGTTTTCTCGTCAGACCATTGCCCGTTTCGCTATAACGATCCGCGGGGCAAGTTGACTCCAAAAGGCAAAACGAGTTTTCGCTGGGTGCCCAACGGCATTCCCGGTGTCGCGACCCGCATGCCTATCCTATTCTCGGAAGGCGTCGTCAAAGGCCGTATTGACCTAAATCGCTTTGTCGCGCTGACCTCGACCAATCATGCCAAGACCTACGGCCTCTACCCGCGCAAAGGCACGATCGCAGTCGGGTCTGATGCAGATATTGCTATCTGGGATCCGAAGAAGAAGGTGAAACTCACCCACGTGCTGTTGAAGGACGCCTCGGATTACACGCCGTATGAGGGCCTCAATGTCACTGGATGGCCGGAGCTTACGATGGTGCGCGGCCGATGTATCGTAACTGATGGAAGGCTTGTCGGCGGGAAGGGTTTCGGCAAGTTCATACGGCGCCAGGCATACCGCCAAGAATCTAGCGGGCGTGAACTGTGAATATGAACCGAGTAACATTATCAGAAGTGGTTCGTCGGCGCAGAGACGTTACTGCGCGCCCTCGAATACCAAAAGGTCCCAGACCTTAACATCCGTTACGCAACGTAGTGCAACATCCGCCAAGACCAAGATCTCTATGTCGCCAACACTCAAAATGATCACCGACGTCTTCATCGATCTGGAGCGTCTCTTCAACGGCTGAAATCGGAGCTGACCATGGCTTTTGCTACCACTGATGACGGCGTACGGCTACACTACGAGGAAACTGGAAGCGGCTCGCCGATCATCTTCGTCCATGAATTCGCCGGCGATCATCGCAGCTGGGAACAGCAGCTTCAGCATTTTGGCCGGCGCTACCGGGCCATCACCTATGCCGCGCGCGGCTATCCGCCATCAGACGTGCCGGAGGATCCGGCGTCCTACAGCCAGAACCGCGCTGCCGACGACATTCTAGTGGTGCTTGATCATCTTAATATCCAGAAGGCGCATGTCTGTGGCCTCTCAATGGGTGGTTTCGCTACGCTGCATTTCGGCCTTCGCCATCCGTCGCGGGCCTTGTCGTTGTGCGTGGCCGGCTGCGGCTATGGCGCCGAGCTGAATATGCGCGAGCAGTTTCGCGCTGAAGCCGACGCCGTAGTGGCGTCGCTGCGGGCCGATGGAATGGCCGCATTTGCTTCGCGTTATGCCCACGGCCCAACACGCGTGCAGTTCGAAGCTAAAGACCCGCGCGGTTTTGCGGTCTTCAAGCAGGCGCTGGCCGGGCATTCAGCCTTGGGGGCCGCCAACACCCAGCTCGGCTGCCAAAAGGAGCGTCCGTCGCTGTATCATCTGCAAAACGAGATGGCCGGCCTCACGGTGCCGACGCTGATCCTCACTGGCGACGAGGACTGGCCCTGCCTGGCGCCGGCGCTGCTGATGAAGCGCACCATCCCATCGGCGGCTCTCTCGGTGATGCCGAATTGCGGGCACACCATCAATCTCGAAGCGCCAGATCTGTTCAACGGCATCGTTGGCGAATTCATAGCCCAGGTCGATGCCGGTCGCTGGCCCACGCGTGACCCGCGTTCCATGTCGGCCTCCATAACCGGCATTCGCTGATATGCGGACAAGGACCCAACGTGCACCCGTGATGACTTTATTGGGGTTCGCGCAGGATCACGGCCAGCGGTCCCGATTGAAGCATCAGCGCAACGACAGGTGCGGACAAAAGGCGCTAAGCCGCTTTTACTTCGGAAAATGGATAATTGCTCTAACACGCAAATCATTAGCGCCGTGCATACGCACGGTCATAAGCGCTTCAGCACCGCGATGACGATCGCAACAGACCGCCCTGCAGCGAGGGCGGGCCAAATCTCCGCGGAAGTGGAGGGAGCCGCCCACACATGGCACAAAAGCAGACATTTATCCGATCGACATTCCAAAACATTCGATCGACGAAATCCGCAGCCGGCGTTTTTCCGACTAGCTCCGTCCCCACAAAGCGTCGGATTTGCCTCGAGAGCATGGCGCTCCTTGCCGAAGCGGTTGCTTCGGGATCACCATCCGGGACCCGGCCAACGAGATCGGGCGTTGGCACGCCCGAGGAGGTCCATGGGCTTATGTCTATCTTGCTTCGGACGAGTAGACCTTTATGATCGGACAAACTACATCGCCCAACGGTGGCGACGTGATGTGGTGAGACGGAAGCAACTGATATAAGAGATTCATCTATCCAATGCTGACATTTGATCCCCTTCCTTCGGTCATGACGCTTGAGGAACTTCAGACACCGTCCTTGATACTTTCGATCGACAAGTTCGACCGTAATGTCGAGCAGATGCGAAGCGCTCTTTCGCGTCATTCCGTTCAATTTCGTCCACATTTGAAGACAGCGAAATCTGTCGACTTGGCCATGCGTCTCTTCAAAGGGACTTCGATGCCGGTCACTGTTTCGACCTTAAAAGAAGCCGAGGTGTTCGCAGATGCAGGCCTGAGAGATATCTTTTACGGGGTCGGCGTAGCTCCGTCTAAGCTTCCCCGTGTCATTAAGCTCCTCGATCGTGGAGTGGACATCGCGGTACTTATCGACTCCATCGAGCAAGCGGAAGCCGTCACAGCATACTCCCGGGAGCAAGGCAAGCCGATCCCGACATTCCTCGAAGTGGACTGCGGTGACCACCGTTCAGGCATCTTGCCAACTAACCAACAGTTGCTCACGCAAATCGCCAAGAAAGTTTCCGAGGGAGCTGAACTACGGGGAGTGGCGACGCATTGCGGCAGGAGCTATTGGGCCGGATCCCTGACCGCCATTCAACAACTCGCCATCACAGAACGCGACGCAGCGTTACAGGTGGCGAAACTCCTGCGGGGAGCGGGACACGCGGTACCCGTCGTTAGCGTAGGTTCAACGCCCACGGCGCTTCACGCGAAGGATTTGAGTGGGGTGACTGAAGTGAGAGCTGGCGTTTTCATGTTCTTTGACATGGTGCAGGTCGGCGCTGAAAGCTGCAGCGTAGACGACATCGCGCTTTCAATCCTGGCGACGGTTATCGGCAAGAACTCCGCGACCGGGCACTATATTATTGATGCAGGCTGGATGGCTGTTTCTCGCGACCGTGGAACAGCGTCTCAAAATATCGATCAGAAATATGGTCTCGTGTGCGATGTGAATGGCAGGCCGTTTAAAGACCTGCTCGTCCTGGACGCAAATCAGGAACACGGAATAGTAGGGCTGCGGGAAGGGAGCATGGAGGACGAGCCGGAGCTTGCGATTGGCAGCAAGATCCGCATTCTTCCCAATCACGCCTGCGCTGCCGCGGCCCAGCATGACTGTTATCACGTAGTCACAGGCAACGCGACTTCGATAGACGCGGTGTGGCCTCGCTTCTCCGGGTGGTAAGGTCTGCTGCGGGCGCGTGGCCGTTATGTACCCGGGACGCATTGTTGAGGCCGGTCCGGTTGAAGATATCCTAGGACACCGAAGACATCCTTATACGCAAGCACTCTTGGCATCGATCCTGGAGCCTGATCCAGCCAAGCGGCTGCCCGGGAATATCGCTGGATGCGACCTTTCCGATCCGCCCAGCGGGTGCGCGTTTCATCCTCGATGCCCGTGCACAACAGACCTTTGCTCCACCGACGAGCCAGAGGCACGCGGGTTGCCCGGTAGTTTCGTCGCCTGCCGCCACGCGAATACCTAGCCGCACTCTTCCGCAACGCTGAACCTGCTTCCGCTCAGGAGACCCTTCAATGCCTAAACCCTTTGATCTCACCGCCTGCGAAGCCCTTGAACTCATACGCCGTAAGAAGCTTGGCGTGCTTGAACTGCTGGATTCCTGCCTATCTCGCATCGAGGCCCTTGAACCGGAGATCAACGCTTGGAAGTTCCTCGCGCCCGAGGCGGCACGTGACCGCGCAAAGAAACTCGACAACTCCGATCCGGATTCACCTCTGCATGGCATTCCGCTCGGCGTGAAGGATGTAATCGACACGGCGGACATGCCGTCCGGCTATGGAAGCCCGATCTACGAACGCTACCGGCCGATGGCGGACGCGGCCTGCGTAGCCGTCGCCAAGCGAGAGGGCGCGATTATCCTGGGTAAGACCGTCACAACGGAATTTGCTTGCGGGAGTACCGCACGGACGTCCAATCCCCTGAACATCAATTACACGAGTGGGGGTTCTTCCGCCGGATCATGCGCGGCGGTCGCGGCCAAGATGATTCCGGTTTCATTCGGGACGCAGTCCGCAAGTTCGACGATCCGACCGGCTTCCTATTGCGGACTTGTCGGTATGCGCCCGTCTATGGGCGTGATCAGCGTCGCTGGCTTTAAATACTTTAACGGCTCCTTTGACACGATCGGGCTCTTGGCCCGCAGCGTGGATGATGTAGAACTTCTATGGACGAGCCAGCTTGATGTGCGCTTCAAACCCGGTACGCCGCCCGGGAAGGCGCCGAAGATCCTGGCTTGTTACCCGACCTGGATGGAGGGCTGCGAGCCATCGGCCAGGGAAGCGATTGAAAAGACCGCCACTGCAATGGCCTCTGCCGGCGCGGAAGTCGACCTCTTAGAACTTCCTGCCGAATATGCCGATCTCCCGGAACTGCACTACGAAATCCAACGGTTCGAGACGGCCAGATCCTACGCGCATGAATACGAAACGGCTGCCGACCGGCTGGATTGGCGCGTCCGCAAAACTGTTGAAGAGGGAATGAAGATCGGTGGTGACCGCTACATCGAAATGACGAAGCGAGCTCAGAAGCTGCGGCACGAGTTCGCATCGCTAATGGGTGATGCGGACGCGATCATGACCAATGCGGCGCCTGGCGAGGCGCTTCGGAACTGGCGGCTTCTTGGCGATGATTTCAAGATGGGCGATCCGCGGCAGAGCCGCGCCTGGACGCTACTGCATCTGCCTGCCGTTACGGTGCCCGCGCTCATTGGTCCTCAGGGGCTCCCAGTCGGCGTCCAATTCCTCTCGCCATTCGGTTCAGATCAAGC